>Ga0187815_10000751_pt1 | contig 15566 bp, 12 predicted proteins | sample NC_S_5_FD_132962 | JGI IMG/M metagenome (GOLD analysis project Ga0187815, IMG submission 132962) | Wetland sediment microbial communities from Neuse River Estuary, North Carolina, USA - ASW-S_5 | ecosystem: Environmental > Aquatic > Freshwater > Wetlands > Sediment | place: USA: North Carolina...
GGCGTTCAACACCAACCTCGAGGCCGCGGTGGAGATCGCCCGCCAGTGCCGCATCCGCGACGCCGGCGGCCTGATCGTGATCGACTTCATCGACATGGACAGCCCGCGCCACCAGCGCGAGGTCGAGGACAAGCTCAAGGACGCGCTCAAGCTGGACCGCGCCCGCGTGCAGGTGGGCCGCATCAGCCGCTTCGGCCTGCTGGAGATGTCCCGCCAGCGCCTGCGCCCTAGCCTCGGCGAAGCCACCCAGATCGTCTGCCCGCGCTGCGAAGGCCATGGTGCGATCCGTGGCGTGGAATCGCTGGCGCTGTCGACCCTGCGCCTGATCGAAGAGCACGCGATGAAGGACAACACCGGCCAGGTACTGGTGCAGGCCCCGCCCACGGTGGCCAACTTCCTGCTCAACGAGAAGCGCGCCAGCGTGGTCGAGATCGAATTGCGCCACAAGGCGCACGTGGTGATCGTGGCCGACGACAAGCTGGAGACGCCGCATATCCAGATCCAGCGGATCAAGGAAGCGGACATGGGCGAGCACAGCAAGCCCAGCTACGAGCGCCTCACCGCGGTCGAAACCGCGCCGGTCCCGAAGATGGGCCAGACGCTGGGCAGCAGCGAACAGCCCGCGGTCAGCGGCATCGTGCCGGCCACGCCGGCGCCGGTGCGCGAGGACGCCGCCGCCGCGCCGACACCGGCGCAGTCGCGCCGGCCGGCGATGGCGCCCGCCCCGGTCGCCGCCACTGCCCCGACCGGCGGCATCATCGCGCGACTGTTCGGCTGGTTCCGCCACGACGCCGCTGCGCCAGCCACCGCTGCACCCGCCGCCACGCCGGCAGGCGCCAACGCCAGCGGCCAGCCACGCGGCAACCGCCCGCAGCAGCCGCGACGCGAAGAGCGCAACCGCAACGCACAGCAGCAAGGCAGCAACCGCCAGCGCCGCGACGGCGGCGCGGCCTCGGCCAAGCCGAACCCGCAACAACAGCAGGCCCGCAGCAGTCGCCAGCAAGGCAACGAAGCGGCGTCGCGCCAGCAGCAGGCCACGGCGCAGGCGCCGAAGCAGGAACGCCAGCAGCCGCGCAACAATGCCCCGGACGGCAACAAGGCTTCCCAGCCGGAACGTGCCGAGCGCAAGCCCGCGGCCCCCGCAGCGGCTGCGGCACCGAAGCCGGAAGCCCCGGCACCGCGCCCCGCCGCCGCGCCCGCACCCGCCGAGTCCATCGACGAAACCAAGCTGGCCGCACTGCCGGCGAACGGAGCTCCCGAGAGTACTGACGCCGCCGTCGACGCGGAGAATCCCTCGCGCCGCCGCCGTGGCCGCCGCGGCGGTCGCCGCCGCCGTCGCCACGACGACGCCGCTGCCGGCGCCGTGGAGAACGCGGAGCAGCTCAACGAGCTGGACGACGAGGATCGCGATGAGGCCGATGATGCTGCTGAGGAAGCCGGAGCCGCGGCGGTGCCTGCACCCGTCGGTGCGACAGCCCGCCCAGCCGTTGCCGACAAGGCCGCCGCCGAGACTGTCGCGGCGGCATCGGCCGCTCCGGTCGTGCCACGCGCCGCGCCCGCGGCCCGTGCCACGCCGGTGCAGTCCGAGCGTCCCGAGCCCGTGCGCGCGGTACTGACCGAAGCACCGCTCGCCGCCGCGGTCGCCACCGCCTTCAGCCTGCCGCCGCTGCCGCCGATCCCGGAGAAGCCGGCATCGCCGAGCGCACCGGCGACCGACGTGGCACGCCCGGTCGGAACCGACGTCGCCACCGACAGCGAAACGAACCCGGAACGCGAATCCGCGGCCGTCGCGCCGAAGGAAGCCGCTGCGACCTCACCCGCGCCGATCCCGGCTCCGGTTTCGCAGCCGTTGGCGGACACAACGGAGGCTCCCGCGGAGTCTCCGCAGCAGGCTGCGGCCAGCGAACATGCCGCACCTGTCGTCGTGCAACCGCGTCAAGGCGATTTGCTGGGCCATGCCGAGGCCGCCAATACGCCGTCTCCGGCGGCCCCCGAAGCGAAGGCTGCCGACGCACCGGAGGAAGACGAGCCCCGGCAGGATGCAGCCCCCTGAAGGCTGACCTTGCGCCACGAAAAAGCCGGACCTGGGTCCGGCTTTTTCGTGGCCGCCATGTCCGTGGGACAGCGGCTCAGGCACCCACCTGGTGGTTGGGCGCGTCGATCAGTCCGTGCGCCGTCATCAGATGGGCCAGTCCCAGCACGTGCTCCACGCGCAGCTTCTCCATCAGCCGCTGCTTGTAGGTCGACACGGTCTTCGGGCTCAGGTTGAGCTGCTCGCCGATCATCGTCAGCGGCTTGCCGCGCACCAGCATCATCGCCACCTCGAGTTCGCGGCTGGACAGCGCATCGAAAGGCGAGGCGCTGCCGTCCAGCGTGGCCAGCGCCAGCTGCTGTGCCACCGCGGGCGCAAGATAGCGCCGGCCGGCAGCCACCTGGCGCACCGCCGTCACCAGCTCATCGGCGCTGCAACCCTTGGTCAGATAACCCGAGGCGCCGGCATCGAGCAGCCGCTTGGGAAAGCGACCGTCGTCCACCACGGTGACCACCACGATGCGCGTGGCCAGCTCGGCCCGGCTCACCCGCTCGGTGAGTTCGATGCCGCTCATGCCCGGCATGTGCACGTCCACCAGCGCGATTTCGGGCTTTAGGCTGCGGATCAGGCGCAGGCCTTCCTCCGCGCTCGGCGCCTCGCCGCAGATGGCCATGTCCCGCTGCTGCTGCAGGATCATCCGGAAACCCGTGCGCACGAGTTCGTGGTCGTCGATCAGAACGATCTGGATCATGCCCCTGCCCTCCCTGATGAATGCTCCTGGTTGCCGGTATGCGGCAAGGCACGGCACATGCGTGCGCCGCTGCCCGCCCCCAAAAAGGAAGCTAGGCGGCTTTGCCGCAGGATGCAAGCAAAACGCCCGCATCGATCCGGCTCAGGCCGCCACGCAATCTCCGGATGGTGCCTCCGTCGCGTCGACCGGAGGCCTGGCATACAAGGCCAACCGGATCGGCCCGCCGATGCCCGGCATCTCCACACAGACCGCGCGCTTGCTGCGCAGATGCTCGTCGCGCGCGATTTCCCGCGCCAGCGTGATGGCCGGGCCCAGCAGCAACCCGCGGAACAAGGTGGTATTGCCACGACGGATGCTCCAGCGATTCGCATCGGTCTGGGTAAGCGAGACAAGCACCATGCAGGCGATCCCTGTGCGCAAGCCGCAAGGCGGCAGGACGACGAGCCGGGGGAGTCCGCGCCGTCGATCCCCTGCACTGTGCCACGCGCCGCCTGCGCACTCTGTCGGTCGACACCTACGCATCGTGTCCGCCAAACCGACAGGCCACGGCCACAGTGGGCCGCCTTGTGACACCCACGCCCGTCCCAACCCGCAACGCAAAGACACTTATCCGTCCGGAGTCTGCGGTGTCGGCGACCACTCGAAATCGCTGGCAGCCCGTTGACCACCGGCAAGCGTCCGCTTGTCCCATTCATGAGCTTGTCTTGCGGAAGAGGACGCACTCTGCAGTGCCAACACTCCAGCGGGCGGCGCGGGGCTGGCCGGGAGTGGGCTACTGCTCAGGGTGAACTCGCATGCCATTTCTTCTTGATCGGCCGGGAAGATCCGCCGTACTGATCGCCATGCTTGTGCTGGCCGGCCATAGCAACGCTGCGGATGCCGGGGCGCACACGGTGGTCGAGGCGGCGCTGAAGGCGATGGGGCAGACACACGATCTGCACCAGGTTTCCACCTTGCGCACCCAGAGCGTCAAGGCACTTTGGGATGTAGTGGAATTCGATCATGCCGATGCGCCCTTTATCTTCCAGGGGGTAACGCAATCTCTTGCCGTCTACGATCTCCGTGGCGACCGCCGGTTGACCGATGAGGTCCCGGTGGGCGATGCCGACCCTTCCGCGATGCCGCATGTGCGGACCCTGGTAACACGGTCAGAGGAACGCATTGATCGCCTTGCCGGCGGCCAGCCTGCAAAAACAGTGCGACTGGAGCCGCCTGCCGCCTGGGAAATCGAGGAGCCGATAAGTGCGCTGCTCTATGCAGAGAAGGCAAATGATCTCTTGCAGGAGCCGGATGTTTACCTGCACGGAATCCCGCAACACGTGGTTTCGTTCCACCTGGGACGATTCCCCGTGCGGCTGTTCTTGGACGGGTCCACGGGTATGCCAAGTGCGGTCGAAATCTTGCGGGTGCAGCCGCGCGCCGACAGCTCGGACATTGCCTACAACGCCATGGGTGATCTCACCGATCGCATCGAGTGGATGAACTACGCGGTATTCGATGGAGTGCGGTATCCGGTCCAGGCCGACTTCTTTCGCAACGGAGTGCACCTGGAAGTGACGACTTGCAACGATCTGCGCGTCAATGGCGCCCAGGAGGACCAATACTTCAAAATGGCGCAGACCGATGTTCCGCTATCCCGCACGACGAGCGATGGGCTTCAACTCGGACAAGCGGTCGCACGGGCCCCCGATCCCAAAGCTCCCATCACCGAGATCGCACCCGGGATCGTGCAGATCCCGGGGTCCTGGTTCACAACGATTGTGCGCCAGCCGGATGGCCTGGTGATCATCGATGCACCCATCTCCAGCGGTTACTCGCGCAAAGTGCTGGATGAGGCTGCGCGGCGCTTCCCCGGGGTGCCGATAAAGGCGTTGGTTACCTCTACCGCGTTCTACTGGCATGTGGCCGGCATCCGCGAATACGCGGCCAGGGGCATTCCCATTTATGCGCGGGATCGCAATATCCCGGTGGTCCGGGCCTTGTTGAATGCCCCTCGCACGCTGGCCCCGGACATGCTCGCCAGGCATCCGGTATCTCCGATCCTTCACCCGGTCTCCAAGCCAACCCATCTGGGGCACGGACGCAACGCGATCGTGCTATACCCGGTAAGTGAGGGTGAGCAGCCCATGCTGATGAGCTGGATAGCAGGCGCCCGTTTGCTCCATACCGCCGAGATGGTCATGCCGCTCGGATCTCGGGGTGCGCTGCTGCAACCCGAGTCGCTGCTGGAGCTGAAGCATTCCGTGGAGAAGACACCTGTTGCCACCAAGGGCTTGCGCATGATCGGCATGCACATGCGACCCACGCCCTGGAGCACACTTCTGGATACGCTGAAGAAAGACGGAATCGGAGAAGCTCCGGGCGCCTAACCCATGTCGCGGAGACAACGGGCATGTGGCCGCTACGGCGGGTTGGAAGGGTTCAATCAGGGGCCGGCCGGCCATCGCCGTGACGCAGACCGCCGTTGATGGCTTGCTCCACGAGGCTTGCCACGTCCTGTCGCGCTCTCCGCGCCACTTGCGGAGTATCCCTGGCCATCCCGACGGGCAAAGGGCGGACATACTTTGTCTCCATCACGCGAACGTCCGGGTCGCCGATCTGGGGACAGGGGGTACGACTCCACCACCTGGCTGGCTTTGCGGCAGGATTCCGCGCCCATGGGGGCTCCGCTATCGATCGCCCCGGCACGGCGTAATGAAGCGCGCTCCATTTCAACACGCTCTTCTGGAGTTCCGTCAGCGAGACGGCAAGGCGTAGCACGGCTTGAAACCTGCCTGGGTACAAACAAGGCAATTTGTACCCAAAAATGTACCCATAGCTCCTGGACATCCTTGGACGACACAGGTGGGCTTCAGACAATTCGGGCAAAAAAAACCCCGCAGATCGCGGGGTCGTTTGAAATTCCGAACAATCTTGGACAGTTCGGAATCTTGCATTGGTGCCCAAGAGGGGACTCGAACCCCTACGCCTTGCGGCGCTACCACCTCAAGGTAGTGCGTCTACCAGTTCCGCCACCTGGGCAGGTGTCTTGCTCAGTGTTGCTTCTGCGGGGCCGGCGCAGCCGGCACTTCGCCTTGCTGCTTGCTCGCGGCCGGTGCCGCGGGCACTGCCGTGTTCGCAGCGGCCGGTGCAGCGGACGGCACTTCCGGGTTCACCGGCATGGCCGACGCAGGCGCCTGCTTGGCGGGCGCGGGCTGGTTGCCCATGCCGGCCATCACGCCGAGATCGGCGCCGTTGCTCTGCTGCGTACCATGGCTGTGCAGGTACATGCCCATGCCGAGGCTCAGCGCGAAGAACAACGCGGCGAGCACGCCGGTGGCACGCGTCAGGAAATTGGCCGAGCCGCGTGCACCGAACACCGTGGCCGAGGCGCCGCCGCCGAAACCGGAGCCGGCACTGGCGCCTTCGCCGTTCTGCAGCAGGATCAGCACGGTCATGGCCGCGGCGATCAGAATGTAAAACACGCTGAAAATGACGAACATCAATCGAGCCCGTGGCGATTTAACGCGCCGCTGCGCAGATTCCCAGGAAGTCGGAAGCGGTCAGCGAGGCCCCACCGATCAGGCCTCCATCCACATCCGACTGCGCGAACAACTCGGCGGCATTGGCCGCCTTGACGCTGCCGCCGTAAAGCAGCCGAGTCAGACGGGCAATCATAGCATCTTCCTTCTGGAGTTGGCTACGGATGAACGCGTGTACCTGCTGCGCCTGTTCGGGCGTGGCGGTACGGCCGGTACCGATGGCCCACACCGGTTCGTAGGCGATCACCGCGGTATCGAATGCCGCAATGCCGCCGCCGGCGAGCACGGCCTGCAGCTGGCGGGCGATCACCGCTTCGGTGTCGCCGGCCTCGCGCTGCGCCAGGGTCTCACCCACGCAGAGGATGGGCGTTAGGCCGGCCGCGCGCGCCGCGGCAAACTTGCGCGCCACCAGCCCGTCGCTTTCGCCGTGGTACTGGCGCCGCTCGGAATGGCCTGCCAGCACCCACTGCGCGCCGCAGTCGGCCAGCATCGCGCCGGACACTTCGCCGGTGTACGCGCCCTGCCCCTCGTGTTCGCTGAGATCCTGTGCGCCGACGCCGACGCCGACGCCGACACCGGCCGCGGCGCAGGCTGCGCCCACCGCATCCAGGTAGGGAAACGGCGGGCAGATCACCACGTCCATGCCGTCGGGGCTGGCCGCGGCGATCTCACCGCACAGGGCGGCGGCCATCGAGCGGCTGCCGTGCATCTTCCAGTTGGCGACAACGAGCTTCTTGCGCATGTCCGACATCATTCCCTTGCCACAAAACCGAGATTTTACAGGATGATAGAGGGACTGGTATTGCTGCATCGCAACGCCCAAGATGCACCGGTCCCGACCGGAGAAAATCATGCCGCCTGCACGACCTCTGAGCCTCGTCACCGGCGCCTCCGCCGGCATCGGCACCGCCTTCGCCCATGCGCTGGCGGCACGCGGCCACGATCTGGTGCTGACCGCGCGGCGCACTGGGCGGCTGGAGGCACTGGCCGCCGAATTGCACTCGCGGCACGGCTGCGCGGCGACGGTGTTGAGCGCCGATCTCGCCGACCCCGCGGCACCGCGCCTGCTGTGCGGAGACCTGGAACAGCGCGGCCTTGCCGTGGACTGGCTGATCAACAACGCCGGCTACGGCGTGCCCGGCAGCTTCGTGGGCAACGACTGGAGCACGCACGCGGACTTCCTTCGGGTGCTGCTCGATGCGCCGGTCGAACTGGCCTGGCGCCTGTTGCCCGGCATGCGCGAACGCGGCTACGGCCGCATCGTCAACGTGGCCTCGCTGGCCGGCCATGTGCCGGGCACCGCGGGACACACCTTGTACGCACCCGCCAAGGCATTCCTGATCAAGTTCTCGCAGGGACTGGCGCTGGAAAGCCGCGAGCGCGGGGTGCACGTCTGCGCGTTGTGCCCCGGCTTCACGTATTCCGAGTTCCATGACGTCACCGGCACCCGCGCGCTGATGAACAAGCTGCCGGGCTTCATGTGGCAAAGCGCCGACGCAGTGGTGGCCGAAGGCCTCGCCGCCGTGGAACGCGGCGAGGCGGTGCACGTCACCGGCCGCGTGAACCGCTTCATCAAGGGCGTGTTCAAGCTGATGCCGGATGGCCTGGCATTTCGCCTGTCGGCGCGGCAGGGGCGGCGTTATCGGCAGGCGGATTGACGAAGCCCTCCTCGCCCCTGCCTACCCCGGGCGCAGCCGGGTGCAGGCAAGGGGCGAGGGTAGCGTCTCGAACCCCGGCTCAGATCAGCTTGATCTCACGAAGGCGCTGCTGCAGGTACTCGTGCGAGGTGATCGGGGTGTCGTATCGCTTCGGGTTGTCCGGCGTCACGCACTGCGGCAACGGATCCAGCACCACGTCGGGGTTGGGGTGCAGGAAGAACGGCACCGAGTAGCGCGGCTTGCGCGCGTTCGCGTTCTGCGGGTTCACCACGCGATGGGTGGTGGACGGGTACACGTGGTTGCTCAGGCGCTGCAGCATGTCGCCGATGTTCACCACGATGGCGTCGCCCTCGGTGGTTATCGGCAGCCACTCGCCATCGCGCGTCAGCACCTCCAGCCCTTCCGCGCTGGCGCCCACCAGCAGGGTGATGAAGTTGATGTCCTCGTGCGCGCCCGCGCGCACGTTCGGGATGTTGTGCTCGGTGATCGGCGGGTAGTGGATCGGCCGCAGGATGGAGTTGCCCTGGTCGGTCTTGTCCTCGAAGTAATGCTCCGACAGGCCGATGTGCAGGGCCAGCGCGCGCAGCACGCGGGTGCCGAGCTGGTCCAGCGCCTCGTACAGGCCGTAGCCGTAACGGTGGAACTCCGGCACCTCGCTCGGCCACAGGTTCGGCGCCATCACGTCGGCGAACTTCGAGTCGCGCGCGATCTCGCGGCCGACATGCCAGAACTCCTTGAGATCAGGGTGCCTGCTGTCCTTGGCGGTCTCCACCTTGAACGGGGTGTAGCCGCGCGCACCGCCGCTGCCGGGCACGTGGTACTTCATCTTGGTCTCGGCGGGCAGCGCGAAGAAGCGGCGGAAGGCGTCGTACGCGCCGTCGATCAATTCGCTGGGAATGCCGTGGCCGCCGATGCAGCAGAAGCCGAATTCGCGGTAGGCCGCGCCAAGCTCGGCGACGAAGGCTTCGCGGTCGCCGTCGTAGCGGCGGATGTCGAGGGTGGGAACGTTCTTCATGGGTTCGGGTCCGGTCGGTTGCGCGGTCGATGGGTGCACCGCCACCGCAGGGACGGTTCACGTCGGGCCATTCCTTGGCGACCGGATCCTGGGGACCTGAGGCCGGCGTTGCCGCCGGCTGGTTCACGAGCGTTCTGCGGAGGATTTTACGACGTCGGCCAGGTTTTGCGCCAACTGCTGCACCTCGGCCGCATCGGTGCCCTCGACGGTGACCCGCACCAGCGGCTCGGTACCGGAAGGCCGCAGCACCACGCGGCCGCGCCCGCGCAGGGTCTGTTCCGTGGCGGCCAGCGCCTGCCGCACGGCATCCCCGTCGAGCGCTTCGCGCGCACCGTCGGCGCGCACGTTGATCATCACCTGCGGCAGCTTGGCCAGGCCCCGCCGCGCCGTGGCGAAATCCTCGCCGGCCAGCGCCTCCAGCACGGCCAGTGCGGAGACGATGCCGTCGCCAGTGGTGGCCCGGTCCAGGCACAGGATGTGGCCGGAGGTTTCGCCGCCCAGCACGCCGCCACGCTCCTTGAGTTGCTGCAGCACGTAGCGGTCGCCCACCTTGGCGCGCACCAGTTCGATGCCGAGCTTTTCCAGCGCCAGCTGCAGGCCGTAGTTGCTCATCAAGGTGCCGACCAGCGGCCCGCGCAGCTGGCCGCGCGCCTGCCAGGCGCGGGCGATCACGTAGAGCAGGTCGTCGCCGTCGGCGAGCACGCCAAGGCGATCCACCAGCTGCACGCGGTCGCCGTCGCCGTCGAAGGCGATGCCGAGGTCCGCGCCCTGCTCTCGCACCGCGCGCTGCAGCGCGTCGGGGTGGGTAGAGCCCACCTCGCGGTTGATGTTGAAACCGTCCGGCTTGTCACCGATGGCGGTCACCTCGGCGCCGAGCTCGCTGAACACCTTGGGCGCGACCTGGTAGGTGGCGCCGTTGGCGCAGTCCAGCACGATCTTCAGGCCGTTGAGGTTGAAGTCCTCGGCCACGGTGCTCTTGCAGAACTCCGCGTAGCGGGTCACCGCGTCGTCGATGCGGCGGGCCTTGCCGAGTTGCTCGGAAGGCACCGTGATGAAAGGCGCGTCGATCTCCGCCTCGATGGCCGCTTCCATCGCGTCGCTGAGCTTCTCGCCCTGCGCGGAGAAGAACTTGATGCCGTTGTCGTAATGGGGGTTGTGCGACGCGCTGATGACGATGCCGGCCTCGGCGCGCAGGGAACGGGTGAGGAAGGCCACGGCCGGGGTCGGCATCGGCCCCAGCATGCGTACGTCGACGCCGGCGGAAACCAGGCCGGCTTCCAGCGCGGCCTCGAACATGTAGCCGGAAACGCGGGTGTCCTTGCCGATCAGCACGGTGCGCCGGGCGCCGCCCTGCCGGTTGATCACCGCGCCGAGCGCGCGCCCCAGGCGCAGCATGAACTCGGCATTGATCGGCCACTCGCCCACCCTGCCACGGATGCCGTCCGTGCCGAAATATTTGCATTGACTCATGGATGCCTTCCCGAAAGGATTCCCTGTCCCGTCGGCGGCGCTTCGTGCGCCGCCGTCCTGTCGCTGCTCTCTATCCAGCTAGTCGTCGTCTGGCCAGCGCGGTGCCGCCGGCTTCGGGTCGCGGCGCGGCGCCTCGTCCCCCGCGCGCACCCCCTGCCATACCGCCAGCGCGTCCACCGTGGCGGCCACGTCGTGCACGCGCACCATGCACGCGCCGCGCTGAACCGCGATCAACGCGGCGGCGACCGAGCCGGCCGCGCGCTCGGCCGGGGCCTTGCGACCGGTCAATGCGCCGATCATGGCCTTGCGCGACAGGCCCGCGTAGACGCCGCTGCCGAGGTCCGCGAAGCGCTCCAGCGCCCGCAGCAGGGCCAGGTTGTGCTCGAGGCTCTTGCCGAAGCCGAAGCCCGGGTCGACCAGCACCTTGCGCTTGGCTATGCCCGCCAGTTCGCAGGCGAACAGGCGGTCGGCGAGGAAGCGGTGCACCTCGCCCACGACGTCGTCGTAGTGCGGGTCGTCCTGCATGCTGCGCGGCTCGCCCTGCATGTGCATCAGGCATACCGGCACGCCGAGCGCCGCCACCGCGTCCAGCGCGCCTTCGCGGCGCAATGCGTACACGTCGTTGACCATGCCGGCGCCCGCGGCCACCGCCGCGCGCATCACCTCGGGCTTGGAGGTGTCGACGGCGATCGGCAGCGTGGTGCGCGCAGCCAGCTGCTCGATCACCGGGATCACCCGGCGCAGCTCTTCCTCCACCGGCACATCGGCCGCGCCGGGACGGGTGGATTCGCCGCCCACGTCGAGCATGTCGGCGCCCTGCTGCGCCAGCGCCAGGCCGTGCGCCACGGCCGCCTCCGTGGTGGCGTGCTCGCCGCCGTCGGAAAACGAATCGGGCGTGACGTTGACGATGCCGGCCACGCGCGGGCGGTCCAGCAGCAGCGAGCGGCCGGCGCAGTCCAGCACGGTGGCGAACATGGCGTCGAGCGCGTTCATGCGCCGCCCAGCTCGCCCATGAAGCGACGGTAGTAGCGCAACTCGTCGATCGAATCGCGGATGTCCGACAGCGCCGTGTGCGCGGAATCCTTGCCGAAGCCCTTGCCGATCGCGGGCGCCCAGCGCCGCGCCAGCTCCTTCAGCGTGGACACGTCGAGATTGCGGTAGTGGAAGAAGTGCTCCAGCCGCGGCATCTGCCGGTGCAGGAAGCGGCGATCCTGGCAGATCGAGTTGCCGCACATCGGCGACTTGCCCGCCGGCACCCAGTCGCGCAGGAAATCCAGCGTGACCTGCTCCGCGTCGGCGTGGTCTGCGGTGGAATTGAGCACCTGCTGCCACAGGCCGGACTTGCCGTGCTGGTTGCGGTTCCAGGCATCCATCGCCTCCAGCCGGTCCAGCTCGTGGCGGATCGCGAACACCGGGCCCTCGGCCAGCACGTTGAGTTCCTTGTCGGTGACGATGGTGGCGATCTCCAGGATCGAATCGGCGTCGGTGTCGAGGCCGGTCATCTCCAGATCGATCCAGATCAGGTTGTCGTCGTTGGCTTGGCTCATGCGCCCTCCTGGTCGCGCAGTCTATCAAGGGATGCGGGCGGACAGACCGGCGCGGGTCGCGCCGGGGCCGATCGGGGCATCCGCATGCGATCATCCGGTCCATGCAGACGTTCTTCTGGCACGACTACGAGACCTTCGGCGCCGATCCCCGGCGCGACCGCCCCGTGCAGTTCGCCGGCATCCGCACCACGCCGGAACTGGAGGTCGTCGGCGAGCCGGTGATGTTCTTCGGCCGGCCGCCGCGCGACAGCCTGCCCCAGCCCGAGGCCTGCCTGATCACCGGCATCACGCCGCAGCAGGCCGAGCTCGAAGGGGTGGGCGAAGCCGAGTTCGCCGCCCGCGTGCACGAGCAGCTGGCGCAGCCCGGCACCTGCGGCGTGGGCTACAACTCGCTGCGCTTCGACGACGAGGTGACGCGGCAGCTGCTGTACCGCAACTTCTACGAACCCTACGGCCGCGAGTGGGAGAACGGCAATTCGCGCTGGGACCTGATCGACCTCGTGCGCATGTGCGAGGCGCTGCGTCCCGAGGGCATCGCCTGGCCGCTCCGCGAGGACGGCACGCCCAGCTTCAAGCTGGAACAGCTCGCCACCGCCAACCACCTGCAACAGGAGCGCGCGCACGACGCGCTCTCCGACGTGTACGCGCTGATCGACCTCGCGCGGTTGATCCGCGTGCGCCAGCCACGGCTGTGGGACTGGCACTACGCGCTGCGCCGCAAGCAGCGTGTGTTCGAACTGCTCGACGTGGCGGCGATGACGCCCCTTGTGCACGTCTCCTCGCGCTATCCGGCCAGCCGCCACTGCCTCGCTCTGATCGCACCGCTGGCGATGCATCCCAGCCGCCCCGGCGAGGTGATCGTCTGCGACCTGGCCAGCGATCCGGCCGAATGGCTTGGGCTCGACGAGGACGACATCGCCGACCGCGTGTTCACCGCGCGCGCCGACCTGCCCGAAGGCATCGAGCGCATCCCGCTGCGCACCGTGCGCGCGAACCGCGCGCCGGCACTGGCGCCGCTTTCCGTGCTGAAGGGCGCGGACCTGGCACGCCTGCAGCTCGACCCCGACCGCTGCCTCACCCACCGCGATGCGCTGGCCGCCGCCGACGGACTGGCCGCCAAGGTCGCCCGCGTGTTCGCCCGCGCTGCCGAGCTGCCGCCGCCGGAGGATCCCGAGCTGGCTCTTTACGCCGGCTTCCTGCCCGATGCCGACAAGCGCCTGCTGCGCGAAGTGCGCGCCACGCCGCCGGAACAGCTGGCCACCCGCGCCTTCCCGTTCCGCGACCCGCGCTACGCGGAGCTGCTGTTCCGCTACCGCGCCCGCAACTGGCCGGAAACCCTGGACGCCGGGGAGCGCGAGCGCTGGGAAGACTTCCGCCGTCGGCGCCTTACCCGCGAGACGCCGCTCACCACGCTTACACTGACCGACTACTTCGCCACGCTCGCCGCCCTCCGCGCCGATCCCGCGCGGCAGGAAAAACTGCCACTGCTGGATCGGCTGCAGGCCTGGGGCGAACAGCTGGCGGCCGAACTGACCTGACCGAGTCCCTCATGCCCCACGCCTATTTCAGCCCCGCCACGTTCAAGTTCCTGCGCGCACTCGACCGCAACAACAGCCGCGACTGGTTCACCGCGCACAAGGCCGACTACGAGCGCCACGTGCGCGAGCCGTTCCTGCAACTCATCACCGACCTGCAGGCGCCGCTGGCGAAGATCAGCCCGCACTACCGCGCCGACCCGCGCAAGAACGGCGGCTCGCTGTTCCGCATCTTCAGAGACACCCGCTTCTCGAACAACAAGCTGCCGTACAAGCCCTGGCAGGGCGCGCGCTTCTTCCACGAGCGCCGCCACGAAATCCCGGCGCCCTCGTTCTACATCCACATCCAGCCCGGCGACTGCTTCGCCGGCGGCGGCATGTGGCATCCCGAGCCCGATGCGCTGAAGAAGATCCGCGCCTTCCTCTTCGACAACCCGGCCGCCTGGAAGAAGGCCACGCAAAGCCCCGGCTTCCGCGAGCACATGCAATTCTGGGGCGAATCGCTGAAGCGCCCGCCGCACGGCTACGATCCCGGCCACGAGCTGATCGAGGACCTGAAACGCAAGGACTTCGCCTGCGGCGAAGGTTTCGACGAGGCGCTGGCCTGCTCCACCGAACTGCTGCCGTGGACGGTGGCCTGCTTCAAGCGCGTGGCGCCGATGGTGGACTACCTCTGCGCCACGCAGGAGCTGGAGTTCTAGGCAACGCCACGCGGTGCTTCCGCACCATCGCGCCCGGCGTGCATCAGCCAGAGCGCCGCCGCGATGCCGACCAGCGCAGTGAGCGCCACGTAGTGCGCCGGCGCCAGCACGCCCAGGCGCCTCACCAGCAGGCCGATCACCGGCGGCGTCAGGCCGCCGAACAGTGCATACGCGATGTTGTAGGAAAACGAGACGCCGGAGAAGCGCACCGCCGGCGGGAACGCGGTCACCAGCAGCGCCGGCACCACGCCCGTCACGCCCACGCTGAAGCCGGCCAGCGCATACAGCGCCACGAAATGCGCCGCGCCGGCCTGCAGATCCAGATACAGCGCGTAGCTGCACACCAGCAGGCCGATCGCGCCACACAGCAGCGCACGCGCACCGCCCAGGCGATCGGCCAGCCAGCCATAGCCGATGCAGCCAAGCGCCAGCGCCAGCGACGCCACGCTGTTGCCCAGGAAGGCGCGCGCCGGCGGCATGTGGAACACCGACTGCGCCAGCGAGGGCGTCATCAGGATCATCACCACGATCGCCGCGGTGAGCATCCACGTGACCAGCATCGATACCAGCACGCCCGCACGATGCCGGCGCAGCACCTGCTGCAGCGGCAGGGCCGCGGACAGCTCGCGGCGCGCGTGCATCGCCAGGAACACTGGCGTCTCGCTGAGCCAGCGGCGCAGCCAAACCGCAATGAACCCGAACGCGCCGCCGACCAGGAACGGTACCCGCCAGCCCCAGTCGAGCACCGCCGCCGGCGCCAGATGCCGGTTGATCGCCGCGGCCACCAACGAGCCGATCAGGATGCCCACGGTCAACCCCGCGGTGAGGCTGGCACAGGCAAAGCCGACCCGTCCCGCCGGCACGTGCTCGGCCACGAACACCCATGCACCGGGTACTTCGCCGCCCACGGCGATGCCCTGCACCACACGCAGCAGAAGCAACAGCAGCGGCGCCAGCATGCCGATCTGCGCATGTACCGGCAGCAGGCCGATGCCGAGCGTGGGCAGCGCCATCAGCAAAACGCTGAGGGTGAACATCCGCTTGCGGCCCAGCGTGTCGCCGTAGTGCGCCATCACGATGCCGCCCAGCGGCCGCGCCAGGTAGCCCGCGGCGAAGATGCCATAGACCTGCAGCTGGGCCAGCCATGGCGCGGTGTGCGGCGGAAAGAACAGTTGACCGAGCGGAACGGCGAAGAACACGAAAACCACGAAGTCGTAGAACTCCAGCGCGCCGCCCAGCGCGGACAGCAGCAGGGTGCGGGCGTCGCGACGATCCAGCCGGCGCACTGCGCCGCCCGTCGTATCCGCTGCCGGCAATATCGTGGCGTCGCTCATGA
>Ga0187815_10000752_pt1 | contig 15565 bp, 9 predicted proteins | sample NC_S_5_FD_132962 | JGI IMG/M metagenome (GOLD analysis project Ga0187815, IMG submission 132962) | Wetland sediment microbial communities from Neuse River Estuary, North Carolina, USA - ASW-S_5 | ecosystem: Environmental > Aquatic > Freshwater > Wetlands > Sediment | place: USA: North Carolina...
TGCGCGCGCTGGCCTGGGTGTAGGGGCGCATCGGGCCGCCCGGCGCGCTGCCCACCGCCAGTGCGCGGTCGCAGGGCAGCCAGTGCTGCCAGTTCTCGTAGCCGGTCTTCAGCGCGCCTTCGATCAGCAGGCCGCGGAAGCCGGAGCAGTCGATGAAGAAGTCGCCCTCGACCGTCGCGCCGCCGTCCAGCAGCAGCGACTCGATGCGGCCGTCCTCGGCGTGCAGGCGCACGTCGACCACCTTGCCCTCGATGCGCTGCACGACGCCGGGCCTGATGTGCTCGCGCAGGTATTGGCCGTACAGCGAGGCATCGAAATGGTAGGCGTAGCGGATGCCGCCCAGCGGGCTGTTCGGCACCGTATCCATCCGCGCGAAGCGGTTCTGGGCGGCGGCGGCCGAATTCACCGAGTGGGCCCACAGGCTCTGCGCCCCGGGTCGGCCGCGGCTGCGCAGCCAGTAGTGGTGGAACGGCGTCAGCCCCAGCGGCAGGCCGAAGTCGCCGAAGGCGTGGATGTAGGAATCGCCCAGCCGGCCGAAGTCGTTGAGTTGCACGCCCAGCTTGAAGGTGCCGTGGACGGCACGCAGCATGTCGTCCTCGTCGATGCCGAGGAACCGGTTGATGTGCAGGATCTGCGGGATCGTCGCCTCGCCCACGCCGACGGTGCCGATCTCGGCCGATTCCACCAGCGTGATCTGCAGCTGCGAGCCCAGCGCGCGGGCGAGCAGCGCCGCGGTCAGCCAACCCGCGGTGCCGCCGCCCACGATCACCAGGCGCCGGATGCGTGCATCAGTCATGTCGTCACCCTAGCCGATTCCTCCGCCGTCCGTGGAAGCTTCCTGCGCGTGCCGGCACCGTGGAAAAAAAGTCCCCGCTGGTTTGCACGCAGCGGGGCACGGGGAGTCACGCGGGTCTTGCGGATTGCCGCTTACTGGAACTTGTACGAGGCGCCCACCGAATAGGTGCGGCCGTAGCGTTCCCAGGTCTGCACCTGGCGGGGGTCGTTGTTCTGGAACGTGGTGAAGATCTTGTTCGACAGATTGGAACCCGCCGCGATCAGGGTCAGGCCCTTGAAGCGGCCGCTCTCGAACGTGTAGCTCACCTGGGCGTCGTAGGTGCTGCCGCCCCTCAGCGTCTGCTCGATGCGCGTGGCGCTGATGCCCGACACCTCGCCCAGGAAGTTCGAGCGGTAGCTGTCGCTGATGCGCGCCTCGAAGCCGTTGTGCTGGTAGTAGATCGTGCCGTTGGCGACCCACTTGGACAGGCCCGGCACCGTGATCGGCGTGGAGTTGCCGGAGTACACCAGCGAGCTCTTGGTGCGGTTGGCGGTGAGGATCGTGCCGAAGCCGTCGAGCACCGGGGTGAGCAGGTTGAACGGCAGGTTCAGCGTGCCCTGGATGCCCTTCACGTAGCCGTGGCCGTCGTTGGTCGGGCCGGTCACGATGCCGTAGGTGGTGCCCAGCTGGCTTACCTGCGACGGGCTGAGGGTGAACGGCAGGAACGAGCTGAAGTTGTACAGGAAGGACGAGTTCGGGTTGATGTAGTCATGCAGGTCGATGAAGTAGCCCGACACCGAGAAGTAGCCGCCACCGCCGCCGCTGCGGCACAGGTCCGAGTTCTTCTGGTCGGCGGAGCTGCACTGGTAGCCCGAAGCCGGACCCGAGAAATAGTGCTCGTAGCTGACGTTGTAGTTGTCGGCCATGGTGGGCGTCAGCTTCGGGTTGCCGCCCGAGGCGCTGAAGTACGCCTGGTTCGGGTTGGTGCTCTGCAGAAGGGTGACGTTGCCGCTCACACCGAGGCCGGCGTTCATCTGGTCCATGCGCGGGCGGGCCAGGGTACGGGCCGCGCTGACGCGCAGGTCGTCATTGTCGGTGAAGCCGAAGATCAGGTTCGCGCTGGGCAGGTAACGGGTGTAGTTGGTGCTGCCGGATACCGGGATCAGCTCGATCGCGTTGCCGGTGGTGGCGCTGCCCGGCGCCACGCGCTCGCCGGTCGCACGCTGTGCGGTCTGCTGCACCTGCATGCCGAAGTTGCCGCGCAGGCTGACGCCGCCCAGGTTGGTGTCGAGGTTGAACTGGATGTACGGCGTGAAGACGTTCTCGTGCGTCGTCCAGTTCGGCGGCGTGCCGGTGTTGGAGCCGAACGTGGGCACGTTCACCAGGCTGCCGTTGTCGATCAGGGTGAACGGGTTGTAGCAGAGCTCAGGGCCGACGCTCATCCACGACAGCGGATCGCAGCTGCTGCCGCCCTGGATCGGCGCGCTCTTGATGGCGCCGCCGCCGCTGAGGGTGCCGCCGCCGAGCGTCAGGAAGGCCTGGTCGATGTTGTAGGACTTGTTGCGGCGGCTGTTGCTGAGGCCGAACTCCATGCTGGAGAACGGGCCGCTGGCGAAGCTGCGCTCCACCGCGATGCGCACGTTGGCGAGGTAGTCGACGGTGCGCGGCGCGTTGATGAAGCCGGCCTGCACCACGTCGCTGCCCGCGCCCCAGCCCTGCGGGTCGGTCAGCACCACGCCCTGGGTGTAGTCCAGCGACGGGTTGAGGTAGAGCAGGTTGTTGCCGAGCTCGTTGAAGCCCACGGTGTCGGTGGCCCCGGTCTTGTTGTAGCCGGTGCCGGAATAGCTTTCGAGGTCGACGTCGTGCCGGGTGGCGCGCGAGTAGTTCATGTCGGCGTCCACCGACCAGTTCTCGTTGATCGTGAACTTGTTGTCCCAGTTGAAGTTGTAGACCCGGGCGCTGGTGCTGTTGTAGTCGTTGCGGATCACCGGCACCACGTTCGTGTAGGTGCCGCTCTGCACGAAGCCGCCGCCGTTGATGTGCGGATCCGGAATCACCACGCCGCCGGGCTGCAGCTGCGCCGAGCTGTAGAACAGCGGAAACTCCATGCCCTTGGCCTGCTGGGTTTCCTTGTAATTGTCGTAGGTCACGTCGACGGTGCCGGTGTAGAACTCGTTGGGCTGCCACTGCACGGTGGCCAGCACGCCGTTGCGCTTCAGGCTGTCGGTGATGCCGTAGTTCTTCGAGCCGCCGATCACCGCGTCACCGTTCGAATCGGTGGCGTAGCCCCACGGTGCCTGGTGCTCGATCTGCGAGGGGTTGTCCTCCAGGTCCACGCCCAGCGTCACGCCGACGGTGTGATTGGCGAACTGGTCCACCCACACGCCGTTGAGGTTGTGGCCGGTGTTGCTGACGCCCTTGCCGTTGGCCAGCTGGGACATGTCGTTCCAGATGTACTTGGCGTTCACCGCGGCCTCGGGGCCGCTCTTCTCCAGCGGGCGGATGGTGTGCATGTCCACCGTGCCGGTCAGGCCCTGGCCGATCAGGTCGGCTTCGGGGCTCAGGTGCACCACCACGTTGTCGAACCAGCTCGACGGGTACTGGTCGAACGCCACGTCGCGGTTGTTCGTGGTGGACACCTGCTGGCCGCCGTTGACCAGTGCGGTGGAGAAATCGGGGCCGAGGCCGTGGATGGTCAGCACCTGCGGCCGGCCGTCCACCGTCTGCACCGCGAGGCCGGGCAGGCGGCCCAGCGTGTCGGCGATGGAGACGCCCGGCAGCTTGCCGACCTGTTCGGCGGAGACCGCCTCGACGATGGTGCTGGCGTTCTTCTTCAGCGCGGTGGAGTTCTCGATGCTGCTGATGAAGCCGTTCACCTGCACGGCCTGCATCTGCTTCGCCTTGTCCTTCTTGTCCCGCGCGGACTTGGAATTCGAGTCGGCGGACTGGTCGTTGCCGGTGGTCTGCTGGGTGTCCTGCTGCTGCGCGGCGGGCGCCGGCGCGGTGGCGGCGCTGGCCACGGCACAGGTGCCAAAGCAGGCCGAAGCGATCGCCATGGCCAGCAGCTTGTGTTTCATCAACATGTCTCGTCTCCCCACGAAATGGTCGGTGTCTGTCGTAGTCGCGGCGTGAACCTTCCGGCGATTCCATCGACGGTGGTCGTAGGCAGCCGGCTTGCGTCTGCGCGCCCCGTCGCGTGACTGCATGTTAGGCCGGCGTTTTCGGCGCGAACGAAACGTGCATACGTATTCATGGCGCGATGCCTGCATCCTCGTTGCATTGCAGCAGCGCATGGCGGCAAGCCTCGCCGCGTCGCGTGGAAGGGCGCACCAGGCCGTGGTGTGCCTGCATCGGCGCGTGGCGGCAACGCCGTCGCGGAATCGTCTGGACGTCCATTTGTTGCAACCGCATGACGCGCCTGCAGCATCCATGAATACGTATGCAGCACTGTGCGGGATCGCCATGCCCTGCCACTAAGCTGAGCGCCGTTCGACGACAGGTGGCCCGGAATGCCGCCTGTCTCACGTCATGGGGCCCAGCAATGACCGACACACCGTGGTGGCGCGGAGCCGTCATCTACCAGATCTACCCGCGCAGCTTCCTCGACACCGACGGTGACGGCGTGGGCGACCTGCCCGGCATCATCCAGCGGCTGGATTACGTGGCCGGACTGGGCGTGGACGCGATCTGGATCGCGCCGTTCTTCCGTTCGCCGATGGCGGACTTCGGCTACGACATCGCCGATTACCGCGACGTCGACCCGCTGTTCGGCACGCTGGCGGATTTCGACGCGTTGCTGGCCAAGGCGCACGCGCTGGGGCTGAAAGTGATGATCGACCAGGTGCTCAGCCATACCTCGGCGGAGCACGCCTGGTTCCGCGAAAGCCGGCAGAGCCGCGACAACCCGAAGGCCGACTGGTACGTGTGGGCCGACGCGCGCGAGGACGGCGGGCCACCGAACAACTGGCTGTCGCTGTTCGGCGGCAGCGCATGGCAATGGGAGCCGCGCCGCGGCCAGTACTACCTGCACAACTTCCTCGGCTCGCAGCCCGACCTCAACTTCCACCACGCCGACGTGCGCAGCGCGGTGCTGGACAACGTGAAGTTCTGGCTCGACAAGGGCGTCGACGGCCTGCGCCTGGATGCGATCAATTTCTGCTTCCACGACGCGCAGCTGCGCGACAACCCGCCCAAGCCCAAGATCGAGCGTACCGGCCGCGGCTTCAGCGCGGACAATCCCTACGCCTTCCAGTACCACTATTACAACAACACCCGGCCCGAGAATCTCGCCTTCCTCGGCGAGCTGCGCGCGTTGATGGACCGCTATCCCGGCAGCGCCACGCTGGGCGAGATCTCCTCGGAGGATTCGCTGGCGACGATGGCCGAGTACACCAGTGGCCACCGCCTGCACATGGGTTACAGCTTCGAGCTGCTCACCGACGATTTCAGCGCCGCCTACATCCGCGACACGGTGCGTGCGCTGGAAGCGAAGATGACGGAAGGCTGGCCGTGCTGGGCGATCTCCAACCACGACGTGGAGCGCGTGCTCAGCCGCTGGGGCAATGGCCACGGCTCGGCGGCCATGGCGAACCAGCTCACCGCCCTGGTCTGCTCGCTGCGCGGCTCGGTCTGCGTGTACCAGGGCGAGGAACTGGGCCTCACCGAGGCCGAACTACCCTACGAGGCGCTGCGCGACCCCTACGGCATCGCGTTCTGGCCCGAGTTCAAGGGCCGCGACGGTTGCCGCACGCCGATGCCGTGGAGCGACGGCGAGCACGCCGGCTTCAGCAGCGCCATGCCCTGGCTGCCCGTGCCGGCCGAGCATCGCGTGCTGGACGTGGCGCGCCAGCAGGCCGATCCCGCCTCCGCGCTCAACGGCTATCGCCGCTTCATGCACTGGCGTCGGGGGCAGCCCGCGCTGCGCCATGGCGCGATCCGCTTCCTCGATACCCCGGAGCCGGTGCTGGCCTTCGTGCGTGAACTGGGCGAGCAGCGGGTGCTGGTCGTGTTCAACCTGTCCGTGGCGCCGGTGGAGTTCGCGTTGCCGCTGCCGGGACCGCTGCAGCCGCTGGATGGGCACGGCTTGCTGACGGGCACCCTGGAAGGCGAGCGCCTGCGCCTGCCCGCCAACGGCAGCCTGTTCGCGCGCATTCTCTAAGGCCACGGCGCAACCCTGCTGCCAGCTGCTGTCAGCAGTGGCGGCCCGACGGGATGCGCTTGGCGCGTCGGCGCAGGCATCATGGCCGCCCGTCTCTTCCGGTGATCGTCCGTGCCCGCGCATACCTCCCGCGCTTCCGTGCTGCTCGCGGTCGCCATGCTGCTGGTCAGCATGAGTTCGTACCAATTCGGTGCCGCGCTGGCCAAGCAGCTGTTTCCGGCGATCGGCGCGCAGGGCGCCACCGCCTGCCGGCTCGGCCTGGGCGCACTGATCCTGCTGCTGGTGCGGCGGCCGTGGCGTACCTGGCGGCGTGGCCGCGACTTGCGCGCGCTGTGGGGCTACGGCCTTTCGATCGGCGTGATGAACCTGGTGTTCTACATGTCGTTGCGCACGATTCCGCTCGGCATCGCGGTGGCGCTGGAGTTCACCGGGCCGCTGGCGCTGGCCCTGTTCGGCTCGCGCCGACTGCAGGACTTCATCTGGATTGCGCTGGTGATCGCGGGCCTGCTCCTGCTGCTGCCGCTGCGCGGGCAGGTGCATGCGCTCGATCCGGTCGGCGTGCTGTACGCGCTGGCCGCGGGCGTGGGCTGGGCCTGCTACATCGTGCTGGGCCAGCGCGCGGGCGGCATGCACGGCGGCGACGCGGTGACCTGGGGCACCTCGATCGCGGCGCTGCTGGCGATCCCGGTCGGCGTGGCGCACGCCGGCAGCGCGCTGTTCGATCCTGCGCTGCTGCCGTTCGCGCTGGGCGTGGCCGTGCTCAGTTCCGCCCTGCCGTATTCGCTGGAGATGGTGGCGCTGACGCGCTTGCCGACGCGCAGCTTCGGCACCTTGCTGAGCCTGGAGCCAGCCTTTGCTGCGCTGGCCGGCGTGGCTCTGCTCGGCGAACGCCTCAGCCTGCTGCAGTGGCTGGCGATCGTGGCGATCATCGTGGCGGCGGCGGGGACGGCGCTCAGCGTGCGTCGGCCGGCGGTGGAGCCGCTGGTGAATTGAGCGCGCAGACGCGCTTGCTTTGATTTTTCTGGCTATCGTTTAGCTGGCGCGAGCGATGAAGCGGTTTCGAGCCGCTCACGCGGCCCGAGTTACTTTCCTCTGCGTGGCCAGGGAAAAGTGACCCAAAGAGAGGCCACCCCGATGGCGCGCCCTCCAGGCATCCTGCCTTCCGGGTACGCGGGCGGGTTACGGGGTTTTCCGATGGCACTTCCTGTGCCGGCGGAAAACTGGCCCGCATCCCTGCGGGCCATCCTGCGGACTTTCCTCCACCCACCCGCCGCGCCATAGGGGCCCCGGGTAGAACAGCGCGCTCCCAGCGCGCACTTTCAAAGAAGAGCGAAAGCAGGGGCGCCGAGCATCGCACTAAGCACTGCTATTGCCGTTGCTTCTGGCGCGCACGATGCGCGCCTGCTCTTGTGGGGCCCCTGGGCGGCGGTGAGGCGGAGGCGAGGAGGCCGCGCAGCGGGCGAGGCCAGGGATGGGCTCGCCTTTTCGCGCGGGCAGGAGCCCGCTCGAAAAGCCCGGCTCCGACTCACGGACTTGCCGGGCAGGACGCCCGGCAAGCGCCAACCGGGGTGTCGTTTCCTCTTGGTTACTTCTCCTTTGGACAAGCAAAGGAGAAGTAACTCGGGCGCCGGCAGGCGCTCGAAACCGCTTTGTCCCTTGCGGCGAATTCACGCCGCTTGCGACCAACGCAACGCCAACCAAGCCATGTGGCAAACACCAGAACGGATACCCGCGCCCACGGGCATGACGCCATTCAGAGTGGACCTCAGCGTCGCCGCGACCCGCGCACACTGTTCAGCGAGAAGCTGGCCATCTCCCCGCCGCCCGGCAATCGCCGCGACTGTCCCGGCGGCGGGCCCCAGGCGTGGGCGGTCACCACTTCCCAGGTGGCTGGGATGCGGCCGTCCACGCGCATCGCCTCGTAGGCGGCGAGCATGGCGCGGTAGTGCGACTTGCCGGTGAGGTGGCGCTCGCGGGCGGCGTCGGCGTGGGTGGCGCCCAAGCCGCGCAGTTCCTCCAGCAGCTTGCGCGGTTCGCTGTAGGTAAGCGTGTAGCGCTCCACGTCCAGCACCGGGTCGCGCAACCCGGCGTTGATCATCGCGTCGCCGATGTCGTGCATGTCGAGGAAGCGGCTGACGTGGGAGTGGCGGTCCACCGCGGCCCAGGCGGCGCGCAGCTCCTTCAGCGTGTCGGGGCCGAAGGTGGAGAACACCAGCAGGCCGCCCGGCTTCAGCACGCGCGCGCACTCGCCGAACAGCGCGGCGAGGTCGTCGATCCACTGGAAGCACAGGTTGGAGTGCAGCAGGTCCACGCTGTGGTCGGGGAAGGGCAGGGCGGTGGCCTCGGCGCAGACCCGGCGGAACGGCTTGAGCCAGCCGCTGTGCGCCTTCGCCGCGCGCAGCATCGGCAGCGCGAGGTCGACCGCGATCACTTCGGCCTTGGCGTAGCGCTGCTTCAGCAGCGCGGTGCCGCGACCGGTGCCGGCGCCCACGTCCAGCACCCGCGCAGGCGTTTCCAGGTAGAAGTCCAGCCGGTCCAGCAGCGACTGCTGCACTTCGCGCTGCAAGGCGTCGTGCTGCTCGTAGCTGCGCGCAGCGCGGCCGAAGTTGCGGCGCACGCGCTCGCGGTCCAGGCAGAAATCAGTCATCGAAACGGTCCAGCAGCGGTTGCAGCGCCTGCGCCACGTCGTCGGGGTAAGTGAAGAACGGTGCGTGGCCGGCGCGTTCTATTTGCATGAAGCGGCCCTGCGCCTGCTGCGCCGACCATTCCATCGCCTGCGGCGGTACCAGCCGGTCGCGGCGACCGGCGATCCAAGTGTTCGGCTGGCGCAGCCCGGGCAGGCGCGCGCGCAGATCACGGGTCTCCAGGATGCGGATGCCTTCCTGCAGCACGCGCAGCTCCGGTTCCCCGCGTGCGAAGGCGAGTTCGCGCAGGTGGCGCAGCTCGGCGCGCGGATCGGGGCTGCCCATCGCTTCCAGCGCGAGGAAGCGTTCGATGGTGGCGTGGTAATCGGTTTCCAGATCCAGCGCGAGCTGGTGCACCAGCGTGGCGTCGCTGCCCCACGGCCAGTCTTCGTCCCGCGCGAATTTCGGCGTGGCGCAAAGCATGGCGAGGCCACGCACCTGCTTGGGCTGCTCCAGCGCGGCAGTCAGCGCGATCAGGCCGCCCAGCGACCAGCCCAGCCACAGCGCCGGCGGCGTGGCCTGGGCAATGGCGGCCGCGCAGGCGGACGGCTCCAGCGGCAAGCCGCAATGGCGCGAGTAGCCGTGGCCCGGCAGGTCCACCACGTGCATCGTGCAGCGGTCCGCCAGCGCTTCCACCAACGGCGACAGCACGCCGCCGTGCATCGCCCAGCCGTGCAGCAGCACCAGCGGAACGGGGCCGCGGCCGGCTTGTTCGATATAGAGGCTCATGCCCCGTTCCAATAAAGCAAAGCGCTTTTTGCGTTCGCCTCCTCTCCCCTCTGGGGAGAGGATTGAGGTGAGGGGTCGGGGCTTGCAGAAAAGTCACTCAGGGCGAGCTTCTGATGGGCGTTATCGCCAGCGTGGCCCCTCACCCCAGCCCTCTCCTCGCTCCTCAAAGCCGGCGCCATCCATGGCGCCTCCCCGCGTACCCCGGAGGGGAGAGGGAGTCCACTCGCCGGGAGTAGATCGGCGCCCACCGCGCCGCGTCCGTCGAACACGAAGCAGTCTCCCTGCCAGTGCGCGCCGTCGGTGAGTTCGAGGTACTTGAGTATCCCGCCCTCGAGCTGGTGCACGCGCTCGATGCCCAGCGCCTGCATGTGCAGCGCGGCCTTCTCGCAGCGGATGCCGCCGGTGCAGTAGGACACCACCGTCTTGTCCGCGAAACGCGCACGGTCGGCGGCCACGGCAGCAGGGAAGGCGGTGAAGCTGGCGAGGCGATAGTCCACCGACGGCACGAACCTGCCCACGTCGCACTCGTAGTCGTTGCGCGTGTCCAGCATCAACAGTTCGCGGCCGTCGTCGTCGTGGCCCTGGTCCAGCCAGCGCTTCAGCGTGGACGCGTCCACCGCCGGGGCGCGACCGCCGCCGGGGCGGATGGCCGGCTGGTGCATGGTGATGATTTCCTTCTTAAGCCGCACGCGCAGGCGGCCGAACGGCACGGCGGCGGAGAACGACTCCTTCGCTTCCATATCGGCGAAACGCGGATCCCCGCGCAACCACGCCATGAACGCGTCGACCGCCTCGCGCGGGCCGGCGAGGAACAGGTTGATGCCCTCCGGCGCAAGCAGCACGGTCCCCTTCAACGCCAGCGCAGTGGCACGTTCGAGCACCCGCTCGCGCAGCGCGGGCAAGTCGTCCAGCGCGACGAAGCGGTAGGCGGCGAGGTTGAGGATGTTCATTGGGAAGGATGCGTAGAGCAGCGCGCCATTATACGGGGCCGTCCGTGCCCGCCGGTTCCGGCAGCATGGCCAGCGCGTCGAGCAGGCGGTCGACGTGCTCCTCCGCGTGTGTTGCGGCCAGCGTGATACGCAGCCGCGCCTGGCCCTGCGGCACCGTGGGCGGGCGGATCGCGGTGACCAGCAGGCCGCGCTGTTCCAGCGCCCGTGCGGCATCCAGTGCGGCCTGCGCGTCGCCCAGCCGCAGCGGCTGGATCGCACTGGGCGATTCCATCAGCGGCAGGCCGAGTTGCCTGGCGCCGGTGCGGAAGCGGGCGATCAAGGCCTGCAGCTTCTCGCGGCGCCAGCTTTCGCGGCGCGCGATCTCCACGGCGGCGAGCGCGGCGGCGGCCAGCGCCGGCGGCATCGCGGTGCTGTAGACGTAAGGTCGCGCGAATTGCAGCAGGCCGTCGATCAAGGTGGCGGGGCCGGCGACGAAGGCGCCGCTGCAGCCCAGCGCCTTGCCCAGCGTGGCCATCAGCACCGCCACCTCGCGCTGGCCCAGGCCCGCGGCGGCCAGGCTGCCGGCGCCGTCCGGGCCGAGCACGCCCAGGCCGTGCGCGTCGTCCACCATCAGCGTGGCGCTTTCGCGCGCGCTCAGTGCGGCGAGTTCGGCGAGCGGCGCCACGTCCCCGTCCATGCTGAACACGCCGTCGGTGGCCAGCAGCGCGGCGGTATCCGGGCGGCTCGCCAATTGGCGGGCGGCGGCGTCGGCGTCGGCATGCGGGTAACGCTTCAGCTCGGCGCCGGCCAGCTGCGCGCCGTCCAGCAGGCAGGCGTGGTTGAGCTTGTCCTGCACGCAGAGGTCGCCGCGCGCCAGCAGCGCCTGCATCGCGCCGAGATTCGCCATGTAGCCGGTGGAGAACAGCAGGGCGCGTTCGCGCCCGGTCCATTCGGCCAGTGCCTCTTCCAGTTGTGCATGCTCGCGGCGATGCCCGCAGATCAGGTGCGCCGAGCCGCAGCCGACTCCCTCGTCGTCGGCGGCGCGCTTGAGCGCGGCGATCAATTGCGGGTGTTGCGAAAGCCCGAGGTAATCGTTGCTGCAGAAGCCGAGCAGGCGGCGGCCATCGTTTTCCAGCCACGGACCTTCGACATGATCGACGATGCGCAGGCGGCGGCGCAGCCTGGCGTGTTCGCGTTCGGCCGTCTGGACGGCCAGGCGTTCGAGCAGATCAGCGCGGGTCATGGGCATTCATGGCTGAAGGACGCCGCCGCCCGTACCCGTGCAGGGAAGGGGCGAGCCTGCGCTCCTTTCCCTGCCTGCAGGAAGGCTGGAGGTGGTTCACGCCGCCGCGCTGCACCCGCATCCATGGCCGCAACCCGCTGGCGCGGCCTCCATGGTGTCCGCGTGCACCGTGCCTGCCTCTTCCACCACTTCCATCGCGTGCAGGTCGAGGCGGCGGAACAGGGCGCGGTCGTGCCCGGTGTCGGGGTTGCCTGTGGTGAGCAGTTTCTCGCCGTAGAAGATCGAGCCGGCGCCGGCGTGGAAGCACAGCGCCTGAACCGCATCGTCCATCTGCTGGCGGCCGGCGGAGAGGCGCACGATGGACAGCGGCATCAGGATGCGCGCCACCGCGACGGTGCGCACGAACTCGAACGGGTCCAGCTTTTCCGCGTTGCCCAGAGGCGTGCCCGGCACCGGCACCAGCTGGTTGATCGGCACCGAGTGCGGGTGCTCGGGCAGGTTGGCCAGCGCCTGCAGCAGGCCGGCGCGCTGCGCGCGCGTCTCGCCCATGCCGACTATGCCGCCGCAGCAGGTCTTGAGGCCCGCGTCGCGCACCTGTTCCAGCGTCTGCAGGCGGTCCTGGTATTCGCGGGTGTGGATGATCTCGCCGTAGAACTCCGGCGCGGTGTCGATGTTGTGGTTGTAGTAGTCGAGGCCGGCGTCCTTGAGCTGTTGTGCGTGACCGTCGCCGAGCAGGCCCAGGGTGGCGCAGGTTTCCAGGCCGAGGTCTTTCACGGCGCGCACGATCTCGGCGACCTTGGGAATGTCGCGGTCCTTCGGCCCGCGCCACGCCGCGCCCATGCAGAAGCGGCTGGCGCCGGCGGCCTTGGCGGCCTTGGCGCGCGCCAGCACGTCGTCGACCTCCATCAGTTTCTGCGCCTGCACGCCGGTGTCGTAGCGCGCCGCCTGCGGGCAGTAGGCACAGTCCTCGGGGCAGCCGCCGGTCTTGATCGAGAGCAGGGTCGACACCTGGACCGCATTCGGGTCGTGGTGCTCGCGGTGGACGGTGTGTGCGCGATGCAGCAGTTCGTTGAACGGCAGCGCGAACAGTGCGGCGACCTCGTCGCGGCTCCAGTCGTGGCGGATGACGGCTTCGGGCATGGGGAGGTTCCCTGGCAGAGGCCGGGAAGTGTGGGGAGCGCGCCGCGTTCCGTCAACCGTTTGCCTGGCGTGGATGGTTGACGGGACGTCAAAAACGCGGGCGGCCCGCAGGCCGCCCGCGCATCCTTCCGCCGGTTCCCGCTACTTGCCCCGCGCCGCCTTCACCTGGCTTGCGCTGACCAACTTGGCCTGGTTGCCCCACGAAGTGCGTTCGTGGTTCGCGATGTCCGCGATGTCGGCATCGTTCAGGGTGGCGCCGAACGGCGGCATCGCACTGGGGTAGCTGATGCCGTTGATGGCTACGCCGTGCAGGCCGTTGAGTATCGTGACGATCTGCCTGGCGGGGTCGTCGTCCAGCACCGCGGGATTGTCCTTGAGCGGCGGGAACGCGCCAGGCAGGCCCATGCCGGTGGCCTGGTGGCAGGCCATGCAGTTGGCGGCATACAGCGAGGCGCCGCGCGCCGCATCGAACTTGTACGGGCCAGCGGGTGCGGCCGGGGGCGCGGCGGCGGTTTCGGCAGCGGGCGCCCTGGAAATCGGCGGAGCGGCCGCGGGTGCCCCGCCCGGCGCACCGACCAGCAGCACGCCTTGCGCGCCGAGCACCATGTGCGCCATCGCGTGGTCCACGAACGGATACTTGCCCGGCTCGTCCAGTTTCAGGTCGAACACCGCGCCTTCGCCCGGCCCCACGCTCCAGGTGGAGACGCCATCGATCGCCTGCGCCGGATTGCCTCCGGGATACACCTTGTCGAAGATCGCGCCGATCACGTGGAACGCGCTCCACAGGCTGGGACCGGCGTTGACCACGTACAGGCGCACCAGGTCGCCGGGCCTGGCGGTGAGCGGATGGTCGCGGTACTGGAAGGCGGCGCCGTTGAACACCACCTCGTCGGGGCGCATCGCCTGCATCTTCGCGTAGTCGCCGGCCATCAGCTTGCCGGCCACCTGCTGGGTGTACCACTCGCCCTGCACCAGCACGTAGCTCTCGGCGGCAGGCGGCAGGGGCGTGGCCGGGTCGACGACGATCGCCCCGTACATGCCGTTGGCGATGTGCAGCAGCACCGGCGGCGTTCCGCAGTGGTAGAGGAACGCGCCCGGCACCTTCGCCACGAATGAGAACCTGATCGACTCGCCCGGCATGATGTCCACGTAATGCAGGCTGGGCGGGGTGATCGCGGCATGGAAGTCGATCGAGTGCTGCATGGTGCCGTGGTTGGTCAGCGTCACGTTCACCGTCTGCCCCTGGCGCACGTGGATGACCGGGCCTGGCACGCTCTTGCCGAAGGTCCAGGCCTGGTACTGCACGCCGCTGGCGATCTCCACGGTCTGGTCGCTGACGTCGATGTCCACCTCGGCCGTGTCGCCCGCCGCCACCGGCGGCAGGCGGGCGTCGCGCGCCTGCGCGATCGGCTGGCTGGACGCCAGCGACAGCGGCGTCACCGCCGCCGCCGCCGCCGCGGGGCCCGCCGATTTCACGTGCAGGGCGCTGTGCAGGCCGGCCAGCAGCAGCGCCACCAGCACCAGTACGCCGGCCAGCGCCGGCGCCTGCACGCGCGATGGCAGATGCTTCACCTGGCCGGGCGGCACCGTCCCGTTCCAGTCGGCGAACTTGCGCCAGCCCGGCCAGCGCGCCTCGATCAGGTAGTCGAGGCTGTACGGGCTGGGGCCGGCACGCAGGTTGATCACGATCAGCGCCGCGAACACCAGCACGTAGCTGATCGCCGCGCCGATGTTGTTCGCGCCCACCGAATAGGGGCCGGCGAAGCCTTCGGCGGTGCTCCACACCAGCAGGCTGAACAGGATGCCCACGATGTAAGTGGTCTTGCGCGCGAAACCCAGCAGCAGCGCCAGCGCCAGCGCCGTCTCGGCGATGCGCGTGGCCCACACGAAGAAGCCCGCGTGCGGCGTGACCAGGCCGATCCACAACTGGAACCACCAGGCCGACCAGGCAGGCTGCCCGGTGGCGGCGTTGTGCAGATAGCCCACGTAGTGGTTGGCGAAGTCGGCGGTCCAGGTCAGCGCGGCGCTCACGGCCCAGATGAGGCCGAAAGCCACGCGCAGCGCGGTGCCGGCGATCGCCGGCCAGGTCGAAGTGGCGGATTTGCCGCCGTCGGACACGCTCATGCGAAACCTCCTGCAACGGACGAGCATGGATGGGCGAGTCGGGTGTCGATGCCCCGGCATCGACTGCACCCGAGTGTACGACTGCGGCGTGGGTCTGGCGCGACAGGCTGCGACGCATTGCCGCTACCATCGTCGCAGGAACGGGAGGGTGCATGGACAAGGCAGGCCTGCTGCGGCGACCCTGGCACGTGCTTGTGCGCTGGCTGCTGCCATTGCGCTGCCTGCTGTGCGGCGCTCCCGGCGGACACGGCGTGGATTTGTGCGCGGACTGTGCCGCCGAGCTGCCACGCAACCGGAGCAGCTGCGTGCGCTGCGCCCTGCCGCTGCCCGTGCCGGCCGCGCTGTGCGGCGAGTGCCAGCGCCACCCGCCGCCGTGGGAGGCGGCGTGGTCGCCGTTCCGCTACGGCTGGCCGCTGGACCGGCTGGAGTCGCGCTTCAAGTTCGGCCGCGACCTCGCCGCCGGCCGCACGCTGGCCATGCTGTGGCAGCGCGAGCCGATGCCCTTGCCGAAACCCGACCTGCTGCTGCCGGTACCGTTGCACCGGGCGCGCCTGCGCCAGCGCGGCTACAACCAGGCCCTGGAACTGGCGAGGCCGATGGCACGCCACGCCGGCCTGCCGCTGCGCCACGATGCGCTGCTGCGAGGGCGCGGTACCGTCGCGCAGACCGAACTGGATGCCGTCGGCCGCCGCCGCAACGTGCGCGGCGCCTTCGTCGTGCGCGCAGGCGTTGCCTTGCCCGCGCACGTGGCGATCGTCGACGACGTGATGACCACCGGCGCCA
>Ga0187815_10000753_pt1 | contig 15561 bp, 12 predicted proteins | sample NC_S_5_FD_132962 | JGI IMG/M metagenome (GOLD analysis project Ga0187815, IMG submission 132962) | Wetland sediment microbial communities from Neuse River Estuary, North Carolina, USA - ASW-S_5 | ecosystem: Environmental > Aquatic > Freshwater > Wetlands > Sediment | place: USA: North Carolina...
GACCCAGGGGGCCGGCGACCGGGTGATCGAAGCGATCCGGGGCGAGGCCCGATGAGCGGGCGACCCGTGGCGATCGTCGGCGGCGTGACGACCAAGTTCGGCGTTCGCTCGGCGACCTGGTCCGAGCTCGTCCAGGAGGTCGGCGCGGCGCTCTTCCGTGCGGTGCCCGAACTCCGGGCGGACGAGGTCGATTCGCTCTTCGTCGGGGCGGCCGAGCCCGAGCGCTTCGCGTTCCAGTCGCACGTTGCACCTCTCGCGGCGGAACAGCTGGGGCTGAAGCCGTACCGCATCCTCCAGCGGAACGAACTCGCCTGCGCCTCCGGACAATCGGCGATCCGCTCGGCGTACGCGGCGATCGCGAGCGGGCTGTCGGACGTGGCCGTCGTGGTTGGGGTCGAGAAGATGAACCTCCCCTCGATGGCGGAGGCCAACTCCGCGATGGGGTGCGTGATGGACCGGCCGTGGGACGGCCCTGCCGGCGCCACGGCGCCCCCGTTCTTCGCGATGGTCGCACAGCGGCACATGCTCGAGTTCGGCACGACGGCGGAGCAGCTTGCGGCGGTCTCGGAGAAGAACCACCGGTTCGCGAACACGAACCCGACCGCGCAGTTCCACGAGAAGACGTTCTCCCGGGACAAGCTCCTGCGGCTGCCGATCATCGCGCCTCCCCTCCGCCTCGGGGATTGCTCCTCGATGACCGACGGAGCGGCGGCCGTGGTCCTGACCTCCGACGAGCACGCCCGACAGTTCACCGATTCTCCGGCCTGGATCCGCGGGAGCGGTCAGTTCTCAGGGTTCCACAACCTGGCGCACGCCGGTTCCCTGACGGAGTGGACCGGGCTCACCCGCGCGGCGCGCGAAGCGCTCGGCCGCGCGGGGATCGGCATCGGCGACCTCGACCTCGCCGAGGTGCACGACTGCTTCTCGATCTCCGAGATCGTGGAGTACGAAGCGTTGGGACTCTGTCCGCCGGGGGAGGGAGGTCGATTCGCCGCGGACGGACGCGGCGACATCGGCGGCGACCTTGTGGTGAACCCTCGCGGCGGGCTCCTCGGATGCGGCCACCCGCTCGGGGCCACTGGGGTCGCGCAGGCTGTCGAGGTGTTCCAGCAGTTCTCGTCGACCGTGCCGGCCGCTCGGCAGGTTCCCGACCCGGAGTGGGCGCTCGTTCACAATCTCTCCGGGAGCGCGAACGTGCATTCGGTCATGGTCTACCAGCGGGGAAGGGCGGCATGAGCTCGGAGCCACGAGCCCGACGCACGAGCGCTTCGGTGATCGCCTCGTCTCCTAAACCGTCCGAGACCCATCCCACGGAGGTTCCGGCAGCCGCGCCGGCCACGAAGCCGGTCGAGAAGCGCCCGTTCCTCCTCGATTTCTTCCCCCTCGAGACCCCCGACCAGACGCGCCTCCACCGCTTCTACGAGAGGCTTCGCGAGGGTCGGCTCTCCACGACCCGATGCCCGCGGGACGGAGAGTTGCACTGGCCCCCCCGCACGGCCTGCCCGACGTGCCGCACCGAGGAGCTCGAGTGGGTCGACCTCCCCGAGCACGGGCACGTGTACGCGTTCAGCGCCGTCCTCGTGGGAGCACCGCTCGGTATGGAAGCGGAGGTCCCGTTCGCGGTCGGGTTGGTCGACTTGGACGGGGTTCCGCTGCGTCTTTTCGGCCGCATCGAAGGGCGGCCGTGGACCGAGCTGAGGGTCGGCGAACCGGTGCGCACCGAGGCCTACGATATCGGCGACGGCCGAATGTTCTACCGATTCCGGACGACCGACTGATCGCAGAGTTCGAACGCTCCGACCCAACTCCGCCGCAAAGGGCGCGAACCGTGCGCGGACCCGAGGCAGCTTTACTGACGGTTTAATCGGAGCAGGCTATTTATACACCCCCTAGGTCTCGCGCGCCGCCGGCTCGGGGCGCCGGCCTCGCATGGAATCGAGCAACTCGGGGTGGTGGCACCGTCACGGATGGACCGTGGCCATCCTGCTCTCCGCGTTCGGCTTTGCCTTCGCGATCCGCTCGATCTGGGCCTACCCGGTCGTCGCCCAATGGGGAGCGCTCTACACGTACGGGGGCGGTTCGGACTCGTACTATCACTCTCGGGTGATGCAGTACATCATCGCGAACCATCGCAATCTGATCTTCGACCCGCTGCTTAATTTCCCGGTCGGCGGCATCAATCCCCGTGAGCCGCTCTTCGACTGGATGAACGCGGTCCTCGGTCTCGTCTTCGCCCCGTTCTTCGGCGGGAACGCCGTCGCGGCCGGGGCCTGGTTCCTCGACCTCCAGGCACCGCTCTGGGCCGCGCTCGGAGTGTTCCCCGTCTACCTCATCGGGCGCGAGGTCGCCGACCGGCGGATGGGCCTGATCGCCGCGGTAATCTTCCCGTTCCTGAGCGGCAACATCGATTCCTCGATCTTCGGATATGCGAACTATCTCTCGTTCTACACGTTCATCATCCTCGTCGTCGTCTACTCGTACATCCGCACCGTGAAGTCGGTGGGGAGCCATCGATGGGTGGCGGACTACCGGCAGCCCCGGCAGTACTGGCCGGCGCTGCGCGCGTTCCTCCGGACGGAACGCTCCTCGGTGAAGTGGGCGGTCTTCACCGGCGTGTCGCTCGGAACGCTGGCGCTCACATGGCAAGGCTACACCTACGGAGTGGTCGTTCTCGCGATCTCGCTCGTCGTCGCGATGGTGATCGAGCGGATCCGACGGGTCGACTCGTTCGGGCTCTACATCGTGACGGCCATCGTCGGGCTCGTGGGGTTCCCGATGGCGATGCCCTACTACCTCGTGCAGAAACAGTTCACGACGTGGTTCGACCTGCCCCTCCTGCTGTTCTTCGGTGCCCTCGCGCTCCTGCTCCCGTTCCTGATGATGCGGGACGTCCCCTGGGTGTTCTCGGTTCCGTTCCTGGTCGGGCTGGTGGCGGCCGGGGTCGGCGTGCTCTATCTCGTGAATCCGGTCGCCTACGTCTCGCTGACCACGGGCCAGGGCTACTTCGTCAAGAACCTCATCTACTCGACCGTCGCGGAGGCGCAAGCCCCCTCGATCGACCAGCTGGTCCTCGCGTTCGGCATCGTCACGTTCTTCCTCGCGTTCGTGGGCCTCGCCATCTTCGTCTACCTCCTCGTCCGGGGTCGGTTCAAGCGCCACCACATCGTCTTCCTCGTCTTCGCCCTCCTCTCCCTCTACCTGCCGATCTCGGCGGCGAAGTTCTTCCTGGTCGCCTCCCCGATCTTCGCGCTCCTTCCCGCGGAAGCCGTCCGTCGGGTGCTGGACGTCGCCGGCTACGGCAAGCTCCGACGCACGGCAGCCTCGCTCTCCGACCGACGGAGCCAGTTCTCGGCGTTCCGCAAGGCGTTCAAGCCGCGCCACGTCCTTGTCATGGCGCTCGTCCTCGTGATCGTCCTCCCGAACGTTTGGGCGTCGATCGATGCCGGCATTCCGGGGAATTCGAAAGCCCAGTACGGGGCGCAGGTCGGCGCCACGATCCCCTCTTGGCTCCAGCTCAACGCGTCCGACCCCTCGTCCTACTACTTCGGGGCGGTGGGAGGTTCGCTCGACACGCCGAACCAGTACGATAGTGCCGGATACAATTGGCTCGCCCAGCAGGATACGAGCCTGCCACCCCCGCAACGGCCTGCGTTCGTGAGCTGGTGGGACTACGGTTTCCAGGCGATCGACCAAGGGAACCATCCGAGCGTCGCCGACAATTTCCAGCACGGCATCGACCCCGCCGGTCAGTTCCTCCTCTCCCAGAACGAGTCGCAGGCGATCGGCGTTCTCATCACCACCCTTCTCCAGGCGGAGCAGAAGGGAACCGGGCAGACCTACCTTCCCGCCTCGCTCAACGCGCTACTCGCCCGGGACGGGCTCAACGTGAACGCCCTCCACAACCTGCTCGTGAACACGAGCTCGGACTACACGCTCGTCGTCGCGCACCCCGAGCGCTATCTTCCCGTCAATCCGAGCACGCTCACGTTCGACAACGCGATGTACATCGCGATGGAGTACTTCCTCGCCACGTCCCTCCCGCTCAACGCCGTGGCAAAGGTCTACAACGACGTCCAGGCGTACACCGGCTGGTCGATCCGCTACGCGATGGCGGACTCCCGACTGTTCCCGTTCAGCGGGTCGGACACGGGCATCTTCTACGCGCCGGCCGACCTCACCGGTCGTGTCATCGACCCGACCGGCCAGCCGTCCACGTTCTTCAACCTGAGCGTCCTCGGCTCGGACGGGGCGTACCATCCGTACGGCCAGCTGCCCGCCGGGGTCACGCAGGTCGGGAGTCCGGTGATCAACTACTACGCCCCGTTCTACAACTCGATGATCTACCGTACCTACATCGGGTACAACGGCACGGACATCGGTCAAACCGCCGGGATCCCGGGCCTGTCGATCAACACCACGATCGAACCGGGCTGGATGCTCCAGCACTTCGAGATCGTCTACAAGACCGCGTACCTCTGCTCGGAGGCGAACTACCTCGGGACCTGTGTCGCGGCCAACACGCCGGATGCGGTCGCCGGGGCGAAGGCCACCAACGGCTCCGCGGACACCCGCCCGTTCAGCTACTTCAGTGGCGGGGAGTCGATGCTCGAGTACTATCCCGGCCAGACCATGGTCGGAACGGTCCAGCTCGCGGACGGTTCCCCGGTCGGCGGAGCGCGCGTGACCGTCACCGACGGCTGGGGAATCCCACACCAGACCGTCCTCACGGCGTCCGACGGTTCGTTCTCCCTCGTGCTCCCGCCGGGCAACGACACCGTGAACGTCACGATGGGCGCGTTCCAGGGAGCCTCGCAGCAGGGCGACATCCTGTTGAAGTCGGTGCCGATCGTCGTGCCCGACGCGCTCGGGTTCAGCTACACCGCGCCCAACCTCGTGACGACGATCACGGTCGGGGCGGGGTCGATCCAGGGATTCGTCTACTGGCAGAACGGGGGCACCACGTCGTACCGGCCGCCCGGCGACACTCTGGTCACGGGCGCCCACGCGGTGTTCTGGGGCACGAACCTCACGAAGCAGTCCGCGGTCACGGACGCGAGCGGCGCCTTCGACCTCACCAACGTCGCCCCCGGGTCCTACAACTATGCGGTTTTGGTCGGAGCCCAGAACTACTCCCAGTCCCGGGTGACCGTCAGTCCGGGGGTGAACGCGAACGCGACCGTGGGCCTCCACTCGGCCACCGTGAGCGGGAGCGTGCACGACGCGAGCGGGAAGGTGGTGCTCGATGCCAACGTGACGTTGAGCGGCCCGAGCGGCTTCCTCTCGAGCAGCACGTCGAACGCCTCGGGACGTTTCCAGCTGGGGAGCGTCGGCCCCGGTAACTACACCGTCACCGCGGCGGTGCCTCAGACCGACCTGCGTTCCGCGGGCGTTCCGGTGGCGCTCACCCCGTCCTCCTCGAACGTCACCCTCAATCTCACGCTCCTGCCCACCGGAAGTTCCGCGTTCGGGTTGAGCGTGAACGGGGTGCCCGCGGCCGGCCTTCCCGTTCGGTTCACCCCGATCGCCAACTACCTCGGCTCGAGGGCCTCCGCGATCGTCGCGCTCACCAACGCCTCGAAGAACGCCTCGGTGGTCGTCAGTTCCGCGGGAGGCACGGTCATCGCGACCCTACCCGCCGGAAGCTATTCCGTCTACGCGTCCGGGGTGGTCGGCGGCCAGCTCTACGCCGGCCTCGGTTCGACCACGATCGTCGCCGGGGTCAGCACCTCCCCGTCCTCGCTCGTGCTGACCCCGGCCGTTCGCCTCTCCGGCACGGTGACGTCGGTGGGGAGCTCCTCGAGCTCCACCGCGGTCATCGCCTACAACTCGGGCGGTGACGAGGCGCTCACGTGGGCCTCGGGCGGAACGTACTCCCTCTCGCTGCCCGCCGGACGCTACAGCGTTCTGGCCCTCGAAGGACCCGCGAGCAATGCCTCCTCCGTTTGGGCGGCCCTGGCCGGGGTCTCGCTGACGACCCCCACGGCCTTGGCCCTCGCCCCTGTCGCCGCGGTCCGGGCGGCGTTCACGGTCGGCGTCGCGGTCCCCGGCGGTGCCTTCTACCCTGCGGCCGGGTCGACCGTGTCCGTGAGCGCCGGACCGTCCGGACCGGCGATATCGTCGACGACGAATGCCTCCGGAGAGGTCGCCTTCTACCTCCCCGGCACGCTTCCCCTGACCGCCGGTTCGTACTGTCTACGGTCGTCGACCTTCGGGTTCGCGTCGACCGGTCAGTGCGGATACTCGCCGAGCACACTCGCCGCGCTGACGCAGCTCCCGACCTCGCTCCTGCCGGTCGCGGTGTCGCTCAGCGTGCTCGGACTTCCGAGCGGGACCCCGGTGCTCGTCAACCTCACCGCGGAAAGCCCCACGGCCGTGACCCGGTCCGTCTCGGGAGGGCCGACGTTCTCCTTCTCGCTGTCCCCGGGTCTCTACACGGTCAGCGCCCGGGCGGTGGTCGGGTCCGGGACGGTCGTCTACCTGCCCGCCGGCCCCCTGTCGACCACGATCCCCCTCGGCGCGACCACCTCCCAGCTGACGCTGATCCTGATCCCGCAAGTGAACGCGACCGGTACCCTGTCCCTGCCGTCGGGCGTTCCGGCCCGGAACGTCACGGTCGCCCTTTCGTCCCCCACCCTGAACGTGAGCGTGAACGGGACCAGCTTCAAGAACGGGTTCCGCGCCGCGGCGGGAACCTACTCCGCGTACGTCACCGCGCTCGCGGACGGGACCAAGTACGCGAGCCTCTCCCGCGTCACCGTGGCGTCGAACGGGGCGATCTCTCCGACGATCGTGCTGACGGGCGCCGGACCGACGCTCAACGGTACGCTCGTGAGCCCGGCGGGCGTGACCGTGGCGCTCACCTCCCCCGTGACGCTCGTGGCGCCCGGGGGTGCGGTCGCGGTCGCCAACGCGGTCAACGGGACGTTCTCGCTCGCCCTCAACCCGTCCACGACCTATGCGGTGTTCGTCAACGGCACCACGGTCGGGAGCGGACCGAACGGCAGCTATATCGAATCCTGGAGCTCCGCCGCCGGAACGTCGTGCGCGACCGGGACGACGGGGAGTTCGTGCACGGTGCACCTCGTGGGCGGTCCCGAACCGGTCGAGTTCAGCGGGACGCTCTTCGCCTCGGGCGTTTCCGGCCCCGTACCGGCGTCCCTCAGGTTGGTCGGACCGTATCCCTCCACGAACTCGACCTTGCTCTCCACCTCGAACGGTAGCTTCTCGGTCCAGCTCCCCCCGGGCGCGTACTCCCTGTACGCGACGGGCCAGGGGGCGGCCCGGACGCTCGCGGCGATGGCGAGCGTTTTGGCCCTGCCGTCGACGGCGCTCACGCCCCTCTCCCTCACGCTCGGCCCATCGTGGCTGGACACGGTGTCGGTCGCTCCTCCGAGCGGGGGATCGTCCGGCCTCGGCCCCGTTACCGTGACCGTGACGAACTCGCTCGGGGTCCGCGCGCAGTTCCCGAACCAGCCGTTGAACTCGCCGCTCGCGCTCGCCCTTCCGATCGGCACCTACACGATCCGGGCAGAAGCCGCGGGGTTGCTCGGGGGTGTCGCCACGACCGCGTCGGCCGTCGCCCCGGTGACGATCGCTAGCGGCAACGCAGGGACGGTGCTCTCGCTCTCCTACGTCACCCAGACAGCGGTCACCGGGACGCTCGTGGGTCCCGCGTCGGCCACGGTGGCCGCGGGTGGGAGCGCCTCGTTCGCCTTCTCCCTCCGCAACTCCGGTAACGTGCCGGTGACGGTGCACGCCGTGGGCAGCCCGTCCTACTGGGGCTTCAACTTCAGTTTCGCGAACGTGACCCTCCAGCCGGGTCCCTCGAGTGCCGCCTTCGCCGGAGGGGTCCGCGTCGACGTGCCGGGCGGCACCCTCGTCACCCATCCCCCGGTCACGATCGAGTTCGTGACGGACAACGGCACGGTGCTCGGCGCGGTCAGCCCGACCGTGAACGTGGTCGGGTACTACGGGGTCGCCGCCGGGCCGTCGACCCTCGTGACCGCGGTCGCCTCGACCAGCGTATTGCTGCCCGTCTATGTCGACAACACCGGCAACCAGGGCGAGACCGTCGTGGTCTCGATCGCCGATGCGGTCCGGCTCGCCGGCCTCGGTTGGAACAGCACGCTCCGCGCGTCGGCGTCGGGCGCCCTCCTTCCCGGTCCGATCGAGAAGGGGCTCGCCGCCGGGGGGAACAGCACGGTGTACGTGAACCTCACCGCGACCTCGTCGATCTTCGTCCCGCCGGGGTCGGTGACGCTCACGTTCTCCGTGCTCAACGCGTCCGGTAGCGTGGTCACGACGGCCACGATCCCGGTGCCCGTCATTGCCGTCAACTCCGGCACGACGGGGGCACCGCCGTTCACGGTCTCCGGCCCCTCGATCGGGTCGCCGCCGAACCTGCTCCCCGACTGGCTCGTGGCGCTGCTCGCGTTCGTGCCGGCGATCGCCCTCGTGGTCGGCGTGCTGGCCTACCGCTGGTGGCGCACCCGGAGGTGGACCCGGCGATGAGCTCCCGCCCCTGGCCAACCGTTGCACTCCTTTTGCTCCTCGTGCTGCCGGCGTTCGGGGTCGGCGTGGGTGCGTTCGCGCCTGGCGCGAGGGCCGCCGGGACGCCCGGGGTGACAGGGTCGATCACGGGCCCGACCGTCGTCTCCGAAAGCTCGACCAGCACCTTCCACGTCTACGGGTACGGAGGACCGGCGGTCGCGTCGAACGGGAGCGTCGTCGGGAACATCACCTACTATGCCACCCCGACCGGCCCGAACCTCACCGGGGTCAGCTTCAGCCCGGCGTCGTCGAACTTCACAGGGAACCGCTCGGACACCGCCGACCTCACCGTCGGGAACACCACCGAGACCCTGGTGATCGACATGATGGTCTCCTCCGTCTACCAGGGCAAGAACCAGTCGACCAACTTCTCCTACACGGTGCACGTCGTCCAGCCGTACGTGGTCTCGGCGACGATCTTCAATCCGACCCCGTCGACCGTGACGGCCTTCACCGTCTACGTGACCTTGGACGGGACGGTCGTGGGCCAGATCACCGTCACGAGCCTGACCGCCGGAGGGTCGTACCCGATCCACTTCAAGTACCCGACCCTCGGCCTCTCCCCCGGCGACCATACCTTCACGATCTCGCTCGCCCAGGAACACGGCCTCGTCACGTTCGCGAACGGGCAGACGGTCTACTCCGAGACGTTCTACGTCACCGGGCCGCCACCGAACTACACGCTGTGGTACGTGGCCGGAATCGTGGCGTTCTTCGGGGCCATCTTTATATTCGCATCCCGGGTGGCCGCGCGCCGGCGGGGCGCGACGCGTCGTTGACCGCCGAAGGACCCCGGGAAGTACCATGATGGCGGCACGGATCGAGTTGCACTGTTCCTCGTGCGGGCGGACGGTGCCCGCGAAGGGGGCGACCCAGTTCCCGTGCCCGAGCTGCGGGGAGACCACGATCGGTCGATGCGCCCGGTGCCGGGACCAGAGCGTGCTCTACCGGTGCACGAAGTGCGGATTCGAGGGACCGTAGGGGGCGCGGAAGACCGATGGGCCAGGTCGCCGTGCTGCTCCGGTTGATGCCCACGGGGGTGGAGACCGACCTTAACGAGGTCGCGAAAGGGGTCCGGGCTTCTTTGCCCGAGGGCGTTGCGGTCCGTGGCATGCAGGTGAAGGACATCGCCTTCGGGCTGAAGTCGCTCCTCGTCGCGGTCGTGATGAGCGACGCGGGCGGACTCCTCGAGATGACCGAACGGTCGCTCGCGAAGGTCCCGCACGTCGAGTCGGTGGAAGTGATGGAGCAAGGGCTCCTGTAGGTGCGGGGGAGCCCCGGAGGCGGTCGTGGACCTCTTTTCGCACGTACTGGTCGCGTATCTCCTCACCTACGGGGTGTTCGGTCCCCAGCCCCAGTACCTCGCGGCCGGCGCGCTCGCGGGCGGGCTTCCGGACGCGGACGCTTTGTTCTTCCCGCTCGCCCGGCGGTTCCCGCTCCTCCGCCACCACGGGATCACCCACTCGCTCACCGGGGTGACGGTCGTGGCGGTCGCCGGCGGGTTCCTCGCCCCGATGATCCTCCCCGGCTCGCCCCTCGTCTACTTCGCGGTGATGGAGCTCGGAGGGATCGCCCACATCCTCCAGGACGGATTCACCCAGTTCTCCGTCCCGGCCCTCGCCCCGTTCTCCGATAAGCGCCTGCACATCGACGCCGACCGGGCCATCAGTCTCGTCACCCTGGTCGTCTCGGTGGTCGGGTTCTACGTGCTGCTCGGAGTGGAGCGCAACCACGTCGCGTTCAGCGTCTACCTCGCGACCCTGTGGGTGTTGGCGGCGTTCTTCGTGGCGTACTTCGCGATCCGTCTCGCGGGCCGCGCAGCGATCGCGCGGCACCGGGATGTCCTCGGAGAGCGGGCCGAACTGGTGCCGACCGGGAACCCGTTCTCCTGGATGCTCCTTTCGGAGACGCTCCGGGAGGGACGGCTCCGCACTACGTGGGCGCGTTACCGGCTCGGCCGCGGGATCACCGAGGGGCCGGTGAGCGTCGAAGGGCCGGTCGAGCCGACGCCGTTCGCGGGGAGTCCCGCGTCCGCCGCCGAGGCGCTCGAGTGGTCGTACCCGCTCGCGCGGAAGGCGAGCCGCGTCCTCCAGACGACGTACCACTTCGGCGAGGCGTTCGAGGAGCCCGGTGGGAGCTGGGTCGCGGTCTGGTACTCGCTCGAGTTCACGATGTTCGGCCGGTCGCCCGGCGTGAAGGTCCGGTTCCCGTCCGGCGGTGGTCCCGCGGACGTCCGGTCGACCTTCTATCGCCCCGTACAGCACCCGATCTGACGAGTCGAGGGGTCGGGTCCGGCTGCCCGGGAGGGGCAGCCTACTTGTAGGTCGACTGGTGGGTCGTGCCCTCGTCGTCGACGATCGTGATGCACTCGCCTTCGCACTCGAAGAGGCATGCCTCGCACATGATGCAGTCCGGTCCGTGGATCACGGCCGACTTCTCCGCCCGGAACTGGAACTTCGCGGCAACCGCGGGGTCGTCCACGACGTTCGGCCAATTCTCGCGCGGCTGCATCTCGAAGACCGTCACGGGGCAAACGTCTCGGCAATGGCTGCAGCCGGTGCACTTCTCGTGGGCAACTTCCACACTGACCATGGACTACCCGCTTTCCCACCGAAGCGGCGTATATTAAGTCGTTCCGTGGAGAGGGGCCGCCCTACCGGCCGGAGGTCGTGTTAGCTTGCGACGCGGCGGCCCTCAGGGGATGTCGGCGGGGTTCCACATCCCGACGCGCGGGCCACCACGAAGGGCGTCGAGAGCGCCGACCTCCGCTTGGGACAGCGCGAAGTCGAACACCTGGGCGTTCTCCCGGATCCGCTCGCGATGGGTCGATTTCGGGATCTCGAGAATGCCGTGCTCGAGCCCCCAGCGGATGAGCACCTGGGCCGGCGTGCGGTGGTGGGCCGCCGCGATCGTGAGCACGGTGGGGTCGTCGAGGCGTCGCCCCCGCGTGAGCGGCGACCATGCTTCGAGGCGGATCCCGTGGGCGTCGCAGTAGCGGAGGAGCTCCGGGTCGAAGACGAACGGATGGAACTCGACCTGGTCCACCGCCGGCACTACGTCCGAATGGGCCAGCAGCTCTTCGAGGTGGCGAACGGTGTAGTTGCTGACCCCGACCGCCCGGCAGACGCCTTCCCGCTGCAGCTGGACGAGCGCTTTCCAAGAGTCGAGACGGTCCTGGGGGGTGTTCGCGCGCGGCCAGTGGATCAGGTAGAGGTCGATCGCTCCGAGGCCGAGCCGCTGAGCGCTCGCCCGACCCGCCCGCAGCGCCGGCTCGAAGCCGTGGTCGGTGTGCCAAAGCTTCGTCGTGACGAAGACCTCCTCTCTCGGTAGCCCGCTCGCGCGGACCGCCTCGCCGACGTCCGCCTCGTTCGCGTACATCGCGGCCGTGTCGACCGCGTGGTAGCCGGCCTCGAGGGCGAATCGCACGGCATTCCGGGTGGTGGCCCCGGGTTCCGTCTGGAACACGCCGAGACCCAGCCACGGGATCTCGGGTCCCTGGTTGAGACGTACGCGCGAGGCGATGGTGGTGCCGGTCGGGAGGGGCATGGTACGGGAAACGTCCGGAGGGGCTTATCGTCCGCCACCGGGGCGAGTCGGCACGCCAGCGGTGCTCCGGAACCGAGGGGCGAACCCCTGCTGCACCAGACGTTCGTCGTACCCACGAAGTTGCGCTTCATGGTCGGGGCAGACGGAGAACGCTTGCCAGGCGGCGTCGGGAGCTGCGCGGTCGGCCCCCGCGGCGTACAGTTCGATGCGATGGGGCCGGTCGTCGCACGGACCGCCATCGCCGGTGCGGGGGTCCCCCGTGACGGGTCGGAAAGCGAAGTCGTACGCCCGGCCCATGTCGCAGAGCGGGCGTTCAAACAGATGGCTCACTTCGACCCTCGCTTACCCTGCCGGTGGGAGTCCCGAGAGCATCAGAGGGTGCGAGCTAGTTTGGCGAACTCGGCCGCGGTCCAGCCCTTGAGGGTGGTGGTCCGTACGAACCCCTGCATGCCCGCCTTCAGGGCCATCTGGTTCGCGACGTCGTCCGAGGGGAGCTCGACCGCGACCACGAGGTCGTACGCGCCCATCGTGTGGAGGAACGAGAGGACCTTTCCGCCCGCCTGTTCGACCGACTTTCGAAACGCCTCGCCGCGCTCGGGCGACTGCTTCACGGCCCGAATCCCTTCGGCGGTCCAGTTCACCAAGATCACGTACGACGGCATGGTGGTCCTCAGCGCCGGGACTATGCCTCTCCTACAAAACCGTTCGGGCGAGGTTCGAAGGGGTCCGCCACCACCGAAGCTATGACCTCGGCCGCGGCTCGTGCCGGTCGCCCCTGAGGCTCGTGAGCCTCGGCGGCACGAACGAGCACGCATGCCGGTGATCGCGCTTCCGAACGCGTTGATTCGCTACGACCTTTCCGGAAGCGGAGACCCGACCGTACTCATCCACGGCTCGCTCGTCGACCGGCGTACGTGGGACTCCGTGCGACCTGGGCTCGACCCGTCGCTTTCGACGGTCGCTTACGACCGTCGAGGGTACGGGGAGAGCACCGGAGCGGCGCGTAGGCATCCTGTCCACGATGATGCGGGCGACCTCGCGGGCCTCCTCGAGGGCCTGGACATGTTCCCGGTCCACGTGATCGCCCACTCCTACGGGAGCGCCGTGGCCCTGCGCCTCGCGACCGACCGACCGGAAATGGTCCGCAGCCTTGCGCTTCACGAGCCTCCCTACATCGGGGCCCTGGAGGACGACCCGGCGACAGCCCCCGAGGCCGATCGACTGCGGAGCTCACTCCGGGCCATGCGGGCTTTAGCTCAATCCGGCCGCCCCGAAGAAGCGGCGCGGGAGATCGTGGACGCACTCTCCACCGAGGAAGGCGCTTGGGGCCGGCTTGCGGCCGGTGCCCAGCGGTCGATCGTGCGGAACGTGGACCGCTGGGTCGAGGAGATCGAGGACCCGGAGGCGACGATGCCCGACCGGGTGGAGCTCGGCGAGCTGCTGATCCCCGTCCTTCTGACGACGGGGGAGCGAAGTCCTCCCTACCTCCACCGCATCGCCGCGGCGGTGGCCGACCGACTGCGGAACGTCACGTTCCGCACCCTACCCGGGGTCGGCCACGTTCCTCACGTGAGCGACCCCAACCAGTTCATCGCCGTCCTCCACGGCTTCCTCGTAGAGCGGAACGTCCCCTCCACCTGAGTGCGGTCGGCCCCCTGAACGCTGGGACCCTTTCCGTGCCCGAGCACGGACTCGCTCAGCGCGGGGGCCGCTCTTCGCCCGCGAAGAACGGGTCGAGAAGGTCCATCACACCCTTTCCGAGCCACTGGCCACCGTCCACGGCAAGGACCTGGCCCGTGATGTAGCTCGCCCGCGCGCTCGCGAGGAAGCGGACCGCCTCGGCGATCTCCTGGGGAGTCCCGAACCGCCCGAGCGGGATCGCGGCCGTCACCGATTTCTCGACCGCCTCCGAGGTCCACAGGCGCCCGTCCGTCCCTTCGGTGTGGACGGGGCCCGGCGCCACGGCGTTGACCCGGATACCGTACCGGGCCCACTCGACCGCGAGGGTCCGCGTCAGAGCCAGCACCCCTGCCTTGGCGGAGGCGGAGTGGGCGGTTCCCGGACCTGCCATCCACGCGTAGGACGCCACGATGTTCACGATCGCGGGGGTCGGCGACTTTCGGAGGAGCGGGAGTGCGGATTTAGAGCAGTAGAACGTACCATCGAGGACGATCCCCACCACGGCCTTCCAGCCGTTGGTCGTGATCTTCTCGGCCGGGGCAACGAAGTTTCCGGCCGCGTTGTTCACGAGAACGTCGAGGCGCCCGTACTCCTGACGAACGACCTCGATGAGGTGGTCCACTTGCTCGGGGACCCGGACGTCCGTGGGTACCTCCACCACGCGCGCGCCGTGGCCCCGGAGCTCGCCGGCCCCCGAAGAGAGATGCTCCGCGGACCGGCTCGCAATCGCGAGATTGAAGCCATCGTCGGCGAGCGCGACCCCGATCGCACGTCCGAGGCCCGTGCCGCCGCCGGTGATCAGGGCTACCGGTTTGGCGTCCGGACGATGGGAAGTGGTCGCGGTCACGGGCTGTCCGAATTCGGTCCCCCGTAAGAAGCTAACTCGGCGAGGTCGAAGATCAGGCTCGACCGAGGCCCCGAACGCCGGGCGTGGTCACGGAGGCGGCGCGTCAAGCGCAGAGGAGACCACGCGACTCAGCTCGCCCGGAGGCAGGCCGAGCCCCAGTTCGCTTTCCCAGCGGAATGTGGGCTGCCCGTCGCGGAACACGACCACCAACGGGACCACGTCGATGTGGAACTCATCCCAGAGAGGGCTCTCCTCGGAAGTTACATCGCCGACGGCGGTGCGGAACGAGTTCCCGCCGTCCAGAGCCAGGAATTCGGGAAAGAATCGCTGGCAGAACGGACACCATTCTGCGAGGAACGCCACGACCCAAACCCCGTCTCGGAGAAGGCGTCCGGAACGGAAGGACTCGCGCGGCAGGGACTCGATCGGCATGCCTTGCACCGGTGATTGGGGATTGCCGCCTGAACGGTCCTTGGAGCCGGCCCAGCCTAATGAGGTGGCCCTCCCGGTCGCCTCGGGCGCATCCTCCCCCCTCGCAAAAGTCCGGTGTCGGTCCAAAACTCGGAGATCCAACGGGCCGGGGTCCGGTCGAATCCGACCGGGAGCGGCGCCCGCGGTGCGGGCCGCCCGGTGAACTTCGAACGCCCGGCAACCACAACGACCGGCGTTCCGCACCGAGCGGCGGTTTGCGCCAGCGCCCGCGTGCCAACCTTGTGGACCACCGAGCGGTCCGCGGAGACGGCATCCGCACCGATGACCACGAGGTCGGCGGCGCGAACGGCGTCCGGCCCCCGTCGGTCGGCGATCGTGCGGGTCGAGAAGCCGACCTTTCGAAGGTCGGCCGCGAACTGACGGCCCTCGCCGCCGGGAAGGCTCTCTAGGACAGTGATTCGAACAGGCCGAAGATTCTCTGGTAGCGCGACCAGCGCCCCGAGAAC
>Ga0187815_10000754_pt1 | contig 15560 bp, 17 predicted proteins | sample NC_S_5_FD_132962 | JGI IMG/M metagenome (GOLD analysis project Ga0187815, IMG submission 132962) | Wetland sediment microbial communities from Neuse River Estuary, North Carolina, USA - ASW-S_5 | ecosystem: Environmental > Aquatic > Freshwater > Wetlands > Sediment | place: USA: North Carolina...
CACCGGAACCCCCTTGCGGGCCCAGTGAATCGCCGGTGCAAGGAGCTCGGAAAATCGCATGGTAGCCCGCTCAGCGAAGAAGGACCAGCCGGCTACCAGCCCAGGCACCATGAACGACGCGAGCGGTCCGTGGTCGGGAATGGCCTTCAGTCCCTCCTTCTCGAAGCGCTCCGGAGTGGCCAGCTCGGCGGCCGGCCCGCTCGCGTTCAGGGTCTCGACGGATTCGTCCCGCGCTACCACGAAAAGATCCGAGCCCAACCCATTGGCCTGAGGCAAAACCACGGGCAACGAAGCGCTCACTGCGAGCGCTGCGTCGTAGGCATTCCCGCCCTTCTGTAGAATTGTCAGGCCAATGGCTGTGCTGAAGGGGTGTGCTGATGCCACTCGGCCCTGCATCAAACTTGTCTCCATTCCCGGGGACTTCCACCCAAGATCCGAATGGCAAGTAGAGCCGGCTGGACGGTCCTCTCCCGGCGCGACACCCTCAACTCGTGAACCAGAAACGTAGCCGCTCCACGGACAACGCGCTTATTACTCGCTCCGGTGCTCGGCGGACTCCGAGACCGACCGATGGGGAACTTTCCGCTATTCATGGCCCTCACCACGGTGATGGGCCTTTCGATCTTCTTGTCCCTGCCGGTAGTGTACAGCAAGCGAGCCCAAGGCCGTTGGGCGGTGGGGCTCAACGCCGCCGCCATCGGGATCCTGGTCTTTCTTCTCGCCGATGTGTTCTCGAACGCGAGCGTCATACTGTATCCGAACGGATACGTCGCCAACGTGGGATACGCCGTCGCGTTCGGTGCCGCCTTCCTTGTCGCCTTTGTGGGACTCTATCTGGTCGACAACCTCCCCCGGAGTACGACCACGATCGCAGAGGGGGGTCCTCGACTCACCGCGCTCATTATCGCGCTCGGCATCGGGCTTCAGAACCTCACCGAAGGTCTCGTCTTCGGCGTCAACTGGACTGCCGGCACGCTGGGAATCCTCGCGGTCGTCTTCGTCGGGTTCTTCCTCCAGAATGTCTCCGAAGGGTTCCCGATCGCGTCCCCCTTCCTGGGCACTACCGAGCGACGAGGGCTGCCCATGATGCTCGGCCTCTTCTTGGTCGGAGGGCTGCCCACTCTGGTCGGCGGGGCGATCGGGTACTACTGGAGCAACAACCTGTTCCTGGTCCTCTTCGACGCCCTCGCGATCGGCGCGATCGCCTACGTGATCCTTCCGATGCTGCGTGTCGCGTTCCGACCGCTCGACTCCAAGGAGGCCGCGGTGCGACGAAACCGGCTCGTCTACGTCGGCGTCATGGTCGGCTTCATGGTGGGTTTCGCGGTCAATGCCATCTGAAGGGAGTCGAGAGCCGCCCCACAACCGCTTCCGTGTTTCCCGACGGGCACCGCCGTAAGCTCCGGCTCGGGTCGTCCGTCGGCGGGGAGTATCGTTGACGGTCCGGGTCTCGCTCTGGGTGAAAGCCGGCAGTAGGAGCGACGGGGTGATCTGGGATTCCTGGCGGAAGCGATGGGTAGTGTCCTGTCGGGCCCCTCCCGCCGGCGGCCAAGCAAACCGCGCCGTGGCGAGGCTGGTCGCAGAATGGCTCGAGCTATCTCTCGACTCGGTTCGGTGGGAGAAAGCGGGCGCCTCGCGCGCCAAGATACTCCGCGTCGAGGGGATCGCGGAGGACGAAGTCGAGCGGCGCTTGCGTTCGCGGGCCGATCAGGAACACCCAGGAGCCGGGTAGATTCGCACAGAAGTGACCCGAGCCTGCCGGCGGCAGGGGGACTGCGTGCGCGAGCGGAGGCCCGTTCCGGTAGGTTGGTTCCGGGGGCAATCCGCCCGCCGTCGGGGTTGCCGCGGTCTCGGGACACTGAGCCCCGACGCAAGCGTGTCCCGAAAACCGACTCGGCGCCGCGCAATCTCCGTTATAGCTTCCGGCGGCCCTTAGATAGGCCGAGAGAGAAATTGTCGCAAACCACGGAACAGAATGCGCACCGGATGATTGCCAATGTAAACAGCCGTGACGTCGAGAAGGTCCTCGAGCAGTACGCCGAAAACGCTTCGTTCCAGGTGCCAAGCCTAGACGCGCCAATCCACGGCAAGGACGCGATTCGCGCCTTCTACAAGGAAAGCTTCGTGGCGTTTCCCGATTGGAACATGAACGTCACCAAGGTGATCGTCTCCGGTGGGGAGACCATCGTCGTCAACTCGATCCGTGGGACGCACAGGGGACCATTGCCCGGTTCGGACGGCAGGTCGTTCGCTCCCACGAACAAGAGGTTCGTCCTGGAACAGCTCACGCGGGTCATCTTCGACGAGTCCGACAAGGTGCTCTCTCTGCGGTCCTATGGGAACCCGGCCGACGTGACCCGCCAGCTCGGCCTCGCGGCCTAGGTCGACCCGTTAGGGACGCTTCGGGGTTCCAGACCTGGACCCGCTCCCACCCTCGCCCTGCGCCGGCTGGTCGGGGGCCGCGTCGGCGGTCGACCCTTCCCTAGCTCTCCCGCCCCTCTGCCGGTCTAGCCGGCACCCGCGACCGGTCGCCGGGGCGAGCCCTTCCAGGGTCAACGGACGTGGGTGAGCCAGTGAGCGTACTCTTTCGCCCGTCCGTGGATCGCGTCGTCGTACCGTTTCTGCAATCGCGCCGTGATCGGATACTTCCCGGTACCGATGGGACGCCCATCGACCTCCCGGATCGGCGTGATGCCGGCCGCCGTGCCGGTGAAGAGCAATTCATCGGCGGTGAACATCTCTTCCCGCGTGAAATCCGACCGACGGAAGATGAGTCCCTCGTCCGCGACGAACTGGATGACGGTATCCCGGGTCACGCCCCGAAGGATACCGGAGCTGGCGGGCGGGGTGCTCACGATGTCGTTCTTCACCCGGAAGATGTTCTCGCCCGGTCCCTCCGCTACCATACCGGCCGAGTTCAGCAGGATGGCCTCGTCGTATCCCGCCGCTACGGCCTCCATCTTGGCGAGCGCGCCGTTGGCATAGTTCGCCGCGCACTTGGCCTGGGGCGGGACTGACCGCGAGTCCATCCGGACCCAGCTGGAAACGAGCGTGCGGACCCCCTTCTGGGCGTTCGCCTCCCCTAGATAGGCACCCCACGACCACACGGCCACAGCCACCTGGACCGAGCTCCGGGTGGGGTCGAGTCCCATCTCTCCGTACCCGGAAAAGGCGATCGGCCGGATGTAGACGTCCGCGACGCCGTTGTCCCTGACGACATCGCAGCACGCACGCTCGAGCTGTTCCTGGGAGTACGGGATCTTCATGCGGTAGATCTTCGCGCTGTTGAGGAACCGTTCGATGTGGTCCCGCAGCCGGAAGATCGCCGTCCCGCTCGCCGTGGCGTGGCTCCGGATTCCTTCGAAAACCGCGTAGCCATAATGGAGGCCGTGGGTCAGGATGTGGACCTGGGCCTGCTCCCAAGGGACGAGCTCTCCGTCTACCCAGATGCTCTTCAGGGCCTGAATCGCCACCATCAAGGAAAGGGGATTCCCCGAGTCTGTAAAGCGTCACGTCACCCCGCCTTGACCACCCTCCGACGCCTTCCCCCGGCGGAGCGGGGGCGGAGGTCAGACGCGGTTGACCCCCGCCTCATCTCCTCGAAAGCGTTGTCGGTTGCAAGGTGACCTATGGAGCCCCACAGACACACCCCATTGATCGAAAGTCTCCGGCGCGAACAGGCGAACGCGATGCAGCTCTACCTCCAGTACAAGGGGTACCACTGGAACGTGAGGGGACCCTACTTCCACGACCTCCACTTGATGTTCGACGAACACGCGAAAGCCGTCCTCGAAACGGTCGACCCTCTCGCGGAACGGCAGCGTATCCTCGGTGCGCCGGCCTACTACGACCTCGAAGCGATGAGCCGCGCTTCGAAGCTCTCCGTCGACGCCCACCTACCGGAGACCGGTAAGGAGATGGCGGAGCATCTGCTCGAATCGCACCGTCACATCATTCGGGGCCTTCGAGCCGGCTTCGAACTGAGCACCGAGCTCGGCGACCCGGGCACGGGGGACCTCCTGACCCGCTGTCTCGTGGCCCACGAGAAGATGGAGTGGTTCCTCCGGGAGCTGCTCGAGAGCCGAACCGACATCCTCGAAGGACTCGATCTGGGCACCGCGGCGGCCCGGAGACGAGCGACGCTACCGACCGGCGTGGCCTGAGGAGACCGGACACCGGGCCTCGTCACCGTGTCCTCGTCCTGAACGACGGGAGAGCCGGGGTCGACAGAGACCTCGGCTCCCCCCTGGTGGATAGACTATCCATCCTGTGCGGCCGCTTCCCGGTCGCGTTGATCGAGCACGCGGCGGTGCCCGAGATGGCCGATATCGCCGACTACCCTCCGGGTCGTAGGCTGGGACCAAGGGCTTATGGGAGGAACGCCGGGTCGACCCCCGGCGGGCCGATGGATCAATTACCCACGACCGACCCGGGCCGTTCGGTCCAACGTCTCGACGACCTAGCCGGGGCGCGCACCTTGGCATGGGGCGACCTGTCGGATTTCTTCAATCCGTTCCTCATCCACTTCGTGGAGGAGGCCTTCGGCGGGGGTGGAGAGGTTTGGGTCACCCAAGTCGACTCGACCGTCGACGGGCTGCTCATCTACAACAGGGTCGAGAGGCTGGGGTCCATCTTCACCCGTGACCGACGGGTGGCGGAGGTCTTGTTCGGTCTCAAGGAGCATCTCGCCCTCTTCTCCGAATTTCCCCTCGGAACCAAGACGGAAGTCTACCACATCTACCGGACCGTAGGGGCCGGGACCAGCGACACGCACCGCTTCCGGCACCGGATCCGGATGGCCCGGGCGTCCGATCACGAGGCGATCATCCGGATGATGAGGGAAATGTACGGTCGCATCGATACCAGCTGGCTCCACGCGGCCCCTCGCGGGCCGGAGAAATGCCTCGTGGTGGACGTCGGCGACGAAATCGCGGGCGCCGGTTGGGTCTCGGTCGTGAACGGCCACGGCCGATTGCACTCCCTCTCGGTACGGCCTCGGTTCCGGCGGTTGGGGATCGGCACCGACCTGTGGCACGCTCGAATGCGGTGGGCCCACCGGGCCGGGGCGCTAGAGGTCATCTCAGAGATCTCCGAGTACAATCTCGCTTCCCAGGCGATCGCCACGGCCGGCGGGATGGAGAGAGTGGGTCGGATCTTCCTCTCCTTCCGACCGGAAGGGGCCCCGGTTCCCACGTCAGGCTAGTGGCGCGCCGCAGTTCGGACAGGCCTTGTCCGTCACATCGATCAGGGCACCGCAGTACCGGCACTGCACCTTCACTGTCTCGCGGAGAACGACCTGAGGTAGGGGCTGGTTCGAGGGGGTCAGGTGGATCGGCGGGGCGCCTCCCATGGGCGCATACGGTGGCGGGGGCGCTCCGTAGCCGATGTTCCCCGGTGCGGCGTGTTGCGGCAGCTGTCGGGGCCGGTTCCGGGACCGTGAGACCCACCACGCTACGACCGCGATGATGATGACCAGGAGAACCACTGCTACCAGGACCACCTCGAGGGTTGTCGAGAACGGGGAACTCGGGCTGGAAGGAGGCGCCGCGGCAGGCGTCAGGGCGTAGCTGGTGCTCGTCACATACAGGGTATCGGTCCAGGTGAACCCATTCACTCCGTCGCTGTCGTGTTCCGTATAGAGGTACCCGACGATGTACCCCGTCGTGGGGTCGAAGTACGACTTCCAGTCGTAGCTCGCGGTGAAAACGCCGTAAGCGTCGTTCCGCTGGTACGACCCAGTCCCTTCGGTGGAGATCGTCGCCACGTACTGGGTTCCGCCGAGGTGGTAGCTGTAGTTCTCCGAAATCACGTTCATGGCGGAGTTGAGAAGGTAGAACTGAGCTCCGACCGGCAGCTGGCTGTCCATGTAGAACCAGACGTAGGGATTGGTGTACCCGGTTTGGTTGTCAGTTCCGTTGACATAGAGGAAGGTGCTCGCGGAGAACGTGAACGTACCCGCGGAGGTCCAGCTCTGACTTTGACCCTGGTTGTTCCCCCACGCGTTCGAGTTCTGGTAGGAGGCCGATTCGGTCCCGTTGACCGCGACGGCGCTCACGCCGATCGACCCGGTCACCGACGTGCTCTCCGTGTATCCGGAGTAGTTGCCCTGCCCGTTGTTCAGCGCGATGGTCTCGTCGTAGTGGAAGCTGTCCCCGGCCTGCGGCGTGTAATGGCCGGCCGCGACGGGCAGGCTGAGGAGGACCAAGAGAACGGCGAGCCCCACGACCCGCCGGATCATCCGACGAAGCCTCCCATCGTGTGGACGTGCGCCGGGTGGGCTCCACCGAAGGCGCTGTAGGACGAGAAGTACGACCCGTGCCCGACGAAGACGGGCACGTAGAAGAACCACATACCGGGCATGTAGTGGAAGTTGACCGGGGGAGACGGCACGGCGGCGGCCGTGGTGTCCAGTCCGGTAACGGTCTCGGCGCGGATGCCGTGGATCAGTCGGACGGCGAGGCAGATCAGTTCGGGCTGGGACAGCGGCATGGCGCGCTTACCGAGGATATCGTAGGCCTGCTCCAGAAGCTGGAGCGTCTCGTTCGCCTCGAGGACCGGGATCGAGGCGAGGATGGCGGAAGCGACCAACGGGTATTGCAGGTAGGCGCCCAGTCCCCGGGTGAGGACCGCGAGCTTCGGACTAAGTCCGTCCATCGGCATATCCGACACGGCGAGGTACGCCGAGGAGAGCTCGACGTCATCCGAGGGAGCGAATCCCCACCCTCCGAACATCGACCGCAGGCCGGTGAACTTGGCACCGATCTCGTCGAACGGTCGGTTCACGATCGCCATGAGGGCCGCGGATTCGTAGGAGGGGGTCGTGCGTAGCCACGTCTGAAGGTTGTCCGTCGCGAAAGTGCCGTCGGCGCGTTGCCCGAGGAGGACAATCGAGGCCACGCCCAAAGACGACTGCTTGGGAATGCCTAGATGTCGTACCGTCTCATCGAGCTGCTTGAGCAGAGGAAGGCTGTCGCCGATGCTCCGGGGCGAGGCGGTCAGGATCTCGGCGGACATTAGTCGATTCTCGTCGTTGTGCGCGAGGTCGCCCAGGCCATTGTAGGCGTCCAGGAACTCCGTGGCTCCCTTCTGTACGTCGTTTTCACGTTTCGCCAGGCCGATCGAGATCGCCCAAAGGTAGGATCGGTCAACAGCGGAGAGGGGTCCGTACAAGCCCGAGAAGTACTGTGCGCTCAGGTTCGCGATGTCATTCAGTTCCCGGTCTACTTGTTGCGACTGACCCCAGTAGGCGGAGAACGTTAGGTCGGAGACGCGGTACAGGCGGGTTCCGAGGTCGCGCAGCGACGCGACGCCCAGACTCGTCAGGCCGACGTACTCGCTGCCGTAAGGGCTCAGGGTATCGAGTAGGGCCTTCTTGCCCATGTTCTGGTCGTACTCTTGCTCGCTCGCCGCAAGGTCGCGGTCCGCGGATTGGAGGGCGCTCTGGTCCTGCGCCTCCTTCTGCAGCACCTCGGTCTGTTTATCCTTCCCTTCGAGGTGAAAGAGGATCGAGTGCGACTTCTCAATCTCGGTGCGAAGTTGGCCCGCCAGCTGGGCACGAGCCGCCGACTTCTCGGCGAGGGACTGCTGTTCGGGAAAGAGCGCCTGAACGTCTTGGACGAGCTTCGCGTACTGGTCTGCGGATAGTACCTGGAGAAGGTTGAGTTGCTGTAGACCGGACACGTCGCTGTCGGGAAGGGTCGCGGTGATTCCCCGGTTGCTGACCTGGCTCAGGAAGGTGTACACGTCCTGACAGTTCGCCATGCTACTCGTCCACCGACCGGAAGGTCGTATACAAGGACTCTTCTTGACAGTTATTCCGGATGAGCAGGTCCATACTACGACCCGCCTGACGCCACCGGACGAAGGGATCGTCCTTTAGCGCCTCGCGGAGGATGGTCGCGAAGTGCCCTTTCCGGCTTCCCCCGGAGCCAAAGCGACGGACCCGTTCGCCCTCGATCTGTTCGAAGGCAAACGTGAGCTCGTACAACGACCGATGCACCTGGTCGTCGATCTTCTCCTGAACCAGCTCCTTCTCGAGGGCTCGTTCGACGATTCCTTCGAGATCCACGAAGTAGACGGCCCCGTCTGGTGCCAAGACCGCGTCCTTGTCCAGCCAGACGTCGTCGAAGTCGAACCCGAGATACCTTCCCCGAGACGCATCGAAGGTCAAGGTCCGGGCGAAGAGCGTGAGCATGGCCACGGTGCTCCGGACGAAGTTCGTTTCGAATCGGAGCGCCCGCGCGTTCGAATCCACCGAGAATAGGTCGAAGACGTGTCGGATATTGTTTCCCACCGTGCTCTTCGAATGGAAGTAGACCCGGACGTTGGAGGGGACCAGGCGGAGCTCCTGCACCATTCGGCCTTGGAACTTCCGGTACCAGTGGATCGTTCGGAGCTGCTCTTCGAGCCGTTCGGGAAGGAGGCAAATCTTCACGACGGGCGCGATCAGGAAACCCCCCAGGCTTGTCAGGTCCGCCCTCTCCGAGACCTTGAGCGCCGTCGTCGCATGGTCCAATCCCTGTCCGCCGTACGGGGAGCCTCGTAGCCAGACCTCTCCGGTGATGATCCGGTCCGAGGGTTCGGCGGGATCCCGTAGGAGCTTCTCCCGGACGAGTGGATCGTCGGTAAGCTCCGCGGCGTACGATCGGTCGAGGGCCCTCCAGGAGTAGGGGTCGACGGTCGAGCCTACCCCTTTGACCGACAGGAAAAACTCGGTCCCGTCAAGGGTCGCGACGGATTCCGGAAGGATCGCGCCCCGGTTGTCATCCTCGATGAATTCCTTCGTCTCGACTGGCGGAGCTTCCATGAGGGCGGTCAAGGCCCGAGGGAGGTAGAAGCGCTCCATCCGGGAGAGGTCGAAGCGGCGGAAGCGCTGGTTTGTGGTGCATTCCCCACGATACGCGGCGAGCTCCACGGGCATCCCGTTGAGCTTCATGCCATCGACTCCGGCGCACGGGCGGCTCGGGCGGCAGACGCGGACCACCAACGAGAGGGGAGCCTGAGCATTATTTCGAGAAATCGTTGGCAACGGCTTGGAACGATTCCTTCAGGTCCCATGTCATGTCTGGGTAGACCGAGCCATGACGGTCGGTATAGCTCTTCACAAGGCTGAGCGCGGACATATCGAGGTCGTGTCTCGGGTCCTCGGAGAAGGTCGCGATCGGTTCCACGAAGGTGTCCAAGAACACGCCGTCGACCCCCGCGCCGTCGAGTAGGCCGAGCACGGTGGTCAGGTGTCGGGCCTGCTCCCCCTCATCGCGGATGTAGGCGCCCTTGAGGCGGGGACGCACGAACCGGCCAATCACCGGGATTCCATGGAGAAACTGGGACCGATAGTCCACTGCGCCGAATCCGAGTGTGCCGGAATTGTGGGCGCCGCGGTACGCGCGAGAGCCGGTCCCAGTGACGACGACCGGCTTACCGGAATCGAAGAACGGACGGAGCATCGCGACGTACCGATCCTGGGTTCGGGCGTCCCAGTAGTGGTCGACGCCCGCGAAGTCGAAAGGTCGCCAATCGACCTTTCCCACGGAAGCGCGGCGTAGGTGATTGCGCCATGGAAAGCCCTTCGAGCAGTCTCGCTCGCCTTCGCGAGGAACGCATTGAGCGGAGGGTTGTGCTTTCCGGCCTTCACCATCTCTCGGAGCCGCGGGTTAGCAAAGCGCTCGGCGACGGTCCGGCCGGGCACTATCCCCTGCATGAATAAGGTCAGCCGCCGCCGACACAGAAAACGAGACGACCGGGCCATCGCTGACGAAGCGTCTCTGCTGTTCGGGCCGCGTCTGCGACGTAACGGAGTGTAGCCTGGGGACTCTTGTCGAACAAGCCGGGCGAAAGCCAGACTTCGAGGCCAAGCTCCAGAGCGAATTGAGCGGCCGCCGTCAATCGTTCGAGGTCGTGGCCCCCGATCTTGACCGCGTTACAGTGTAGGTCCCCTTGGATGATCTCCAGTTCCCGACGGGCAACCTGGGGAGAGAATACGGGACGCGATCTTCCACCGTACGCGTACACCGCGCCCACGTCATACGTGACGCCCTTTCGATTCACGATCCGCTCTCCTGGCCGGATGCCCGTTCCATTGATGGTGAGGATCACAGCCCGTCTCGGTCCAGTGGGCGACGGGCCTTCAAATGGTTCGACCACGATAAGGGATTCTTCCCGACGGGCAGGTGCTCGCGTCTCCCGTCGGAGAGAGTCGCAACCTGCCCAATGGGATTCCCGTATCTTAACGTCCGTTAGGATTCCTCTTACGATAGAGAAAACGGCGCAAACACGCGGTTCGGAACGGCCCTACGAATGCCCGTCGACTTTCATCCGGGTCTTGTCAGGAGACAGAATTTGACATAGTCGGTTCACCGTCGGGAGATCGAGGTCATGCCCGAAAGCACTCGTCGGCCCCCCTCGGCGGGTCCCGCCGAGATGGCTTGGGGATTCGTGGCAGGACTCGCGGGGCTTGTCCTGGCCGGTTTCGGTTCCGTCTTGTTCCAGAATGACTGGAGTTTTCCAAGCGAGTTCCCGGGGCTCATTGTCATCGGTGTTGGGGCTCTGATCGTCTTGGATGGAATCCGTCGTCCTGGCTCGATTCAAGGTCCTAGCCTTTCGCTCCGGTCCCGAAGCCGCCTACGATTTGCGCTGACCGGGGCCGCGGTGGCCGTCCCGGTCCTTCTCATTCTTCTTTGGTTCGGGGCGCTCCCGGGTCTCTACTACTCGAGTCCGATCTCCGAGTCATTAACTGTCGGCTGTCCTCCCTCGTCGTATGGGGGTCCATTGGGGCCGGCGCCGCCCGGTTTTCCTCCAGGGTCCCATGTCACTTTCCGTTGGACGACCGCGCCCACGCTGAATGTCTGGATTTCGGTGGTCCAGAGCTCTTCCACGTCCTCCCAGGGGTACTTCGGTTACTCTTCCAACGGCACGTCCGGATCGCTCTCGTTCGTCGGGAACGGTGGCGCATCGTACTGGTTTGTCGGCGTGGACAATCCCCAAGCGGCGGGATGTCCCTGGGTCGACGACGTGCATCTCCAGGTCACTTACGTCCTCGGCGTGTGACGGGGATTGCGAAAGGCTCACCGGGCCCAAGGGGATTCGAACCCCTGATCTTGCGGTTAAGAGCCGCCTGCTCTACCGGGCTGAGCTATGGGCCCATCTCGTCGGGCTCGCCCGATTTCGGGCGGCCCACTTAAGGCCTCTGTCCCCGAGCGCTCTGCCGGCCCAGCCGTTCGAGGGCCGCTCCGACCATCCAGGGCAACAGGACCGTGATATCGCCCTCGACGGTCACGTGGTGGGCCTTCGGCTTGACCTTGCCCCACGAGACCGCTTCCCGGGTCCGCGCGCCGGAAAGGCTGCCGTCCCATTCGACCGCCGACGTGATGTAGAGCGCCGCGTCGAGCCCCTCCCTGAACTGATTCCACCAGATTGTGTGGTGCTTCGAAATCCCGCCGCCAAGCAGAATGGCCCCGCTCCGTTTGGCCTCGAACACCAGGTCCGAGAGTCGCTGTTCGTCCGGCATGAGGTCGAGCTGGAATTCCTTGTGCATCTGCCAGAAGAGCCATAGCTGGGAGCCCACAGCGCCGTCAGTGATGCCCGGGACGATGACCGGAACCTTCCTCTCGAACGCCGCTCGCGCGAGGCTTCCCCGTCCCGCCTTCGCCCCCAGGGCCTCTCCGATCTTCCAGACTAGCTCGGCGGTCGACAGGCGGCGGGTTCCCTCCTTCCACAGACGGTTCAGCAGTCGTTGCATGAACCGCTCGACGGTCCCTCCGTAGACCTTCTCCTCGATGACGAGGTTCCCAAGACGGTAGAGTCCTTTCTTTCGGAGCACCGCGTCGTCGAGGAGCCAGTCCCCATGGAGGTACGGCCCGTAGGAGCGCGCGATGTCGTGGTCGAGGGTGCCGCACGTGGTGACAACGGCGTCCACATGACCGCCGGCGAGGAGCTCGTGCAGGACCCCTCGCGTGCCGGTGGCCACGATGTCCGCCGGGAACGAGAGGAAGGTCGTCATCTCGCGGTCGCCGAGCATCTCGACGAGCAGATCGACGCCCTGGGCGAAGCCCTTGGCCGTGAAGCCACCGGCCGCGTCCAGCCGCCGGGCCAGCGTGTCCAGCGAGGGTCGGTCGTTGATGCGGATGTCCTCGACCCGACGGCGCGCCATTCGAGCTATACTCTCCCTAGAGGCTCAGCTGGAATCCCAGACCGAGCTGGTGAAAAAGGACCAGATACGCCAGAATATAGCCGCCGAGGGCCCCGCCATTGAGGAATGGCAGCCCGGCCTGGGGGTTTCCCGACTGGGCCTGACGCATGAGGAGCGCGTAGCCGACCAGGGAGCCCGCGATCGCGGCGAGCGCCGCCCATAGGTTCGCGCCGAAGCCGAGCACCACCGGATGGCTCGGGAGCCAAACGAAAGCTGAGACGACGAGGGCGCCCGGGATCACGACGTCGCCGAGGCCCATGAACGTCGCTTCACGTTCCTCCACGGGGCGTTCCCGTTGGACGTTGAGCGACGGCGCCTGCGTGTAGTCGTATCCGGCCGAGCTCGGCATCACCATGAGGATCGGGAGGCGCATCTCCGTCACGACGTCGGCTAGACTGACCATGTGCTTCGTGCGGTAGACCGCGATCGCGTCGTAGATGGCGAGCGCGATTAGCAGGATGAACACCGGGAGGATGCCGAACGAGATCCCGAGGAGCGCGATGAGCGCCCCCGCGGCGAGGAACCCGGCCACATCGACGACGTACCATTGGGGCTCGATCCAGAGGGCGAGGAGTATCGTCACGGCGATCAAGGCCGCGAGCGTCGCCGAAGGGTCGAAGAAGAGACCGACCTCCGCGGGGGGTACGAACCGGGTCGCCGGCAGGAAGAGCTCGAGCGTGTAGTAGAGCGTGAGATTGAGCGACGCGGCGATGGCGACCAGGAGCACCGCGCGGAGCGTCGCCATCCCGCCGCTCTTGCGGACGAACCAGAGGATCAGGAGCGGGGCGAGCACGATGGCGACGATGATGAACAGCGGGGCGGCGGGGCTGTTGGGGTTGGAACTCGTGGCGAGGCCGGCCGACTTGAACGGCAGGGAGAGGGCGAGCGCGACGAGCTGGGCGCCAACGTAAAGGAAGAGCAGTCCCAGCGAGCGAAGGCCGCGCATGCCGGCGAACTACGGCTGCACGATCGCGTAGGCGTTGTTCCCGAGCACCTTGGTGATCTTCGCGTTGACGGTCGCGCCGCGCGTTGTCGCGCCCGTGACGAAGACGACGAAGCCTTCCTTCCGGGCGACGCCGTCGCCCCGACGACCGATGTCCTCGATCGTGAGGCGATAGATCTCGCCGGCGACGACGGGGGCCTTCGGCTTGGCCACTTCCACGACGCGCCGGACCGTGACCGGTCGCTGGGCGCCGCAGGCCTCGCAGATGAGGAGGGTGAACTTGCCTTCCTTGCTGAGATGGGTGTCGGGCCGCTTGCACTCGGAGCAGATCACGTACTTGTCGGTGTATTCCCGGATCCGTTGGGCAATCCCATCCTTCGGGATACGGGACTTGAGGACGCCGCGCGGTAGGTCGAGCACGCCAGGGCAACCGAACTCCCGGGCCAGGTACCCGATGAGATGGGCCGGCTCGCGGCGGAGGACGCTCGCGATCTCCTGGAGGTTCCGGATGACAGTGTTCTTTCCATCGGTCATCACATCCGGTTCCGGCACCTGGAACCGTTCCCCACTGATCCGGACCTCCGGCAGCTGGGCCCGGGCCCGATCGAGGAGTTTCTGATACGCTTCCATTCCACCGAATGGAGGCCGAGGAGCGCTCAAAAGGCTATCCGGTGCTCTGGGGCCCGTTCGGGTGCTCGTCGCTCTCCTCGGTGAGCGGGCCGATCACCCGGCGCAAGTCCTTCTCCGTGATGATGTGCGTCGCGCGCCGACGGACGAAGTCGTCTTCGGGGAGGAAGGCGACCCCGATCCGCGAGCGTTCGAACATTCCCACGTCGATCTCGGAGTTTCCCACGGCGGCGCACTCCTCCTTGGAGAGCCCGAACTCCCGTTGCAGGCCGGCCACCACGTCGCCCTTGCGTTTGATCGGCACTCGGATGATTCCCTCGTTGGTGAGCCGCCCGTGGCCATCGAGGACGAATCCGTTGGCGAGCACCCGGTCGATGCCCAGCTCCCGACCGATGCGTTGGGCGATGACATCGAGCCCTCCGCTGACGATCGCGGTCCGGATCCCGCGGGCGTGCAGCGCGTCGAACAGCTCGTGGGCCCCCGGCATCAGCGGGACGGAGGCGAGGATGGAGACGAGGTCCTGCTCCGTGATGTGGGGTCGATGCCGACGCCAGAGCGCGAGGTCGCGTTGAAGGAACTCGTGATCGTCGATGCGGTCCGTGAGGAAGAGCTGGAGCGCTTCGGTGTTCTGGTCGCCGAAGAACCGGTGGACCTCGGCCCACGAGCTCGACACGTCGAGAAGCGTGCCGTCCATGTCGAAGGCGACGAACCTAATCCGCATGGCCTAGCGCGATCGCGTCGGCCCGGGCCAACACCGCGTCGGTAGGGCGGGCGGCCCACGCCATCAGAACATCGTCCACCTGGTCGGGACGGCTCGCGCCGAAGACGGGGGCCACCCCCCGTCGGGAGAGCCAATGCAGCGCGAGGGAGGCCATCGGGACCCCGGCCTCCTTCGCTAGCGCCGAGAGCCTGCGCGCCCTTTCCTGCACCTCGGGGAGCCGGTCGCGAAGTCCGGTGCTCCGGGCCGGCCCGACGGGCACGGGGCCCGAAAGATACCGACCCGCGAGAAGCCCACGGGCGAGCGGCGTGTAGGCCTCGACCACGATCCCTTCCTTCCGGCAATATTCCAGGATATCGTCCCCGTCGGCGCGCTCGAACAGATTGTACAGCACCTGGTTCACCACGACGTCGGTCTCGCGCAGCGCCGCCCGTGCCTCGGTCAGCTGGGACAGGGAGAAGTTGCTCACGCCGATGGCGCCGATCTTGCCCTCCTTCCACAACGCCTCGAGCGCCGACATCGTCTCCGCAATCGGGACGCGGGGGTCCGGCGAATGGACGAGATACAGGTCGAGCCGGGACCGGCCAAGTCGTTGGAGGCTCCCCATCAGCGACGGCCGCACCTGGGCCGCCCGTAGGTGCTCCCATGAGAGCTTGGTCACGACGAGGGCGTCTTCCGCCACCGGCCCCGCGCGGTAGAACACGTCGCCGAGGATCCGCTCGGATCGTCCCGCCCCGTACACCTCGGCCGTGTCGAACCAGCGGAGACCGCGCTCGAGGGCGTGGCCGATGGTCGCTTTCGTTCGCGCCTCGTCCTCGGGCCGCCAGCGACCGAGGGCCCATAGCCCGAGACCCAACGGCGGATGCATTCTCCCGGTCTTGCCGAGGGGGAATCCTTCACCGAGCCTGGGGGTCTTTGTGGGAACGGAAGATTTCCGATGAGGGGTGGAGGTCCGACGGGGGGCTCGTCGCGGAGGACTGGTTTTCGTCATGCTGTTCCGGGAGAGGTATCCGCCGCCAAGTGCTCCTCGATCCGACGGACCCGTTCGGCCAGGTCCCGGGCCTTCTCTTCCGCCGCTTTGAGGA
>Ga0187815_10000757_pt1 | contig 15531 bp, 15 predicted proteins | sample NC_S_5_FD_132962 | JGI IMG/M metagenome (GOLD analysis project Ga0187815, IMG submission 132962) | Wetland sediment microbial communities from Neuse River Estuary, North Carolina, USA - ASW-S_5 | ecosystem: Environmental > Aquatic > Freshwater > Wetlands > Sediment | place: USA: North Carolina...
GATTGAAGCAAGTATCAGGGGATGTGCTGCAGATGAGCGACGGGTCGTTGTATCCAGCACTGCACAAACTCGAACAAGAAGGCTGGATCACAGCGGAGTGGAAAACATCCGACAAGGGCCGGCGCGCGAAATACTACTCGCTGACGCGGCTAGGGCGGCGACAGCTTGAACGAGAAGCGGACAATTGGGGCAGGTTGTCCGGTGCGATTTCGCGAGTGGTCAAACTTAAAGAGGCTTAGCGGACCTATCGAGCGGGAGGTACACACATGCGACCGGAGCACTGGCTGTACACGATTCCGCTGCGGTTGAGATCGTTGTTTCGTCGAACGCAGGCAGACCAAGAACTCGACGATGAGCTTCGAGATCACGTCGAGCGAAAAACTGAGGAATATGTCGGCAAGGGCTTGACACCGCAAGAAGCGCGGCGAAGGGCGCAGCTCGAAATGGGTGGAGTCGAGAAACGCAAGGAAGAGTGCCGGGAAACGCGCGGCGTGAATTGGCTCCAGGATTTGCTGCAAGATTTGCGCTACGGCCTGCGCATGCTGCGCAAGTCCCCGGGCTTCGCAACTGCTGCGATTCTCACGCTCGCGCTCGGCATCGGTCCCAATACTGCGATCTTCACGGTGATCGACGCCGTGCTGCTCCGCCCACTGCCCTATGGGAACCCGCAGGAGCTCGTCACGTGGCGCGGCAACGAGTCTCAGCTGGATATTGACGACATCCGGTCCCAGAGCACCTTCTTTTCCGCTGGCGGCGGTGTGAACCCGGAGGTGCTCACTTACACCGGAGGGGCGGAGCCCCTTGGAATTCACGCCGGATATGTGGACGCAGGTCTGTTCCAGGCGCTGGGTGTTTCGCCGATGTTGGGCCGCGCGCTTTCACCCGAGGAAGATCGCTTCGGCGGCCCTCGCGTGGTGGTATTGGCGTACCGATTCTGGCGCGAGTATCTCGACAGCGACCCGAACATTGTCGGGAAGACGATAGGCCTCGATGAGAATCGCTACACCGTCATTGGCGTGATGCCGGCGAGCTTCGCCGTGCCGCAATATGACCTCGATCTCTTCGTATCGCTGCGTGTCGTCTACGCGGAGGCCGCGCGCTATCGGGGCGTTCATTTCATGAACACGTACTGGCGCCTGAAGCCGGGAATTACGCTGTCTCAGGCGGCCGTCGGAATGTCCACGATCGACGCTCGTTTGGCGGCAGACTATCCCGGTGAGGAAAAGGGCCGCCACACTGTGCCGGTGCCACTGCAGCAGTCGGTGACCGGCGACGTTCGTCCTGCCCTCTTCGTGCTCTCGGCAGCTGTATGCGCGGTCTTGCTTATCGCCTGCGCCAATTTCGCCGGTCTGTTAATGGCGCGCGCCTCAGCTCGCCGTCGCGAGATGGTGATCCGCGCGGCGCTCGGTGGCGGAAGACGCCGATTGATTCGCCAGGCGCTCACGGAGAGCACGCTTCTGGCCGTGCTCGGTGGTGCCGTGGCGTTGCCGCTGGCAGCGCTCTGCGTCCGCATACTGGTTGCTGCCAAACCCGCCGCACTGGCTCACTTGAACGAAATCTCGATGGACCCCACTGTCATCGTCTTTGGGCTTGTGGTGTCCCTGTTGACCGGTCTGATTTTCGGGCTGGCTCCCGCCTGGAGCGTCTCTCGTGCTGACGTTACCGATACCCTGAAACAGGAAGGACGCACAGCGACAGCTGGCCCGGCTGGGCACAACTTCCGCAAGGCTCTTGTGGTCGTCGAAATCGCCGTGGCGCTGGTTCTGCTCGTCGGCACCGGATTACTCATCAAGAGCTTCGCGCGGTTGCGCACGGTGGATCCAGGCTTCGACCCGGCTCATGTCATTGCCATCAACGTCCAGTTGCCGAACACGCGGTACGCCGAAATTCCGAAACAGATCGAGTTCCGCCGCGAGCTGTTGGACCGCCTAAACTCGCTCCCTCGAACTCAGGCCGCGATGGTTGGCGACATTCCTTTGAACGGCAGCGAGGTGACTCACAGCCTCGCTTTCGAGGGACGACCGCCAGTCGCCGAGGGTGACGAACCTGAGGTAGATACCTTCTGTGTGATGGGTGACTATTTCAGCGTGATGCGGGTTGCGCTGCGCGCAGGCCGAACGTTGACGCCGATGGACCGGGAAAATCGGCCGCTGGTCGCCGTCATTAACGAGGCTCTGGCCCGCAAATTCTTTGCCGGCCAGGATCCTATCGGCCAGCGCATACGCTGGGCGCGCGAAACAGGTCCTCCGCGCTGGATGACCATCGTCGGTGTCGCGGCCGACGTCAAGCAATACTCGCTCGCCGAGCCGGCTTACCCTGCCGTATTCACGCCTTTCGCGCAGACCAATGAAGCGTGGAGGCGCTGGATGTCGGTGGTCGTGCGCATGCCGGATTCTTCCGCGAGCCTCATCCCTGCCGTGAAGCACCAGATCTGGGCGTTGGACAGCCTGATTCCGCTGAACCGGGTTCAGAGCATGGACGAGCTCCTGGGACTATCTCTCGCAGAGCGCCAATTCAACATGTCCTTGCTCGGCCTATTCGCGGGACTTGCGATGATCCTTGTCGCGGTGGGCATCTACGGCGTGATCTCGTATAGCGTCAGCCAGCGCACTCACGAGGTCGGCATCCGCATTGCCGTCGGCGCGCGCCGCCTCGATGTGCTGAAGCTCATCATGGGACAGGGCGCTCGCCTGGCGGCCCTAGGCTTGACGGTCGGCATCCTCGGCGCATTCGCGCTCACACGCTTGATGACAAAGCTGCTCTTTGGGGTCACGCCCACGGATCCAGTGACGTTCGCTGCCGTCGTGCTTCTGATGATGGCCGTGGTGTTGCTGGCGTGCTTCGTTCCCGCCCGGCGCGCGATGCGAGTCGATCCGATGGTCGCCCTACGCTACGAATGATCCATTGTTCTTGTCCAAATCTCGAAAATCGAACGCTGATTGCAAATTGCGAGTAAAAATGATTTTGTGTGTCAATCCTCCGAGTAAGTGTTCAAAAACCACACCTTCTGAGACGCTTCAGACGGCCAGCAGCACTCCAGCAGAATCAACGGGTTGCGAGCGATGCGGAATCGAGCCTTTTGGAACAGAGTGGTCTGGCTGCCGATAACGCGCCGTTGGCTCTAGCGGATGGCTGGGAGTTCGAAGCGGTGCGGAACCTTTTGTTCGTGGCGTGCGTAAAAGGCGATTGAAGCCTCAGGAGGTAAGCGTGTTCTTCCATCGATGTGTGAAGCCAAGGAATGATGATGGCACCAGTTCCACAGTGTTGTACGTAATGTGGGTTTTTGCCTTGCTGTTCTCGACTGCGGCGTCGCTGGTGGCTCAGGAGAAGAGGAATCCTCCGGATTCCGGCCCCAGCAAAGACAGCATTGGTTTCGTGGCCAGCAAAGAAGCGACCGCCAAGGAAGTCGGCCTGCCGATTTATCCGGGAGCGCGACGGCATCCGGAAGAGGGCAGCGAATCTGCCGGGGTGAAACTCGGCATGTGGAGCGGCGTTTCGGGCTTTAAGCTTGTTGTACTGAAACTGGAGTCGGATGATTCGAGAGACAAGGTCGAGGCGTTCTATCGCAAGGCGCTGGCGAAGTACGGCAAAGTCTTGAACTGTTCTGACCCATCGCAGGGTGCAGCGAGTAAGGATAAGGGCAAATCAAACGAAATTGATTGTGAGGCGGACAGGCCCGAAAAGGATGAGACCGTGCTGAAGGCTGGCACGAAGCAGGAACAGCACGTGGTCGGCATCAGACCCAACGGAAGCCATTGTTCTTTTGATTTAGTCTATGTCGAGTCTCGCGAATAGTTCGACGTCCGGTCGCTAGCGTGACATGCCGTTACGCAGCGCTCAAGCTGCCTGCTCCACGGTATGAGCTGGAGCGCTCCCTTCCTTCACCAGCCTACCCACGCTGGCCCGGGAGATTCCATGCTTCCGCGCCGCTTGCCGCAGAGACATTCCAGATCGGCGATCACGCACGACAGCCTGTCGTTCAACATCCAGCGGCGTACGGCCAATCCTGCGGCCTTCCAGTTTCGCCCGATGCATCCGCGATGCAACCAGATAGGCGATCACCGTTGACCGCCGACTGCCCATTGCAATCCGTCAGCTCCGCTAGCGCTTTCGCACAATGGCGAAGAAAAATGCGATTGCAAGGTTGGCTGCAAAGGGATATTCAGGACAAAGGCGATGGCGCCCAGCCGCTGTCCCGAAAGTCCCCCGGGAGGCGTCCACATGGAGCGCGACGAATTATGCGTTTGCGGGCATGCCCGCCGTTGCACAGAACCTACGGCTGCACTGGTTGGCGGCCTAATCCAGACCCAAAGAAAACTGATCGCGTGTGGTGCCAATGCAAGATGTTCCAGCGCAAAAATCTGCTGGTCACCGCCTCTCGGCAGGACTCGCGGTTTCTTAAGATCGCGTAAGCGTCGGTAGGCCAAAACCATATTATGCGGCGATGGCTGACTGGCCCGTGTCTTGAGCCGCAGCGCCTGCTTCCTTCACCAATCTGCACACACTGGCTCTTGAGATTCCATGCCTCAGCGCGACTTGCCGAAGCGACATTCCGGATTGCCGATCACGTATGACTTGCTCTCGATCAATTTTCAGTGGAGACCGGCCAATCCTTGCGGCCTTCAAGTTGGCGCTCAGCGGAACAAGTGCATCTGAGTTGATTTTATTTCGCCGCTCTTCTTGTTATGGGCAGAATCATGGAGGTGCGTTCCCGGTACTGCTTATAAGCATCCCCAAAGAACCTAACCAGGTCGCGTTCCTCGAATTGGATGGCGACGAAAATGTAGCCCGTGGTGGCCAAAGAAAAAAGAACGTGTCCATACGTCATTTTCGGCGCGGCCCAGAAGGCAATCAAAAAGCCAAGATAAATTGGATGGCGAACGTACTTGTAAAAGAGTGGTGTCTGGAAACCAACAGGCGTGTACGTCTTTCCACGCAAGTTGAGATAGACGTGGCGCAGCCCGAACAGGTCAAAGTGGTCGATTACGAACGTGCCGAAGAGCACCATCAGCCAGCCTACCCAGTAAAGGCCCTGGAGAATTCCTGCACCCACAGCGCTTTGAATCGACCAAACCGTTCCCGTCATGGGTCGCCACTGCCAGTAGAGTAGGTCGAGAACAAGACTCGCCATCAGTACGTACGTGCTTCGCTCCGCAGGAACGGGAATGATTCTTGTCCATCGCCTCTTAAACGCGATACGCGCCATGCCGCTGTGCTGGACAGCAAAGAGCGCCAGGAGCAGCGCGTCGATAACCAGCGAAGACGCGGAAAGCGATCCGCCGCCGGAATCAATGGATTTGGGCACAAGAACATTACCGACGAACCCAATCGCGTACAGAAATGTGAGGAAAAAAACAACGTAGGCAATGAGGCCATAGACGAACACAAAGATTCTGCCCATGGTGCACCCTGGCTATGGATTTGAGACCGTGGCCTGACGACCGTGACCTGACGAACACTTCTGACCACTCGCTGACTCTGGCATCGAAGGGAACAGGGCCATCTTGAAGGTAGTTTATACGCCGCAACCGGAGCGAAGTAAAACGAAAACCAGGCTGTATCGCGCCCTGCTCCAGGAACCGGCCTTCCGAAGCCGAAGGAGGAGCTTCGGTGCTGTCAGCTAAACCGCATAGTCATGCCGCAAGCGCCTTTTCGTTCACGCCGCCAGCCGCAGAGCCTGCCTGGTTCAGTATTCGGCAAACCGACGCCTTCGATATTCCATGCATCCGTGCCACTTCGCGGAGTGACATTCCAGAACGGCGATCACGCAATACTCCTTCTCGATCAATATCCAGTGGCTTCTGGCCAATTCGGCGGCCTTCCAACCGCGCTCTCCTCATTCCGGCGCGAACCCTTTCGATAATGAGCGACCGCTCTAATTCGGCAATCGCCGAAACGATGACAATCATCGCTCGTCCAAGCGGTCCGCCTGTGTCGATGTTTTCTCGGAAGCTGACGAACTCGATCTGTAGATGGTTCAACTCATCGAGCACTTCCAGAAAATGCCGCACGCTTCTGGCCACTCTATCGAATGCAGCCACGAGCACGAAATCGAAGCGGCGTCGGCGAGCATCCGCCATCAACTGATCGAGACCAGGACGCTTTGATTTGGCTCCGGAAATCACGTCGCTGTATTCATGGACGATTTCATATCCGCGCTGTCTGGCCATCTCGCGCAGATCGTACAGCTGCGTTTCCGGATGCTGATCGGCTGTGGAAACGGGAGTGTAGACGGCCGCTCTTTTGGCGGATCGGCGCTGCGTTCCAGGTTCCAATTTGGGTGGTGAATTCGAGAGTGCTACTGTTGGCTCACCTCGCTTGAGTTGTGGGCTTCTTCTCGTAACGGCTCAGCGCATGGCAGGCCGCACCAGAATGAAATAGGCGGGGCCAGCTAGACCACGCGAACGAAGGGAACGGCTCCCAAGTGACGGTTTCACACCAAGCAGATAATCCTTAACCGAGCCCAGGCTTGCCGACGCGTATACTCGGCTGAGATGACGAACTGAAACGCGGTGCTTGGCCTTGGCCTACGAGAAACAACGACGCAGCCAGCGGTTACTCTTGGACGTGCCGCTCGTCGTTTCTGGAGAGGCCGATGGAAAGAAAGCCTTCCGGGAAGACACGTTCACTCTGGTTGTAAACGCCCACGGCGCAGGAGCTGCCTGAGCTGGAAAAAGTGTATGAGCAGTACAGGCAGAGCCCGAATGTGGCGTTCTACGCGGTGGGTGGACCGTGGGGCGATGACACCGTGGAGAAGGAATCCGCTTTCGCCAAGCAGATAGGGCTTAACCTACCGCTCGCCTTCGGCTCTCCGAAAATTCGGCAGGCGTTGGGCGTCGGCGGCTTCCCCGCCTTGATCATCCTCGACCGAGCCGGCCACGTCAGACTGATTCACAGCGGCTATGACGCCTCGGAGCATCTCGCCCTGCGCATCTCGAAGTATGGAGTCGACGATCAGAAACCAGACGTAATCTCTGCTGATGCTGCCGGGTTAGGGAAGCTTGCAGGGATCCGGTTCGCGCTTGGGACGAAGTCTCTTTCCTCACTCCCACGGCCGCTTACGTTACATAAATAAGTGACACATGCGACTTTCCTATGAGGCGGCATATCCGTCAATCGCACTTAGAGGACAACTCGATTAAGCGGACCGGCGGTTGAATTTGACGAACGCCTCGCCAAGTTTTATTCCGCGTATTTCACCGAGCAGCCATACGGCCGGCTAGTCGCAACCGCCACAGGCTTGCCTGACATCGCCTGTTCCAGAGCCGCCGACAGGTAATTCTTCGCGGTGTTCACGTCTGCGAGATCGGTGGTCGGTTTGTCGTCGATCGCGCCATTGTAAATCAGCGTGCCTTGTGGATTGATGACGAAGATGTGCGGTGTCGTTTTCGCATCGTACAGGTGACCGAGCGCGCCCGTGGGATCAAGCAGAACCGCAGTGGGCGCGGCGTTCACTTGCTTCAGATACGCGTTCTCTTCCGGCGCCGTCAGGTAGCCCTGCTTGCCCGGAGCAGAGGAAAGGACGGTCAGCCACACGACTCCTTTGGCCGTCCATTCGCGCTGCAGACGCTGCATGTTTCCGCTGTTGTAGTGTTTTTGCGTGTAAGGGCAGCCGCGGTTTGTCCATTCCAGCACGACGAACTTGCCCTGGTAGTCGGAAAGCTTCTGAGTTTTCCCCTTCGTATCAGTTGCAGTGAAATCGGGTGCGCGTTCGCCGACCCGCGCTGCGCGAGCGATCGGTAGCGCAAGCGTCACGGCGAGGGCACTGACTACGGCCGAGATGAGCAGCCTTTTCACGTCTGCCTCCTGAGGGCGGTCCGTTAAGTGTACCCAATCCTGAGGTCTGGCGTACGAAAGCAACCTCGTCGAATGGCAAATGACAAGCCCACGTCCTGATTTCAGCGTGTCCCAACTGGAGCCACAATCTCAAACGCTCGCTGCGGCCCCAGTACGATTAATCCTTCCAAATCGGTAACTGGTTGCGTCAGCAAGTCGGATTTGCGCAGCGTAAGACGAAAGCCGTGTGCGGTTGACGTCAAACGCTGGGGAGCCGAGTTCTTGATTACGCTGGAATCCGTCGGGAAAAAAGCCGCGTTTTTCACAGGTGTCCCAGTGTCAATCGAAAGCACGAAATCGTCCTTATTCGAAGTTGCCAAGAGTTTCCACGTTGACGGCATCGCTTTTGGAAATTGTGCGCGAGTGTGTTCGAAAATTGCGCGCCAGTGCGATGCATAGCGCGAAGGGCCGCCGTCGGCGGTAAGCGGCAGCGTCAGATGTGCTTTGCCGGGGATGCAAACTTCGCGACAAACGACGTATTTCACATCCGCGACAATACTCGAGGGCTGAATTTGCGCCGCTTTTGACGTGCGCTCGATCGGCGCCATCAGCAGCACTCCCCTTTTGTAGCCGTAGTCCACGACCGAGCCGTGGCCCAGACGAACCGGCGTCGGCCATCGGATCGAGCCAATGCGATACCCGGCAGGCAACTGCCAGTCGATTTTCGGCGGCGTTCCCGAATCGCCCGCATTCTGCCAATACACGTGCCAGCCCGGATCGAGATGGAAGAGCACGCCAGCCCAAAAACTCGCGCCCGCCGTCGGTGTGTCGTCCGCGATCAGTTCAAGTTTAGCGTGCGAATTGGCGAGTACCGCCGACTGCCCGTTTGCCAAGAGCGCCAAGCACGACGCCGCGACGACTGTCGCCAGCAGCGCACGAGCGAGCTCGTTTCTCAAACACGGCAGCTTTCGCAAAATGGCACGATCAAGTCTCATCTTCCTTTGACGAATCGAGGCACTCCTTCGTTGCAGTCACGCACTTCCGGCTGTCAGATCGGGGTGGTGCGCGGATGCCAAAAGAAGCGGTTCTCACACAATCTTTAACAAGACTTTGTGAGCCGGCGGCTATGATATCTAGCACTGGACGCCCCCTGCTGTAGCAATGCGTCCAGAGGAAGACCACGTGAACATCGTCGACGCGCTCTTTGGCCGCCCTTTAGCCACGGAAGAGGAAAAAGCGGAGCGAGTCGGGCCGTTAAAGGGTATTCCGATATTTGGCCGGCCTGGATGCGCTGAGTTCCGCTGCCTATGGTCCCGAAGCCGCTCGGCCTTGTGCACGGTTGGGAAGTTGACGGAACGCCACGGATCGCGACCTCCCGTGGGAGGCGCGGTCCGCGCGGGAGCTGCCCGTGGTGCGGATGTGACCGTTTCCAACTCCTGCGGTTGCGGTGCAATTTCCTGAAGCTACAAATCCGAAACGAGACAGTCAAGATACGATCTCGAACCGTTTGGTGATAGCATCTCGACGGCTTTCAATCCCCTAACAGAGAGTGATCAAACAAAAAACATTCTGGTCGGAGACGCTCAGTCCGCGTGCGCAGCGCTTGCTACGTCCTCTGCCCCAAACTGCCGAAGTAGCCATAATCGGCGCGGGGCTGACCGGACTTTCCGCCGCACGCACGCTTGCTAAGTCTGGAGTCGGCGTTAGCGTGCTGGAAGCGGAAACTGTCGGCTGGGGTGCGAGTTCGCGTAACGGCGGAATGGTGCTGACCGGCCTGAAATTGCCGGTCGGAGAGCTAGTCGATCGATTTGGAGCAGACCTGGCGCGGGAAATGTATTCGGCGTCTCTGGCTTCGATTGATTGCGTCGAGCGAATTGTCCGAGATGAGCAGATTGATTGTTCTTTTATGCGCAGCGGGCATTTGGCCGTGGCCTGCAGGCCCTCACATTTCGAGGCATTCCAGCGTTCCGCGGAGCGGCTCGTTCTCGATTTTCATCACCAGGTCAGTGTAATCTCGAGGCAGGACCTACAGAGCGAAATCGGATCGGAAATCTATTTTGGTGGTTTGGTAGATGAATCGAGTGCGGGACTGAACCCGGCTCAGTACGTAGATGGGCTGGCGCGCGCTGCGGAAAAATCCGGCGCTGACCTGCATGAGCACACGTCGGTACAAAGCGTGCGCCGAGAAACGAAAGCGGGGGCGCCTGGCTTTCGTGTGGAAACGAATCGTGGGACTCTGTGGGCGAGTCACATTCTGGCGGCCACCAGCGGCTACACTGGGCACGCGACGCCGGCTCTGCACAAGCGAGTCATTCCCATCGGTTCGTATATCATCGTAACGGCACAGCTTCCGGAGGACTTGGGGCGTCGACTGAGTCCGCGAAACCGGATGATTTATGATTCCAAGAATTTCCTGCATTACTTCCGCCTCACCCCGGACCGGCGTATGCTCTTTGGCGGACGCGCCGCTTTTTTTCCGGAAACGCCCAACACGATCGGCCGAAGCGCGAAGATTCTGCGTGACGATATACTGAGAGTGTTTCCGGGTCTGCACGACGCCGCTGTCGAATATGTTTGGGGCGGCACACTGGACTTCACGTTTGACATGCTCCCGCACGCTGGCCAGATGGACGGCATGTACTACGCCATGGGATACGCGGGGCATGGCGTCGCGATGGCGACCTATCTTGGTGCGAAGACGGCCGCGATGATCCTCGGCGCAAAGGACCACAATCCTTTTGCCAGTGTGCCGTTCCCGGGCGCGCCGCTCGGCCTCTACAACGGCAGGCCCTGGTTCCTGCCCTTCGCCGGCGCATGGTACAAGCTTCTCGATTGGATCCGCTGATCAGCGAGGACGTGCATTATCTGATTTTCGTGATGTATTCCTGCCGTTTGAACGCCAGTCGCTGCAATTTCGCTGGGAGGTTTTCAACGTGCCGAACCTGCATCGCTTTAACGTTCAGGCGGGACTGGGCGACGGCGCACCATCGCTCAATCAAGTGCCCAGCGCTTTCGGCGACTACGCCGGGCTACTCACACAACCTCGCGTCATGCAGTTCGCGTTAAGGTACGAGTTCTAATTTCGCGGGTTCGGCGCTTCGGTCGCGGACGCTGTGCCTTTGCCCGCAGCGCGCATCCCGCAATTCGTGAAGCTATAATGTCCAGAACGATGCCGTGCCGCCGCGCAGGCCTTCCATGACACATCTCGCTCGCCGACTTCGTCTGGTCGATTATCTGGTCCTTGGTTTCGGCGTGATGGTGGGTACTGCTTGGCTGGTCGTCATGGACGACATACTTCGGCGCGGTGGCCCGCTCGGAGCTGTTCTGGGGTTCACCGCCGGGGCTTTGCTGCTGTTGCCTGTAGGATACGTCTACGGCCAGCTTGTGATTGCGATTCCTGACGCAGGCGCAGAAGTGGCGTATACCGCGAGGTTCTTTCCGGAGTCTGTCAGCTTCATCACTGGCTGGATGATGTTCCTGACCTACTACTTGACGTGCCCTTTCGAAGCCTTAGCCGGGGGACGCATCCTCGGCTATATGTTTCCTTCCTTAAACCGCATCCAGTTGTACCGTCTTGGCAGCCAGCCCGTTTACCTTCCTCATTTCTTGCTGGGTCTCACGATCACTGCCGGCATTACTTGGCTGAACTATCGAGGCATACAGGCGAGCGCCAAGTTTCTGAAGTGGACGACGGCTGCATTCGTAGTTCTCGTGATGCTCTTCATCGGTGCAGGCGCCAGCAGAGGTTCCAGTGCAAACCTTCGCCCATTGTTCAGCCATAGCGCACTGATTTCGATTCTCCTCGTATGGCAGGTCGTGCCATGGCTCCTGTCGGGTTTCGAATCGGTGGGCAAGTGCGCGGAAGAAGCGAGTCCGCAGTTCCGGCAACGAGATTTCTCCGTCGCCATCATCATAACCATCCTGGCAGGCATGGTCTTCTTTTGGCTCGTGATTTTGGCGGTAGCCTACGTGGCTCCTTGGCGATCCCTCGACAGTAGCCAGCAGTTTCCGACCGCCTTCGCATTCCAGAAAGCGCTACAGGCCAATTGGATCGTGACTCTGATCTTGGTTTCCGCGCTTGTGGCGATGCTAAGGACTTTTAACGCCAACATGGTTGCCTCTTCGCGGTTGCTGTTTGCGATGGGGCGCCGTAATCTGCTCGAACCCCGCATGGGCTACGTTCACCCCGCGAATCGAACTCCTTCAACGGCGGTCATTGTCGTTGGTATAGCATCAGGACTAACGTTGTTGCTCGGACAGGCTGGGCTTGTCCCCATTCTCGAGGTGGGGGCTGTCGCTGCGGCGGTCGGGTGGATGTCGGCATGTGTCTCGTACTACTGCATGAAACCCTCCTTGTTTGGGCGCTGCGCCGCTATTCTCGGTATCGCGGTTACCGCCTTGATGATTCTGGTAAAGGTTGTTCCACTGATTCCTGGCCACTTCAGCATTTACGAATGGATCGCACTCGCCGTCTGGGGGCTGCTCGGAGCTTTTGCACGAATGTCCAGAGTCCGCAAAGTGCGGGAAACGGAACCGCCCGATATGGAAGACGCCTTGCCGGACGTACCTGACTCTGGCGCGTGATACCGGGATCAACAGGCGCAGATGCGAAAGACCGTCCCGCCCGAATTTCTGGGTTCGGAACCCCTGACGTGCTGAGGTGAGGGCAAGCGCGCGAGGTTCTGCATGGTGAGCCGCTCCCATCTGATTGCGCCGAAAACGCTTGCGCAGGAGCTTCGGCAACGAGGATGCCCTGGTCTTGAAACGTAAGGTGCTGGTGACTAGGATAGGAGAATCCCGACAGGCTTCATCTGCTCGTAAACGCGGAGGAGAAATGATTCGGTTCAAACTGAACGGCAAGGAAACGGTCTACGACGGCACCCCCGAAATGCCTCTGCTGTGGTACTTGCGCGATATCGTCGGACTCAAAGGCGCCAAGTTCGGCTGCGGTATGTCCCTCTGCGGGGCCTGCACCGTTCATCAGGATGGTGAAGCTGTGCGTTCCTGCTCCGTTCCGATGAAAGAGGTGAACGGCGCCAGCATCACGACCATCGAAGGTATTTTTGCTAACGGACTGCACCCCGTGCAAAAGGCCTGGATGGAGGTCAAGGTACCGCAATGCGGATACTGCCAGACCGGCCAGATCATGCAGGCCATCGCTCTTCTGAACCAAAATCACAACCCCAGCGATCAGGACATTGACGTGGCGATGTCCGGCAATCTTTGCCGCTGCGGAACATACCAGCGCGTCCGGGCGGCGATTCACAAGGTCGCGAAGGAGTTGGCATGAACAACATCCAAAATGTCAGCCGCCGCAGATTTCTGAAGGGCTCTCTCGCAGCGGGGACTTTTGTGCTCGGCGCGCGTCTGGTTCCCGACCTTCTTTGGGCCAACTCGTCCAGTGCTGCTCCGGCCGTTTTTCAACCGGATGTTTTCCTGGCTATCTCAAGCGACGGCACGGTCACCATAGTGGCCCATCGCTCGGAGATGGGTTGTGGCAGCCGCACGGCGCTTCCATTGGTCGTTGCCGACGAACTCGACGCCGATTGGTCGAAGGTGGTAATTGACCAAGCCATCGGTGATCCCAAGTACGGCGAGCAGGATACCGACGGCTCGCACTCCGTGCGCAGTTTCTTCGCCCAGATGCGCCAGATCGGCGCCACCGGTCGCGTCATGCTGATTGCCGCTGCTGCCAAGCAGTGGAACGTGCCGGAGAAGGAGTGCGCGACCGAACCGAGCTTTGTGCTGCACAAGGCGAGCGGTCGCAAGCTCAGCTACGGCGAACTCGCCCCCGCCGCGGCCAAACTCGCAGTTCCAAAGAAAGAGGACGTCCCACTGAAAAGGCGGTCGGAGTGGCGCTACATCGGAAGAGACAACTCCCTGTTCGATCTCCCGGACATCGTTACCGGGAAGGCGACTTACGGCATGGATGCCAGCATGCCGGGCATGGTGTATGCCTCAATCGAGCATCCGCCTGTTCTCGGACAAAAGGTCAAGTCCTATGACGACAAGGAGGCCCTGAAGGTGGGGGGTGTGAAGCAGACGTTGACCATCCCCCCGTTCAAACCGCCACATCAGTTCCAGCCGCTCGGCGGGGTCGCTGTCATTGCCGACAACACCTGGGCCGCCTTCCAGGGACGCAGGGCTCTGAAGATCGACTGGGACACCAGTCCCAACTCGGTCTACAACTCCGACCAATTCCGCAAGACGCTGGAATCCACGGCCCGTCAACCCGGGAAAGTAGTGCGCAACGTCGGTAACGTCGACGCCGAATTTGCCAAAGGCGGCAGAATCATCGAAGCCGAGTACTACACTCCGCATCTCGCGCATGCCTCGATGGAGCCACCGGTCGCGGTCGCGGAGTACCGCGATGGAAAAGTGCTCGCCTGGGTGCCTACGCAGAACCCGCAAGCCGTGCAGGAAACGATCGCTGGTGTATTGGGTATCAAGAAAGAGGACGTCACCTGCCACGTCACCCTCCTCGGGGGCGCCTTCGGCCGGAAATCCAAGCCCGACCAAGCCGCGGAAGCAGCCCTTCTCTCAAAACAGCTCGGCAAGCCGGTGAAAGTCGTTTGGTCTCGCGAAGATGACATCCAATTCGACTTCTTCCACTCCGTCGCCGCCATGTATCTCAAGGCGGCGATTGGACCGGACGGCAAGCCGACGGCGTGGCTGCAGCGTACCGTGTATCCGCCGATCGGCTCCACCTTCGACGTGAACGCCAAGTACGCCGATGATGAAATGGGCCTCGGCTGGAACAACCTTCCGTTCGACATCCCCAACCACCGGGCCGAGAATGGACCCGCCGATGCCCATGTGCGCATCGGATGGTTTCGCAGCGTTGCCAACATCTATCATGCCTTTGCTATTCACTCCTTCGCGGACGAGCTGGCGAACGCTGCCACCAAAGACCCCGTCGAGTACCTGCTTGATTTGATTGGCCCGCCGCGCATCGTGCCACTGGATTACAAGCCCGATGAACAGGAGGAAGCCAAGCGCTACCCGCTGGACACGGGCCGGCTGCGTCGCGTGGTGGAAATGGTTGCGGAGAAGTCAGGGTGGGGAAAGCGTCCCAGCGGCAAAGGACACGGCTTCGGCATCGCAGGCCACCGCAGCTTCCTCACTTACGTGGCCACAGTTGTGGAAGTAGAAGTGGACGGCCAGGGGCGGGTGCAGATCCCCAACGTGTGGACGGCTGTTGACTCCGGAACCGTGGTTGCGCCCGACAACGTGCGGAACCAGTTCGAAGGAGCGGCCAGCTTCGGCGCGAGTCTCGCCCTTCTGAGCGAGATCACAGTGACCAATGGGGTAGTGGACCAGAACAACTTCAGCGACTATCAGCTCGTGCGCATGGACACCGCTCCAAAACACACCAACGTTTACATTGTCGAGAGCGATGCTCCTCCTGCTGGTGTCGGAGAGCCCGGTGTTCCCCCCGTTGCTCCGGCTCTTTACAATGCCATCCACGCCGCCACCGGCAGGCGTATCCGCGAGATGCCGCTCTCGAGAGCAAAGCTGGTCTGACCGCGGGCGAGAGCAGCTGCGAGGGATGGAGGGAGCACGCAATTGCCGCGCGGGGAGAGATCCCTGAGCGCGGGCCTGATTGATCGCCTGATTATTACGCTCGTTCCTGTGCTTATCGGCGAAGGCATTCCCCTCTTCGGCTCACTTCCACGGGACGTCCGCCTGCGCCATGTGGAAACACAACACTATCCTAGCGGACGTGTGAAGACCGAGTGCCACGTCGTTCGTTGA
>Ga0187815_10000758_pt1 | contig 15521 bp, 17 predicted proteins | sample NC_S_5_FD_132962 | JGI IMG/M metagenome (GOLD analysis project Ga0187815, IMG submission 132962) | Wetland sediment microbial communities from Neuse River Estuary, North Carolina, USA - ASW-S_5 | ecosystem: Environmental > Aquatic > Freshwater > Wetlands > Sediment | place: USA: North Carolina...
AGCGCCGCATTTGTTGGACCATGCTGCCCAATTGGTCGAGCAGGCGTCAATGCGGCTGCCGCGGCGGTACCGCGTACTAGCCGGAAATGCCGGGGTCGAGTTGGTGCCAGTGAACGCAACCAAGGGCGCGGCGATCCGGCGCTTCATGTCCATGGCCCCCTTTCGGGGCCGCCGCCCGGTTTTTCTCGGCGATGATACGTCCGACGAGAACGGCTTTGAGATGGTGAACAAGGGCGGTGGAATATCGATCCGCGTGAAGCCGCGCGGCGCGACACTTGCTCGTTACGCTATCGCGAATGTCGCCGGGGTGCTCGAATGGCTGGAAAGACAAACGAAGGTCGCCGCGGTAGCTTCTCATCGATCAGCAGAACCCTAGCGTCGTCGTACAGGCAAGGTACGTCAATAATCCGTTGCCAGGAGGCGTTCGAGGAGCCATGACGAGAGCTTCTACGGCTGATGCACGCTCTTATCACTGTTCTGGATGCCTTCATCGACAACATCCTGGTCACCAGCCCCATGGCCGTTTGCGAACTCTCTGACCGTGCCCAAGGTCAACGCCATGGCGCTGCTGCTGTCCGTCGCCTGCTCCTGCTTGTTCACTTGGCGCTTCGGAGGACAAGCCCTGCCCGTGCCGACGCGCTTGTGGGGCTCGTCAGGCCGAAATCAGCATCGCCATGCGTTCGATGTCGGCGCGCGTCGCCCGCGTGGGCTGTGCGCTTGATGTCACGTCTCGGCCGGGACGGACTATGTTGATGGCCATCAGCCTGACCCAGCCCTGACGTCGGCAGGCAGTGGCAGACGCCGTAGCCCTCTCCAACCGGTGTCAGAAATGGATGCCGAGGCTGAGATATGGCCCGTACTGGGTCGTCTTGTAGAGGAAATTGTCCTTGTCGTAGTCGGTGTAGAGAACCCGATACCCGAGCGCGGTCGAGATTTTCTCGCTCCAATTGTATCCGACCGCGGCGAACGCCTGTGTCGATATTTTCGAGCCCGCACCAAATCCGCCAATGTCGGCCAGCCCATTGGCGAACCAGCGATCATTGAAATCGTAGTGCATGAACAGCCCGATGGTCGGATCGACCCAATCGCGCTTGCCCTCGCGGCTGACGCCCGGAAAATGCGCCGGTGAAACGTCCAGATTACCCTTGAGATAATTATACCTGATGCCCGCAGTCGCACTCACATCGAGATTTGGAACTCCGATCGGAAGCGCGTAGCCCACGATTCCGGAAGCGATGGCCTGGGTCTGCCTATAGTCGACCGTTCCGATGACGGGACCGCTCGCTTCGACCGAAATCTTGGCCCAGACCAGATCGGCCAGGAACATCCATTCCCCGTTGGTCCCGTAGATCGAGCCCATGAACGCGCCGTCCAGATGCCTGAGAATATCGGCAAAGGACACATCGACATGGGCGACCGGCAAGTCCCGGATGCCAACGTCGCCCGCCAGAGATGTCGCCCAGCCATAAAGGGTCAGTTGGTATTTCCAGTCGCCGGCCTCGATCGGAACTGGCTCAGCTTTGGTGATATCCGCCGCGGCAGCCGGTCCACACAGCGACAGGGCCCCCACCAGTCCAAGCAGCACCGTCCGCATTGCCGCCATCCCCCTCATCCAGGTGAAAACAACATAGCGGAAAAACAGTCGAATACAATTCGTCAGCGAAGAAACTTCTGCGACTAGACTCGGCTTCTATTTAAATGCCGCAAATTCATCCAGGCATTCTGAAGAATGGATGATTGAGCTACCGCACTTTCCGTTTCAGCAATTCTCGGAGAGCGCTTCTCTCAGATTTTTACGGCCATGATGGATTTGACGAGTCACGGGTCTGAGATTGGGGCAACCGCGAGGTGGAACGCATTTCCGGCACCCGTCAGCCCGCCTGTCGAGCGTAACACGCTATAGTTGCGCCGGCATCGCAACGATATTTCCTTGCGATACAGGTATATTAGGCTGGGCCAACATCTATTCCCCTTTGTTGGAACCGCCCTAACTAATCGCTGCCTTTGTCGGGAAGATGAGCCGTATCCGGCTTCGATAGCTGACGGTAGTCAGTGAATTGAGGCGGGGGAAGACATTTTGAACCGCCAAACAGGGAGCCCATCAAGCACAGCAATTCCGCATTTCGATCGAATGCCCAGGAGAGGGAGCATGCCTGCCAACTCTAAATGGTGATCTCAATCGAAGGAACGTGCGATGTCCAACAAACAGGAAGAAGGACGTGGTCCCGAGGCAACTGACGCGGCAGTCAGCCGGCGCAGCATCCTCCTCGGTGGCACAGCGCTTGCGGCGGCGTCAGCAATGGGAACCGGAAGTTCGACCCGGGTTGCCCAGGCGCAAGAAACTGCACCGGACACTTCGGCCAATCGGCCGCCCAACATCATTTGCATCATGGGCGACGATATCGGCTGGTTCAATGTCGGTGCCTATCACCACGGCATCATGGCCGGCAGGACGCCAAACCTGGACAAGATGGCCAGCGAAGGCATGCTGTTTACGGACTATTATGCCGAGGCAAGTTGCACGGCCGGTCGCGCCAACTTCATCACCGGTGAACTGCCGGTCCGTACCGGCCTCACCACCGTTGGCCAGGCAGGCGCCAAGCTTGGGATACCGGCGCAGGCTCCGACCATTGCGACGGCTCTCAAGTCGATGGGCTACAATACCGGCCAGTTTGGCAAGAACCATCTGGGCGATCTCAACGAATTCCTGCCGACGGTCCACGGCTTCGACGAGTTCTTCGGCTATCTCTATCACCTCGACGCGATGGAAGATCCGGCACATCCGAACTATCCGGCCCAGCTTCGTGACACGGTCGGGCCGCGCAACATGATCCACTCCTGGGCGACCGCCACCGACGATCCGACGGTGCAGCCGCGCTGGGGAAAGATCGGCAAGCAACGGATCGAGGATGCCGGGCCGCTCTATCCCAAGAGGATGGAGACGGTGGACGATGAGATATTGAAATTCACCCTCGACTTCATCGACCAGGCAAAGCAGCAGAACCGGCCGTTCTTCATCTGGCTCAACCCTACGCGCATGCACGTCGTGACCCATCTTTCGGAAAAATACGAGAAGATGCGCACGCCCGAAAACGGCTGGAGCATGGAGGAGGCGGGCATGGCTCAGCTCGACGACATCGTCGGCTCTGTCATGCAGAAGCTCAAGGACGACGGCTTGGACGACAACACGATCGTCGTCTTCACAACGGATAACGGCGCGGAGAATTTCACCTGGCCCGATGGCGGTCAGACCCCGTTTGCCGGCGGGAAGGGAATGGGACTGGAAGGCGGCTTTCGGGTGCCCTGCATCGTCCGCTGGCCCGGCCGTGTGCCGGCTGGCAAGGTCGAGAACGGGATCGTCTCCGGGCTCGACTGGTTCCCTACTTTCGTGGCCGCGGCAGGAACCCCGAACATCGCGGAGGAGCTCAAAGCCGGCAAGCAACTGGGCGACATGAACTACAAGGTTCATCTCGACGGCTACAATCAGATGGACCTGATCACCGGGAAGGGCCCATCGGCTCGCCACGAGCTCTTCTATTTTACTGAAAGCACGTTGAGCGCGGTACGGATAGACGATTTCAAATACCGTTTCACCGACCAGCCGACAGGCTGGCTTGGGGGCACCGTGAAGCTGGATTGGCCTGTGATAGCCAATCTACGCCTCGATCCGTTCGAGCGCACCGGCCTACCGAGCGGCGATAAGGGCTCATTGGCCTTCTACAACTACTTCGTCTATCAGTTCTGGCGCTTCCAGTTCGCGCAACAGCAGGTCGCAAAGCTCGCTCAGACTGCGCTCGAGTTTCCTCCGATGCAGCGGGGAGCGAGTTTCAATCTGGACGCGGTCAAGGCGCAGATTGAGAAGGCGATGAAGTCGCAAGCAGGCGAGTGATATCTGGCCACGGGCTGGCCGTGTCTTCTGCCGGCCGGCCCTTGGCATTGCAAGCGTTCGGAAACACTTGACTCGCCAAAGCCGTTCGGGAGCCGGAAGTCATGACCCCCAAGGCGGTGTCGCACTTCCGCTTGCGAACGGCCGCTACGCGTCATGTCCTGGTGGTGGGGGCGGTCGCGAGCGACGCAGATTCAGCGCGCGGGATACCTCACCCGTATCCTGGCGCCGGATAGCAACTGACGGGTTGCGGCGTCGCCCCCTTGGAGCGTTGCGTCGACGAGCGTCGGCTGGCCGGCCGGCCCCCACGCGTCGGTCGAGATCGGCAAAGACGTATTCTAGAATGCCAGGCAAATGCGAAGCCCGCCGCCTCGGATGAGGCGACGGGTGCGTGCTTGGCGGCATGAACCGCCAGGTGTGGTCGACCCTATCGGGCGCGCTCAATATCCCGGATAATATCCAGGATAGCAGGGACCGTAGTAAGGATTGCAGTAAGGATATACTCCAAACCCAAAGAACGCGCCGCCGCCGTCATCGTCGTCGTCAAAGCCACGGCCGCGGAAATGATGTCCATCGTGGAATCCACCCATGCCGCGGGGGCCGTTCATGCCGTGGAAACCGCCATCGCCATGGAAGCCACCGCCGCCATGTTCGATGCCACCCCCGCCGCCACCGCCACCGCCGCCGCCGCGGACGAGTTGCATGCCACTGGCCGCATTGTCTGACGGATTCATCAAAAGTGGATGGATCGCTTCGCCGACAACCGCCGGGGCAGTGTCGGGACCGGAGCCGGGAATGCTCGCGGCAAAGGCGGCCGTACCACAGAGGGTTCCAATGCTCAGCAATCCTGAGCATGCGAGTGTCGTGAGATAGCGTTTCATTGTCTTCTCCAGGGAAATGGTCCGAGGCAGCTCGTAGCCTGCGATGATCGTGGGGGAGGATGGGCCTCAAGGCGATGATCGTGAAGGCTGGCCCCTATCGGACGTTCCCGGGCGAACGCACGGAGAACAAAGATGTTCCGCTCCGGGAAGTTGACGTTTCCGAGAGCGACTGATCGATATACTGCCCTTGCTAGGCTCCCGGCGCCCGCATTGAGACGGATGAAATCTCGGCCGTTGCCTGATCGTATGGATTGACGATTACCAAGTTCGCCAGGAACGCTGTCCTGCGGCGTCATCTGTCGGGGAGATCGAGGCCTGGCGGCCGCAAGCTAAAGCCCGGCGGCATCCCTGACGACTTCGTCCAACAATTCGTTGACCGCATCGCGCGCCTCGCCCTGCGGCAAGCGACGAAAGCCGACGACTACCTTGCCGGGCGAAGCCTCCGCTTCGTAGGCAAACAGGACGTAAGGGCAAAATGCAATGTTCCGAATGTCTGCCTCCATTGCTGCGCGCGATGCTACCGCGGAGCAAAACTGGAGGAATTCCGCTTCGCGATAGAGCGGCTTTGCCGCCCCGACATCCTGCGCGGTTCGCTTCAGCATTTCAGCAATGTAGCCATGATGGTCCACGACATAGCCGCGATTGACGATCGCGTCTTCGAGGTCGGAGATGACATCGGAGAAAGCCGAAGTCGTCTCATAGGTGACGATTGCTTCGTCCACCTCCGCTCCAATGGCGCTGCTACCCCACGAAAGGCCTGCCAACGCCAGACCAAACGCAATCGCCGAAGTTCGCTTCATGTCCAACCTCCATCGGTGGGTGCAATTCGATTGGGATAACCCTTTTGCCGCCACTGGCCCCCTCACCAATCCCGCTGGTCACTCACGCATAAACATGCAAAAATTACAATGTTTATCTATTTTGGGAGTAGGGTCATGCACCACACAGGGCGATATTTCGGGCGCCGGGCTATTTTGAAATCTGGCCTGTTCGGGGCTGTTGCGCTCGTTTTGCCGAATCCTGGCAGACTTGCGCATGCGTCCGGCCGGCTGGAGATAGGAGACGGCGAGATACTCACCTTTACGGACGGTACGCTTACCTTGCCTGTGATGCCCACATTCCCGGATGTTGCGAAGCAGGAACTTGAGGAACTGCTGACGGCCAACGGCATGGCGCTCGATGTGCTGACGCCCGACTGCAATGTGACCGTCCTGCGCCGGGGTGACAGGATGGCAATATTCGATGTCGGTTCCGGCTCCAATTTCGTACCGACCGCAGGCAAGCTTCTCGACAATCTGACCGATGCGGGTATCGACCCCGCCGAAGTGACCGATGTGGTCTTCACGCATGCCCATCCCGATCATATCTGGGGCGTGACCGATGATCTCGATGAGCTGGTCTTTCCAAACGCCAGCTATCACATTGGGCAGGCGGAATGGGACTTCTGGTCGTCACCCGATGCGCTGTCCGCCATGCCCGAGGATCGCCAGACCTTCGTCGTGGGTGCACAGAACCGCTTTGAGGCGATCGGCGAGCGCGTCTCCTTCATCAAGCCTGGAGACGAGGTTCTGCCCGGCGTGGAAACGGTGGATACCGCCGGCCATACGCCGGGCCACTTGTCGTTCCTTATCCATGGTGGTGGCGAATCAGTTCTCGTGGCGGGCGATGCGATCAGCAATGCGGTGATCTCATTCGCCCGACCGGAATGGCCGACCGCGAGTGACCAGGACCCACAGCTCGGCGGGAAGACCCGCAAGGCGCTGCTCGAGCGGTTAGCGAGCGAGAAAACGCGCCTGATCGGCTACCACCTTCCGCATCCGGGCACGGGCATGGTGGAACGCAAGGACAATGCCTATCGTTTCGTGGCGATCTGAGCGCAGTCAGGTCCGAAAGGCAAGTGAACGAAACGCGGCAAGCGGCGAGCCCTCGATAAGGTAGGCCAGCCCCATGCGGGCGCCGACCGCGATCGAGATCATCACGATCGGGGCGGAGGCGGCGAGAGCCGAAACCGCCGTTACGCCTTGCCCGATCGTGCAGCCCATGGCGAAGACGCCGCCCACACCCATCAGGAAGCCTCCGACAAGATGCCGGCCAAGCTCGCGTGCATCGTCGCAGGCCTCCCATCTCACATCGCGACGGCGCATCGCGCAGACGGCCGCACCGACGACGACGCCGACCACCAGGCCGACGCCGTAGTCGGGCAGCACGCCGGTGAAGGTGATGACCTGCATCAATGTGTCGGCGACGGGAACCACGAAGGAGCCGGCCTCGATCTGCACGGGATCGAAGGAGTGATGCGCGGCCAGCGTGGTGACAATCCAGCCGAAAGCAATCACGGCGCCGATTATCGTGGCGGTCGAAATGGCCCGGATGTTTCGGCGATAGGCCGGATCGCGAAGCACCCACCAGAGCAGGCCGGCGACCGCGATGAGGGCGACTGCGGCACTGACGTCCGCGCCGACGATTGCCGAGACGATCGACCCGAGCGATTGGTCGCCAGCAAAGGAAAGATCAAGCGCGAGCTTGTCCACGAGTTCGACGCGGAGCTGGGCGATCAACCCCTTCTGGGCGGTCAGCGCGGACAGGCCAAGGACCAGGAGCACCACCAGCGAGCGCAGGCTGCCGCCGCCAAGACGGACCAGAGCGCCAAGGCCGCAGGTTCCAACGAGCGCCATGCCCAAGCCGAAAGCCAATCCGCCGGCAATCGAACCGGTCCATGCGAGATCCGAGGAAAGGTAGAAGCTGGAGCGGGTATCGGCATAGCCCATGAACTGCGCCAGTTGCGTCAGCCCAAGCGCCACGGTCGCGACCAGAACCCAGGTCCTCAGGCCCGTGCTGTCGCCGGCATACCAATGCCGCTCAAGCGCGGACATGGTGCAGAAATGCTGGCGCCTGGCGGCAAAACCCAGCACGCACCCGGCCATAAACCCCGCGATCGCAGGAAACCAGGACGATGACGCCAGCTCCATTATTCCCTCCCATATATCCAGTATGGCCGGCCAGCGGGTGCTATCGGTCGTTCTTTCTCACCGGCGCGCAAAAAAGCTCGTAGAGCGTGGAAATGACCGACGAGACTTCGGTGCTGGCGATCGAATAGTAGATCACCCGCCCCTCGCGCCTCGTGTTGACGAGCCTGTCGAACCGAAGGCGGGCAAGCTGCTGGGAAACAGCGGCTTGCGGCATCTTCATGATCGTTTCCAGCTCGGAAACCGATTTCTCTCCTTCGGCCAGAAGGCAGAGGATGAGAAGGCGTCCCTCATGTGAGAGCGCCTTGAGAAGGTCGCTTGCCTTGCGCGCCTGCTCAAGGAGCTTTTCGAACTCCTCCGGCGTTTGCTCAGCGCTCAGCTTGGGCAAGCTCATTCACGGTTCCTTATGTTGTTCGATGTCGGCCCGGCGACAACTTCACTCAGCTGTCGCCGGCAGGCAATTTAGACAGTAACTCGCCGATACGGTACCAGAAAAACTCATCGCCGACATAACCTCTCAGCCTGCCGATCTCTCGCCCTCCATCCATCAACACGAAGGTGGGCGTGAAGCGTTCCTTCTGGACCTTCAACAGATCTTTTGGCCAGGGCTTCGTGATGTCCACCCTGCGCAACGGCGCACGCCGCCCCTCATCGGTCTTCGGCCAGGCGGGTGCGATTTCGGCATTAAAGCGCGCGCACCAGACACAGCCCGGCTGTTCCAGCATCAACAACTCCGCCGCCATGGCAGGGGCGGAAGCAAAGGCTAATAATGCTGCCATCAAGAATGCGGGTGCACGTTTGGAAAACATCGCGTTGCTCATTTGTCGTTTGCAACATATAGCATTTTCTGCATACATTTAACAGTGTAGATATGAGTTCACAAACCAGGGGGAGGGGTGATGCTCGACATAGGTTTGGGGGGTGCCTTGCTGGCGGGGCTTTTGTCATTCGTCTCGCCTTGCGTCCTGCCCATCGTTCCGCCCTATCTGGCATGGCTTGCGGGCGTCAGCTTCGAGGATCTGGCGACGGACAGTCCCGACGCGGCACAAAAGAGGAAGGTGATTTCCTCGGCCATTGTGTTCGTTCTCGGCTTCGCCACCGTTTTCATCGCCCTTGGGGCGACCGCGAGCATAGTTGGCAAGACGATCGCGCAATATTTCGACGTCCTGTCGGTGATCGCCGGCGCCGTCATCATCATCATGGGCCTCCATTTCCTCGGCGTCTTCCGCATCGCCCTGTTTTATCGGGAGGCACGGGTGAAAGTGGAGCGCAAGCCGGCGGGCATTGCCGGAGCCTATGTCATGGGGCTTGCCTTTGCGTTCGGGTGGACCCCCTGCGTGGGGCCCGTCCTGGCTGCAATTCTGTTCATTGCCGGCACCGAAGACACGGTTGGCCGCGGTGTTTCACTTCTTGCCGCCTATTCGGTGGGCATGGGATTTCCCTTCATCCTGGCCGCCGTTTTCGCCAGCCGCTTCCTCGGCTGGGCCGCTCGCTTTCGTCGTCATATGCACAAGGTGGAAATGGCCATGGGTGGCCTTCTGGTGGTCACCGGCTGCCTGTTCGTTACCGGCCAGATGTCGGCGATCTCATACTGGCTTCTGGAAACATTCCCGGTCTTTCAGACGATCGGATAGGAGACGAGATGCTCAAACTCATCTTTACGGCATTCGCGTTCCTCGGTGTCCTGCTCATGCCGGCTCACGCCGAGACGGGGGACGATGGTTTGCACAAGGAACCCTGGTTCAGCATGACGTTCCGCGATATCGGCGAGGACATTGCGGCTGCGAAATCGGAGGGCAAGCGTCTTGCGATCGTCTTCGAGCAGCGCGGCTGCATCTACTGCAAGGAAATGCATGAGAGGCTCCTCTCCGATCCGGAGGTTCGCGACTACATCAAGGCAAACTTCATGGTCGTGCAGTACAACATGTTCGGCGACGAGGAGGTGACCGACCTCGACGGCGAGAAGCTGACAGAGAAAACAGCGGCCCGGAAATGGGGTTACGTTTTCACGCCTACGATCGTTTTCCTGCCCGAGGAGCCGACGAACAATCCCGTGAGCAAGGCCGCAGTGGCGACCATGCCCGGTGCCTTCGGCAAGTGGACCTTCCTGAACATGTTCCGCTGGGTGCGCGAGAAGGGTTACGAAACCGACGAGCACTTCCAGATCTATCACGCGCGTATCATCAAGCAGCTTCGCGAGGCCGGTCGTCTGGGCGCCGAGGAGTAGTTTCCGGCTTTGCGGGCGGATGCCAACACGAACATATGCACAAATTCATATTTTTTAATTGAATGAAGCTGCAAGTGCGGCTACCGTCATGATCAAAGGAGACCAGTCGTGCCATCGGCTGGCATGGAGGAGCAGATATGAAGCCGCGGATCAGGGAGGCGGCAGTGCTGATTGCGCTGCTGACGGCGAATGCAGCTTTTGCCACGGAGGTGGGCCCGAACGATGTGAAGTTCGAAGGCAACGCTGTGGTCCAATCGCTCACTGGAGAGCCGGGCAACCCCGAAGAGGGTGCGAAAGCTTTGGCCAATCGCAGCCTTGGCAATTGCCTTGCCTGCCATGCGATTTCCGCTCTCAAGAATGAGCAGTTTCACGGCGATGTCGCGCCTCCGCTGGACGGGGTGGCCGACCGCTGGCGCCCGGAAGAGCTGCGGGCGATCGTTGTGGACGCCAAGCAGGCGTTTGGGCCGGATTCCGTCATGCCGGGGTTCTACAGCCTGAATGTGGGCCTCAACGTTCGTGAGGATCTGGTCGGAAAGACCATCCTCACGGCTCAGCAGGTTGAAGATGTCGTTGCTTATCTCTCGACCCTCAAGGAGGGCGATTAAGTGCGGCCATTGAAGGAGCAGGGAATGAATTTCAACAGACGCCAGGCATTGGCTTTATCGGCGGCTGCCGTGGCATTCGCGGCGACGGGGTTTCGGGTAAGCTCGGCTTCGGCCGGCGCGGATGAAACGGAGAAGCGGATTCTCGATTTTGCCGGCAAAGCACCGGAAAAGGGCAAGATCACGCTGACGGCGCCCGAGATCGCTGAGAACGGCAACACCGTTCCCGTTTCGGTGAAGGTCGACAGCGCGATGAGCGATGGCGACATGGTCGAATCGGTGATGATCGTCGCCGACGGCAACCCCAATCCGGAAGTCGCCACCTTCCACTTCACGCCGCTGAGCGGCGCGGCCGCGGCGACGACGCGCATCCGGCTCGCCAAGACCCAGAACGTGATTGCCGTGGCCAAGATGGCCGACGGGTCCGTGTTCATGGACAAGAAGGAAGTCAAGGTCACGATCGGCGGCTGCGGCGGCTGAACGGAACAAGGAGAAAGAAAATGGCAGCAACCCCAAAGCCGCGCGTCAAGGTTCCGAAATCGGCCAAGGCCGGGGAGGTCATCCTCCTCAAGACCCTCATCAGCCACGAGATGGAATCCGGTCAGCGCAAGGACAAGGATGGCAACGTCATCCCGCGCAAGATCATCAACAAGTTCTCGTGCGAGCTCAACGGCCAACCGGTCTTTTCCTGCGATATCGACCCGGCGATCTCGGCCAATCCCTATTTCGAATTCAGCGCCAAGGTGAACGAGAGCGGAGCGTTCAAGTTCACCTGGGTCGATGATGATGGGTCCGTTTATACGGACGAGCAGAAAATCGAAGTCAGTTGACGATGGGCCTTCGGTGGCGGATGCGACCACCGGAGGTTTCGCTTTGGGGGAGGGACGATCATGGGCAGAAGGTTTTTGGCCCCGGTTTTCGCCGTGATTGCAGGCGTTGGGTTTTCGGTGCCGGCGAGTGCCGATCCGGTCGACGAGGAACTGGTCATCGATGACGTGCCGATGATCACGCGTGCGAAGGCGCCAGAGGGGCATCCATTCGACGAGGTCCTTTCGGGCTGGCTGTTTCGTGAGGCGGAGACGCGCGAGACCGAAGCCGATTCCTTTGCCAATCCCGGCATGCTTGCCGTCGAGCGCGGAGCGGAAGTCTGGAACACGGTCGAGGGTTCTGCGGGTAAATCCTGCGCCTCCTGCCATGGCGACGCCGCTGCCAGCATGAAGGATGTCGGCGCGCACTTTCCGAAATGGGATGCCGGCAAGAAGCGTCCGATCAACATCGAGCTTCAGATCGACAAATGCCGCGTCGAAAACATGGGCGCGGAGCCATACAAGTTCGATGCCGAGGAACAGGTCGCGCTCACAAGCTATCTCAAGCACCAGTCGCTCGGCACCCCGGTCAAGCTGGACCTGTCGGAAGGCGAGATGCAGGGCTGGTGGGACAAGGGCAAGGAGCTCTATTACACCCGCACCGGTCAGTTGAATTTCGCCTGCGCATCCTGTCACGAAGCCAGCATGGGCAAGTATATCCGTGCCGACCATCTGAGCCAGGGGCAGGCCAACGGCTTCCCGACATATCGGTTCAATACCGCCGGCATGGTTTCCCTGCACAACCGCTTCCGCGGCTGCATCCGGGATACGCGGGCCGAGATGCCCAAGGCATTTTCCGATGAGTTGATGGCGCTTGAAGTTTACGTGACCTGGCGGGGCACTGGCCTGTCGGTCGAGACGCCGGCTGTCCGGCAATAGGCCGGGCATGGCCCGCTAAGACAACAATGGAAACCGGGGGGTGGACGGCCGGCCTTTGGCCGGGTCCCATCCCTTTGCCTGCAAGTGGAGAGGCGTAACAATGATTTCACGGCGCGAGTTCCTGATGGCGACGGCTGCTCTTTCGGCGATCGCCGGCCCCGGCCTGGTCGGGAATTGGGCGCGCGCAGCCGCGCAGCAGACGCTCACCGAGAGCGATCTGCTGGACTTTCAGTCCTTCGGCAATGTCACCCTGGTCCACATCACCGACATCCATGCGCAGCTCGTGCCGGTCTATTTCCGCGAGCCGTCGATCAATCTCGGCATCGGCGCGGTTGCCGGCCTTCCGCCCCATGTGACGGGCGCCGACCTGCTCAAGCTCTACAACATCGAGCCCGGCTCGCCGCATGCCTATGCGCTGACCTCGGTCGATTTCGATGCGCTTGCCAAAACCTACGGCAAGATGGGCGGGCTCGACCGCATCGCCACCATCGTCAAGCGCGTTCGCGCGGAGCGCGGCGACAACATGCTGCTGCTTGACGGCGGCGATACCTGGCAGGGCAGCTACACGTCCTTGCAGACCAAGGGACAGGATATGGTGGACGCCATGAACGCCCTGCAGCCCGACGCCATGACCGGCCATTGGGAATTCACCTATGGAACGGACCGCGTGAAGGAGCTGGTCGAATCGCTGCCTTTCCCGTTCCTCGGCGGCAATATCTTCGATGCGGAATGGGACGAACCGGCCTTCGACGGCTACAAGATGTTCGACAGAGGCGGAGTGAAGGTGGCCGTCATCGGCCAGGCATTCCCCTATACGCCAATCGCGAATCCGCGCTGGATGTTCCCCAACTGGTCGTTCGGCATCAGGGAAGAAGAAATCGCCAAGAATGTCGAGGTGGCGCGTGCAGAAGGGGCCGAGCTGGTCGTGCTGTTGTCGCACAATGGCTTCGACGTCGACCGTGCGCTTGCCAGCCGGGTGAAAGGCATCGATGTGATTCTCACCGGGCATACGCATGACGCGCTGCCCGAACCGGTGCTGGTCGACAAGACCCTTCTCATCGCTTCCGGCTCGCATGGCAAATTCGTCACCCGCCTCGATCTCGACGTACAGGGGGGCGAGCTGAAAGGGTTTCGCCACCGGCTGATCCCGGTGTTCTCGGATGTCATCGCCCCGGACGCGGACATGACGAAACTGGTCTCCGATCTCCGCGCTCCATTCGAGGCCGAGCTGAAGCGCGAGCTTGCGACCACCGAAAGTCTTCTCTACCGTCGCGGAAATTTCAACGGCACCTTCGATGACCTGATCTGCCAGGCGCTTCTCGATGTGCGCGAAGCCGATATTGCCCTGTCGCCGGGGTTCCGCTGGGGGACATCGGTGCTTCCGGGGCAGAAGATCACCGTCGAGGATGTTCATTCGGCCTGCGCCATGACCTATCCGGCCGCCTATCGGTCCAGCATGAGCGGCAAGACCATCAAGGATATTCTCGAAGACGTTGCCGACAATCTCTTTAACAAGGACCCGTACTACCAGCAGGGCGGCGACATGGTGCGTGTCGGCGGCATGGGCTACACGATCGATCCCGCCGGGGCAATGGGCAGCCGAATCTCGGATATGACGCTGCTCAAATCCGGCGAGCCGATCGACCCGGCCAAGGACTATGTCGTTGCAGGCTGGGCCTCCGTGAATGAGGGCACCGAAGGTCCGGCCATCTGGGATGTCGTGGAAGAATACCTGACGAAAACCCCCGTCGTGCGGCTCGAGGAAAACCGGTCGGTCAAGGTCGTCGGCTGAGAAATAGCGCGAGGTTCGATGCCGATCTTGTCCGGCGTCGACCTTTGCCGGTTGGCAGAGCGATAGCAATCTGATACATAGAAGAAATTATATGTATCTATGAATGAGACATTCGGGAGGTGCCGGTGGAGGATCTGAAAGCGGCAAAGGCTGCTGCAACAAGGCGGGGCTTTCTGAAATCAGGGCTCCTTGGCGGTGCGGCCCTGGCTGGCGGTCTGGCAAGCGGCCGCGCCATGGCCGAGGGCGATCCCGCCATCACGGAGATCCAGGACTGGAATCGATATTCCGGCGACGGCGTCGATGCACGGCCTTACGGTCAGCCGTCCCAGTTCGAAAGCCATGTGGTGCGCAGGAACGTACCCTGGCTTACCTCCGACTCGATTTCGTCGGTCAATTTTACGCCCCTGCATGAGCTCGAGGGCATCATCACGCCCAACGGGCTATGCTTCGAGCGCCATCACGGCGGCATCGCCGAGATCGATGCGGCCAGCCATCGGCTGATGATCAACGGCCTGGTCGACAAGCCGCTGGTCTTCACCATGGCGGATCTCAAGCGCTTCCCACGCGAAAACCGCATCTACTTCCTCGAATGCGCAGCGAATTCCGGCATGGAGTGGCGCGGCTCCCAGCTCAATGGCTGTCAGTTCACGCACGGTATGGTTCACTGCGTGATGTATACCGGCGTGAAGCTGAAGCACATATTGGACGAGGCCGGCGTGAAGGCCGCTGGCGCATGGGTGCTCGCCGAGGGCGCGGACGCTTCCGCCATGACGCGCTCTATCCCGCTCGAAAAAGCTATGGATGACTGCTTGGTCGCCTTTGCCATGAATGGCGAAGCGTTGAGGCCGGAGCAAGGCTACCCGATCAGGCTGGTGGTACCCGGCTGGGAAGGCAATATGTGGGTGAAGTGGCTGCGCCGCCTGAAAGTCGGCGACCAGCCCTGGGAACAGCGTGAAGAGACCTCGAAATACACCGACCTTCTGGCGAACGGTAAGGCGCGGCGCTTCACCTGGAATATGGATGTGAAGTCGGTCATCACCAATCCCAGCCCGCAAGCGCCGATCCGCCACGGTAAGGGCCAGACGCTGATATCCGGTCTCGCATGGTCGGGTAACGGCATCATCAAGCGTGTCGATGTTTCTCTCGATGGCGGCCGCAACTGGCACGCGGCGCGTATCGATGGACCGAGCCTGCCGATGGCGCTGCATCGCTTCTACTACGAGTTCGACTGGGATGGTTCCGAACTCTTCCTGCAATCGCGGGCAATCGACGAGAAGGGCTTCGTGCAGCCGACCAAGGACGAGCTGCGTGCCGTGCGCGGCGTGAATTCGGTGTACCACAATAACGGCATCCAGACCTGGTATGTGAATAAGGACGGAGGCGTCGAGAATGTCGAGATTTCCTAAGGTGCTGCTCGGTGGC
>Ga0187815_10000759_pt1 | contig 15520 bp, 12 predicted proteins | sample NC_S_5_FD_132962 | JGI IMG/M metagenome (GOLD analysis project Ga0187815, IMG submission 132962) | Wetland sediment microbial communities from Neuse River Estuary, North Carolina, USA - ASW-S_5 | ecosystem: Environmental > Aquatic > Freshwater > Wetlands > Sediment | place: USA: North Carolina...
AGCTCGGCGTCGAGATCCTCTACGATGCCGAGGTGACCGATCTCCATATCGAGGACGGCATGTTCCTCTCCGCACGGCTGAAGCAGCCGATGAATGGCGCCAGCGACATCCGCGCCTCGGCGCTGGTTGCCGCCGCCGGCGGTTTCGAGGCCAATATCGAATGGCTGAAGGAGTATTGGGGCGAGGCCGCCGACAATTTCCTCATCCGCGGCACGCCCTATAACCGTGGCTCGGTCCTGAAGATGCTGCTGGCAAAGGGGGTGCAGGAGGTCGGCGATCCCACGCAATGCCATGCGGTGGCGATCGACGCGCGCGCGCCGAAGTTCGACGGCGGCATCATCACGCGGCACGACTCGGTGGTGTTCGGCATCGTCGTCAACAAGCACGCCCAGCGCTTCTACGACGAGGGCGAGGACATCTGGCCGAAACGCTACGCCATCTGGGGTCGCCTGGTGGCGGCCCAGCCGGACCAGATCGCCTACATCGTATTCGATGCCAGCGTGCGCCACAGTTTCATGCCGACGCTGTTCCCGCCGATCGAGGGCGCGACCATTGCGGAGCTTGCAACGAAGCTTACGCTCGATCCGGCCGCGCTGGAGAAGACGATTGCGGGCTTCAACGCCGCGGTGCAGCCCGGCACCTTCGATCACACCATCCTCGACGACTGCCGCACCGAAGGGCTGAAACCGCCGAAGACGCATTGGGCGCGCAGGATCGAAACGGCGCCCTACTACGCCTATCCGGTGCGTCCGGGCATCACCTTCACCTATCTCGGCACCCGCGTGAACCGGGAGGCGCGGATGCTGATGAAGGACGGCAAGCCATCCGCCAACATGTTCGCCGCCGGCGAGATCATGGCAGGCAACGTGCTGGGCAAGGGCTATGCGGCCGGCATCGGCATGACCATCGGCAGCGTGTTCGGCCGCGTGGCCGGACGGGAAGCGGCGAAAAATGCACGGAACTAGAATCTTGGACGAAGCCGACCGCCTGATGACGGTCTGCAATTCCTGCCGTTACTGCGAGGGCCTGTGCGCGGTCTTCCCCGCGATGGAGATGCGCCGTTCGTTCTCGGACGGCGACCTCAACTATTTCGCCAACCTCTGCCACGCCTGCGGCGCCTGCTACACCGATTGCCAGTTCTCGCCTCCGCATGAATTCAACGTCAATGTACCGCAGACGCTCGCCATCGCACGCGCCGAGTCGTACGCCGCCTATGCTTGGCCACGCGCCTTTGCCGGCATCTTTGCGCGCAACGGGCTCGTCATCAGCCTGATCGCGGCGCTGAGCGTCGCCGCATTCATCCTCGGCTTTGCCGCCTGGCACGACAAACAGGTCCTGTTCGGCGTGCACACCGGCCCGGGTGCGTTCTACCGGCTGATGCCGCACAACGCGATGGCGGCGCTGTTTGGCGCGGTCTTTCTTTATGCGGTGGTCGCGCTGATCATGGGCGTGCGCGCGTTCTGGCGCGACATCGGCGAGCCCGTCGGCATGAAGACTGACACCGCTTCGCTCTGGCAGGCGATCCGCGATGCCGGAGAGTTGCGCTATCTCGATGGCGGCGGCGTTGGCTGCTTCAACGAGGACGACCGTCCGACCGATCGCCGCAGGCTTTTCCACCACTTCACCTTCTACGGCTTCCTGCTGTGCTTTGCCGCAACCTCCGTAGCGACGCTCTATCACTATCTGCTGGCGCGCGAGGCGCCCTACCCGTGGTGGGACGCGCCGGTCGTGCTCGGCACGCTCGGCGGCATCGGGCTTCTGATCGGACCGATCGGCCTGCTCGCGGAAAAATGGAAGCGCGATCCCGTGCTGGTCGATGAGCAGCGCATGGGAATGGACACGGCCTTTATCGTGATGCTGTTCCTGACCAGCCTCACCGGCATGGCACTGCTGCTCCTGCGCGAAACCGGTGCGATGGGCCCGCTGCTAGCCCTGCATCTCGGCGTCGTGTTCGCGCTGTTCCTCACGCTGCCTTATGGAAAGTTCGTCCACGGCATCTACCGCTTCGTCGCCCTGGTGCGCTACGCGCGGGAGCGGCGGATGACGGGGCACGTCTGAGCGCAGAACCCGCTCTCAGTATCGCTCCACAATTCGTTCGAGCTTTCTGCTGAGGAGCCAGGACAGGGCAAGGAACGCGATCAGCATCACAACACCCAGGCCTGACGACGCGTCGTTGATCGACTTCTCCGAGAACTGACCGAAGGCGTAGCCAGCCGAGACCACGGCGCCGGACCAAAGGCCCGCCGCGACGAAGTTAAGCGCAAGGAAGGCGGGCCAGGGCAGCCGCGATATCCCGTAGGCAAACGCCGCGAGCCCGCGGATACCGTTCGGGAAACGATGGAACAAGATCATCCAGGCATAGTGACGATCCGCCAGCCGGACTACAGTCTGGGCGATGCGCTCGAACCGTGGAAAACGTTCGAGCAGGCGGGCGCCATAACGTCGCCCGATCCAGAAGCGGATCACATCGCCGGCGAAACTGCCGAACCAGCAAACCGCGATGAGGGTACCGAGATCTAACGCGCCCGAATGCGCCGCATAACCCGCGAACAGCCCCAGCAGCAGGCTATGCCCGGCCGCATAGGCAAACATGAAGCTGTAGGCCACCTGGCCGTGTTGGCGGATGAGGTCGAGGAATGAGGTCAGGTCTGAGGGAATCAGCAAGGTAGGTGCCCGCTCCACTTCCGCCGGATGAGCGGGTTCGGCCAAGACGCTATCATCCCGCCGGAGCATATTGAAGGCAGCAGACGCGCCGGCGGTTGCTACAAATCGACCACCACGTAGTCGCTCTCGACCGACACCGCGATGGTCTCCGCGACATAGGCCCCTTCACCACGGCAGCGCCCGGCTCAAACGTCGCCGGACAGGCTTGCGCGCGGAAACGCCGGCACGGCGACAATTTAGCACAAGCAACAAGTCGTTGACGCTTTGGAATGTCATGGCATACCATGGCATCCAGTAGCGTTTTTAGGAGTTGCAGCTTTGTCCAGCTATCGGGTTGGGGTTGATATCGGCGGAACCTTCACCGACTTCACGGTCGCGAACGTTGAAACGGGCGAAATCATCGTCGAGAAGTGCTTGACCACCTCGGCCCGCCCCGACGAAGGGGTGATGACGGGCCTCAGTCTGTGCGAGCAACGCTGGCCAGATGCCGTACGGAACGCCGATTCAGTCATTCATGCGACCACGCTTCTCACCAACGTAGTGTTGGAGCGCAAGGCCGGCGCGATCGGGCTTTTGGCGACGAAGGGCTTCCGGGACGTTCTCGAATTCGGTCGCGAGACGCGATACGACGTTTACGATCCCTTCATAGAATTTCCGGCGCCGATGGCGCCGCGCAACCTGCGCGTTGGCATTGATGAGCGCATGCTCGTCGACGGAACGGTGCAGGTACCGCTCAATGAGGACGAGGTCAGACAAGCCGCGCAATCGTTCCGGCAGGCGCAAGTGCGGGCAGTCGCTGTCTGCTTTCTGCACTCTTATCTGTATGGCGAGCATGAACGCCGCGCGCGCGAGATCCTGCTGGAGGAGCTGCCCGGCGTAGAAGTATCGATATCGAGCGAAGTCCATCCCGAGCCGAAGGAATACGAGCGAACGTCGACCACGGTTGTCGATGCCTATGTCAAGCCAACGGCGGCGCGGTATCTCGATCATTTGGTCGCGCAGCTGGGTGCGAAGGGCTACAGCAACAGCCTTTTCATGATGCTGTCGAACGGAGGCACGGCATCCGCCGATACCGTGAAGAGATTCCCCGTTCAGGCCGTGGAGTCAGGCCCGGCGGCCGGCGTCGAAGCTGCAATGCACTACGGACGATTGATCGGAGAAGGCCGGCTCTTGTCCTTCGACATGGGCGGCACAACCGCAAAACTCTGTCTTGTCGAGGATGGCAAGGCCGCTCGCACGCAGAGCTTCGAAGTCGATCGCGTGCAGCGCTTCAAGCCAGGCAGCGGCGTGCCGATCGCGATTCCGGTTTATGACCTGCTGGAGATCGGCGCCGGCGGCGGCAGCATCGCTCGGGTGAATAGCCTGTCTTTGCTGCAGGTCGGTCCGGACAGCGCCAGCTCCAAGCCGGGACCCGCGTGCTACGGGTTGGGAGGCGAAGATCCGACGGTAACCGACGCGGACCTTGCTCTCGGCTATCTCGCTCCCGAAAGCTTTCTTGGCGGCTCGATGAAACTGGATCTCGAGGCTGCCAAGCGAGCACTCTCGAAGAAAATCGCCGTCAAGTCGGGCATTACCGAGAGCGAGGCCGCCTGGGGTGTGCACAACCTGGTCAACGAGACGATGGCCTCGGCGGCGCGGGTCTATGTTGCGGAGAAGGGCCAAGCGCCGCGCGACCTGTCTCTCGTGGCATTTGGCGGCGCAGGTCCGGTTCATGCGGTCGGTCTTGCACGGAAGCTTGGCTGTCCCCGCGTCATCATACCTCCGCTTCCGGGTGTGATGTCGTCATTTGGGCTGCTTGCAGCGCCGGTCGCGGTCGAACGCTCACGGTCAATCCGTCGGAGGTTGATCGATTGCGACGTCAACGCCTTGCAGGATGTGATCAGGCAACTGGAGAGTGAGGCGCAAGATCTGCTGCCGTCGGGCTTGAAGACGTCGTTCCGCTATTCCGTGGACGTGATGCGCGTCGGGCAGGATTATCCGATCGAAGTTGAATTTGACGGCAACTGGACTCGCCCGGGCGCGATCGGCGATCTCCAGGGGTCATTCGGCCAGGTCTATGCGCGGCTCTATGGCCGCGTCGATGACGAGACGCCGCTTCAGCTGGTGACCGTCCGGGTTGCCGCGCTCCACGAGGTAAAGGCGCCGCGGATTGCACTGCCGACGATCGCCTCCGAAGAGTCATCGAAGAGCCGCCCGATCTACTCACCGATCTCAGGCAAGTTCGTTTCGGCGGTCGTGGTGCAGAGAAGCGACCTTTCGCCAGGAACAAGAATCCCAGGGCCGGCAATCATCGAGGAGCGGGAATCGACCACCGTCATCGACGTCGGTGACGTTCTGCGCGTCGATGCCGTGGGATGCCTGATCATCGACCTCGCCACCGCATCGGCTTGAGAGGATTCCAAAATGAAACTTGACGCTGTTTTGACGCAAATCCTCTGGAGCCGCGTGATCTCCGTCGTCGATGAGGCCGCTACCGGTCTGATCAGAACGTCGTATTCGTCGGTGGTCCGTGACTTCAACGACTTCTCTTGCGGCTTCTTTGATATCCGCGGCAACCTTGTTGCGCATTCGACCAAGACGACGACGGCCTTCATCGGGGTGATGCCGTATCTCCTGAAGAACTTCATGGGCGCGTTCGAATTCGGCGATCTCGTTGCCGGCGATGTTCTTGTAACAAATGATCCGTGGCTCGCGACCGGTCATACATATGATTTGTCGGTCGCATCGCCGATCTTCCATCGCAATGAGCTGGTCGGATTCGCGGTCTGCATCGTGCACCACATGGATGTTGGTGGCCGCATGGGAACCACGGAGTCCAAGGACATGTACGAAGAGGGGCTTCGCATTCCCATGCTGAAGCTCTATCGCGCCGGCGAGATGGACAAGACGCTTGAGGCGATCATCAAGAACAACATCCGGGAGCCGGAAAAAGTCTTTGGCGACATCCGCGCGCAAGTCGTTGCCAACAACGTCTGCGGACGCGGCATCGCCAAACTGCTGGATGATTACAACATCGGCGCCGAAGAGCTTGATATGCTATCGAGCGAAATCGTGCGACGCAGCGAGGCCAGCCTGCGATCGAAGATACAGGAATTGCCAAAAGGCACCTTTGAGAATGCGGTGCGCCTGCCGCCCATTGGCGGCGTAACCGACATCGACATCAAAGTCGCCGTCACGATCAAGAACGACGAGATCGACATCGATTACAGCGGTACGTGCGGCGAGATTCCCGCAGCGGTGAACGTGACGTTCAATATGACGCGTTCGTACAGCATGTATCCGATCAAGATGGTGCTCGATCCGACGGTCCCCAACAACGAAGGCTGCTTCAATCCGGTCAAGGTCAGCGCTCCGGTGGGCTCTCTGCTCAACTGCCAGCCTCCTGCGCCGACCTGGGGCCGCACCATGATTTGCCACAACATTCCGGAAATCGTGTTTGGCGCTTTGGCGAAGGCCATTCCGGATCGCATCATGGCCGGTAGCGGCGCTACGCCGCTTGTCTTCACCTATTTCCGCGCCAAGCGGGCAGGCAAGACGACCGTCGCCCTTGCATCCAGCATGGGTGGAATGGGGGCAACATCACGGGCCGATGGCCTCTCCTGCCGTAGCTTTCCGTTCAATATCGGAAACATTCCGGTCGAAACCATCGAGCGCGATCTCCCGATCGTCTATCGCCGCAAGGAGATGATCGACGATTCCGGCGGCCCAGGTCTCAATCGCGGCGGACTTGGCCAGGTCACCGAAATGGTCGTGGCCGATGGAAACCTGGCGCCCGATGCGCCGCTCGTTGTCGGCGTCCGAGGGTCGGGCCGCAGTCCCGAATCGACCTATCCGGTGTTTGGACGGCTGGGAGGCGGTGTCGGCCGCGGCGAAATGCTGGCCTTGAACGGCACGCGGATTCCCCACGGTCCGCAGCAATCCATGAAGCCTGGCGACGTTTTGCAAATCGCCCTGCCGGGCGGCGGAGGCTTTGGCGACCCGCTGCAGCGCGATCCAGAGCGCGTTCGAGCCGACGTCGAGTTGGGTTACGTCACGGTTCAATCGGCGCTTGAGGATTACGGCGTCGTCCTCCAGGCCGCCGGCGAGGTCGACGAAAAAGCCACGATTGCTGCGCGCAAGAGCCGCAAGGCGAAACACGAGAAATCCAAACACACGAAACTGCAGCCGAGTAATCCGCAAACTATTTGATGGAATCTGAAAGATGCGTAGTGCCTGCCTTCTAAGCGTCATTGCAACGTTGCTCTCTTCCTCGATCAGCTTCGCTCAGGGAACTGATTACCCGAACCGGCCGATCGAGTTGATTTTGCCGGCCGCTGCAGGCGGCACTACCGATACAGCGGTGCGCATGCTCGCCGATAAATGGCGCGAAACCCTCGGCCAGCCCATCGTTGTGGTGAACAAGCCGGGTGCCGGCGGTGCAATCGGTGCCTCCGCCGTCGCCAAAGCGGCCCCGGATGGCTACACGCTTCTCGGCGCGTTTGATTCGATCACGGTCGCATTGCCGATCGTCAACAAGGTCGACTACGGCTTCGACAGCTTTACCTATCTGAACGGCTTCGGGGTCGGCACGGTCTTCTTTGCGGTGCGCGCGGACTCCCCGTGGAAGAACATCAAGGACTTCGTGGAAGCGGCCAGGGCGGCGGAGAAGACCGGCAAGCCATTCACCTACGCTTCCTATGGGTTCGGAGTCATCACTCACTTCACCGCCGAGCGGCTCTGGCAACAAACCGGCGTCAAGCTCCAGTACGTCACCTACCGCTCAAGCCCGGAGTCGGCGGTCGCTCTGTTGGGTGGACACGTCGATTTGGCGGTCACGGCTGGCACGGGTGGCGTAGCAACGAACCCCGACATCCGCATTATCGGCGTCGCAGCCAAGGCCCGACGGCCTGACCTTGCCTCTGTGCCGACCTTGCTGGAACAGGGTTATGACGTCTCGCTGGATTATATTTCAGGCGTGCTCGCGCCGGCGGGGCTTCCTCAACCAGTAAAGGACAAACTGCTGAAAGCTATCGCCAACACGAATGCGAAGTACGGCGAGGAGCTCAAGCGGGACATGCTCAAGGCCGACCTTCTCTATGCGGATATCTCGGGTGATCAGATGAGGGCTACCTGGGAAGAGCGCGAAAAATGGTTCCGCGAAGTTGCGCCACGTCTCGAACTGAAGCGTTAGTTGCTAATGGCGTGCAAAGACCCTAGATTTGCTCACTGAAGAATTCGTTCAGGAATCAAGCTATTCGCCAGCAAAAGAAAACGCCTCGCAGGCAAGGAGACGCCAGGCTCGGCGAGGCGTCGGACGACGGCTTTGCCGTCGCGGACCGCGTGTATCTGGCAATACGAGACGCGATTCGTGAGCGCGCTCTCGTGCCGGGAGAGCGGCTGGTCGAACGTGACCTCGCTGAGAGGTTTGGGGTCAGTCGCACGCCGGTGCGAGAAGCGCTGAGACTATTGGAAGCGAACGGATTGGCGTCTACGTCGCCGGGTGCCGGGCTGATCGTCCGCTCCTTGAGCCCCAGCGAGATTTCCGACCTTTATTTCGCCTGGGAGGAGATGGAGGCCATTGCGGCGCGAAGGGCGGCGACGGTTGCAAGTGACTACGAAATTGCGATGCTCAAGAGCATTCAGCAGAAGTGGAATCCCGAAGCGGACCACAAGACTCTTAGCGATCTCAATAAACAGTTCCACCTGGCTCTGCGCAGTGCGGCCAACAATGTCTTCCTGCTCCGGGCACTAAGCAGCGTTCACGACGTCGTATCGTTGCTGGGAATCTCCACCTATAGCGTTCCAAATCGCTCGGCGGAAATAGGCCGCGAGCATCAGGCGATCATTTCTGCGATCGCAGAGCGAGACCCTGAACGCGCGGAGTCGGCGGCGCGCGCGCATATCAGGCGCAACGCCGCCACGCGCATGGAGATGCTGGCCCTCGGCGAACCTGCTCTGCGAAGGCCAGGCCGGAAGCTCCTGGTGGACTAGCAGGCAGGGCGCGAGACAAGGTCCTCGAGCGGTCATGGACTGAGGCCGACGCGCTAAAGCATGATGAAACCAGGTTCAGGTGGAGCGGCATCGGAGGCTCACCTCTCCCTTCGGGAGAGGTGGATCGAGTTTGTCGGGCTATCGATTCAACCAAATGCCATCGCAGCACAAGCTGATTGACCTGCGAGAGAAGATACTTTCGCAAATGAACGACTTGGCAAGCCCCGCTTACCGAAAGAGCGAGAAGCTCCAGCCGCCGGCCGGACGCAGGTAGATCATGTGGCCGTTATCGGCCGCCGCGCCGGAGGGATGGCGATGACGTCAATGGCAGGCTTGGGCTGGACGCAGGCGATCGCGCCGTGTTTTGCGAGGTCAGGGGCGCCGCCGGAACAGTCGCGGGTGACCTTGTCACTTTTTGCGGCGTCAGCGGTTGCTGCGGAGCAGCCGTCGGTGATCGCGTCGACTGTTGCGGAGTCAGAGGAGCATCTTTGCTGGCCTTCTGCGCAGCCACACAGGCGTTGAACTGATTGTCGCAGGTGCGCTTACCGCAGGCGGCTGCGGCATCGGCGGCAGGCCCCGGTCCTTTCTTCGAGTCCGTGCCATATTTCTTTGTGGCCGCGTCATTGCAGCGATTGTGGCACGCATAGAGTCTATCAAAGCATTTCTTCTCGGTCGCCAATGCTTCGCCGCATGTCAGCACCGGTGCGAGGATAAGCGCGGCGAATGCGAACAAGCTAGACGATGATGTCAACGATCTACGCATGATGTCCATTCCGCGATTTAGTCGGTGGCGGGGGGAAGCCGGGCAACAGCCTATATCGCCTGGCAAAATTTGGGCTGACACAGGATTTGTGTTTGGGACTGTCCGCCGTGGCCTATCCGCTACACATGAATGCTCCTGATTGCCACGCGATCAGTAAGGCGGAGCCGTGTATCTCGGCTAACGCACTTGGGGCTGCCATGTCGGGCTCCTGTGATCCCGGACCGTCGGCTTGTTGTGCTTTCCCCCAGGCCCGCTAGGCGGGTTCCATTTTGGAGTGCGATGATCGCGGATGATGGGGGATGAGTTTTTTGCTTCAGCCAGCCCAATAGCCATCGGCACAGCCGTCAAGGCGAGAGACGTCACGAGGATCGTCTGGATCATTCGGTTTGCGGTGCGCGTGCTCATGTGGGTCTCTTGTTTGTTCGGACATGATAGGAGTTTCACCCGGCAAGAGCCGGCGACTTGGTACGACGCTATCGGCCATCAAGCCGGTTTGACAAAGTTTCCTCGCGCAGGGACATTCCTCAAGTTCGATTTCCGAACTGGTCTGCGTGGAGTTTCCATGATTGGATGGCGTCATGGTGGAGAGTGGTTACGGTCAATTCTGTCCCGTTGCGAAAGGCGCCGAGATCATCGCCACACGGTGGACCCCGCTCGTGCTGCGCGAACTCATGTGCGGCGAGATGAGCTTCAACGACATCCATCGCGGCGTGCCGCTCATGTCACGCGCGGTCCTTTCAGAACGCTTGCGGCGGCTTGAAGCGGATGGCATCGTCGCAAAGGTCCCGCGCTCTCAGGGAGCCGAAAAGGGCTTCGTCTGGACCCTGACGCCTGCGGGCGATGCCCTGCGCGACGTGATCGAATCCATCGGACAATGGGGACTGATCCATGGACGACAGAGGGTCACCGGGGATGATTACGATTCCACAGTGCTAATGTGGGCCTTGCGGCGCCGGGTGGATCGTGAACTGCTGCCACCGCACCGCGTCGTCGTGAGGTTCGACCTGTCAGGCGTTGCGCGCTGTCGGACAGGACTGAGATTGCACTGGCTCGTTCTGGAGCGTGACGGCGTGGACGTGTGCCTGAAGGACCCCGGCCACCCCATCGACGCGATAGTCACCGGTCCCGTTTCCGTTCTTGTCGAGATATATCTTGGTCATTTGAGCTGGCGCAAAGCGATGCGGGGCCGGCTGACCTTGGACGGCGACCCCGCTGTTTCTCGGCGGCTTGAAAAATGGCTGCGTCTCGACAGCTTGGTCGGCCGCGATATGCCCATCGTTCCGCCGAGGCCTGTGTGATCGCTGGGTATTGGGGCTGGCGGATCGAAGCCGTGGCCGCGCCGTGGCGACCGAGATGGCTTGCATCGATGCATATCGAGCTTCGGTCGCACGAAATCAGAAATGAGCAGAGATTATCTCATCACGCTCTAGGATCTCCGATCATCTGCTTCGGTCCGGTTCGAGGGTGAGGCTGATCGCCTTACAAATCCACCACGACGTAGTCGCTCTCGACCGACACCGCGATGGTCTCCGCGATATACGGCCCCTTCACCACCGCCGTACCCGGCTCGACGCTCGCCGGATAGGCGCGTGCGCGGAAGCGGCGGGGATCGCAATAGGACTGGCCGGTGCGGATATCGAATTCCCAGCCGTGCCAGGGGCAGCGGATAATCTCGCCGAGCTTGGTGTATTCGATCTCGCCGGGCGTTGAGGATTGCGCGAGCCCGATCAGCGGGCCCTCGCAGAGCGCTGCGCCCTGATGCGGGCAGCGGTTCAGCAGGCCGAAATATTCGCCCTTGATGTTGAACACCGCGATCGACCGGCCGTCGATTTCGAGAAACTTTCGCGTTCCCGGCGGCAGTTCGTCCACTGCCGCCACCACATGCCGCGCCACTAAATGACTCCGTAAACCTTCCGCGCATTGTCGAGATAGAACGCCTGCTTGTTGGCCTCGCTGACGCCGGCGGGGAGCACGCGCGACGGCTCGTCGTAGTCCCAATGCGGGTAGTCGGTGGCGAACAGCAGCTTGTCCCAGCCGATCCATTCGATCATCTGGAACAGGTGCTCACGCCGCTCCGGGTCTTCCATCGGCTGCGTCGTCCACCAGATGTGGTCCCGGATATATTCCGACGGCTTGCGCCTCAGATGCGGCACCTCGCTGCGCAGTTTTTCGAACACCTTGTCGAGCCGCCAGGCCAGCGACGGCGCCCAGCCGAATCCCGCCTCGACCATCACCATGTTCAGTTTCGGAAAGCGCTCGAACACGCCTTCAAGCACGAGGCTCGCCAGCGCCGTCTGCTGGCACTGCGAATGCCCGACCATCTCCTCGATGTAATAGCTCGGCCAGCCCGAGGCCGTGATCGGGTTGCCGCCGAAGCCGAAGGCGTGGACGCCGACGGGAAGCCCGACTTCCTCCGCAGCCTCGTAGATCGGCCAGTAGCGGCGCTGCCCGAGCGGCTCGACATTGCGGCTGAGCAGCAGCACCTGCACGTAATTCGGATCGCCCGCGCGCTTGCGGATTTCCTTCGCCGCCGTCACGGCGTCTTCATTGGCAACGACAACCGAGCCCTTCAGCCGCTTGTCCTTGCTGGTCCACTTCTCGATCTGCCAGTCGTTGATGGCGCTCGCCAGCGCTGCCGCCAGCTCGTGGTTGCGCATGCCCTGCCCGGTGGCGCCGAGCGGATTGAGCACGCCGAGCACGACATTGTTGGGGTCGAGATGCTGCTTCTGCATGAAGGACAGCGAAGAGCCCTGCGGGCCGCCTTCCGGCGGATAGGCGTCGCGGCGCGAGGCATTGGGCTGCGCCTTCGGATAGGGCGGCCCTTCCATCATGCCCTGATAGGCATGCACGCCAAACGTCTCGAGATGCGCGTGCCAGCGTTTCGCCAGCCAGGGATACAGCTCGTCCTTTGTCGCGCGCCCCGGATGGATGTCGCAATCGGCGATCGCGGTCTTGATGGTGGTGGTTGACGCCGGTTCAGGACGGTCGCGCAGTTGCACGTTCATCGCGTCATCTCCCTCGTCGCCGGCTGGCCCAGGCGGGTGTACGTCGCCATCGGATTATCAACCATGATCTTGCGGACGAGATCCGGAGACAACCCGTTCGGCAGCACCTCATCGCCGTCGAACTGCCAGTGCGGATAGTCTGTAGAGAATAGGATCAATTCGTCCGACTGCATATGGTCGAACAGGCGGTTTAACGTCTCGGGTTCCGGCGGCGCATCCACCGGCTGCAGCGAAAAGCGGATGTTGCTGCGCACAATTTCCAGCGGCGCACGGTCCACCCAGGGCGTTTCCATGCGCACGCCGCGCCAGAACTTGTGCAGCCGCCACAGGAAGGCCGGCAGCCAGGTGAAGCCCGATTCCAGCATCACCATCTTCAGATTGGGATGTTTGGCGAACACGCCCTCAACGATCAGGCTGGTCAGCTGGGTCTGGAACGCCTGCGCCTGCGCGACATAGTCCTCGATGTGATAGGAGCCCCAGCCGACCGAGGTCGGCGGGTTGTGATAGGCACTGCCGGCATGGATGCCGACCGGCAGGCCATGCTTCTCCGCAGCGGCATAGATGGGCCACAGCGTGCGCTTGCCCAAGGGCACATCGCCCATGACCAGCATCAGCACCTGGACGAAACGCTTGTCCTTGGCGCAGCGCTCGATCTCGGCCACGGATTTTTCCACGCTCTGCATCGGGATCACGATGGAGCCACGCAGCCGCGCATCCTTCTCGAGCCATTCCTTGGCGAGCCAGTCGTTGAGCGCGCGGCAGAACGCCTCCTGCATGTCCTCTGAAAACACCATCTGCACGCCATAGAGCGGATTGCAGATGCCGTAAGCTATGCCGAAGCGATCCAGCGCCTGCTGCTTCATGTCGTCATAGCTCGAGCCGGGTTTGCCCTGCGCGGGACGCCAGTCCGGCCGCGCCGAAATCGGCGAGTTGGTCGGATAGGATTGCGAGACGAGATCGACCATGCCGCGCGTCGTCACCTGATCGCGCCAGTAATCGTTCATATACGGCAGAAGGCTCGTCAGATGCGGCACGGCCGGATGCAGGTCGCAATCCACGCCGCCCGGGATCGGTGACGTCATGTCGTTTCCTCCGCGCGCGCCAGCGCCGCGCCTTCTCTCGCAGTGCATTCAAGCAGTCCGAAGCCCAGCCCGCAACTCGGCAAGCCATGCATTCCTGTGCTAGGGATTGGCCATAACCGGCGGGGAGAGGCCCATGATTCACACGCGACTGACCGTCGCCGCAATAGCATTGCTATTGTCCGGTGCCGCGCATGCCCAGCAGCAACCACCGGCGGCAACGCCGCCACCGCCGCCTGATTTTTCCAAAGTCGAGATCAAGACCACCGACCTCGGCAACAACGTTTACATGCTGGAGGGCCAGGGCGGGAACATCACGGTCGCTGTGGCCAACAACGGCATCATCATGGTCGACGGACAGTTCGCGCCGCTGCACGACAAGATCAAGGCGGCGGTCGCGACCATCTCCAGCCTGCCGATCAAATACCTGATCAACACGCATTATCATGGCGATCACACCGGCGGGAACGAGCCCTTCGCCAAGGACGGCGTGACCGTGGTGGCGCAGGAGAACGTCAAGAAGCGGCTAGCGGCCGGCACCACCAATGGATTGACCGGCGCGAAAACACCGCCCGCGCCCGCAGGCGCGCTGCCGGCCGACACCTACATGAATTTCTCGAAGATCCGCCTGCCCGGCCGCGTCGCCGATCTGAAGCACATTGCGAACGCGCACACCGATGGCGACACTTACGTTTGGTTCAAGACCGCCAACGTGCTCGCCACCGGCGACACCTTCACCAACGGCCGCTATCCCAACATCGACTTCGCCAATGGCGGCAACATCAAGGGCATGATCGCGGCGACCGACGCCTATCTCAAGCTCACCAACGCGAAGACCCGCATCGTGCCCGGCCACGGTCCGGTGGCCGACAAGGCGGCGCTGGCCGAATATCGCGCCATGCTGGTCACCGCGCGCGACCGCATGGACAGACTGGTCAAGGAAGGCAAGAGCGAGCAGGATGTGATCGCGCTAAAGCCGTTTGCCGATCTCGACAAGAAGTGGGCCCCGACCGAGCTCGCCGGCACGAACTTCATCCGCGTGGTCTGGCATTCGCTTGCCGACAAGCCGGCCACGCCGGAGAAAAAAGGGCTCTTGAAGCGCATCCTGAAGCGGAGCTGAAACTGACATGAAGGAACTGATGGGCGTCGCCGAACAGATCGCCGCAAAACTGATCGCACGCAAGGAAACCATCGCGGTTGCAGAATCTTCGACCGGCGGCTTGATTTCGGCCGCGCTGTTGTCCGTGCCCGGCGCCTCCGCCTACTTCCTCGGCGGCGCGGTAGTCTACACCCGCGATGCGCGGCGTCTGCTGATGGATATCCCAGACGAGGACATGAAGGGCATCCGCTCGGCGTCGGAGCCCTACGCGCAGTTGCTGGCAAGACAGATGCGCGGACGCTTCGCCACCTCCTGGGGCCTTTCCGAGACCGGCGCCACCGGCCCCACCGGCAACCGCTACGGCGACGCCGCCGGTCATTGCTGCATGGCGATCGCAGGTCCCGTGGAGAAGGTGATCACGCTGGAAACGGGCAGCGGCGACCGGCAAGCGAATATGCAGGTGTTTGCAAAGACGGCGTTGCAGCTATTGCTGCAGCATCTAGCTGTCATCCCGGACAAGCGAGCGTAGCGAGCGCCGCAATGCAGATCACCCTCTCCCCTTGTGGGAGAGAGCATCGGCCGCCAATCGGCGGCCGTCCCTTGGGAACGCCGAGGCGGAGCCTCGGCTATGCGCGAAGCGAGCGCGGGTGAGGGGTCTGTCTCCACGGATGGAGACCCCTCATCCGTCGCGCATCTGTCGATGCGCGCCACCTTCTCCCACAAGGGGAGAAGGAAGAATGGAGCCCGGAGCGTGCTCCACAATCACGCCCCGATCATAGGTCCCGCGCCGCTACACCGCGTGTCCGGGACGACAGCGAGTATGTGGCTACAGTAGCGGCAATACCGAGACCGCTCACCGCCCGCGGAACGAGCGCATCAGCTGATCGCTCAGCGGCTTCATGAAATAGGACAGCAGGGTGCGCTCACCGGTCTGCACGAA
>Ga0187815_10000760_pt1 | contig 15520 bp, 9 predicted proteins | sample NC_S_5_FD_132962 | JGI IMG/M metagenome (GOLD analysis project Ga0187815, IMG submission 132962) | Wetland sediment microbial communities from Neuse River Estuary, North Carolina, USA - ASW-S_5 | ecosystem: Environmental > Aquatic > Freshwater > Wetlands > Sediment | place: USA: North Carolina...
TCCGCGCGCATCGGCAACCGCGTGCTGCTGAAGCGCGAAGACCTGCAGCCGGTGTTCTCGTTCAAGCTGCGCGGCGCCTACAACCGCATGGCCGCGCTGGGCGCCGCCGAACGGGCGAACGGCGTGATCGCCGCCTCGGCCGGCAACCACGCGCAGGGCGTGGCGCTGGCGGCGGCGAAGCTCGGCATCCGCGCGCTGATCGTGATGCCGGTGACCGCGCCGCAGGTGAAGGTGGACGCGGTGCGCCGCTTCGGCGGCGCGTTCGTCGAAGTGCTGCTGGCCGGCGACTCCTACAGCGACGCCCAGGCCGCCGCCGCGCGCCTGCAGGCCGAGCGCGGCCTGGTGTTCGTGCATCCGTTCGACGACCTGGACGTGATCGCCGGCCAGGCCACGGTGGGCATGGAGCTGCTGCGCCAGTGCCACGAACCCGATGCCGTGTTCGTGCCCGTGGGCGGCGGCGGCCTGCTTGCCGGCGTGGCCAGCTGCGTCAAGACGCTGTCGCCGCAGACGAAGGTGATCGGCGTGCAGGCGGACGATTCCGACGCGATGGCACGCTCGCTGGAAAGCGGCACACGCGTGGTCCTGCCCGAGGTGGGCCTGTTCGCCGACGGTACCGCGGTGAAGCAGGTGGGCGCGCTCACCTTCGCGCTGTGCCGCCGCCACGTGGACGAAGTGCTGCGCGTGGATGGCGATGCCCTGTGCGCCGCGATCCGCGACGTGTACCAGGAAACCCGCAGCGTACCGGAGCCCTCCGGCGCGCTGGCACTGGCGGGGCTGAAGCAGTACGCCGCCAGCCACAGGCTGCAGGGCGCCACGCTCGCCGCGATCGTCTCCGGCGCGAACATGAATTTCGAGCGCCTGCGCTTCGTGGCCGAGCGTGCCGAGGCCGGCGAGCAGGGCGAGGCGCTGTTCGCGGTGACCATCCCCGAGGAGCGCGGCAGCTTCCGCCGCTTCTGCACCGCGCTGGGCCGGCACAACATCACCGAGTTCAACTACCGCATCGGCGACGCGCGCCAGGCGCACATCTTCGTGGGCGTGCAGACCGCCAGCCACGGCGAGCGCGCCGCGCTGGCCGCCGCGTTCCGCGCCCAGGGCTTCGCCGTGCTCGACCTGGCCGACGACGAGCTGGCCAAGCTGCACCTGCGCCACATGGTGGGCGGCCGCTCGCCGCTGGCGCAGGACGAGCGGCTGTTCCGCTTCGACTTTCCCGAGCGCCCCGGCGCCCTGCCCGACTTCCTCGCCCGCCTGCACCCGGACTGGAACATCAGCCTGTTCCACTACCGCAACCACGGCGCCGACCACGGCCGCATCCTGGTCGGCATCCAGGTGCCGCCCGACGAACAGGCCGCGCTGCACCGCTTCCTCGCTTCGCTGGGCTACCCGCACTGCGACGAAAGCGACAACGCCGCCTACCGCCTGCTGCTGCGCAGCTGACGCCGCCCGCCCATTCCCTGGATTTCCGGAGTACGAACGCCCATGCCTGCCTACCGTTCCCGCACCAGCACCCATGGCCGCAACATGGCCGGCGCCCGCAGCCTGTGGCGCGCCACCGGCATGAAGGACGGGGACTTCGGCAAGCCGATCATCGCCATCGCGAACAGCTTCACCCAGTTCGTGCCCGGCCACGTGCACCTGCGCGACCTCGGCAAACTGGTGGCGGAGGAGATCGAAGGCGCCGGCGGCGTGGCCAAGGAGTTCAATACCATCGCGGTGGACGACGGCATCGCCATGGGCCACGGCGGCATGCTGTATTCGCTGCCCTCGCGCGAGCTGATCGCCGACAGCGTGGAGTACATGGCGAACGCGCACTGCGCCGACGCGCTGGTGTGCATCTCCAACTGCGACAAGATCACCCCCGGCATGCTGATGGCCGCGATGCGGCTGAACATCCCCGCGGTGTTCGTCTCCGGCGGCCCGATGGAGTCCGGCAAGGCGGTGGTGAAGGGCGCGAAGAAGGCGCTGGACCTGATCGACGCGATGGTGGCCGCCGCCGACGACAGCTACAGCGATGCCGAGGTGGCCAGCCTGGAGCGTTCCGCCTGCCCCACCTGCGGCTCCTGCTCGGGCATGTTCACCGCCAACTCGATGAACTGCCTCACCGAGGCGCTGGGGCTGGCGCTGCCCGGCAACGGCTCGGTGCTGGCCACGCACGCCGACCGCGAGCAGCTGTTCCGCCGCGCCGGCCGCCTCGTCGTCGACCTGGCCCGCCGCTGGTACGAGCAGGACGACGCCAGCGCATTGCCGCGCGGCATCGCCGACCGCGCCGCGTTCGAGAACGCGATGAGCCTCGATATCGCCATGGGTGGCTCCACCAACACCGTGCTGCACCTGCTGGCCGCGGCACGCGAAGGCGGCGTGGACTTCGGCATGGCCGACATCGACCGCCTCTCGCGCCGCGTGCCCTGCCTGTGCAAGGTGGCGCCGTCCAAGGCCGACGTGCACATGGAGGACGTGCACCGTGCCGGCGGCATCATGGCCATCCTGGGCGAACTCGACCGCGCAGGCCTGATCGACACCACCCGCCCCACCGTGCACGCACCTACCCTGGGCGAGGCGCTGGCGCAGTGGGACATCGTGCGCGGCGGCGACGAGGCGGTGCACACCTTCTACCGCGCCGCTCCCGGCAACGTCCCCACCCAGGTGGCCTTCAGCCAGTCCGCACGCTGGGAGTCGCTGGACACCGACCGCGAACGCGGCGTGATCCGCTCCGCCAGCACGCCGTTCAGCCACGACGGCGGCCTCGCCGTGCTGTTCGGCAACCTCGCGCCGGAAGGCTGCATCGTGAAGACCGCCGGCGTGGACGACTCCATCCTGGTATTCAACGGCACCGCCAGGGTCTACGAAAGCCAGGAAGCCGCGGTGAGCGGCATCCTCGGCAACAAGGTGAAGCCCGGCGACGTGGTGGTGATCCGCTACGAAGGCCCGCGCGGCGGCCCCGGCATGCAGGAGATGCTCTACCCCACCAGTTATCTCAAGTCGAAAGGCCTGGGCAAGGCCTGCGCCCTGGTCACCGACGGCCGCTTCTCCGGCGGCACCGCCGGCCTGTCGATCGGCCACGTCTCGCCGGAAGCCGCGGAGGGCGGCCTGATCGCCCTGGTCGAGGACGGCGACCCGATCGCCATCGACATCCCCAACCGCAGCATCCGCCTCGACCTGCCGGAGGAAACCCTCGCCGCGCGCCGCGCCGCGATGGAGGCGCGCGGCCACGACGCATGGAAGCCGCTGGGCCGCCAGCGCGAAGTCTCCGTGGCACTGCGCGCCTATGCGGCGCTGGCGTCGAATGCGGCGAACGGAGCGGTGCGCGACCTTGGTCGGCTAGGTGCCTCGCACCCCACCGGAACGGCGGCCTGAGCCTGCCCGGGCCGCCGCAGGAAACCAGCCATCAGCCGGCTTCCACCACGTCCAGCTCGAACACGTGGTTATCGTAGTCGTCGAAGTACAACGCAGTGTCGCCGCGCGCCATCAGGCACTCGATGCCGGCCGCGCGCAGGCGCGCCGCACAGGCCAGCTGCTCGGCCTTGCTCACCGCAAAGGCGACGTGGTCGCCGTTGCGCGCGGCCGGCGGCGCACCGCACACGAGCACCAGGCAGACGCCACCCAGCCGGACCACGGTGTCGTGATCGCCATCGCCAGGCTGCACCCGCGCATCGTCGAACACCTGCGCGAACAGCTGCGCGGTGCGCTCAGGACTGCGCACCACCAGGGCAATGTGATCAAGGCATCGAGGCATGCCGGCTCCGCACACGGGTCGCAGGTTGTAGTGCGATCACCAGATACTCACATCAAACCGCCACGGCATCCACACCGGCACGATCCAAGTGCCGCCTGAGGCAGGGCTTGCCAGGTTCAGCACGGCGAGCACGAACCGCCGCCTGGTGAGGTCGGACAGGACGCCTTCTCCCGCCTGACGGCGTCCGACCATCTCCCCTGAAGTCGCCGGCCCCGGCGCCGGGAGGCCGCAGACCGGTGCCGTTCCCCAAGCTTCCACGCGATTTCCTCGCGGTGACCCAAGCCCATCCTCAAGCCTCCGGACAGGCTCCAGAGCAGGCTCGGACAGGCGGCAAATCCTGTCGCCGACCGTTCCATCCCTGCCGAACCGACCGGAGGAAATCATGTCACGTCACGCACTCTTCATCGCCGCTTCCACGCTGGCGCTGGCGTTGCCATCCGCATACGCCCAGACCGTACCACCCGGTGGTCCGCCGTCCATGAACATGCAGCAAGGCCTGGACGCCAATTCGCCGCTGGTGCAGGAAATCCGCCTCGCAACCGCGAAGTACAAGGACATCAACGTGGCCCTGCACAAGGAGACCGGCTGGGTGGTCGCCACGCCATGCGTGAGCGGGCCGGATACGGGCGCCATGGGTGTCCATGTGGTGAACCCGTCACGCATCGCCGACGGCGTGCTCGACCCCAGCGCACCGGAAGCGCTGATCTACGAGCCGATGGCGGACGGCTCGATGCGCCTGGTGGGCGTGGAGTTCATCGAGGTCGCCGCCGACTGGGCCGCGCGCAACCCGAGCGGCCCGCCACCCGAGGTGGCCGGCAACCTGATGAACCTGCTGCAGGCACCGAACCGCTTCGGCCTGCCGCCGGCCTACTACCTGCACGTGTGGGCCTGGCAGGACAACCCGAAAGGCACGTTCGCCGACTGGAACACCAGGGTGACCTGCGCGCTGCAGCCCTTGTCCTAGGCGCAATGAATCCGCTCCGGCCTCTCCTGCTTGCAGCGGAGGCCGGAGCGGGCCACATGCCGTTCAGTCGCAGCGCGCGCCATCGCCGTCGGGCCTGCACTGCGGCGGCCAGCCGTTCGCGTTCCAGTAGGCCAGCGTGTTGGTGCGGCGCAGGAAGGCGGAGAACGCCGGCGATTGCCGGATCACGGCGTATTGGGGCACCCACAGCAGCTTGCCATCGAATTGCCCGCTGCTGTCGAGAACGCGCAAGGCGGCCGTTTCGTCCGGATGCGGCACCTGCAGCTGCAGCACCAACGGCTCATGGCTGGCCGCCTGCGCCGCACGCAGTTCCGCCAAGGCCTGCGGCCAGCGGGCTGGATCGGCCAGCGCCGTGCTGAAAGCGAGGTACAGCGTTTTCTGTGCAAAGTCGTCGGGCATGTGCGCGGCGATGGCGCGCGCGCCGGCCAGGTCGTGGCGCCAGACAGCATTGCGCCAGCGCAGTGCGTCGGTCATGGGGTTGGGCTTGCCGTCGAGGCCGGGCAAGGCGTCGAGATAGTGCTGCGCCTCCGCGTGGCGACCCAGCGTGTCGAGCTGGCTGCCGAGATTGGCGACCGCCCAGTAACTCAAGGGATCCATCGCGTAGCCGGTCTGGAACAGGCGCAAGGCCTGCTCGCCGTAGCCGAGCCGCGCCAGGCGCAAGCCCACCAGCGAGTTCATGACCGGATCGGCAGGGTTGCGCGCCAGCGTCGCGCGCAACTGCTTCATGCAGTCGTTCCACTCGTTGCGCTCGCAGGCCAGCTCGCCCAGCGCGGCCTGCGCGTACACGTCGTCGGGATCGAGACGCAGCGCCCGGCCGGCTTCCGGCAGTGCCTCCTGCTCGTGCCCAGGCTCGAAGTGCGTGGCGAGGTTGAGCGCGAGCAGGCCGTGCACCGGCGCGAAATCGGCGGCGTGCGCGGCCAGTGTTTCCAGGTCGATCTCGGCCTTCTCGTAGTCGGCGCCGGCGGGGCGCGCGAGGAAAACATGGCGCAACCGCAGGTATTCGCGGAACACGACGGGGTCGGGCGACTTCACCGCGGCGCGTTCCAGCGGCAGGTGCAGCGCCAGCGCCGACGCCACGGCCTGCGCGATCTGCTGCTGCACGCCGAAAACATCCTGCGCCTGGCGATCGTAGCTCTGTGCCCACAGCGTGCGCCCGGAGGGCGTCTCGATCAGGCGCAGGTCGATGTGCAGCGCGCCGCCCGCCTCGCGCAGGCTGCCCTCGATCGCGTGGGTGACGTGCAGGCGCTCGGCCAACTGTGCCGCGTCCAGCCCCAGTTCGCGCGCCCGCGCCGCCGACACGCTGGCGATCAGGTGCAGGCCGGCGACACGAGCGAGCTCGGTGGTCAGCTCCTCGCTGAGGCCGTCGGCGAAGACGGCTTCGCCCTGGTCGTCGCCGATCACGCGCAGCGGCAGCACCACCAGGGTGGGCGGTTGTACAACCGCGGGTTTCGCCGGATTCGTCCGCCGCCAGAGCAGGGCAGCGATGGCGACGACGACCAGGGCCGCCGCAAACCCGAGCCACATCGAACGGTGGCGCGGCTTGGCGGAAACGTCAGGCTCGGCCGCAGCCGGTGCATTTCGCTGCCGGCCCACCCCGGCCGCTGCGGCGGGCGATGCCAGCGGCGGATCGTCCGACACCCGTGGCGCTGCCGCTGCGCCGCCCTCGGCGGCCGCAGGGCCTTCCGACGGCACCCCGTGCTGCGTGTAGCGCCGCACGACCCCATCGAAGCGATAACCGACGCCATGCAAGGTATGGATGTAGCGCGTGCTGCCTGCGCTCTCGCCAAGTGCGTGGCGGACCAGGGTGACGACGCGATTGAGCACGCCGGGCGTGACGTGGCGATGGCCCCAGACCGCGTCGAGAATGTCGTCGCGCGAGAATGCCTTGCCCGGCGCCTGCACCAGCAGCGCGAGCACGTCGAACGCCTTGGGCTCCAGCGCGACGTCGCGGCCGCCCACGCTCACGCGCCGGCCGTCGAGGTCGATCTCGACCACGTCGAACGCGATGTACCGGAGTCTCCCCTCGCCCTCCACGTCGGCTCCTTCCGGAACGATGAAGCAGATGACGCCGCGACGAACCGCGCCATGGTATGGCAAGCGGCCGGTCGGCGGCCAATGACGCCGACCGTGCCGGGCATCCTTCGAGCAGGGGACGGCCCGGAAGCTCATCCCTGGGCACGGTCAGTAGCCGGCGCTGTCTCCGGCACCGTCTGCCCCGCCCGCCTTGGCCGAATACCCGTCGTCCAGCGTTTTCAGGAAGGCGATCACGTCGGCGATCTCGCGCGCATCGAGCGCGGGCCTGTCGCCCAGTCTGCGATTCATCGGCGCTTCTGTGCGATCGACATTGCTGCGGTAGCGGGGCGGCAGGTCGTCGAACTTCCGCAGCTTGCCGTGCACCACCGGGTACCACTTGCGCGGGTCGGTGTCGCGCTCGACGTAGAAGTGCATCATCGCGTCCAGCGTGTGGAAATAGCCATTGTGGAAGAACACCTGGCGCGTGGCGACGTTGCGCAGGGTCGGCGTCTTGAACATGCCGCAGTACTGCGTCTGCTTCGCGAGGTCATGCCGCCTGGGACCGCATAGTCCCATGTCGTAGTAATGCGGGTTGCGATTGGCCGGGATCTGCGGATTGCGCGGCACACCCAGCGCCTCGTAGGCATAGTCGGTGAACGCCGCCGGCCGCCCGCCGGGACCGGGCACGTCGATGTGGCAGGCCGCGCAGTTGCCTTTCCTGGGGTCGTTGAACAGGGCGTAGCCGCGCAGCTCCTGCGGCGTGAAGCGCGCATGGCCGGACATCACCGCGTCGAACTTGCTGGTGTAGGGGTGGAAGCTCGGGTCTTCGGCCTGGAAGGCCTCCAGCGCCGCACCGATATCCTCGAAGGCCTGCTGCGGGTGCCGGAACACATCCGCGCCGTAGACCTGCGCGAACTGGCGCGCATGGGCGCCGCCGCGCACCGCGGCGACCACCGCCGCGGGCGTCGCGTTGGCCATTTCGTCCGGGTCGAGCAGCGGCCCGGCGGCCTGCTGCCGGCGCGAGGCTGCCGCACCGTCCTGGTCGAAGCCGCCGCTGGGGCCTTCGTATTCGGCGTCCTCCGAGCCGGGGATGAAGGCGTGCAAGCTGAACAGCGGCGTGTCATCGAGGTAGCGCAGCGAGGGCACTGCGCGCGTGCCCGCTCGGCGTCGGTCCTTGCCGCCCGGTTGCACCGCGCGCCCATCCGGCGGGCCATACGCACGTGCAGGATCGTGGCAACTGGCGCAGGACATCTTCCCGGACGCGGACAAGGCCGTGTCGAAGAACAGCCGCCTGCCCAGTTCGGCCTGCGCGCTCAGGTGCTCCGGCACCGGCGGGTAGCGCACCCAGCGGCGGATGGCGGCATCGCGCATCGCTTGCGTCGATGCCGCGGCCTGCGCGCGTGCAGCGCGCGGCAGGCAGGCACCCGCGAGGCCGATGGCGAGCACGGCCAGCACGGCGACGACCGCAGACCCGATCCAGCCCGGCCAGGTCCGCTGCCGCTCCACCCGTACAGCATGCATGCCATCACCCCAGCTGCGGCCGCAACCCCCGGTGCGGCGACCGCTCAGAAACGGAACATCGACATCAGGTCGCTCACCGCCGGGCCGTTGATCGGGCGGTACGGGTGGGCGGCCGTGGTCACCGGGTCGGGCAGATTATCGCGGCTGCGCGGCGACAGCGGCGGCAGCCGCCAGTTGCGCTCGATGAATTTCAGGATCGAGGCGTGATCGCTGTACGCGTGGTCGACCACGCCTTTGCGCGCATACGGGGAGACCGCGAGCATCGCGATGCGGGGGCCGTCGCCGAAGAAGTCCAGTGTCTGGATGTAGCCGGTGTCGAAGTGGCCGCCGCCCTCGTCGGTGGTGATCAGGATCGCGGTGTGCGACCACAGCGCGGGATCGGCCTGCACCTTGGCCAGCAGGTCCTTCAGGAAGGCCTCGTAGCTGGCCGGCGCCGAATAGCCGGGGTGGCCGCTGTCGAGGTTCTTCGGCACCACGAAGGACACCGCCGGCAGCGTGTGGTGCGCGAGGTCGCTGTCGAACGTGGCAAGGCCGGCGAGGCCGGACTTCAGCGCCGGATCGCCCATCACCGTGGCGGAAGCCGTCAGCGGATCGCCGAGGTTGTTGTACTGGAGCAACTGCGCCTTCGCCACCGGCGCGTGCAGCGCGGCGGCTTCCGCGGCGACGTCGGCCGCGTCGCGCGCGCCGGTGTACCACTTCCAGCTCACGCCGTGCTTCGCCAGCAGCTCGGCGATGGTCGGCACGGTCTGTGGCGGGTAGTTGTAGTTGTTCGGGCCGATCGGCTGCGGCTTGCCGTCCATGTCGTAGCCGGGGTTGTAGTTGTTCACCAGGTAGTAGGTGCCGGGCGCGCACTTGCTGGCGATGTGCCGCGCATCGAGGAAGGCGCGGATGGCGGCCACGCCCGGCTGCTTCGGATCGGAACAATCGACGTAGGAGCCGCCCTGGTAGCCGTCGCGGGCGTAGAAGTTCGGCGTGCCGGGCATCGGGTCCGGGTTTTCGATCTGGTTGGCCGGCGGCACGGCGACCTTGCCGTCCTGGTTGAAGAACGGCACGTCGGCGGTGGCAATGGCGAAGAAGTTGGCGCCGGTGCCGCCCATGATGGACTGGTGGTAGTTGTCGCTGAGCGCGTAGTCCCGCGCCAGCGTGTCGAACAGCGGCGCGTCGCCGGCCGACATGTTCATGAAGCCCATCAGCTCGCCGCCCTGCGCCGGGTTGGCCGGGCTCACGCCGGGAGTGTCGCCGCCCTGCCCCGTGCTGGCGGCGACCCAGGTGAACATGTCCAGCTTGCGGTTGTCGCCGCCGGTCTGCTGCCACATCTGGAAGAAGCGGTGCACCGGATCGCCGGTCCTTACCGCCGACGCCAGAGCATCCTTGCCGTCGACGCGGTACGGCACGTAGCGGGTGATCTGGAACGGCCCGTTCGGCAGGTCCGCGGGGAAACGCTTGTCCGGCAAGCCGCCGGCGCTCTGGAAGGTGACCGGGCTCATCTCGCCGATCTGCTCCGGCTGCGGCAGCGTGGCGTAGCTGCCCGCCCGCCCGGGCTGCAGCGCGTAGGCCTCGAGCGGCATGCCCTTGCTCTGCGCCGCCAGCGCGAAGTGGGGGCCGGGCGTGCCGTCGGCCTTGATGATGCCTTCGGACAGCAGGTTGCGCACCGACTGTCCGCTGGGCGGTGCGTAGCCGCCGAACAGGCCGTCGAAGGTCTGGTTCTCGCCGATTACCACGATCACGTGCTGGATCGGCGTGGTGGTCGGCCCGTGCGCCAGCGCCAGCGCCGACGACACCGCGCTGGCGGGCACCGCCGCGGACGGCGCACCCTGCGCGGGTACCGACACCATCGCGCGGTCGGCGTCGCTGCCGACGCTGGCGCGGCCCTGCCGCAGGTCGAAGTGCACGACCGAGAACAGCGCGCCCAGCGGGTTGCCTGCATCGGCGTGGAACGCCGCATCGCCGGCGGGATCATTCGCCGCCCCGGCAGGCACGTGGAACGCCGTGCATAGCGGCGCGAATACGCCGGCGACGTCGCGCCCCGCCGCAGCGATGCGGGCGGCGTCGAGGCCGGCCATCTTCGCCGCATCCGGTGCGCCGTCCAGCACCGCGCCCAGTGCGCGCTGCGTCTGCAAGGTGGTGAGCGGGTCGAGGTTCGCCACCGCCGAGGCCTGGCTCGACGCCGGCGACAGCGCCACGGACAGGGTGGCCGGGGCTCCGTCGTCGTCGTTGGACGGCGCCGTCAGCACGAACGGGCCAGGCCCATCGAGCACCAGCGCGTAGCGCCCCTGCGCGTCCGTCACCGCCGACACCGTGCGATGGCCGGCATGGTCGGTGGCCGTGACCGGCACGCCTGCCACCGGTACCGCACCGCCGACCACGCCGCTGACGGCGAGGCGGGATACCGCGGCATCGCGCGCGCAACCGCCCAGCGCGAACAGCAGGACCAACGGCAACAGACGACGTTTCATGGACAACCCCGAAAAAGTGAAAGGACGCGATCGGCTCGCGTCCGGTGGCAAGGTTAACGCCCCGTGCCGGCCGCGGGAGCGGCCGGCACGGCAGCGACCTTAGAGCTTCGCGTTGATGTTGAAGAACACCTGCCGCGGCGCACCGGCCTGCAGGGTCTGGTTGTAGCCGTTCGGGTCGGAGGCCACGTAGCCGTTGGTGCCGGTGGTGGCAAAGTAATGCTTGCCGGCGAGATTGGTCACGTTGAGCGCCAGGCGGATGTCGCGGAAGCCCGCCAGCGCGCCGAGGTCGTAGCTCGCGCCGGCATTGAACAGCCAGTACGACGGCACCTGCGAGTCGTTGGTGTAGGTGATGTAGCGCCGGCCGGTGTACTTGCCGTCGAGCGTGAAGTCCCAGGCGCCCACGTGGTAGTTCACGCCGGAGGTGACCATCCAGCTCGGGATGCCCACCACGTACTTGCCCTTGGTGGCGACCACGCCGCCGTTGAGGTAGTCGTCCTGGTACTTGGAGCTGTCGTAGGACAGCGTGTTGAGCCAGCGCAGGCCCTCCACCGGACGCCAGATCAGCGACAGGTCGGCGCCCTTGCTGTCCACGCTGCCGACGTTGTCGAGCTGGCTGGCGCAGGTCTGCACCGCCGAGCACGGCGTGGTCTGCAGCAGGCGGTTGCTGAAGCGGGTGTAGTACAGGTCGGCCGCCGCCTCGAAGGTTTCGCCGTGCACGCGGTAGCCGGCCTCCAGCGTCTGCGAGCCTTCCGGCTTGAGCGTGCTCTTGCTGGCGTCGAACGTCGCCTGCGAGGTGGCGAAGGGCAGCGCGCCGTAGGCGTCGATGTTCTTGCTGTACGAGGCGTAGATGTCCTGGTGCGCGTCCAGCTTGTAGTCCACGCCGGCCTGCGGCAGGAAGCCCTTGCTGGCCTTGATGCTGCCCTGCGCGAACGCGCTGGTGGCCACCAGCGATTCCGCGGTGCTGGTGGAGCGCAGCGACTTGGCGCCGACGTTGACCGTAAGCCGGTCGTCCATGAAATGCAGGGTGTCCTCGGCATACGCCATGCGCGTGTCGTAGGTGTAGTGCTGCAGGAAGCCGCGCAGGAACGGCGTCTCGCCGTCGTAGAAGGTCCACAGGCCGGTGTACTGGCCGGCGAGGTTGAAGTAGTTGCGCTCGATGTGGTTGCTGGAGTCCTCGCCCCAGACGCCCACTTCGATGTCGTTGTTGCCGAGGGTGTACTGCAGCGAGCTGGTCACGCCGTAGCGGTCCAGGCCGTAGTCGGTGGTGCGCATGGCCAGCGGCAGGCCGGAAGCCGGCGACGACGCGTACGGCGTCACCCACTGCCCTTCGCCGCGGTCGTCGTGGTAGTAAGCGCCCACGTTCCAGGTCAGGTTCTCGCCGAAGTTGAAGCTGCCGTTGAGGCCGACCAGGTTGTCCTTGCGGATGCCGCCGCCGGCGTAGTAGTTGGCGTCCAGCCAGTCGTAGTCGGCGGGCAGGCCGGCCAGCGAAGCCGGGTAGCCGTTGGCCACGCCGCTGTACTGCCCGCTGGTGTGGTAGGCGGTGGCCGCCTGCAGCGCGGTGTTCCAGTCCGGCTGCCAGTAGTCGAAGTTCCAGCCCAGCACGCGCTGGCTGGTCAGCGAGAGATCCTGGTAATCGTATTCCTTGCGCCGGGAGCTGTCGGCGAACAGGCTGATGCGGTTGCCGTCGCCCCACTGGTACACGGCTTTCAGGTTGGCCTGGTTGGAACGCTGCGAACCGTAGCCCTTCCACTTGTCGGTGTTGGCGTGGTCGAACGACACGTACATCGAGAAGCCGTGGAGGTCGCCGGTATCCAGCCGCGCATAGGTACGGAGCGTGTTGTCCGAACCGATCGTCTGGTTGAAGCGCGCGCCCGGGGTCATGTCCGGATCGGCCGAGTAGAACTGCACGGTGCCGCCAAGGTTGGTGTTCGACGGCGTGCCCAGCGCGCCGGCGCCCTGCGCCAGCTGCACCGAGGCGATGTTGTCCGAGCTGATCGCACGGGTCACCTGCAGGCCGTTGCTCACGCCGTAGGACATGTTGCCCAGCGGGATGCCGTCCAGGGTGAAGCCGAGGCGGCTCTGGTCGAAGCCGTGCAGGCTGATCGCCGTGGACCACTCGTACGCGCCCCACGGATCGGACGACTGGAAGTTCACGCCGGGCAGCTCGTTGAGCACCTTCAGCGCGCTGGTGCCCGGTGCGACCGCCTCGATGTCCTTGCGGCCGATGGTCTGGATCTGGCGCGTCTCGCCGGCCGCCACCACCGACACCGCGGTCAACGCGGTGGCGTGGTCCCTGGAAGGTGCGGCTGCCGGAGCGGGGACGACGGCGGCGGCATCGTCGGCCGCGGCGGCGACGTTGCCGTGCAGGGTCGCGAGGATGGCCAGGGCGAGGCCCGACAGCTGGATCGAAGTACGGCGGTTGAACATGCGCAGGCATCCTTCGCGGCGCGTCTCGCGAGGACGCCGCATGTGGCGATGAGGGATTCGACGACCGTCGTCGACGGCCTGCGGCATGGTGAATCCGCTTTGTGAAAATTCGCCTACAACCAGATGAAGGCCCCGCGTGCGGGATGACACCGGCATGCCCGACCCGCGATCCGTGTGCATCGGCCGGCCTTGACGCCGCACGAAGCGGGCGGCGCCAGTCGGGACCGGGGAAAGCCGCCGGGGAACTACTTGCCGCGCTTCGCCGTTGCCGCAGGCTTGCGCGGCTTCGGCAGCGGCATCAACGCGGCGGTCTCGACGAACAGGCGACGGACCGCATCCGCGTCGTCCAGCAGCTCGTCGGCCACCGGGTAGTCCTTGGCGCCGGGATACGGCGGGCGCTGCGGCAGCTTCGGTGCAAGCGTCGCCGCAGCGGCAGAAGGCTTCACGAACAAGCTGTTGTCGCAGGCAAAGGCCACCACCTTGCCGTCCACGTACAGCGCATACTCGCCAAACATCTTCTTGTGCGAGAGCCGGTCGCCCAGCGCAACCTGCTCGATGACGTAATCGATGAAATCGCGGTCGGTGGCCATGCGTGCACAACTCCAGTCGGATTCGTGTCGGGGCGCCGCGATGCTCGGCGCGCAGGCAGCAGGCGCTGCGGGCCGGGCAACCGCCCGCACGCAGAGGACCTTGCGGCGCGTCGTGGCAGCGGCACCATGGATGCCCGCAACGACGCGCGTCGGTGCGACCGTAGCGTCTCACATCGGGCAATGCCATCCCCGCCCACGGTCGCGGCGGAGATCGCGCGGCGAAGCGTTGCGACCGCGGCGCGATGCGCCGTTTTGGGGTCGGCATCACGCCGCCGCGCCAACCCGGCCACGCTAAACTGCGCCGATGGCTCCCTCTCCGCGCAAGCGCCAGCGGCGCAAACCCGCTTCTTCGGTCTCAAGGCACGTTGCGAAGGCGGCGCCGACCATCGTGCGCCCGGCCGACAGCTCCACCCGCGCCTACGGCGTGCTGGATTGGCTGCTGCGCAGGTTGCCGGCGCAGCATCGCGAGAAGGCGCGCGACTACCTCGTGCTCACCCGCATGGACCGCCCCATCGGCGCGCTGCTGCTGCTGTGGCCGACCTGGTGGGCGCTGTGGCTGGCGGCCGGCGACTGGCCGCCGCTGAAGCCGCTGGCGATCTTCACGCTGGGCGTGTTCGCGATGCGCGCGGCGGGTTGCGCGATCAACGATTTTGCCGACCGCAGGCTGGACCCGCAGGTGGCGCGCACCGCGGGGCGTCCGATTGCCAGCGGGCGGGTGACCCCGCGCGAGGCGCTGGTCGTGTTTGCCTCGCTGCTGGCCTTCGCCTTCGTGCTGGTGCTGTTCACCAACGCGCTGACGATCAAGCTGTCGTTCGCCGGCGCGGCGCTGGCCGCGCTGTATCCGTTCACCAAGCGCTGGACCTACCTGCCGCAGGTGGTGCTTGGCGCGGCGTTTGGCTGGGCCATCCCGATGGCGTTCGCCGCGGTGGCGGGCACCGTGCCGCCGCTGGGCTGGCTGCTGTTCATCGCCAACATTCTGTGGTCGGTGGTGTACGACACCGAGTACGCGATGGTGGACCGCGAGGACGACCTCAAGGCCGGCGCGAAATCCACCGCGATCCTGTTCGGCGACGCCGACCTGCCGATCATCGGCATCCTGATGGCGACGCTGCTGCTGGCGATGCTGTTCGTGGGCCAGCGTGCGCACCTCGGCTGGCCGTACTGGCTGGGCTTGCTCGTGGCCGCCGGCCTGTTCGCGTACCAGCTGTGGCTGATCCGCAAGCGCGAGCGCGGCCCCTGCCTCGCCGCCTTCCGCCACAACAACTGGTGGGGCCTGACGGTGTGGATAGGCATCGTGATGGCGCTGGCGGTGAAATAAGTCCTCAGCCGCGCGGCGACGGCGCCCTCGCCAGCGCCCACACGTCCACCCGCGCCACGCCGGCGCGCTTCAGCACGCGGGTGCATTCGGCGAGGGTGGCGCCGGTGGTCATCACGTCGTCGACGATCGCCACGTGCGCGGGCAAGGCAACGCCTGCGCGCACGACGAAGGCGCCGCGCACGTTGCGGCGGCGGCCGACCGCATCCAGTTCGGTCTGCGCGACGGTGCCGCGCCCTCGCAGCAGCGCATCGTGGCGCAGGGGCAGGCCGGCGTGGCGTGCCATCGGCCTCGCCAGTTCCAGCGCCTGGTTGTAGCCGCGCTGGCGCAGGCGCGCCCGGTGCAACGGTACCGGCAGCAGCAGGTCGGGTTTCGGCAAGGGCATCGGCTCGCGCTGCCACAACATGGCCAGCGTGCGGCCGGCGGCGAGGTCGCGGCCGAACTTGAAGCGCGACTCCAGCCGGTCCAGCGGCCAGCCGTAGCGGA
>Ga0187815_10000761_pt1 | contig 15492 bp, 19 predicted proteins | sample NC_S_5_FD_132962 | JGI IMG/M metagenome (GOLD analysis project Ga0187815, IMG submission 132962) | Wetland sediment microbial communities from Neuse River Estuary, North Carolina, USA - ASW-S_5 | ecosystem: Environmental > Aquatic > Freshwater > Wetlands > Sediment | place: USA: North Carolina...
CGGGCCGCGCGGCCACGAGCCCGCGCGGCGTAGGGGAGGGCACGCCGGCCGCGTCGGCGAGCTGGCGGTGGCCGCGGGGTTGCGGTTAGGGCGCCTCCGGCGGGGGCGCTCCGGCTCCAGGATGGCCGGGGCTCCGACGGCGGGTCGCGGTCCGTGGGTGATTGCGGTAGGCCATCCCGCCTGCCGTCGACCAGGGCGAGCCGAGCAGGCCACCGCCCGCTCCCCAGGAGGGCGGGTCGACGGCAGACGGGATGGCAACGGCGTTGATGGCTGCGCCGTATTTCGGTGATACTCGGCTGACTAACAGGAGGCAGTCGTGAGTTCGATCGCAAGTCTGCACAGCGCTGACCGAGAAGCTTCAGTCGATTTGCCCGTCGGGGATCTGGTCGCGTTGCTGCTCATCTTTTCGCAGGCTTGGGAAACAGGTGACCTCTGGCAAACCGGGCGCGAACCAGTGCCGCTAATGCAGTCCACGCTCTTAAAGCGAATGGACATGCTGGGGTTTACAGAGCAGACTGCGGTGGCGGATTTTCTTGCCTATGGGAGTGAGTGGGTCCACGATCTAGATCGCTATGATCTTGGCGACTGGGATGATCCAGAGTTGGACGAGGATGGACAAAAGCCCGCTGCCTATCTTCGGGAGTTGCTCGAAGCGGGGACAGGTTTCCGGTGGCCAGCGTGGTCGGATGACTCTGCTCGTCTCGCCAGGGAGCTAGCGATTTACTGGATCGACGAGCACGAGGCTTATCCGCGTGAGTCGACAGTCATTAGGACAGCTTTGCGGGCGTTCCGTCCTGACGAAAAGGTCTACGTCCAGATATCCCAGCATGCGTTGCTTGATCTGACCCCCGGGGAGGTCGAATGGCAAGAGGACCAGTTCCCACTTCCCCTCTCTCTCGACCGCTATCGCCGTTCGCTCGCCTGGAAGAACACCAAGCCCATCGTTCTAGTTGAAGGTTCTTTCGACTGCAAGGCGCTCCGGAGCGCCTTCGAGATTGAGCGCCCGGACTATGCCGACTGCCTCTCCATCGCCGACTTCTCCCAAGGTGCGGAAGGGGGTGCAGGAGGTTTGCGGCGGACGCTTAGAACGCTTGCCCAGTTGGAGATACCAAACACTATCGTGGGGCTGTTCGACAACGACGCAGCGGGCACTGAGGCAGTCGAACTGCTTCGCAAAGACAGAATGCCTTCCCACATTGGATACGCGGTTTATCCCGACATGGAGTTTGCGCGCTCCCATCCAACAATTGGGCCGACTGGGTTGGCTCTGGCAAATATCAATGGGCGTGCCCTGTCAATAGAACACTTCCTTGGGCTTGATTGCCTCACACGCAACGGCGACCTTCTGCCGGTGGAGTGGACGGGTTACAACCGCCGGATGGGCGTATATCAGGGCGCAGTCACTGACAAAGCCACAATTCAGTCTCGGTTCGAGAAGAAGCTTAAGCGAGCGCGAATGCAAACGTCGGAACCAAGCGACGATTGGAACGGTCTGCAGGTGCTTGCCGACTTCGTCATAGACCAGATCTGCGAGGTGGCAGGACAGCGATGAAAACAATTCGCTACTCGCCGTGTCCGGAGATGGCTGCTTGCGTCTTGTGGGAAATGAATTATGGGTGATCGCTGGTACCTCTATCTAGCAGGCGACCTAATCTTTCAAGGAAAAAACGATCTGCCCATCAAGCTGCTTACCTTGTTTCAGGAGGCAGACAAGTACATGCACCCAAGGTGGGGCGCGTGGCTTGAAGGCGTGGAGCGTGACTCCGAACGGGATTTACTGGTGGAGCCGCCCGCAAACCTCAGCGCCCTGTTCGGCTATAAGGCGCGGGCTGGTGTCGTGCGGAGAAGGCTAGATCTAATGGGCTTCACCGTTGAGAAGTGCGAGAGACAGCTCGTCGAAGTCCTGCAGGAGTCTCGTGATGATGACGGCGTCGAGAATTTGATAGTGACTTCGAGAGGCGGAGTAAGTGAGGAGTTCGACGTCTCCTGTCATGAGACTCTCCGCATCGGAATAGGCGCTTACATCGACGAAATGAACGGTCGCGGGGGTTGTCTCGCCGAGCTGCAGAGAGCTGCCCTCCGGGAGACTGACATTCTCTTCGAGATTTTCGATGATCATAGGCTCCTGCTTCCGCTGTTGCTCGACAGGCAGAACGCAAGCAAGACTGTCCGTCTCGATCTGCATGACCTTCTTGGTGCAGGCTACTTCTCTCGAAGTGACCCACTGACATCGACTGCCTTGCAGGAGCTTGCTGAAGAGACGGCAAGCAGTGGCTCGATAATCGTGGTGACGGAGGGAAAGTTCGATGCGAGGGTTCTTCCACGTGCTCTGCAGATCGTTCGTCCCGATGTTGCAGCATACTTCCGTTTCTTGGATTTTGATTCCGCCAACATGCCAGGTGGAACAGATCGAGTTGTGCAAAGCATGAAGAGTTTCGCTGCGGCCGGGGTCATGAATCGTGTCATTGCTCTGCTCGACAATGATGCAGCGGGGCGACTCGCTGAGAATGAACTGAGGAAGCTCGGCCTTCCTGCCCGATTTCAGGTCTGTAGGCTGCCTGACCTCGATTATGTTCGATCGTATCCAACGCTCGGGCCATCCGGCGGGCGGTTTGACGATTTGAATGGCCGTGCATGCTCTGTTGAGTTCTACTTTGGAAGGGATTGCTTGGGTGATCAAGACGGGTCTTTGGTTCCTGTGCGTTGGAGTTCGTATAACTCGAAGGTGCAGGACTATCAGGGGGAATTGACGAACAAAGCGATTGTTCAGAAGAACATCGAGGAGGCATTGTCGAGGGCAAGTCCGGGTCCGATCGAAAGATGGGAAGGGGTCCGCAAAATAGCAGCTACCTTAGTGGCTGCTGCCGGGAGGGCGGCCTGAGACGTACGGATAGGCGCGCAAGTCTGTGCCGGATTATCGAGGGTGAGGCTCAAGGCTCATCCAGGTAGCTCTCCATTGCCTGACGGAGGGTAATCAGGGCTCCGCGCAAGTCTCCCACGTTATCCGCTTCTCCCACGTTATCCGCTTGGTCGTACCGACCAATTGCGTCGTTGACTTCACTCCAGGAAGCGAACCCCCATTCGGCAAGTCGAGTGCTTGGCTCAAGCTTGCCGTCGAAAACGTACTCCTTCTTGGCTTCGTTCCACGTCCTGCTAAGCTCGCTCTGGTCACTTATGGCCGCATGCTCAAATAGTTGAGCAATGTCTTCTAGCCAGAAGGCTAGGAGGCGCTTAAGCCTGTCGCGGTCAGACGTGACTAATACCGCCGTCCTGGGCACCTCGTCGCAGGGCAAAATGTATAGCAATGTGTAGCTATGTATGAACTGGTTGATGAAGAACGATAACTTCACGTCGACTGGCCGGCCCGCCCGGAAGTTGTACATCTCGCCTACGACATCTAAGTCGATTGGCGGTGAAAACCGAAGCCGGGCCAGGTTGACATCCAAAGCCGGTAACTCTACGGCAGGTATCACCTTTTCTCGGTAAGATTTGGAAAGCTTCGCGGAATCTAGTAACCGTCTGACCGCGTAGCAGCCGATGAGCAAGGCTTTCTCCAGGCGGACCGCCGAAGCTTCCTGCCAAATGCGCTGTGATGACTTCCGTCGCACCTCTCTGGCTAGGTTGAAGAGATCTCGCCGCCAATAAATTGATTCCGAAATCAAGGCATCTCCTTACGTCCGCCGATCTGTAGTTGGTGAACTGGAGGCTCGCAGCCTGCCTGACCCTGACGACTAGGGCCGGCAACGTAGTCCCTGCGCCCTGAAGGCATCGGCGAGCTGACTGCGCGCGGGTTGCGATCACTGCGTTTCCACCGCAGGGTGCTTGCGCACAAGCAGCAGATGGCCAGGACGGGAACGCAAGGGCAGAGTTCCCCTGTCGCTGTTCAACCCCAACTGTCCGGCGGTGTAGGGGCCGAGACTTGACGGCATAATCATCGACTGGGAGACGGTGACGCTGCCCATGCCGTCTTCTCCTTGAGACACTCAGGGTCCGCGTACCAAGGCGTTGATAACACAATCCCCGCTGGCCAAGCGGTCTCCTGGTTGTAGGAGATGCACCGAAGCTTTGCCCCGCCCAGCTTCGCGTTGGTCAGGTTGGCGTTGTCCAGCTTCGCGAACGTTAGATCTGCCGCCCAGAGATCCGCGGTAGTCAGGTCGACACGGTCCAGGTTTGCCCCAGTTAGATCGACGCCAGCTAGGTTGGCGGCATTGAATTTCGCCGCCACCAGACTGGCGCCCTTGAGGTCCGCTTCTTCTAGGTCTGCAGAACTCAGGTCCGCTAACAGCAGATTTGCGCCGGCTAGGCTTGTTCCCCTGAGATCCGCACTGCCGAAGTCCGCACCGGCCAGGTTCGTCCCAGACAGGTCGGATCTGGCCAGGGACGCGTTGTTGAGTTGTGCAGACTCGAGGTCTGCACCAGCCAGACCCGTGCCACTGAGGTCGACAACCTGCAAGATATTGCCGATTTCTATGGGCCGGCGAGCTAATACGGTCAGTGCGGCCTGCACATCCGTCGCCAGCCGGCGTTCGCGAGGGTCGAGGGCGGTAGGAGAGGGGGTCGCGACGCGCGCACGGGTTGCTCCGGTACGCGGAGCATGCTCGCGGACGTAGGTGCTGAGCACCTCCACAATATTGCGTCGATCCTCGACAGAGTCGCGCATCAGCCGCTCTAGGGCGTAGATGCCGCCGAGGCGCACGTCCAGTTTGTCCGAGCCCAGTTGGTCAATGGCCTTAGTGAAACGGTCGGTGACCTGGCCCCGCTCTGCCAGTTCCTGTTGCTTTCGATTCTGGTCATTTGTGTAGAAGAGACCGATGGCCACCAGCAGTACTGACGCGATGCTCGTGATGGTGGTCACGAACTGCGGCCAATCGGACCGCTTGTCTTGTCGGCGCCGCCGAGTTGGCCGACGTGGGGATCCCGATGAGCGATGGCGCAATCTCGGCATGATGTCATTGGACAGCTTGAGCTCAGATCCTGCCACCCCGCTCAAGCGCAGGGCGCAAGCTACGCCCGCTCGTCGACGGCAGCGCCCCATTTCCCCACGAGTCGGCCTGGGTCGCCGGCGGAATGGCTGTCGACAGCAACCGCACCGAACGGCGGCACACAGACGAGGGCTGGCGTGGACGAGACTCCGAGCGTGCGGCCGTTCCCGGACGGGTGCGGACGCTGGGCACAGAGCTTGTAAACGAGGCGTCCGGACTCGGCGTATTGCCTGGGCCTACCTGGGCAGGGGGTTGGTGACGTACACGCCCTTGCCTTGCCGGCCGTCGATCAGGCCCTCAGCTTTGAGCAGGAGCATGGCAGCGCGGATGACGGTGTTGCTGACCTCGTAGTGCTCGCAGAGGGCAGCGAACGAGGGCAACTTGTCGCCCGGCTTTAACTGTCCGGAGCTGATCTGCTCGCGGATATCTCGGGCGACCTGCAGGTAGGCAGCTTCAGACATAGGTGGTGCTCCCAGCTTGGCGGCTGGTGCAAGCAGACCACATCGCGGGCTCGACTTACAACGCTATGTGTTGTAACTGTTGACCCTGCGCACATTGCGTCCTAAGTTGCTCGTGGGGCTACCCAGCTTGGCGGCCGGGTGTCCTGCCGTGGGTGCCCTGTCTCCGGGCACGGCTGACGGGGTGCCCACGGACCCCAGGCGTCGGCGGGAGGCGCGGTGACCAGACCGAACGATGCGAATGCTTCGACCACACGTACCAGCTGCGCTGCCCGGGATACGGGCCAGTGGCGGCACGGGTCGGAGAACAAAGGGCGCGTGTCCTACGACGAGTACGTCCTGGCGGTAGCGCTCACCCTCGCACGGCGGCACCGGCCGGTCTGGTCCTGGCGGAAGTGGCGGCGGATCTGCCGCTGCGGCGCCGAGCTGCCATGTCGCGCCCGGCACCGGATCCCGATCAATCGTGGCCACTGGCCAGGAGAGGAGGCGCAGTGAAAGACGACCAGGAGCACGCGATCCTGGCCGTACACGTCCGGAGGCTCGACGGCATGTGCGCCGGCTGCCGCGCCTGGTGGTCGCGGCTGACGCCGTACCCGTGCTGGCAGGTGGAATGGGCAACCAGCCGGCAGGCCCGGACGATCACCGCCCGCTTCCTGGAGGGTGTGCGGTGACCACCCACGGCCCGGTCATGCCGATCTGGAGCTGCGGAGGCTGCGACCTGCCCTGGCCCTGCCCGACCCGCAAGCGGGAGCTGCGGGCGGAGTACGCGGATGCTCCGGTGTCGCTGGCCCTCTACCTCGGCTCCTACCTCGTCCAAGCCACCGAGGACATGCCGTGGACGCCGGCCGGCGTGCTGCACCGCCGCTTTCTCGGCTGAACCAGGGAGGCTGCTCGGCCGACGCCAGCAGTACAGCAGCGATGTACAGCAACCGTGCCAGCCGAACCCGGCCGAGATGCGCTTCAGCAGCCCGGATGACCTCGCGCAACACTTGATCCGGCCGGCTCGCCGGCAATCCATAGGTTCAGGGTTCGAGTCCCTGGCGGCCCACTCGTACGCAGGTCAGCGACCCCGGCCGGGGTCGCTGTTGCTGGATTCAGGGCCGATGCAGCGGCGGCTCGCCCACGTCGAGCTGCACGTCGGCAAGCACGGCTACACCCTGGCCGGCGTGGCCGACGCCCTGTCGGCCGCGATCACCACCGGGCTGCACGCTGGCGCGCCGGTGTCCGAGCTCGTGGCGGAGCTGCGGCACACCCGTTACGCCCCCGCCGGCCGTACCGGCGACCCGGACGTGCCGGAGGCCACGTCGCTCGGCGACTACCTCGCCCACCGGCTCGCCTTCGCCGGCGACGACGTACGAGGGCGCGGGGTGTAGGCGTCCAACAACTACGGCACCGTGCGATCACTGCTGCGCGAATCCTGCACGCGGCGCTGTTCGTAGATCGTGCCGGCGCGGGCGGTGGCGCGCCACGGCCGGGCGGCCTCTAGCGCCACATTCAGCGCCGGGGCCTGCCGGTCGAGGTCGACGCACACCAGCCCGCCGCGACCGTCGGAGGCGCACCGCCCCAGCCAGGCGCCGTGCGGGCCGATCACTCCGCTCGGCATGGCCGTGCTGCACTGGGCGGGAACGGAAACGCCGAACCACTGGCAGTTGGCCGCGGCGTGGCCCTGCGCGATCACGCCGAACACCGGGTCGTGGGAGAACGAGGAGAGCAGCACGCAGTCCACGCCGCGGTGCAGGTAGTCGAGGAACACCTCGGCAAAGTTGATCTCGATGCAGAGCGCCAGGCCGAAACGGAACCCGGACACGTCGAACACCACCGGTTCGAAGCCGGGTGAGTAGAAGCCGGTCACCTCGGTGTGGGAGAGATACCGCTTGTCGTACCGGTCGACGATCCGGCCCTGATTGGAGATCACGTACAGGCTGTTGTGCGGGCGGTGGGAGCCGGTCAGGCGGTGGTTGCCGCCCAGCACCACCCCACAGATCCAGCTCGCCCGCGAGCGCGGCGGTCTCGTCGAGCTGTGCCCGCACCGGCGCCCAGTCGACGTGCCAGCCGGCGAAGTGCCGCTTCGCCCGTCCGGCTCGGGTGACGCCGGCGGCCGGGAACCTAGGGTGGGGGTGTGCGCGAAGCGATGTTGCGGGACCTGGTCCGAGCCAGTCCGTGGCTGGTGAGCGCCCTCGACGTCGTACGGAAATCGGGGCTGCCCGACGCGTGGATCGGCGCCGGGGTCCTGCGTGATCTGGTCTGGGGCCAGCGGTACGGCGACGGCTTCGACCCACAGACGGTACGCGACGTCGACGTCGTGTTCTTCGATCCGCTGGATCTGAGCCGGGACAACGACGACCGGGCCACCGCTCGGTTGCGGGAAGCCTGGCCGGAACCGCCCTGGGAAGCCAAGAACCAGGCCGCCGTGCACACCTGGTATCCCGCCAGGTTCGGCGGCGACCAGGTGCCGCCGCTGCACGGCATCGCCGAGGCGGTCGCCACCTGGCCCGAGTACGCCACCGCCGTCGCGGTCCGCCTCGGCGAGCAGGACCGGATCGACATCTGCGCCCCGTACGGCCTCGACGACCTCCTCGACGGCGTGTGGCGACGAAACCCCACCCGGGTCAGCCCCGACCGCTCCCGACAACGACTGGCCCGGCACCGCCCCGCCGAGCGATGGCCCGGCGTACGCGTCGTGACCTGACACCGCCCGCCCGGCAGGGGGGTGGGACCAGCCGGGTGGAGACGTAGGTTCGCCGAGGTGCACGATCTGCCACTCGCGTCCGCGCTCACGGTCTTCGACGCGCAGGACTCAGGGTGTCTGTTCTACGGGATAGAGGTTGGCGGGCACCGCTGGTTCGTCAAGAAGGCCATCACACCGCAGGCCCGCCTCTCGCTGGTCCTGGCCAGCCGGCTGCACGCCGTGGTCCGGCACCCGGCGATCGTCCGACCCGAGCGAGTCCTCGACGACCTTGACGGGCCGACCCTGGTGTACCCATGGCGCGACGGCCACGTGCTCAACCAGGCCACCACGCAGGGCTCGGACCCGCACGGCGCTCGGCCGGTTCCAGCAACTACCCCGGCGACCTCCTCTATGAGGAGGGCCGGCTTGCGGACCTGCGACAGGGAGCGCGATCCGGCGATGAAGGAACGCGATACCTCCTCGGACGCCTGGTCACAGGTCTGGATGGGCCGGGTGCCCGAGTCGGTGGGTGACTGACTGGCTGAGTTCAGTGGCTCGTTCGTAGCTGGCGCAGCGAGTCGCTGAGCTGCCGCTTCATCCACCGCGCAACGGGCCGCTCGACGAACCGGTGGATCAACCACGCGGCGACGAGCAGAGCAGCGACCAAAGCGGTGATCAACAGCCACGGCGACAGGTGTGCCTGGACCCGCTCGATGACGGCGAGTCCGACCGTCTGATGGATGAGGTAGAGCGGATAGGTCAGCGCTCCGGCGGTCGCGATCCAGGGTCCCTTCACCCACGAGAAGAGGCCCAGGGCGACCGCCGCCATCACGAGGAAGAAGACCGTCACGATGACGGTTGTCGGCGCGAAGGACACCTCGCGGGCCTGGGCGAGGCCGGGCAGTCGCGTGACCGCGATCAGCCAGGAGAGGCCGACGATCGACCACAGCAGCAGGTTCGGACCGAAGCGGTGGATGAGGTAGAGGGCGATTCCCGCGATGAAGTAGCTGGAGTGGCTGGCTGCCACGACAGTGGTGAGCCACTGGTTGCCGAACCTCGGCACGATGAGCGAGGCGACGGTCCAGATGGCGCAGAAGGCGACCACGCTGCGGTAGGTCAGGCCACGCGCCACGAGAACGGCGAAGAAAAGATAGAAGACCATCTCGACGGCGAGAGTCCAGTACGACATGTCCAGATCCCGGATGCCCAGGAACTGCTGCATCATCGTCAGGTTGCCGACCACCTCGCGGGCCTTGACCTGCGTGCCCATCGGCACCGCGACGAGCACGCCGGCCGCCACCAGCACCGCGAGCCAGTAGGCAGGGTAGAGCCGCACGACGCGGGAGACGAAGAAGTCGCCGAGGGAGCGGCCCCAAGCGCTCATGCAGATGACGAAGCCGCTGATGATGAAGAAGAGCTGTACGCCGAGGAAGCCGTACTTGGCGACGGAGTGCAGCGGGCCGAACGTGGTCGCGGCGGCGGGCTGCCAGACGCCGATCTTGTCACCGACGAGGTGGTACGCGACCACCATGAGCGCCGCGCCAAGGCGCAGTCCGTCGAGGACCAGCAGGCGCGCCGCCCGTCGGACGGGTGCGGTGTCGGGGGGCGACGTCTCCGCAGCGGTCTGCCGTGGCACGATCACGCGTTGCCTGGGCTGCGTCGGCTCGGTCGCCGGCGCCGCGACTGCGCCCTCGTCCATCGTCTGCGTCACCGACGTCTCCTGGTGTTCGTGGCTGCCCCTACGGGTGCCCAGCACAGGGAATTGGTCATGGATCTGCGATGCCGGCGGTCGGCGTGGTCGTCCGTCCCGCGCGAGACCGCTGATACACCCATAGCGCGGCGAGCGCGAAGAGTACCAGAACCGTCGGCACGTAGAGATCGACAGCGAGCTGCCGGGCCAGCCCGTGCAGGTGGCCTGATTTCCAGATCAGGCCCCTCGGGATGAGCGCTCCCGTCGGGTCGCTGATCGGCCACATGAGGAAGGGCAGGAACGCGGCGACTGCGAGGGTGCCGGCGAGCACACGTGCCGGGCCGTGCGAGCGGCGCACGACATCGACGAGTACGGCCGCCATCGGACCGATCCACAGCCAGTAGTGCGACCAGGTCACCGGCGAGATGAGAAGCGTGGTGAAGCCCACGACGACCATGCCCATGGCCTCCTCGCCACGCCGCTGGACCGCGGTCGCGAGGGCGAGGGCGGCGACCACGACGGCGACCACCGACAGCATCCACCAGATGGTGTTCTGCTGGTCAGTCCCGAGCAGGCGTGCGGTGAAGCCCTGCAGGGACTGGTTGCCGATGTAGCGTGGGCTGAACGTCATGAGGACGCGATGCGAGTCAAACGCCCGCCCGGCCAGCCAGTAGTCGTACGAACCGCCCGGCTGGATGATCGCACCCAGCAGCGTGAGCCCGACGAAGGTGCCCACCGCGACGATGGCCGCCCGGATCCGTCGGGTGAGCAGCAGGTAGACCACGAAAAGGCCGGGCAGCAGTTTGGTCGCGGTCGCGACGCCGATGCCGATGCCCTTGAACCGGCTCCGGTCAGACAGCGCGAGATCGGCCACGACCAGCAGCATGACGAAGATGTTGATCTGACCGAGGCCGAGGTTGCGCTGCAACGGTTCGGTCCAGATCAGCACCGCGCCGACGGCGGCGACGAGACCGAGCCGGCCGCGCGTGCCCTCGTACCCGAGCATTTTGGTGGTGAACCACACGGCGACGAGCATGGCGACGACACCCGCAGCGTTCATGAGGTACAGCGCAACGCGGGGATCGAACCAGGTCAGCGGGATCAGGAAGGGCAGGGTGATCGGTGGGTAGGTGTAGGGGAGGCCGAGCTTGGTGTATCCGAGCTGGTAGACGGGCTCCCCGTTCAGGAACGCGTGGGCGGCCCCGAGGTACATGTTGAAATCCGTCCCGCCGAACGGGTGGTGGCGCACGAAGTCGCCATACGCCGCGAGCGAAACGGCCAGAAGCGCCAGGCCGGGGATGAGGAGCCAACTCGGCACCTTGATGCGCGGGCGGCTGGCATGGTCCGCGGCCATGCCGGCGGCGAACTCGCGGATGCGCTGGATGACCATGGTGGGCTGGATCCTAGCCCGGTTGCCGCCCCCGTGGGTAACGGCCCCGCCCGCATCGACACGCCTTACAGTAGTCGGCCGGTGACACCTCGCGACACCCGAACGCGTCCGACTGCTGTGACGATCGTCGCCGGGCGGGTCGGGTCACCGGCGCCCGGTGGCCCGACCAGGCACGAAGCGACACGCCGCTGACCGGCCGTGTCCGTGATCCTGCTGTGGACGCCGTCCACCTGGTACGACGGTGGGGCGCACCGACGGCGAGGAGGTACCTGATGACCAGCGGACGGGAAACGACGGAGGTCGACCCGGTCGTGTTCCGGGCCGTCTACGACTCGCCGGCCTCGCTGCCCGGCCGGCACAAGTGGACCACGCCCGAGCACGACGTACGCCGGCTGGAGAAGCTGCTGAACATGCCGGCACGCAGCATCGGCGCCCCGCTCTGGGTCAGCGGCGACGAGCCGGACTGCCCCAAGTGCGGTCGCCGGGTGAGCTGGTACGACATCGTCGCCTCCGCCCTGCACGGGGTGCACGATCCGGCGATGATCGCCCGCGTCATCCTCGGCGACCGCAAGTACGTCAACACCGAGGTGCCGGCCGCGATCCCCGGCGTGTACTGCTCCGACTGTCGTACCCCGATCGACGGGCTGCGCAGCTTCAAGTGCCACAACTGGGCGTACGCCTTCGAGGCGCTGGAGGAGGTCGTCGAGCGGATGACCGGCAACCCCATCCAACCGGCCCAGCGCCGACCGTCTGACGTTACCGATCCGCCGGCCAACTGACGGGGACACCCGCACGGGTCAGGTGGTGAGGAGGAGGGTCAGGGCGGTCGCCAGGATGAGGAACGGCCCGAAGGGCAGGTGGCTGGACCAGCGGACCCGGCGGGCCGCCAGCAGCGCCAGCCCGACCAGCCCGGACAGGGTGACGGCCAGCACCAGCCCGACCACCAGCACCGGCCAGCCGTACCAGCCGAGCAGCGCGCCGGCGCTCAGGGCGAGCTTGGCGTCGCCGAGCCCGAACCCGCGCCGGCCGAGCAGCAGGGTGGTCCCCGCGAAGCCGGCACCGAGGGCGAGCCCGGCCACGATGGCGCGCAGCCAGGGTCCCGCTCCGGCGCCGGCCAGCGCGGCCACCCCGAGCAGCGCCCAGACGCCGGCTGCCGCCGGGTAGGTGAGCCGGTCGGGGAGTCGGTGTACGGCGGCGTCGACCAGGGCGAGCGGTACCGCCCAGGCGAGCCACCAGGCCACCGCCAGCCGTACCCCGGCCGGGCCGCCGGTCAGCGCGAGCGCCGCCACCGCCGCGATCAGCGCCAGCTCGACCGTGCCGGGCGCCGCGCCGACCCGGGCCCGGCACACCGGGCAGCGGGCCGCCGGTCCGAGCGCCGGCAGCGGCCGGTCCAGGCCGATCGGCGCGCCGCAGCCGTCGCACCCGGCCCGGTCGGCCGATTCCGGGGGTACGGCGTACCGGGCGACGGCCAGCCGCATCGGCGGTACGACCGCCAGAACGGCCAGCAGGCGTACCCCCGGACGGCGGGCGGGGGCCGCCTTCGGGGCGGTCCGGAGCCGCTCAGTGGTCATGTCGACTCCCCGGCGCGGTCGCTGACCGTTCCACTCAGGAACACGGAGAGTAATTCTGACCGTGCCGGCGCGTGGCGGATGGCGCGGAAAACGGCGCTCGAGCCGACCGGTCCGGCGGCTCGAACTCCGGCGGTCGACCGGGTCTGACCGACGCCGACGCCGACGGGACGGATCGGACCAGAGGTGGCGTTGCCACCCATTCCTCCACCCGGCGAGCCCCGGCCGGCACCCCGGGCCACTTGACAGGGTGAGCACACTCCTGCCACCGACCCGGCCGACGCCCGGTCGTCGGTCAGCATGCGGACAGCCACCCGCCACCACCACCCGTCATCACTGAGCGTGTTCGATTGAATTGCCTCTGTTGCATCGGCGGACGTCAGCCTATGCTCGCCCCTTGGGTACGACGCAACCCCCGATCAATTGGCGTCGGAGGCCGACCGGAGACATCACGTTTCGAATCAGCTGAAGATCCGCACAGGTAAATGCAGCGGTAGCCAGTCCGGTCTCGGGTGACCACATCCGGGCGCGCTTCCGCATGCCCGGAGCACGGTTCCGCAGCCGCTCCGGGTCGGCACCGAGGAGGGCGCGGTGTTGCGCACACGGCATTCCCACCGATGGAAAATCTGCCTGTTCAGCCTGGCCGTACTGGCGGCGAGCGCCGGCTGCGGCACCGAGCCGGAGGCGGCCACCCGCCCACTGGGCGGCTCCAGCGCCGCACCGGCCGCCCATTCCACGGTCGACGAACAGGCGGCCGGGAAAGCGGCACTCGCCGCCTATTCCGGATATCTGGCGGCATCCCGGGTGGCGAGCGCGCGAAGCGATCCCGGGCATCCCGACCTGACCCGATTCCTGGCGGATCCGCTACTGACTCGGGTACGAATGGCAATTCGTGAGGCGAAGGAGCACGGCGCGATGCGTACCGGACGGCTCGTTTCCGAACCCACCGTCGTATCGGTCGACCTGGCCGCCCACCCGCCGACCGTGGAGATCCAGGACTGCCTGGACGCCACCGGCTACCAACTCGTCTACGCCAAGGACCGCCGGGTGGTGCCCGGCACCCGCGGCGGGCGCTACCTGGCGACGGCCACCGCAGCCCGCTACCCGGACGGCCGGTGGCTGGTCAGGGCCGGTGCCGCACATCAGGACCAGCCGTGCTGACCTGGGGAGGAAGGGGTGTCCCGGCCCACCCGACCCGGGCCGGGACGCCTCGCCGGCTGCTGCTCGCCGCCGGCCTGGCGCTGCTGCTGACGCTGACCGGCGCGCCCGCCCGGGGTGCCGGCCCCGGCGGGAACTGCACTCCGGACCAGTACGACTGCAACGTCTGGGACGACGACCCGGGCGTACCGGGTGGGCCGGGCGGCGGCGGCAACACCGGCGGGGGTGGCGGCTCCGGCAGCGGCGGGAAGTGCCAGTGGAACGGCCGGACGATCCCCTGCTACGACAAGCTGCTGGGCTGGTTCAACAACGGCGACGGCTGCTATTACAAGCTGGAGTCGCCGCAGCCGGAAGCGCCGGACGGCAAGCAGTGGTACCTGCGGACCTGCAACGGCGGGGACCTGGGTGCCCAGAGCGAGGTCCTGCTGGACGCCCCGCCCCCCGGTTACGGCGCGCCGCCCGACCCGGAGGAGCTGGCCCGCCGCGCCCTCGCCTCGATCACCCTGCTGCCGCCCCGGATCGCGGTCGCGCCCCGGCGCAGCAAGGGACCGGGCCTGGTCGGCCTGCCGGTCTGGATGTGGGCCAGCGCCGGGGCGTCGTACTTCGGGCCACTGCGGGCCGCTGCCTCGGACCGGGGGCTGACGGTCCGGATCACCGCCCGGGTGACCCGGATCGTCTGGACCATGGGTGACGGCACGAAGGTCACCTGCACCCGGCCCGGCACCCCGTACGCGGCGAACGGCCCGCGCGCCGGGCGGACCTCCCCCGACTGCGGCTACGACAGGGGCTATGCCCGGGCCGGCACCTACCAGGTCAGCGCCACCACGTACTGGACGGTGCACTGGACCGGCGGGGGCCAGAGCGGCGACATCGCGCAGAGCCGGGTCAGCGGCACGGTCCCGGTGCAGATCAACGAGCTTCAGGTGGTGACACGGTGAGCGCGAGGAGCGAGCCGGGCCTGCAAGCCCCACAGCCGCGAACGAAAGACAACACGGTGAGCGCGAGGAGCGAGCCGGGCCTGCGAGCCCCACAGCCGCGAACGAAAGACGACACGGTGAGCGCGAGGAGCGAGCCGGGCCTGCGAGCCCCACAGCCGCGAACGGAGATGGCGCAGTGAGTGTGGCGACGCGGAACGGGACTCCGATGGAGGCGCCGGTGGCGCCGCCCCGGGTGGTCCGGCAGCGGCGGATACGCCCCGGCCTGCTCGGCCTGGCGGTGCTGCTGATCGCCCTCGGCGGGCTGGGCGCGGCCTTCGCGGTCACCTCGGTCCGGTCGACGGGCAGCTACCTGGCGGTGGCCCGGCCGGTCGAGGTGGGCCAGCAGCTGACCGCCGACGACCTGATCGTGGTACGGGTCTCCGGCGGGCAGGGGCTACGGCCGGTACCGACCCGGCGGCTGAACGAGGTGCTGGACCTGCGGGCGGCGGTCCGGCTGACCCCGGGCACCCTGCTGACCGACGCCCAGCTCACCGATGCCCCGCTGCTCGGAACCGGGCAGCAGCAGATCGCGCTCGGGCTCAGGCCGAGCCGGGTGCCGGCCCGTACGCTCCACCCCGGCGACAAGGTCCTGCTGATCAGC
>Ga0187815_10000762_pt1 | contig 15482 bp, 16 predicted proteins | sample NC_S_5_FD_132962 | JGI IMG/M metagenome (GOLD analysis project Ga0187815, IMG submission 132962) | Wetland sediment microbial communities from Neuse River Estuary, North Carolina, USA - ASW-S_5 | ecosystem: Environmental > Aquatic > Freshwater > Wetlands > Sediment | place: USA: North Carolina...
GTCGGCCGAACCGATGTGGTACCAGATGCTCACCGCCACCACCGGCGCCTTGTGGTCCTCGTGCACGATCACGGTGAGGCCGTTCGGCAGGGTGAAGCGGGTGTAGGCGATCTCCGGAATGCCATGCGCGGACGGCACGCTCTTCGCGGCCATGGCCGCCTCCGGCGCGACGCCGCCGGCGACGCTCATCAGGCCCGCGATCAGCAGGGCGAGTGGCTTGCTTCCCATCGTATTGCTCCTTTTTGGGTCGGGTTCCGTCCGAGGCTAGAGGAGATCGCAAGTTCTTGGTAGTGGCGGAGGGCCGGCACCCCGCCGTTCGCCCGGACGACTGTCCGGTTCGCCCGTCCGGCTGTCCGCGGACAACCGGACGGCCTCTGCATTACGTTTTTAAATTCATTCAATTTCAATGACTTGAGACGATTCCCTGGCTTGGCACGCGGATTGCACTTCGATACGTGCAGGAACTACCCACCCTTGTCGGAGACACCCCATGAAATACGAAAACCTGATGCTGAGCGGCCTGTTCGTCGTCTGCCTGCTGGCCTGCACCCTGGTGCTGGGCGCGATGCTGAGGACCACCCCCTCCTCGGTGCAGCTGGCCGCCGCCGGCAGCGTCGGCAGCGCCCTGCTGGCCGCGCCCGTGCGCTGCGCGCTGCCGGCCGACGGCGTGGTCTGCCCGCGTCTGCCGGGCTGAGCCCGTCCCCTCGACACATCACACGGAGTACTGCCATGAAACACGAAAGCCTGATGCTGCACGGCCTGTTCGCCGCCTGCCTGCTGGTCTGCACCCTGGTGCTGGGATCGATGCTGACGGCCAGCCCGGCCTCGCTGCAGCCGGCCGCCGCCCACGCACTGGCCGCCTCGACCAGCCCCTGCGTGGCGCCGGCCGGCGTGCAGTGCCCGCTGCCGCGCGGCTGATCGCAGACATGATTGGCTCGCGCACCGGCTTGCACGCGATAATCGCCGGATGCTGCATGTCATCCTGTTCCGCCCCGAAATTCCGCCGAACACCGGCAACGTCATCCGCCTGTGCGCCAACACCGGCGCCGCGCTGCACCTGATCCGCCCGCTCGGCTTCGCGCTCGACGACGCGCGCCTGCGCCGCGCGGGCCTGGACTACCACGAGTACGCCCGCGTGCTGGCGCACGACAGCCTCGACGACTGTCTCGCAGCGATCGGCCGGCCGCGCGTGTACGCGTTCACCACCCGCGGCCGCACGCGCCATGTCGATGTCAGCTATGCCGATGGCGACGCACTGCTGTTCGGCTGCGAGACCGCCGGCCTGCCCGCTGAGGTGCTGGACGCCGTTCCCGAAGTGCAGCACATGCGCCTGCCGATGCGGCCGGACAGCCGCAGCCTCAATCTTTCCAACGCCGTCGCCGTGGCCGTGTACGAGGCCTGGCGGCAACTCGGCTTCGACGGCGCGATCGCCTGAGCTTCCCGCGCAGCGCGCCGCCTTGCACGCGGACGCGTGCATCCGCCCGTTACAATCGCGGGATGACCGACCCCACACCCAACGCCTGGCTGCCGTCGCCGCTGCGCAAGCTGGCCGGACGCGCCCTGGAAACCGCGCTGAACCACACGCTGTCGCTGGACCCCGACACGCAACACAAGCTCGCCGCCTTGAACGGCCGCCGTGTGCTGCTGCACCTGCGCGGGCCGGAACTGGCGCTGTCCGTGCAGGTGGAAGGGGGCCGCCTCAAGGTCGGCCCACCGGACCCGGGCGAGGCCGGCGCGAGCACGCTGCGCGTGGCCGCCACGCCCGGCAGCCTGCTGGCGATGGCACTGCGCCGCGGCGACGATGGCGTGTCGCCGGGCAAGGTGGAAATCGCCGGCGATGCCGACCTCGCGCGGCGGCTGGAAAAGCTCGCCACGCAGTTCGCGCCGGACTTCGAGGAGGCGTTCGCGCGCAGCTTCGGCGACGTGCTCGGCGTGCCGCTGGCGCGCGCCGTGCGCAAGGCGCTGGCGCACGCGAAGGAAACCGCCAGCCACCTCGCCGAGGACAGTGCCGCCTGGCTGCGCGACGAGTCGCGCCTCGCGCTGGCGCCCGGCGAGGCGGAAGCCTTCCTCGACGGCGTAGACGCGCTGCGCGAACGCGGCGAGCGGCTGGAAGCGCGCCTCGCCCGGCTGGAAGCGCGCCTGAAAGGGACACGCATCAAAGGAGCCGGTGCGTGACGCCGCTCGCCGTCGTACCGCGCCTGCTGCGCGTCGCTGTGGTGCTGCTGCGCTACCGGCTCGACGAGCTGGTCGACGCCGCCCACCTGTTCCGCCCGCTGAAACTGCTGCGTCCGCTGCTGGGCCGCCCCGCCGTCGACGTAGGCCCGCTGGCGCGCGGCGTGCGGCTGCGCCTCGCGCTCACCGAACTGGGCCCGATCTTCGTCAAGGCCGGCCAGGTGCTCTCCACCCGCCGCGATCTGGTGCCCGAGGACATCGCCGACGAGCTGGCGCTGCTGCAGGACCAGGTGGCGCCCTTCCCCGGCGTCGAGGCCAAGGCGATCGTCGAGGCCGAATTGAAGGCGCCGGTCGGCCGGCTTTACGCCCATTTCGACGAGACGCCGCTGGCCTCCGCCTCGATCGCGCAGGTGCATGCCGCGGAGCTCCCCGACGGCCGCGCGGTGGTGGTGAAGGTGCTACGCCCCGGCATCGACGCCATGATCGCGCGCGACGTGCGCCTGCTGCATTCGCTGGGCCAGCTCGCCCAGCGCTGGCATCCCAACGCCGACAAGATCCGCCCGCTCGACGTGGTCGCCGAGGTGGAGAAGATGCTGGAGCACGAGCTGGACCTGCAGCGCGAAGGCGCCAGCGCCAGCCTGCTGCGGCGCAACTTCGCCAGCGGCGTGGATCTCTACGTGCCCGAGGTGCACTGGGAGCTGACCAGCGCGCGCGTGCTCACGCTGGAACGCGTGCACGGCATCAGCAGCGACGACATCGCCGCGATCGACGCCGCCGGCATCGACCGCAAGGCGCTGGCCGCGAAGGGCGTGCGGGTGTTCTACGAGCAGGTGTTCCGCGACAACTTCTTCCACGCCGACGCCCACCCCGGCAACATCTGGGTCGACCCCACGCGCCCCACCGAGCCGCGCTTCATCGCGCTGGACTTCGGCATCATGGGCTCGCTGCCGGAACAGGACCAGTACTGGCTGGCGCAGAACTTCATCGCGCTGTTCGAGCGCGACTACGCGCGCATCGCCAAGCTGCACGTGGATGCCGGCTGGATGCCGTCCACGGTGCGGCTGGACGAGCTGGAGGCGGCGGTACGCACGGTGTGCGAGCCCTACTTCACCCGCCCGCTGTCGCAGATCTCGCTGGCCGAGCTGGTGGTGAAGCTGTTCCAGACCGCGCGCCGCTTCGAGCTGACCCTGCAGCCGCAGCTGATTCTGCTGCAGAAGACCCTGCTCAACATCGAAGGCGTGGGCCGCCTGCTCGATCCCGAGATCGACATCTGGGCGGTGGCGCATCCGGTGCTGAAGCGCATCCTGCGCGAGCGCTACAGCCCCTTGCGTACGCTGCGCGAAGTGCGCAAGCGCCTGCCCGAATGGTTCTACCTCGCCCCGCGCCTGCCCGAGCTGGTGCACGACTCGCTGGAGCGCATCGCCCACGGCGAACACCGCCTGCTCGCCGACGTGGACACGCTCAGCCACCAGCGCCATCTCCTGCGCCAGCTGCTGCGCATGATCACGGGCAGCGCGCTTGGCGCCACGCTGATCCTCTGCGCCACCCTGCTGTGGGCGCTGGCGCCCCAGCACGGACCGTGGCTGCCGCTGGGCATGGGTGCGGCCGGGCTGGTCGCATTTGCCTTTGGCTGGCGGCGGCGCGGCTGACGCTCCAACCCCTTCCCCTGTGCGCGGGGGAGGGAGTTCTCACGGCGATCCCATGACTTCCATCGACATCCTCCATCAGGACGACGCCCTCATCGCGGTGAACAAGCCCGCGGGCTTGCCCGTGCATCGCTCCGCGATGGTGAACGACGCCGAGCGGTATCTGGTGGACGTACTGCGCGAACAGCTGGGCGGCAACGTCTATCTCGCACACCGGCTCGACCGCGCCACCAGCGGCGTGTTGCTGGTGGCGCGCAGCAGCGAAGTCGCCGCCGCGTTGGGCGAGCAGTTCATGGGCCGCGACGTGCGCAAGCAGTACCTCGTAGTGGTGCGCGGCTGGCCGGAGCCGGCCGCGGACGTGATCGACTACCCGCTGCCCGGCTCGCGCGAGACCGGCCCACGCCGCGAGGCTCGCACGCGTTACCAATGCCTCGCCACGACCGAAGTGCCGATCGCGCTGGGCCGCTACCCGCAGCAGCGCTACGCCCTGCTGCTGGCCGAACCGGAAAGCGGCCGCTTCCGGCAGATCCGCAAGCACCTCGCCCACATCCACCACCCGGTGATCGGCGACTGCCAGCACGGCCGCGGCGACCACAACCGCCTCTACAAGCAGCATTTCGCCTGCCACCGCATGCTGCTGCACGCGTGGCAGCTGGATTTCCGGCATCCGGTGACGGGCGCCGCGATGACGCTGCAGGCGCCGCTGGATGGCGAGTACACCGCGATGCTGGAGCGCTTCGGCTGGACGCTGCCCGTGCCCGCGGTCGGTTTGTCCTGAGCGTAGCGAAGCGTCTGCCCAAGGCCTGACGCCATCCCCTAAACTCCCCGCATGCTGACCATCAGCCGCACCCTTTCCTTGCCCGAAACCGAACTGGTCGAGCGCTTCCTGCGCGCCGACGGTCCCGGCGGGCAGCACGTGAACCGCACCGAAAGTGCGGTGGAACTGCGCTTCGACGTGGCGCGCTCGCCCACGCTGCCGGAGGCCGTGCGCGAACGGCTGCTGGCGCGGCGCGACCGCCGGCTCACCGACGAAGGCGTGCTGGTGATCCAGGCGCGCCGCTTCCGCGACCAGGGCCGCAACCGCGATGACGCGCGCGAGCGGCTGGCCGATATCGTCCGCGGTGCGCTGGCCGTACCGAAGAAGCGCGTGGCGACGAAACCCACACGCGCCTCGAAGGAGCGCCGCCTCGCCGGCAAGCAACAGCGCGGCAAGCTGAAGCAGGCGCGTTCGCGCAAGCCGGTGATCGAGTGAAGAGCACGGTCCCCGCACCCGCGCAGCTACCGCCCCGTATGCCGCAACTGCGCGACGGCCGGCGCCGGCGCCTGTGCCGCGGCGTGCTGCGCCTGTGCGGCTGGAGCCTCGTCGGCAACTTTCCCGACGTGCCGAAGCTGGTGCTGATCGCAGCGCCCCATTCCTCGTGGTGGGATGGCGTGTGGGGCTTGCTGATGAAGGTCGCGATCGGCGCCGACGTGCACTTCATGGCCAAGCGGGAGCTGTTCCGCGGCCCGCTCGGCGCCTTGCTCGTCAAGCTGGGCGGCATGCCGATCAACCGCGGCAGCGCGCAGGGCGTGGTCGAGCAGATGATCGACCAGTTCCGCCAGCGCGACCGCCTGTGGCTGGGCATCGCGCCGGAAGGCACGCGGCGCCACGTGCCGCAATGGAAGAGCGGCTTCTGGCGCATCGCCCACGACGCCGGCGTGCCGGTGTTCCCGGTGGCCTTCCATTACCCCGACAAGACCATCCGCCTCGGCCCGCTGTTCGACACCACCGGCGACATGGCCGCTGACATCGAACGGCTGCGCGCGTTCTACGCGCCGTTCCAGGGCAAATACCACGGCCTGTGACAAGCTGCTCGGGCGTCCGGTATTGCGACGCCTTCCTGCTCTCGCCTGCATCGCGCTGAACCCGCACGGGGTTCCGTTGCAGCGGCGCGGTTGAGACGCTGCGACTATCGCCCCGAATGCCCCGGCTCGTCGTAGTCGCGGTACGTGAGCAGTCCCGGGCGGATCAGGTCGATGAAGGCGCGCGCCTCGGCGCTCAGGAACTTGCCCTTGCGCATCACGACGCCGTAGCTGCGCTGCGGAAACCAGCGCTGCATGTTGCGCACGGCGAGGCGCGCGTGATCGGCCTCGGTGATGCAGATGCCGGTGACGATGGAGATGCCGAGGCCCATCGCCACGTATTCCTTGATCACGTCCCAGCCGCCCACCTCGATCGCCACGTGGTAGGGCACCTGGTTCTGCTGGAACACCAGGTCCACCAGGCGGTAGGTGGAGAGCCGCTGCGGCGGCAGGATCAGGCCATAGGGCGAGAGATCCTGCAGCTGCAGCGGCTCCTTCGCGGCCAGTGGATGGCCAAGCGGCAGGATCAGCATCGGGTCGTAGTGGTGCACCGGCGCCCAGGCGATGTCCTGCGGCACGTCCAGCATCGAACCCACCGCGAAGTCGGCCTTGTCCTCGCGCAGCATCGCCAAGCCGTCCTTGCCGGTGACGTTGGCAAGCTGCAGGTGCACGGCGGGGTAGCGTTCGCGGTAGCGGCGCACCAGCTCCGGCAGCAGGTACTGGATGGTGGAGGTGCCGGCGGCGATGGTGAGCTTGTCGGCCTGCAGCCCCTGCACCTTGGCCTGGAAGTCGTGGTCGAGGTTTTCCCAACCCTCCACCAGCGGGCGCGCCAGTTCGTACAAGGCCTCGCCCGCGTCGGTGAGATTGATGCGGCGGCGACGGCGCTCCAGCAGGCTGAAGCCCAGCTCACGCTCCAGCGCCTGCAGCTGCAGGCTGATCGAGGGTTGGGAGAGGTACAGCGCCTCGGCGGCGCGGCTCAGCGTGCCTAGTTTCACCGTGGCCACGAAGGCGCGCAGCTGCTTGTGGCGGTTGCCCTTGTAGTAGTAACGCGCCGCTTCGGTCGCCGAACCATGCGCAGCCGTACGCTTTTTTGCTGTACTGCGTCGCGATTTTTTCGGCGATTTCACCCCGTCTGATGGCAATTTTCCATCTGTCATATCAGCGTCTTGGGAATTACATTGATATTGACAATACTAGAGATTGAAACATTTGCTTTGTCAAACTGTAAACCCATGACCTAGCTTCGAGTCGTCCAACGACGCGGAGCCAATCATGGCCATGCCCCGGGAACGCCTCGATACCGAAACCGTGCAGCTGCACGGCCAGCCCAGCCCCGCCCAGCGGGCGATCCTGAATCCGCAGGCGCTGGCGTTCCTCGCCGGCCTGCACCGGCGCTTCGACGCCCGCCGGCGCGAACTGCTGGCCGCGCGCCGCGCCCGCCAGGCCCGCTGGGATGCCAGCGAGCTGCCGGATTTCCGCGCCGACACCGCAGCGATCCGCGACAGCGAGTGGACGGTGGGGCCGATCCCGCCCGCGCTGCGCGACCGCCGCGTGGAGATCACCGGGCCGGTGGAGCGCAAGATGATCATCAACGCGCTGAACTCCGGCGCGAAGGTGTTCATGGCCGACTTCGAGGATTCCTCCGCGCCCAGCTTCGCGAACCAGCTCGACGGCCAGGTCAACCTGCGCGATGCGGTGGCGGGCACGCTGGCCTACACCTCGCCCGAGGGCAAGGCCTACTGGGTGGTGGAGCAGCCTGCCGTGCTGGTGGTGCGCCCGCGCGGCTGGCACCTGCCCGACAAGTTCTTCCGCGTGGACGGCGAGACTATGGCCGGCGCGCTGGTCGACTTCGGCCTGTACGCCTGGCACAACGCGCGCACCCTGCACCGGCGCGACCGCGGCCCCTACTTCTACCTGCCCAAGCTGGAGAGCATGGAAGAAGCCTCGCTGTGGGACGACGTGATGGCGCACGCGGAAACCGAACTGGATCTCCCGCCCGGCAGCATGAAGGTCACCGTGCTGATCGAGACCCTGCCCGCCGCGTTCCAGATGCACGAGATCCTGCACGCGCTGCAGTCGCGCGCGGTGGGCCTGAACTGCGGGCGCTGGGATTACATCTTTTCCTATCTGAAGACCCTGCGCGGCCACCGCGACCGCCTGCTGCCCGAGCGCGGCCAGGTGCAGATGACGGTGCCGTTCCTGAAGGCCTATTCGGAGCTGCTGATCCAGACCTGCCATCGCCGCGGCGCCTTCGCGATGGGCGGCATGGCCGCGCAGATCCCGATCAAGGGCGACGCGGCCGCGAACGAGGCCGCGCTGGCCAAGGTGCGCGCCGACAAGCTGCGCGAGGTGCAGGCCGGCCACGACGGCACCTGGGTGGCGCATCCCGCGCTGGTGCCGGTGGCGCAGGCCGTGTTCGACGAATACATGCCCGAGCCGAACCAGCGCGATGTGGAGCGCGCCGACGTGCGGGTGAGCCGCGAACAGCTGCTGGCGCCCTGCCCCGGCACGATCACCCGCGCCGGCTTCGACAACAACGTCGAGGTGTGCCTGCGCTACACCGCCGCCTGGCTGGACGGCCTGGGCTGCGTGCCGATCCACCACCTGATGGAAGACGCCGCCACCGCCGAGATCGCCCGTGCGCAGCTGTGGCAGTGGCTGCATCACGGCAAGCTGGAATTTCCCGACCACGCGCCAATCGACTTCGCGCTGTTCGACCACGCGCTGGCCATGCACACCCACCGCCTGCGCGACAGCGACCATCCCGGCGCCGCCCGTGCCGATGCCGCCGCCGCGCTGATCCGCACACTGATCCACGCCGACACGCTCGCCGACTTCCTCACCCTGCCTGCCTACGAACAGCTGGCCTGAACGCCTGCCACGGAACCACGCCATGAAGACTTCGCTGCCCACCGCCGAACAGATCACCCTGGACTGGAACAACAACCCGCGCTGGACCGGCATCCGCCGCAACTACACGGCCGAGGACGTGGTGCGCCTGCGCGGCACCGTGGCCGTCGAGCACTCGCTGGCCCGCCACGGCGCCGAGCGCCTGTGGAAATCGCTGCACAGCGAGGACTTCGTCAACGCCCTGGGCGCACTCACCGGCAACCAGGCGATGCAGCAGGTGAAGGCCGGCCTGAAGGCCATCTACCTCAGCGGCTGGCAGGTCGCCGCCGACGCGAACAACGCCGGCGAGATGTACCCCGACCAGTCGCTCTACCCCGCGAACTCGGTGCCGCAGGTGGTCAAGCGCATCAACAATACCCTGCTGCGCGCCGACCAGCTGCACCACGCCGAAGGCAACGACGGCATCGACTGGTTGGCGCCCATTGTGGCCGACGCCGAAGCCGGCTTCGGCGGCGTGCTCAACGCCTTCGAGCTGATGAAGGCGATGATCGAGGCCGGCGCCGCCGGCGTGCACTTCGAGGACCAGCTCGCCAGCGTGAAGAAATGCGGCCACATGGGCGGCAAGGTGCTGGTGCCCACCCGCGAAGCCGTGGACAAGTTGAACGCCGCGCGCCTCGCCGCCGACGTGCTCGGCGTGCCCACCCTGATCGTGGCGCGCACCGACGCCGACGCCGCCGACCTGCTCACCTCGGACATCGACGACAACGACCGGCCTTTCGTCACCGGCGAACGTACCGTGGAAGGTTTCTTCCGCGTGCGCCCGGGCCTGGAGCAGGCGATCAGCCGCGGCCTCGCCTACGCGCCCTACGCCGACCTGGTCTGGTGCGAGACCAGCAAGCCGAACCTCGACGATGCGCGCCGCTTCGCCGAGGCGATCCGCGCCAAGTTTCCCGGCAAGCTGCTCGCCTACAACTGCTCGCCCAGCTTCAACTGGAGGAAGAACCTGGACGACGCCACCATCGCGAAATTCCAGCGCGAGCTGGGCGCGATGGGCTACAAGTTCCAGTTCATCACCCTGGCCGGCTTCCACAGCCTGAACTACGGGATGTTCGACCTGGCCCACGGCTACGCGCGCCGCCAGATGAGCGCCTTCGTCGAGCTGCAGGAAAAGGAATTCGCCGCCGCCGAACGCGGCTTCACCGCAGTCAAGCACCAGCGCGAAGTGGGCACCGGCTACTTCGACGCGGTGACCCAGGCGATCCAGCAGGGCCAGTCATCGACGACCGCGCTGAAGGGTTCGACCGAGGAAGCGCAGTTCCAGCGCACGGCCGTGGCGTAACGCGGCCGCCCCCCCCCCCCCAACCCTGTGTGCAGGGTTGGGGGGGGGCAGCCCGTACCGCAAGTTTCAAAGCAATTTCGGTCGCCTGCCGCAACACGTTTTCTCCCCCCCCCATCGGGACGCGGGGAAGGGCCATGGATGGCCCTGCTTTCCTCGCTTCCCAGAGCAGAGCACATCCATGTGTTCTCTCCGCATGGCGGAGCGAGGAAGAGGGTTGGGGTGGTGCCGTGCGGCGCCACCCAGCTGCCGGGGCTGGCGACCCGCACGGTGAGCGGCTGCACCACGAGTTGTGCAGACAGGGAGATCGCGAGACCTTCCCACAGCAGGTGTCCCGGCAGCGGCCACGGCAGCCGCGCCGCCAGCAGGATGAACAGCAGCGACACCGGCAGCGTGGTGAGGTTCTCCTCGAAGTCGAAAATGTCGTCGACATGCACTCCGCGCATGTGGCCCTGCGCGATGCCCATGATCGTCAGGGCGAGCAGGCCTGACTCGTGCGCGATCGCATTGGAACCGACGAAGGCCAGCAGCACCGCGGCCAGCTGCCGTAGTTCCGCAGGTATTAGGGAATCAGCTGGCGCCGCAGCAAAAAGCCCAGCAGCACCGCGCTGCCGATGCCGGGCAATTCGTGAAAACGCAGCGAGAGGTTGCCCTCGAACAGGATCAAGGCCACCGCCAGCGACACCATGGCAAACAGCAGCGGCCCGAGCAGTTGGTCCGGATGCAGCAGACCGCTCACCGGCCCCAGCAGCAGCTCGGTCCGATGCTCATCGCGATCCTTAGACTGCGCTCCGGGTGCCATCGGAACACCGTCGGTTCGACGCGCCCAGCCAGCCCTCAGAAACGGCGGTACTGCAGCGCCTCGGCCAAGTGCTCGCGTTCGAGCACAGCGGTGCCGCCGTCGAGGTCGGCAATCGTGCGTGCCACCCGCAGCACGCGATGGTAGGCGCGCGCGGACAGGCCCAGCCGCTCCAGCGCCTGTTCGTACCAGCGCCGCTCGGCCGGGCCAAGCGCACAGTCGCGCTCCAGTTCGCGATGGCTGATCTCCGCGTTGGATCGACCCGCGCGCATCAGGGCGTGCCGCCGTGCCCGCAGCACGCGGGCACGCACTGTGGCGGAATCCTCGTCACGCGCGCTGCGCGACGCGTCCATCTCGTGCAGCGGCAAGGGTGGCACCTCGACCGCAAGGTCGATGCGGTCCATGAGCGGCCCGGACAGCTTCGCGCGATAGCGCTGGATCTGCTCGGGCGTGCACCGGCACTGCCGCCGCGGGTCGCCGGCGTAACCGCAGGGACAGGGGTTCATCGCCGCCACCAGCTGGAACTGGGCGGGAAAGGTCGACTGCCGCGCCGCGCGCGAGACCACGATGTGGCCCGACTCCAGCGGTTCGCGCAGCACCTCCAGCACGTGACGGCTGAACTCCGGCAGTTCGTCGAGAAACAACACGCCGTTGTGCGCCAGCGAGATCTCACCCGGCCGCGGCTGCGAGCCGCCGCCGACCAGCGCCGCCGCCGAAGCGGTGTGGTGCGGCGCGCGGAACGGCCGGCGCCGCCAGCGCGTGGGATCGGTAGGCTGGCCGGCCACCGAGAGCACGGCGCAGGTCTCCAGCGCCTCGGATTCGGAGAGCGGCGGCAGGATGCCCGGCAGGCGCTCGGCCAGCATGGTCTTGCCGGTGCCCGGCGGCCCCACCAGCAGCAGGTGATGCCCGCCCACGGCGGCGATCTCCAGCGCGCGCCGCGCCTGCAGCTGGCCACGTACGTCGCGCAGGTCCGGGCCATCGTAGACGCCACCATCGTTGCTTACGCCCGCCGGCGCCGCCAGATCCTGCGCGCCGCGCAGCCAGCCGCAGACCTCGGCCAAGGTGTCGGCCACGCGCACGTCCACTTCCGACACCAGCGCGGCTTCGGCCGCGTTCGCGCGCGGCACCACCACGCGGCGCCCGCGCGCCCGCGCGCGCAACAGCGCCGGCAGCACGCCGGAAACGCTGCGCAGAGAGCCGCTGAGCGCCAGTTCGCCGAGGAATTCGCAGTCGTCCAGCTTCTCGCGCGGCACCTGGCCGCTGGCGGCGAGGATGCCCAGCGCGATCGGCAGGTCGAAACGGCCGCCGTCCTTGGGCAGCTCGGCTGGCGCCAGGTTCACGGTGACCTTGCGTCCGGGGTATTCGAATGCGGTGTTCTGGATCGCCACCCGCACGCGATCGCGCGCCTCGCGCACGGCGGCCTCGGGCAGGCCCACGATGCTGGTGGCCGGCAGGCCACCGGAAAGATGCACCTCGACCATCACCTGCGGTGCGGCGATACCTTCCTGGGCACGACTGAGGGTAACAGCAAGGCTCATGCGGCCGCCCGTGGCCGGCTCGCATGGAAGCCGCTGTCACACACCCACATCGAGCGACTCCATTCACGGCGTCAGATCAGAAATAACCGCCCCCGATCGTTAAGCTCGGGGTGAGGGTGACGGATCGGGGGCGGCTCCCGGGAGGCTTGGTCGTGCTAGTCCCCGCGGGTGGCGGCGGCCTCGAGTTCGGCCACACGCCGCTCCAACTCCTCGACCTTGGCCCGGGTGCGTGCAAGCACCTGGCTCTGGACGTCGAATTCTTCGCGGGTGACTAGATCGAGGCGGCGCAATCCCTGTGCCAGGACATCGTGGAAATTGGCCCGCAAATCCTGCTGCGCCTGCGCCACTCCGGGCGGAACCAACGATGCAAGGCGCTGTGCTATCTGGTCGATATCCAGCCTATCCGTCATGGATGGCGCCTCGAACTCGTCGGGGAGAAGTATCGATGAACGAAACGTGGATGCACCATCGGCGGACTCCGTGACTTGGTGTAGGAATTGTCCTACAGCCACCCATCCCGCGACAGCGGCAGGCCGTGAAGGCACAATGGCGGTCCGCGTCGCCTCCGACGCTACTGTCGAGGACACCCCATGAAGCTGGTCGTGGCGATCATCAAGCCGTTCAAGCTCGACGATGTGCGCGAAGCGCTGGCCGAGGCCGGCGTGCAGGGCATCACCGTGACTGAAGTGAAAGGCTTCGGCCGCCAGAAGGGGCACACCGAGCTGTACCGCGGCGCCGAATACGTGGTCGACTTCCTGCCCAAGATCAAGCTGGAGGCGGCGGTGGCCGACGAGCAGCTCGACCGAGTGCTGGAAGCAATCCAGAACTCCGCCCGCACCGGCAAGATCGGCGACGGCAAGATCTTCGTCTCGCCGCTGGAGCAGGTGATCCGCATCCGCACCGGCGAGCTGGACCAGGACGCTCTGTAACGCGTCCCGGCGCCTCCAGCGGCCGCCGCCGGCCGCTGCGCGGCCATCGACGACGGCTTTCCAAGGCAAGCAAAACACAACCGGACCGGGGCAACGCACCAGCCCCGCCGTTGTCGACATGCAAGCCAGCCACAGCGCGGGCTGGACGCACTTATCCACGGCTTATACACAATTTATTGGGTTGACCCCTCCCGACCATCCCGATATGTTGTGTCGGTCGGTGCCCCGCCAGACGCGATCGTCGGCAGGGCTCAAAAGGGAATCCGGTGCGAATCCGGAACTGCCCCGCAGCGGTAAGCGGAAACGAACGTCTCGTTAGCGCACTGATCCACAGCGATCGGGAAGCGGAGACCAGTAGGCGGGTCGCAAGACCCACGTCCGCGAGTCCGAAGACCTGCCGACACGGCACGGTTGGAGCACCTTGCCGAGTGGTGACGGCTTCCGCGGGGAGGCGCGTCGGATCATCGGGCCCCTGCCGCCCGATGGCACGACCGTCCGCGAGCAACCGCCACTTCAGCCCTGCGCGCGGGAGCAGGTGGTTGATCACCACGGTCTGGAGTCACCGACATGCAGCCTCTCGATACCGCCACCCGTGAGCGTTCCGGCGCCCGCGTGGAGCCGTCCGCGTTTTCAGCCGGGGCCGCCGAGGCCACGGCCACCACCAGCGAAACCCCGATGCCCATCACACAAGAACAACAACAAGCCGCCCCCGCCGAGCCCTTCGCCCTCACCCCGCCGCACAACCCGGGCCAGATGCGCGTGACCAAGCGCAATGGCCGCCAGGAAGTGGTGGACGTGAACAAGATCGTGCGCGCGGTGACGCGCAGCGCCGAAGGCCTGCACGCGGTCGATCCGATGCGCGTCGCGCTGAAGACCATCGGCGGCCTCTACGACGGCGCCACCACGGCCGAACTGGACCAGCTCTCCATCCGCACCGCCGCCGCGCTCACCGCGGAAGAGCCCGAGTACGGCCAGCTCGCCGCGCGCCTGCTCGGCGCCTACATCGACAAGGAAGTGAGCGGCCAGGAGATCCAGAGCTTCTCGCAGTCGATCGCACGCGGCGCGGAGCTCGGCATACTCAACGGGCGCCTGCGCGACTTCGTCGCCGCCAACGCGCGCAAGCTCAACGACGCGATCGACCCGAACGCCACGCGCCGCTTCGAATACTTCGGCCTGCGCACGGTGTACGACCGGTATCTCTTGCGCCATCCGCAGCTGCGCAAGGTGATCGAGACGCCGCAGCACTTCTTCATGCGCATCGCCTGCGCACTGGGCGGCAACGAGATCGGCGAGACGCTGGAGCTGTACCGCCTGCTGTCCTCGCTGGAATACATCGCCAGCTCGCCGACCCTGTTCAACGCGGGCACCGCGCACGAGCAGCTGAGCTCCTGCTTCCTGCTCGACTCGCCGCAGGACTCGCTGGAGTCGATCTACGACAAGTACGCCGACGTGGCCAAACTGAGCAAGTTCGCCGGCGGCATCGGCCTGGCCTACTCGCGCGTGCGTTCGCGCGGCTCGCTGATCAAGGGCACCAACGGCCACTCCAACGGCCTGGTGCCGTGGCTGAAGACGCTGGACGCCTCGGTGGCCGCGGTGAACCAGGGCGGCAAGCGCAAGGGCGCGGCCTGCGTGTACCTGGAGCCGTGGCACGCCGACATCGAGGAGTTCCTCGAGCTGCGCGACAACACCGGCGACGAGGCGCGCCGAACGCACAACCTCAACCTGGCCAACTGGATCCCGGACGAGTTCATGCGCCGCGTGGAAACGGACGGCGACTGGTCGCTGTTCGATCCCAAGGTCGTGCCGCACTTTGTCGACAGCTGGGGCGAGACGTTCGAGAAGGCCTATCGCGACGCCGAGGCCGCCGGCCTGGCGGTGAAGAAGGTCAAGGCGCGCGAGCTGTACGCGCGCATGCTGCGCACCCTGGCGCAGACCGGCAACGGCTGGATGACCTTCAAGGACCGCAGCAACGCCACCAGCAACCAGACGGCGAAGGCGGAAAACGTCATCCACCTGTCGAACCTGTGCACCGAGATCCTGGAGGTCACCAATGCCGACGAAACGGCGGTGTGCAACCTCGGCTCGGTGAACCTGTCCCGCCACGTGGTGGATGGCCGTTTCGACTTCGACAAGCTCGCCGCCACCGTGCGCACCGCGGTGCGCCAGCTGGACCGCGTGATCGATCTCAACTTCTACCCGATCGGTACCGCCAAGACCGCCAACAGCAAGTGGCGCCCGGTGGGCCTGGGCGTGATGGGCCTGCAGGACGTGTTCTTCAAGCTGCGCCTGCCGTTCGACTCGGCCGAGGCGCTGGAGCTGTCCACGCGCATCGCCGAGGAGATCTACTTCCACGCGCTGTCGCAGTCGAAC
>Ga0187815_10000763_pt1 | contig 15478 bp, 13 predicted proteins | sample NC_S_5_FD_132962 | JGI IMG/M metagenome (GOLD analysis project Ga0187815, IMG submission 132962) | Wetland sediment microbial communities from Neuse River Estuary, North Carolina, USA - ASW-S_5 | ecosystem: Environmental > Aquatic > Freshwater > Wetlands > Sediment | place: USA: North Carolina...
CCTCAGGGCCCACAGCCCACACAGCAACAGACCTGAACGAAACGGGAATTGTGTTACCCATGTCGCCGGTTTGAAGTGTTACCTATGTTGCCGGTTGCTCAAGCCTGCATCCCTCACGGGGACACCGGATCGCCTACACCGTCATTCCGAACAGCTTCGCCGCCGTGCGGCCGAGAATATCGGCCTTTTCCTCGTCGCTGAGCGAGGTGGACGCGAAAATATGGTCCACCGGCTGCATCTGCCACGGATAGGGGTAGTCGCTGCCGACCACGATCTGGCTGGCGCCGACCTGCGCCACCAGATGGCGGATCGCCTCGGGCGAGAAGATCAGCGAGTCGAACCAGATCTGCTTCAGATATTCGGTCGGCTTCTTCTTCAGCTTGATCTCGGCATTGCAGCCCTTGGGCCCGACCAGGCAGGCGTGGTCGGAACGGTCGGCGTAGGACGGCAGATAGCCGCCGCCATGGGCCGCGATCACTTTCAGGCCGGGGAAGCGGTCGAAGGTGCCTTCGAAGATCAGATGCGACAGCGCGATCGTCGTCTCCAGCGGATTGCCGATGGTGTTGCCGAGCCAGCCATTGCCGGACAGGCGCTTGCCCAATTCCGGAACGCCCTGCGGATGGATGAACAAGGGCACGCCCAGCTCTTCGGCCTTCGCCCACACGGGATGGAATTTCGGATCGGAGAACTCGACGCCGTTGACTACGCCGCCGATTGCAGCGCCCTTCAATCCCTGCTTCTTCACCGCGATCTCCAGCTCCTGCACCGCGAGGTCGGGCGCCTGCAGGGTCAGCGAAGCGAAGGCGGCAAAACGATCCGGCTTCGACGCGCAGAGCTCGGCGAGTTTTTCGTTCTGCACCTTCACGATTGAAGCGGCGAGGTCGCGGTCGCGGCCGTACCAGAACGGATTGATCGACAGCACCTCCATGTCGATCGCCTGCGAATCCATGGCGGCGAGGCGCTTCTCGATCTCGATGAAGGCTTCTTCCGCATTGTTGACCGGCGGCAATTGCGCCGCCGCGGCACCGTCGCCAAGCAGCGCGCCGGCCTCGCGGAAATGGCAATGCGCATGCACGTCGATGGTCTTGATGCGCTTGCCGTTGATGCTGACAGGGAGTTTCTGCCGCGGCGCCTGCGCGGAGACGCCGTGAACCATCCCGCAGCCGCAAAACACGATGCCGGCCGCCGCACCCCTGAGAAAGTCGCGACGCGTGGTCATGCATTCCCTCCCTGGTTGTCTTCTTGTCGTTGGGGCCAGCGTAAGCCCGGAGGTTGCAAGCCGGCAAATCACGATTGATGCGGGTCCGCGCTCTTTCCCTTCTCCTCTTGTGCGAGAAGGTGGCGCGCATCGATAGATGCGCGACGGATGAGGGGTTTGTCTCCGCGGATAGAGACCCCTCACCCCGCTTCGCTTCGCCATAGCCGATGCAAAGCATCGGCGTTCTTTACCTAAGGACGGCGACCGAAGGTCGCCTATGCCTCTCCCACAAGGGGAGAGGGTGGTCGCATTGTGCGTCCCTCACATCCCGAACACCGCCACGGCCCGGATCGGCGAGGCCGTGCCCTCGCGCATCTTCAGCGGCAGGCCGATGAAGGTGAACGGGCCCTCGCCGAGCAGCGCCTCGAGATTGCACAGGCTCTCGATATGGGTGATGCCGAGATCGAGACAGGCCTTGTGCACCAGCGAGTTGACCTTGCCTTCCGGCCCCGGCCGCATCGAGTCGATGCCGAAATGGACGATACCCTGCCGCGCTAGCCATTGCGTGGCTTCGACATTCACGCCGGAATTGTCGGTCGAATATTCCTTGCGCGGGAATGTCCGTGCATGATGCCCGGTGCACAGCAGCACCGTGCCGCCCCTTGGAACCGGGTGCCCCGTCTTGGCCAGCGCCGCCTCCAAATCATCAGCGGTGATTTCCGCCCGTGGCGCGATGTGGGTGAGATCAATGCAGATGCCGGGCACGATGCAGTTCTCCAGCGGATATTCGTTGATGGGAATGCCGCTCGGGCCGAAATGCCGGGGTGCGTCAATATGGGTTCCGGCGTGGTCCGGCATCGAGATGAACATCGATGCCAGCCCCCACACATTCCCGGACTCCAGGAATGAATCTTCGTGGGTCTTCCAGATGCCGTGCATGACAGGCGGATGGCCGGGATAGCTTGGCGTGCGGTGATAGAGTTCGCGGCTGAGATCGACGATCTTCACTTGGCGGTCCTCTGGTTAGGCGGGCGAATGGCGAATAGCACTTGTGTTCCGGCGGCCACAATTCGCTACTCGCTACTCATCATTCGCGGCTTTTTCCGTATGGCGCAACTGGACGACCTTCTTGCGCCGCGAGCGGTCATCGCGCCGCGCTCGTAATAGTTGACCAGAGGCGCCTCCGCCGCTTCAATCTGGCTAACAACCAACAAGAAAAGGGACACATCACACCACCGATCCGGGAGGATGCCGATGCCTGTGCCCATCAATCGCCGCCAATTGCTCTCTCTCGCAGGAGGCGCTGCCGCTGCGCCGTATCTCATTCCCTCAAGCAGCCGCGCGCAGGAAGCGTACTGGCCGGCGCGCTCGGTGCGCTACGTCAACGGCTTTCCGGCGGGCGGCGCCACCGACGTGCTGTCGCGCATCCTCTGTCAGCGTTTGAGCGAAATCTCGGGGCAGTCCTTTGTCGTCGAGAACAAGGGCGGTGCCGGCGGCGTGCTGGGTGCGGATGCGATCACCAAATCCGCGCCGGACGGTTACACCGTCGGCCTCGGCGGCATCGCGTCCAATGTGCTGGCGATCGGCAATTACGCAAAGCTGCCTTACGATCCCGTGCGTGATTTCACCTTCATCTCCGGCATGTGGCAACTGCCGAACATCCTCACCGCGCGAAGGGACTTCTTTTCGCAGGACGTCAAGGAGCTGTTCGCAGCCTTCAAGAAGGAGCCGAAGAAATACACCTACGCCTCCGCCGGCTTCGGCACCACGCTGCATCTGTCCGGCGAGATGATGAACTCGATGGCAGGCGTCGAGGTCATGCATGTGCCGTACAAGGGCGCCGGTCCCGCGCTGAACGACCTGCTCGGCGGCCGGGTCGACATGCTGTTCGACAATCTGCCGGGCTCGCTGCCGTCGGTGAAGGCCGGCCTGATCCGCCCCATCGCGGTCACCGCGAAGACGCGCGTTCCCGATCTGCCCGACGTGCCGGCGATGGCGGAGTTCCTGCCGGGTTACGAGATGACGTCCTGGGCCTGCATGGTTGGTCCGGCCGGTATCCGCGGCGACGTCATCGAGCGCGCCAACGCATTGACGGTGCGGGCGCTTGCCGACGATGCCGTGAAGAAGCGCTACGCCGAGCTCGGCGCCACGGTCTGGCCGACCACGCCGGACGAGCTCAAGGAGTATCGCGACCGCGAGGAGAAGCGCCTGTTGCCGATCATCAAGGCGGCGGGCATTAGACCGGAGTGAGCTGAACAGCAAGGGGGTTGCAATGACGATGCCGACAGTTGCGCAAATGATCGTATGGATCGTCGTCGGCCTGATCGGCGGCGGCCTCGCCTCGCGTCTGATCACGTGGGACCGCGAAGGTTTCGGCAACTTCCGCAACCTTGGTCTTGGTCTCGTCGGCGCGCTGATCGGCGGCGTCCTGTTCCGCTGGCTCAATCTGCTGCCGGGCCTCGACAAGGTCTCGGTCTCGCTGCGCGACATCGTTGCGGCCGTCGTGGGATCGCTGATTGTGCTGGCCGCGATCTGGCTGTTCAGGCGCTACGCCAAGTAAGCAGCGCACGATCGGCGGAACCGGGTCGAGGAAAGGCGAACCTTCCTCAAATAGGAACGCGGGCCTGCGCGGGACGTTGGGCGTGAAGCAACTGGGCCCGCGCAATGGCCGACACGTCGCTTCGCAATTTCACCATCAATTTCGGGCCGCAGCATCCGTCCGCACATGGTGTGCTGCGGCTGGTGCTCGAGCTCGACGGCGAGGTGGTCGAGCGCGCCGATCCGCATATCGGGCTGCTGCATCGCGGAACCGAGAAGCTGATCGAGTACAAGACCTATATGCAGGCGCTGCCCTATTTCGACCGGCTCGACTATGTCGCGCCGATGAATCAGGAGCACGCCTTCTGCCTTGCCGCCGAGAGACTGCTTGGTCTTGCAGTGCCGCGGCGCGGCCAGTTGATCCGCGTGCTGTATTGCGAGATCGGCCGCCTGCTGTCGCACCTGCTCAATGTCACGACGCAGGCCATGGACGTCGGCGCGCTGACGCCGCCCCTCTGGGGCTTTGAGGAGCGCGAAAAGCTGATGTGCTTCTACGAGCGCGCCTCGGGCGCGCGCATGCACGCCAATTATTTCCGCATCGGCGGCGTGCATCAGGACCTTCCGCCAAAACTCCTCGACGACATCTGGGCGTTCTGCGATCCCTTCCTGCAGGTCTGCGACGACCTCGAGGGGCTGTTGACCCACAACCGCATCTTCAAGCAGCGCAATGTCGATATCGGCGTCATCAGCCTTGCCGATGCCTGGGCATGGGGTTTTTCCGGCGTCATGGTGCGCGCTTCGGGCGCCGCCTGGGACCTGCGCAAGGCCCAGCCTTACGAGTGTTATCCCGAATTCGATTTCGACATCCCGGTCGGCAAGAACGGCGACTGCTACGACCGCTATCTCGTGCGCATGGAGGAGATGCGCCAGTCCGTGCGCATTATGAGGCAGGCGATCGAGAAGCTGCGTTCGCCGGAAGGCGGAGGGCCGTCGATCGCTCAGGACCACAAGATCGTTCCGCCGAGCAGAAGCGAGATGAAGCGCTCGATGGAAGCGTTGATCGAGCAGTTCAAGCTGTACACCGAAGGTCACCGCGTGCCCGCGGGCGAGATCTATGCCGCCGTCGAGGCGCCGAAGGGTGAGTTCGGTGTCTATCTGGTGTCCGACGGGACCAACCAGCCTTACCGCTGCAAGATCCGCGCGCCCTCCTTTGCGCACCTGCAGGCGATGGATTTCCTAAGTCGCGGACATCTGCTCGCCGACGTCGCCGCCATCATTGGATCGCTCGACATCGTGTTCGGCGAAATCGACCGCTAGCGCGCGAAATGTTTCGCGATCCCAGTTGTGGATCAAATCACGCCGTTCAGTGTTTTCCCGAAGGTTCTGGTCCTCGACTAACTGAAGGGAACAACACGATGCCCAGAAAGCAAACCATCCGGAAGGCGCAAGCGGACAAGCGGGCCGGGAAATCGCCGAGCACGCAGGCCGGCGAGTTCGTCAAGGAGCAGATGGACAAGATCCGCCGCGGCGAACATGGCGCAAGGTCGGCGCGGCAGGCCGTCGCCATCGGGCTGTCGGAAGCGCGCCGTGCCGGCGTCGATCTTCCGCCGCCGAGGAAGGGCCGGACCAGTGCACGCACGCGGCGCAGCGCGAAATACGCCTATGAGGCCGGCCAGGGCCGGCGCAAGACGAAGCGCCGTCCGCGCGTCTCTCGCGCCGTCAAGAAGGTCTTGAAGGCCGAGCCGAGGCGCGCCGCCTCCACGCGCGCGCTGTCGCGGCAGGCGACCAGCGCCGCCCGGCGCCGCAGCGCGGCTTCTCGCTCGGCGGCCGCCCGTAAGGCATCGCGCACGAAGGGGACGAAGGCTCACTCCGTTGCAGCTCGAAAAGCAGTACGCACCAAGGGCGCTAAGGGGCGCTCTGTTGCCGCGAAGAAGGCTGCCCGCACGAGGGCACGGCGGAGGCGGTGACCAGGTGTGATCTCGATTACTGCACGACGTCGAGTTTGACCGGCGCAATGCCCTTGCCGACCATGCCGAGTTCTTGCGCCGCGGAATAGGAGACGTCGACCACACGCCCCGGTACATACGGCCCGCGATCATTGACGCGCACCGTCACCGAGCGGCCGGTGTTCGTATTCGTCACGCGCAGCTTGGTGCCGAACGGCAGCGTCGGATGCGCGGCGGTCAATTCCTTCGGATCGAATTTCTCGCCGCTCGCGGTCTTGGTGCCCTGCCAGTAGAAGCTCGCAACGCCGCTCGACTTGCCCTTGCTCTCGCTTGCCTCAGGCGCGCGCCGCACGACAGAGGCGGTTGCCACTGGCCGGCGCGGCTGCTCGATCGCCACCCGTGGCGGCGCAGCGCTGCGCACGCTGGAATGCTGCGCCCGGTACGGCGACTGCCCGCAGGCCGCGAGCGTCGCGGCGCCGGCGATGATCACGGCGGCCTTCAGGAATCGAGACATGGTCTGCCCCTCCGTTTGCGACAGTCGGTTGTGCAAACGGGGCAGTACCGTGTCTCATTGCGGCGCGGCTTGCCGATTTGGATCGGGTTGTGGCGGGGCAGTCACACGCGGGCACGAAAGCGCCATGATATTGACGCGCCGCCGCCGCGGAGGATGCTGGCAGAGGCGTTTTTGCGTCAGGCGCGCTGCGAAACGGTCAGCTGCAGAAGTATTATCGGCTTTCAGCAGCAGCCTCTAAAGCGACCTTTCCCGACGGCATAGCGCGCTTGCTGGCGTTCGCGAAAGAATTCCACATACGTCATGATCGGCTGGTCGGGATGCTTCGATCGCCGGTGCGCAACGTATGTTTCGTAATCGGGAACGCCGATCATAAGGCGCGCAGTGCGCGTGCTCCAATAACTGGCGGTTCGCATCGCGCTGGCGGACTGGTCGAACAAATTCTGCAGGTCAGGCATGGCTGCCTCCCGCGGCTACTCCAGCGAACTCGATTTCCATTGCGGTCGGCTGCGGATTGCCCAGTGCTCGCCAGATATTGATCAGGCCATAGATCACTGTCGCAACGACCACCAGCACGAACAAGGCTGCAAGCGATGCATCGACGTAGTCGTTGAAGACGATCCGGCTCATCTCGCCAAGCGTTTTTGCCGGTGCCAACAACTGACCCGCTGCGATTGAATCGCTGTATTTGAGCGCGTGGCTGACGAACCCCACGTTCGGATCTGGGCTGAACACCTTCTGAAGGCCCGCGGTCGTCGTGCAGGCCACGAGCCACGTGGCGGGCACAATCGTCACCCACGCGAACCGCTCGCGCTTCATCTTGAACAGAACGACGGTGCACACCGTCAACGCGATTGCCGCCAGCATCTGGTTGGCGGTGCCGAACAGAGGCCATAGCGTCCAGATACCACCCAATGGGTCGATCACGCCGACGTAGAGAAAGTAGCCCCACAGCGCGCACGAAAGCGCCGAGCCGATAAGGTTGTTGGTCCAGGACGCCGTCTCCTTGAACGCCGGGACAGCGTTGCCGATGAGATCCTGAATCATGAATCGGAGCACGCGCGTTCCAGCGTCGACTGTGGTGAGTATGAACAGGGCCTCGAAGAGGATCGCGAAGTGGTACCAGATGCCCATCAGGGCACGGCCACCAAGGAACGACGACAGGATATGGGCCATGCCGACGGCGAGCGTCGGTGCACCGCCGGTGCGTGACATGATCGAGGTCTCCCCGACGTCCTTGGCCATTTGAGTAATCTCGTCCGGGGTCACCACGAACCCCCATGCCGAGATGACTTGCGCGGCTTGGTCAGCCGTGGTGCCGATCAGTCCTGCAGAGCTGTTCATCGCAAAATAGACGCCGGGATGGATGATGCTCGCGCCGATCATCGCCATGATCGCGACGAACGATTCCATCAACATTGCGCCGTAGCCGATGAAGGCGATCTGGCTTTCGTTCTCGATCATCTTCGGCGTCGTCCCCGACGCAATGAGAGCATGCCATCCGGAAACGGCGCCGCAGGCGATGGTAATGAACAGGAACGGGAACAGGCTGCCAGCCCAAACCGGTCCGCTGCCGTCGATGAATTTGGTGACGGCCGGCATCTGGAGATCGGGACGAACGATGATGATGCCGATGGCCAGAAGTGCGATGGTGCCGATCTTGAGGAATGTCGAAAGGTAATCGCGTGGTGCCAGAAGCAGCCAGACCGGCAGCACGGATGCGACGAAGCCGTATCCGATGATGATCAGCGCGAGCGTCTCCCCTCGCAGATCGAAGTACACGGCGAGCTCAGGCGTCTCGGACACGGTCTTGCCATAGATCAGCGCTGCGAGAAGCAGCACGCAGCCGAGCAGTGACATTTCGCCGACCCTGCCCGGGCGGATAAACCGGCCATAGACACCCATGAGAAGCGCGATCGGAATCGAGCAGAACACCGCGAAAGTTCCCCACGGACTGCCGATCAGCGCCTTGACGACGACAAGAGCGAGAACTGCAAGGACGATGACGCAGATCAGGAGAATGCCTATGCCGGCGATCGTGCCGGCCACAGCTCCCATCTCGGCGCGCACGATGTCGCCGAGCGAGCGACCATCGCGCCGCGTCGATAGAAACAGCACGGTCATGTCCTGGACCGCGCCTCCAAACACCGCGCCGGCGAGAATCCAGAGCGTACCCGGCAGATAGCCCATTTGCGCGGCAAGCACTGGACCAACCAGTGGACCCGCGCCGGCGATCGCCGCGAAATGATGGCCGTAGAGCACGTATTGATTGGTCGGAACGTAATCGAGACCGTCATTATGGCGAACGGCAGGCGTTATTCGCGCGCCATCGACCCCGAGCGCCCGGTCGGCGACGAACAGCCCATAAAACCGGTAGGCGATGAAATAGATGCAGACCGCGGCGACGACCAGCCACGCGGCGTTGACCGTTTCACCTCGGTTGAGCGCCACGATCGCGAATGCCACGGCACCCAGAAGAGCGACCGCGATCCACAAGAGCTTCGTCTGGGGCGCACGCGAATTGTCGATGATACTCATGGACGTCCTCCCGCACTGCAGGAAGCCCAACCAAACAAAATTCACCCTGGCGGGGACCTTGATCGAGGCAAGAGTGTACTGGCTGGGATCCTTCCTTCCCGTACGCCAAGGTCAGGACTGGGTATCTCGCTACGCTCAGAACTCGCTAAAGTTCCATTTGCCGGCATAATTCTAGGACTCTGACTCTTCGCTGGGGAGGGATGGGTGCGGAGAAAGACCGTGGAATCGGGCCAATTGGACTTTGGGAGCCATTTCGTCCTCCCCGCAACATTTGCTATTCCATCCCCAGATTGCTTGCGCCGGGGTAGGGAATGCTGACGGGTGAACTTCGCTCCAAGATCGACAATGTCTGGAATGCCTTCTGGGCCGGCGGCATCGCCAACCCGCTCGAGGTGATCGAGCAGATCACCTACCTCCTCTTCCTGCGCGGCCTCGATGACGCGCACACCCTCGCAGAGCGCAAGTTCACCCGGACGGGCAAGCCGATGGAGCGGCGCATCTTCCCGGAGGGCAAGGACGGCCTCGGCAAGGGCGGCGGCGTCGCCTACGAGGATATGCGTTGGTCGCGGCTGAAGAACAGGGATCCCGCGACGATGTATTCGATCGTCGCGGAGCACGTCTTCCCGTTCCTCCGCAACATGGCCGAAGAAGGCACCGCCCACGCCACCCACATGAAGGGCGCGCGCTTCACCATCCCGACGCCTGCGCTGCTGGCGAAGGTGGTCGACCTGCTCGCGGACATCCCGATGGAGGACCGCGACACGAAGGGCGATCTCTACGAATACATGCTGGCGAAGATCGCCACTTCAGGCCAGAACGGCCAGTTCCGCACCCCGCGTCACATCATCGCGCTGATGGTCGAGATGATGGCCCCCAACCCGAAGGACGTGATCTGCGATCCCGCCTGCGGCACCTGCGGCTTCCTGGTCGCGGCCGGCGAATATCTGCGCGAGAATCACCCGAAACTGTTTCACGACAAGGAAAGCCGCGACCATTTCAACGAGGAGATGTTCCACGGCTTCGATTTCGACGGCACGATGCTGCGCATCGGCTCGATGAACATGACGCTGCACGGAGTCGAAGACCCCGACATCCGCTACAAGGATTCGCTGTCGCAGGAACATGCGGGTGACGAAGATCGCTATTCGCTGTTGCTGGCCAATCCGCCCTTTGCGGGCTCGCTCGACTACGAGACGACGGCGAAGGACTTGCTCGCCATCGTCAAGACCAAGAAGACCGAGCTTCTGTTCATGGCGCTGTTTCTGAAGCTCCTGAAGCGCGGCGGGCGTGCGGCGGTGATTGTGCCGGATGGCGTGCTGTTTGGGTCGTCCACTGCGCACAAGGCGATCCGCAAGATGTTGGTTGAGGATCACAAGCTCGACGGCATCGTGAAATTGCCCCCAGGCGTGTTCAGGCCCTATGCCGGTGTATCGACTGCAATCGTGCTGTTCACCAAGACCGATTCCGGCGGCACGGATCACGTCTGGTTCTACGATTGCCAAGCGGATGGCTTTTCTCTCGACGACAAGCGCAACGCGCTGCTGCCGCCGGAGAAGATCGGACCGAGCGCCAAACTGATCGAAGATGAGTACGACAAGAACAATCTCCCCGATATCGCCGCGCGTTGGAGGGAGCGAAATGGCTCAGAACGAATGCGCTCGCGAACGGCGCAGAGTTTCTGCGTGCCTAGGTCAGAGATCGCCGGTGCGGGTTACGATCTTTCGATAAATCGTTACAGGGAAATTGTACATGAGGTCGTAGAGCACCGCTCGCCAAGGGAGATTATTTCGGAACTAAAGGCGCTGGAGCAGGATATCGCGGCCGGCTTGAAAGAGTTGGAGGCGATGCTGTGAGCGTACACATGGCCACGCTAGGCGACGTGGTGGAGATTAAGGGAGGGGGGACGCCGTCCAAAGCGAATTCATCTTTTTGGACGGGGGATATTCCGTGGATATCCCCAAAGGATATGAAGCGCTGGGAGATTGATGACGCTGAAGACAAGATCACATCTGAAGCCATCAACAAGAGTGCCACTAATTTGGTCCCCTCTAATTCGATTCTAGTCGTCAATCGTTCCGGCATTCTCAAACATACTCTCCCGGTAGGGATCACTCGCCGACCTGTTGCGATCAATCAGGATATCAAAGCGCTAATCTGCAATGGTTGCGCGCATCCCGAATATGTCGCCCACATGGTAAAGGCTGCCGAGCCGATCGTATTGAAGTGGGTCCGTGCTACTACCGCCGACAATTTTTCTATTGAGAATCTTCGGTCCCTTCAAATCCCGCTTCCTCCGTTCGACGAACAGCAACGCATCGCGGCGATTCTGGATAAGGCGGATGCGCTGTGCCGCAAGCGCAAACAGACGCTCGATCTTCTGCAGGAGCTAACTCTTGGGCTAGTTTCGAAATACCTCGATGACAGACGAACAAGAGCCTCAATCGAGCTCGGTGAAATTATCACGGACGGGCCGACTAACGGGCTTTATAAGCCATCTACGGACTACGGCGACGGAGTTCCTATCGTTCGGATCGATAGTTTTTATGATGGCAAAATCGTCAACACCCCGCTCAAACGGCTCCGTGTGACCGAAACGGAGATGACACGCTTTCAGCTTCGGGTCGGCGATCTTGTCATCAATCGTGTGAACAGCCTCGAATACTTGGGCAAGAGCGCCATCGTCGATAAGATTTCGGAGCCAACGGTCTTTGAGTCGAACATGATGAAGTTTGCAGTAGATTCGTCGATCCTTTTACCCGAAGTGTGCATAGCATTGTTACAAACGCCGGAAGTAAAGGGGCAGATTCTCCGCAAGGCAAAAAAAGCTGTAAATCAAGCAAGCATCAACCAAGGTGATGTCAAAAGCTTACGTTTGCCATTGCCCGCAATGATCGATCAAAACAAGTTTCTTGCGGGTGCGAGCAAGATTGAATCGCTGAGAGCCAAAGCGATGAAGGACGAGGGGGCTTTGAGTTCTCTATTCTCCTCTCTCCAACACCGCGCATTTTCCGGACAACTCTGACCATGCGCTTCGAGTTCGATTGGGATCCGGCCAAGGCGGAGAGCAATCGGCGCAAGCATGGGGTCACCTTCGAGGAGGCTATGGGGGTGTTTGCCGACCCCCTCGCCCTGTCGCTGCTCGATGATGAATCTGGCCAAGGCGAGGAGCGGTGGGTTACCATAGGTCGAATTCCTGCTAGCCGATTGCTGCTGGTGGTGCATACTTGGGTCGAGATATCGGCGGATCGGGTGTCGATACGCATCATTTCGGCCCGGCAACCGACACGCCGTGAGATCAGCCAATACGAGGAAGGGTGATCCGATGAAGGACGAGTACGATTTCTCGAAGGCCACGCGCGGCAAGTTCTTCCGCGAAGGGGCGCGCCTCGTGCCTCCGGTCCACCTGGAGCCGGAAGTGCTGGACTACCTCACCAAACGGGCGGAGGCGCGGGGGGTTTCGCTGAGCACGCTGGTCAACACGCTGCTCCGGAAGGATATCGAACTGATCGACGCGGGCAAGTAGCGACCGCGCATGTCCAACTTCGCCTTCCTTGCCGCCGAGTTTCCCACCGTGCATGAGGCGGCGGTGGAGGCGGAGCGTCAGGCGGCGGTGTCGCCGACCGCGGCGGCGTTCTTTGCCGGCAAGACCGTCGAAGTCGCGGTCAAGTGGGCTTTCAAGAACGATCCCGGGCTGAAGCTTCCCTATCAGGACAACATCTCCGCGCTGTTGCACGAGCCGAGTTTTCGTCGCGCGGCGGGCGAGGCGGTGTTCGCCAAGGCCCGGTACATCAACACGCTGCGCAACCGCGCGGTGCACGAAGAACGCAAGATCAGCGCGGGTGATGCCACCGGCTCGGTGAAGGAGCTGTTTCACGTCTGCTTCTGGTTTGCGCGCACCTATGCCAAAGCCAAGCCGCCGGATGGATTGACGTTCGATCCATCCGTCCTGTCGCGCCGCGACGAAGCGCTGAAGAAAGCCTTTGGCCATATCAAGGCGCAACAGGCCGCACTCGACTCAAAGAATGGCGAGCTGACGAAGCTCCTGGCCGACAAGCAGAATCTCGACGAAGAGTTGAAGAAGCTCCGAGCCGAAGTGGCGGCCGCGCGCAAGGCCGCCGAAGCAAGGCCGGACCGGCACGACTACAACGAAGCCGAGACGCGCGACCGCTTCATCGATCTGTTGCTGCTGGAAGCCGGCTGGCCGCTCGACAAGCCCGACGACCGCGAGTTCCGCGTCGAGGGCATGCCGAACAACGAAGGGGTCGGCTTTGTCGATTACGTGCTGTGGGGCGCGGACGGCAAGCCGCTTGGGCTGGTCGAGGCCAAGCGGACGCGCAAGGATGCGCGTTCCGGCCAGCAGCAGGCCAAGCTGTATGCCGACCTCCTTGAGCAGCGCTTTGGACAGCGCCCGGTCATCTTCTATTCCAACGGCTATGAGCATTGGATTTGGGACGACACGCGCTATCCGCCGCGCCAGATCGGCGGCTTCTACAAGCGCGATGAGCTCGAGCTTCTGATCCAGCGCCGAACCGGCCGCAAGTCGCTGGCCGTCGAGCCGATCAATCGCAGAATCGTCGAGCGCCCCTACCAGCACCGCGCCATCCGCGCCATTTCCAGGCATTTCGAGGAAGACGGCGAGCGCAAGGCGCTGCTGGTCATGGCCACCGGTGCCGGCAAGACTCGCACCGTGATCGCGCTGGTCGATCTTCTGATGCGCGCAGGCTGGGTCAAGCGGGTGCTGTTCCTTGCCGATCGCGTGGCGCTGGTGAACCAGGCGGCCGGCGCATTCAAGATGCACCTGCCGGATTCCGCCCCGGTCAATCTGGTGACGGAGCGGACCGGCCAGGGCCGCGTCTTCATCTCGACTTACCCCACGATGATGAACCTGATCGATGGCAAACAGGATGGCCGCGCGACTTTCGGTCCCGGCCATTTCGATCTGATCGTGATCGACGAGGCTCACCGCTCGGTCTATCAGCGCTATCGCGCCATCTTCGAGTATTTCGATTCCTATCTTGTCGGCCTCACCGCCACACCCAAGGACGACATCGACCACAATACCTACTCGCTGTTCGATCTTGAGGACGGCGTTCCTACCGATGCCTATTCGCTCGAAGAAGCGGTGGCCGAGGGGCACCTCGTGCCGCCCAAGACGATTTCGGTGCCGCTGAAGATCGTCCGCTCCGGCCTGCGCTATGACGAATTGAGCCAGGAGGAGAAAGACCAGTGGGACATGCTGGAATGGGGCGAGGACGAAATCCCCGACAGCGTCGAGGCGGCCGAGGTCAACAAGCGGTTGTTCAACGAGGATACCGTCGATCACGTGATCGCCCACCTCATGCAGAACGGGCTCAAGGTCGAGGGCGGCGACCGGCTCGGCAAGACCATCATCTTCGCCAAGAACGAGGCCCACGCCAAATATATCGAACAGCGTTTCAACGCCGCTTATCCCGGGCTGGCCGGGCATTTCGCGCGGGTCATCACGCACCAGACCGGCGCCTACGCCCAGACTCTCATCGACGATTTCTCGATCAAGTCAAAAGTCCCGCACATCGCGATATCGGTCGACATGCTCGACACCGGCATTGACGTGCCGGAAGTCGTCAATCTCGTCTTCTTCAAGCCCGTTCGCTCCAAGACAAAATTCTGGCAGATGATCGGCCGCGGCACACGGCTATGCCCTGATCTGTTCGGTCCCGGGCAGGACAAGGAATTCTTCCGGGTTTTTGACTATTGCCAGAACATCGAATTCTTCGGGGCCAATCCGGAACTGAAGGAGGCCGGCGCCGCAAGGTCGCTCTCTGAACGCCTGTTTGCCAGCCGCGTCGATCTCGTGCGAGCGCTGGACGAAAAGGAGGCGAAGGTCGCCGGCCTCGCGGAGGCGGCGCAAGCACCGTACGGCGAAGACAAGCCGCCGAGTGAGCCCGAGGTTCGGGCATCCGCGGCAAAGACCTTGCTTGATGTCATCGGCGGGCTCAACGCCGACAATTTCATTGTGCGCCAGCATCGCCGCGCCGTCGAGAAGTACCGCGAGCCGAAAGAGTGGGACAGGATCGACGATCAAAAGCGCAAGGAGCTGCTGGAGGAAATCGCGCCGCTGCCGTCCAGCCACATGCTTGGAACAGAGGACGCAAAGCGCTTCGATCTCCTGATGTTCTCGCTGGAGCTGGCGCTGCTCAAGGGCTCGAAGCGGTTCGATACCCTGAGGAAGCAACTTCTGGAGATCGCTTCCGCCCTCGAGGAGCAGACCGGCATTCCGGCGATCGCACAGCACGCCGCCCTGATCGAGGAAATCCAGACCGAGCAATGGTGGGAGGGGCTTACCGTCCCGCTTCTCGAATTGGCGCGACTGCGCCTGCGCGATCTGATCCAGCACATCGAGAAAACCAGGAAGACCATCGTCTATTCGAATTTCGCCGACGAGATCGGCGAGGGCACCGAGCTGCAATTGCCGCAAATCGGCGAGGCCGATTTTGCACGGTTCAAGGCCAAGGCGCGGCATTTCCTCCGCGCGCACCAGGACAATATCGTACTGCACAAGTTACGGCATGGCAGGCCGTTGACGCCCTCCGATCTGGAGGGACTTGAGCGGATGCTTCTTGACGCCGGTGTCGGCGAAGCCGGCGACATCGAACGGGCTCGCCAGAACAGCAACGGCTTCGGCCGGTTCGTCCGCTCCCTCGTCGGGCTTGATCGTGCCGCCGTGAGCGAGGCGTTCGGTGAGTTTATTGCCGCGGGCACCGCGAC
>Ga0187815_10000764_pt1 | contig 15462 bp, 13 predicted proteins | sample NC_S_5_FD_132962 | JGI IMG/M metagenome (GOLD analysis project Ga0187815, IMG submission 132962) | Wetland sediment microbial communities from Neuse River Estuary, North Carolina, USA - ASW-S_5 | ecosystem: Environmental > Aquatic > Freshwater > Wetlands > Sediment | place: USA: North Carolina...
AAAGGCGTTGAGCTGGTGGGTGCCGGCGGGAGCGTCGTTCTCGACCACGAGCTCGCCCGCGCTGTGCTTGATGACCGCGGCACGACCGAACAGGTCGTAGTGCAGGTTCACCGCCACCACCAGCCGCTGCTCATAGGCGCGGCACACCGAAACCGGCACTGGGTTGACCAGCGCTCCGTCGACGAGAATGCGCTTGTTGGCGAGCACCGGCTCGAACACGCCGGGCAGGGCGTAGGAGGCGCGCATCGCCGTGATGAGCGAGCCGCTCGAGAGCCAGATTTCATGGCCGGTGCGAATTTCGGCGGCCACGCAGACGAAGGGCTTTGGCAGATCCTCGAAGCGCAGGCCGGAAAGATGCTCCTGCATGCGCGCGGTCAGCTTCATGCCGCCGAGCAGGCCACTGCCGCCGATGCGGAAATCGAGCAGGCCGAACATGCGCCGCTTGGTGAGGCTGCGGGCGAAATCCTCCAGTTCGTCCAGCTTGCCGGCCAGATAGCAGCCGCCGACCAGCGCGCCGATCGACGTGCCGGCGATCATGTCGATCTCGATGCCGGCTTCATCCAATGCGCGCAGCACGCCGATATGCGCCCAGCCGCGCGCCGCGCCGCCACCGAGGGCAAGCGCAATTCCGGATTTGTTTAGCGGTTGCGGATCGGAAATGCCGCCGGAAGAGGCGGGACCGTTTGCTTCTCTCACATCAGGCCTGTTGCGCAGTGACGCCCATTCGAGCATCGCAATCTCCCATGTCCCGCATCGAGGATAGACGCAGGACGTATCGAAAGAATGAATCCGTTTTTACCGCCCCGGATTTGTTATGTGGCGTCGAGATATGTCTTTTTCGCGTCGAAAAGTGGCGCGGAGCCGTCGCTGACCAATGAAGCTACACCATCCTTCCGTTCCACCCTCCGGTAGAAACAGGAACGCCGGCCGGTGTGACAGGTTGCATCATGGCCCGAAACATTTACGCGCAACCACATCGCATCCTGGTCGCAGTCGGTGCGCATCTCCACGACATGCTGGAAATTGCCCGAGGTCTCGCCCTTCTTCCACAGCGCGTTGCGCGAGCGTGACCAGTAATGAGCGATGCCGGTCTCGATGGTCAGCGCCAGCGCTTCGGCGTTCATATGGGCGACCATCAGCAGCATGCCGTCGCCCGCATCGGTGACGACGGCGGTGACGAGGCCGTTTGCGTCGAAGCGCGGCGTGAAGGTGTTGCCGTCTTCAAGCGCCTTCTTGTCTGTCGAGGCTTTCTGGAATTCAAGCGCGGTCATTGCCGGCTCCCTCTTCTCGTGAAGCCGGCAATATTGCTGCCCGGCTTATTTGCTGCCGTGTCGCACCATGGTCATGAAGCGAAGCTGTTCTTCGGGGCTGTCGCTGAAAACGCCCGTAAAGGTCGAGGTCAGCGTGGTGGAGCCCTGTTTGCGAATGCCGCGCATGGCCATGCACATATGCTCGGCCTCGATCATGACGGCCACGCCGCGCGGGTTGAGCACGTCCTGGATGACATTGGCGATCTGCGCGGTCATGGCTTCCTGCGTCTGCAGGCGATGGGCGAAGATGTCGACCACGCGGGCGATCTTGGACAGGCCGACGACCTTGCCGTCCGGCAGGTAGCCGACATGCGCCCTGCCGATGATCGGCACCATGTGGTGCTCGCAATGCGAGTGGAATTCGATGTCCCGGATCAGCACGAGGTCGTCATAGCCGGCGACTTCCTCGAAGGTGCGGCCGAGTTCCTCGGCCGGGCACATGTCGTACCCGTTGAACATTTCCAGGAAGGCCTTGGCGACGCGCTTGGGCGTGTCGACCAGACCTTCGCGGTCGGGATTGTCGCCGGTCCAGCGCAGCAGGGTGCGCACGGCGGCTTCCACCTCGGCCTGATTGGGCCTGTCGGTTGTCGGCTTTTCCATATAGGCCGACGATGGCATGACTTTTTTCTTGATTACGGCGTCCATAAAGGCGTCTCCCGTAGTTCCCCTCGACGGAGGAACGAGTTGAACGGACCACAGCCCTTTACGGGAACGTCCGCGAAAGCGGCCCGAAGCGGCGTGACGGAAATTCCGAAACCCAGGCATCAGTGACTGCCTTGCTGTCATCGGAACACAACCATTATATATGGGCTTGCGAGGCGAATGAAAGATGCCGATACGGCATAGGCTGTTTTCTGAACGGCGATGGTTTGAAAAATCATGATCGATGATGTCTACAATGCGAAAATTCTTGGTTTCGCGGGAAATATCGCGCGGATAGGCCGGCTTGAGCACCCCGACGCGACCGCGACCGCTCACTCCAAGCTGTGCGGGTCGACAGTCACCGTCGACCTCAAGATGGAGGATGGCGTGGTCACCGATTTCGCTCATGACGTGAAGGCCTGCGCGCTGGGGCAGGCGTCGTCCTCGATCATGGCCGCCAACGTGATTGGCGCAAGCGCCGACGAATTGCGGAACGTGCGTGAAACCATGCTGAAAATGTTGAAGGAAAACGGCCCGCCGCCCAACGGCCGATTCGCCGACCTGAAATATCTGGAGCCGGTGCGCGACTACAAGGCGCGCCATGCCTCGACCATGCTGACGTTCGATGCGGTGGTGGACTGCATCGGCCAGATCGAGAAAAAGCGCGAAGTCGCTTGAAGCGACAAAAGCTCGTTACGGAAAAGCGCCGGCCCCGTTGGAGCCGGCGTTTTCGATTCAGGCAAGCATGTCCCGTACCATCGGCACGACCTTGGTGCCGTAGAGTTCGATGGAGCGCATCATCTTTTCGTGAGAGAGCGGTCCGTTCGAATACTTCATCTGGAAGCGCGATATGCCGAGCGCCTTGACGGTCGATGCGATCTTGCGGGCGACCGTCTCAGGTGAGCCGACATAGAGCGAGCCCATATCCGCCTCGGAATCGAAGGTCGCGCGGGTGGTGGGCGGCCAGCCGCGTTCGGACCCGATGCGGTCGTGCATCTTCTTGTAGTTCGGCCACAATTCCTCGCGCGCCTGCTCGTCGGTGTCGGCGACATAGCCCGGCGAATGCACGCCGATGGGCTTCTTGTCCTGGCCGAGCTGATCGAGCGCGCGATGGTAGAGGTCTACAAACGGCTTGAACCGCTTCGGATCGCCGCCGATGATGGCGAGCATCATTGGCAGGTCGTAGCGCGCCGCGCGGATCACCGATTCCGGGCTTCCACCAACGCCGATCCAGGTCTTGAGCGTGCCAGATTCGGTTGGCGGGTAGACGCTCTGGTTGTCGAGTGGCGGGCGGATCGACCCCTGCCAGGTGACAGCACCGCCTTTCAGCAGCGCCGCGAAGAGGTCGAGCTTTTCAGAGAAGAGGGTCTCGTAGTCGTTGAGCCTGTAGCCGAACAGCGGGAAGGATTCTGTGAAAGAGCCACGGCCGAGGATGACTTCGGCGCGGCCGTTCGACAGCGCATCCACCGTGGAAAAACGCTGGAACACACGGATCGGATCGTCAGAGCTCAGCACCGTGACGGAGGAACCGAGCTTTATGTTCTGCGTCCGCGCCGCGATCGCGGCCAGCACGGTTTCCGGCGTCGATACCGCGAAATCGTTGCGGTGATGTTCGCCGACCCCGATGAAATCGATGCCGAGCTGGTCGGCAAGGACGGCCTCGTTCACCACATTGCGGATGACCTGCGCCTGCGGCAGCAGGTTCCCGTCGCCGTTCATCGTCACGTCTCCGAACGTGTCCAGTCCGAATTCTATCTTGTCCGACATGATGTTCCTCTGTCGTGAAAGCCGGGAGAATGGCCGGCGGATGGCTTTGTCGCAATCGTCTCCAGCGAACGGCCGAACGCCAAGATCGGGGGCGGAGATGATCTATTCGGCGTTTCAGATAAGCCGCCTTGGGAACGCTTCACATTCGCCGACCTAAGCACGAACTGTTCACATATGATTGACGATGAGGTTTTCGTGTTCGTCGAACGGCCTCGCGCCCGTCGCGTGGTTGCAATCGGCGCGGGGAAGCGACATCTACGGGATGAATAGCCTTTCGGGTCGAAATCGAACTTGGAACATTCGCATCAGCATACTGTCCGCCCTGCCGCGCAAGGCAGGAACTGGGCCGGCTCCTGGCGCAAGACGCCGGGCCGGGTTTTTGGCACGTCACTCGTGCGCCTTTACCAGCTCACGCTGTCCGGCTTCATAGGCAATTCCTGCCGCCATCTGCCCACCTGCTCGGAATATGCCTATGAGGCGATTGCCCGGCACGGCTTGTGGGCCGGCGGCTGGATGGGACTTTTCCGGGTGATGCGCTGCGGCCCATGGGGCACGCATGGCATCGACCGGGTGCCGGAAGCGCTGCAGCCGCGCTATCGCTGGTATACGCCCTGGCGCTTTTGGCACATCGGTAAAGCGTCGCAACAGGACCATTCCTGACGCAGAATGCTTTACGGAACGAGAAACTGGCCCTAAAAGATCGCTCGCCCGCCGGATGCGAGAAATCCGGCATTCACCACCCGCGCTCGTTTGCGGGACTGGATATGGAGAAGAGCTTTGCTGAATTCTGTTTCCCTTACATTTCCCGATGGTTCCGTCCGCGAATATGAAGCGGCGATGACCGGCATGGGCCTGGCCGAGTCAATTTCCAAGTCGCTCGCCAAGAAGGCGGTTGCCTACAGCATCGATGGCCAGGTGCGCGATCTTTCCGACCCGCTCGGCAAGTCGGGCAAGGTCGAGATCGTCACCCGCGACGACCCGCGCGCGCTGGAGCTGATCCGCCATGACGCCGCCCACGTGCTCGCCGAAGCCGTGCAGGAGCTGTGGCCGGGCACCCAGGTCACCATCGGCCCCGTGATCGACAACGGTTTCTATTACGACTTTGCGCGCAACGAGCCTTTCACGCCGGAAGACCTTCCGGTGATCGAGAAGAAGATGCGCGAGATCATCGCCCGCAACAAACCCTTCACCAAGGAGGTGTGGTCGCGCGAGAAGGCCAAGCAGGTGTTCCGCGACAAGGGCGAGGCCTACAAGGTCGAGCTGATCGACGCGATCCCCGAGGATCAGGACCTCAAGATCTACGCGCAGGGCGAGTGGTTCGATCTCTGCCGCGGCCCGCACATGGCCTCCACCGGCCAGGTCGGCAACGCGTTCAAGCTGATGAAGGTGGCCGGCGCCTATTGGCGCGGCGACGCCAACAACCCGATGCTGACGCGTATTTACGGCACGGCCTGGGCCGAGCAGTCGCAGCTCGACCAGTATCTCCATATGCTGGAAGAGGCGGAGAAGCGCGACCATCGCCGCCTCGGCCGCGAGATGGACCTATTCCATTTCCAGGAAGAGGGGCCGGGCGTCGTGTTCTGGCACGCCAAGGGCTGGAAGATGTTCCAGACTCTGGTGAGCTATATGCGCCGCCGCCTGGACAGCCACGGCTATCAGGAGGTCAACGCCCCGCAGGTGCTCGACAAGTCGCTCTGGGAGACTTCGGGCCACTGGGGTTGGTATCGCGACAACATGTTCAAGGTGACGGTTGCCGGCGACGACACCGACGACGATCGTGTCTTCGCGCTGAAGCCGATGAACTGTCCCGGCCATGTGCAGATCTTCAAGCATGGCTTGAAGTCCTACCGCGATCTGCCGATCAGGCTTGCCGAATTCGGCAATGTGCATCGTTACGAGCCTTCGGGAGCTCTGCACGGGCTGATGCGCGTGCGCGGCTTCACGCAGGACGATGCGCATGTCTTTTGCACCGACGAGCAGATGGCGGCCGAGTGCCTGCGCATCAACGACCTGATCCTCTCGGTCTATAAGGACTTCGGCTTCGACGAGATCACCATCAAGCTGTCGACGCGGCCGGACAAGCGTGTCGGCTCCGACGAGCTGTGGGACCGCGCCGAATCCGTGATGATGAAGGTGCTGGACCAGATCCAGCAGCAGTCCAACAACATCAAGACCGGCATCCTGCCGGGCGAGGGCGCCTTCTATGGACCGAAGTTCGAGTATACGCTGAAGGACGCCATCGGCCGCGAATGGCAGTGCGGCACCACGCAGGTCGACTTCAACCTGCCGGAGCGGTTCGGCGCCTTCTACATCGGCCCCGATTCGGAAAAGAAGCAGCCAGTGATGATCCACCGCGCCGTTTGCGGCTCGATGGAGCGCTTCCTCGGCATCCTGATCGAGAACTTCGCGGGGCATTTCCCGCTGTGGTTCGCGCCGGTGCAGGTGGTGGTGGCGACGATCACCTCGGATGCCGATGAATATGCCCGGAAGGTCGTGGCCCGGCTGAAGGCCGCCGGCCTCTCGGCCGAGGCGGACCTGCGCAACGAGAAGATCAACTACAAGGTCCGCGAGCACTCGCTGGCCAAGGTTCCGGTGATCCTCGTTTGCGGCAAGCGCGAGGCGGAAGAGGCGACCGTCAACGTGCGCCGTCTCGGCTCGCGCGACCAGCAGTCGATGACGCTCGACGAGGCCGTCGCGGCGCTGACCGACGAAGCCATCGCACCGGATCTGCGCCGCGCACGCGATCAGGCGGCCGCCGCCTGATCTTTCGGACCCGGCCCGCTGCCGGAGCCATCTTCACACGCCTGTCATGCAGTTGAGGCATCAGCAGCATGACAGGCGTTGTGCTATCCGGTCATGCTGTTTCCCGAGCTTTCTTACGCAAATTCGACGCAGCCGCGCATCAAGCGCTGGTTCATTCGTTCGGTCGAGGGGTTTTCGGGCCGAGACCGCTATGCGCGCCTCTATGGTACCTGGCGCAACGAGATCGTGCCGACATGCGACCGGATATTCGGCCGTATGCTTGACCTCATCGACGTGAAGGTGCGGCATGAAGGCGTCTGGCCGCCGCTGGACCTGCCCGACGGGCCTCTGGTGATCGTCGCCAATCATCCGTTCGGGATCGCCGACGGGATTGCGGTGCTGTCGCTGGCCGAACAGCTTGGCCGGCCGTTCCGCGTGCTCATCAATGCCGAGCTGATGAAAATCCCGGAGATGGCCGCCTATTCGCTTCCGGTGGACTTCAACGAGACCAAGGAAGCGCTGAAGAACAACATCGCCGTGCGCCATGAGGCGCTGCGCCTGCTGCGCGCGGGCACCACCATCGTGGTGTTTCCGGGCGGCGGCGTAGCCACAGCGCCCAAGGGGCTGGGCAAGGCCGTGGACCTGCCCTGGAAGATATTTCCGGCACGGCTGGTGCAGGACGCAAAGGCTTCCGTGATCCCGATGCACTTTTCCGGGCAGAACGGCCGTCTTTTTCACATCGTCAGCAGGCCGATGGGGCTTCTGGAACATGAGGGCAGGGTCGCGCGCTTCGTCGGTCAGCTATCGCTCACGTTGCGAACCTCGCTGTTGATACGAGAATTTGCTCGCATGTCCGGCAAGTCGATCCGGGTCCGTATCGGCGACGTCATCCGCTGGCAGGAAATCGAGCACCTGACGGAACGGAGGGAATTGCTGGCCTATCTCTACGCCAAGGTATTCGGCATGGCCGCGGAATCGAGGCAAAGCAGGCCGCTCGCGGCCTGAACTCAATCGGCCCCGTCGTTGGGGTCTTCGGCGGTCGCCTCGTTGGCCAGCACCTCGACGTCCTGGTTGTGACCGCCGGCCACGTTGAAATCGCGCTGGTAGATGCGATCCTTGTTCTTGGCAACGATCGTGTAGTCGCCCTCGGCCAGCACCATTGTGGCGAATGCGCCGACACTTTCGCGCACAGGGTCGCCAGCCGTGGTCAGCACGGACCAGGATGTGTCTGCCATCGCCTCGCCACCCTCTTCGCGCACCAGCTTCAGTGTCACTTCGGCCGCGTGGTGCTCCACGGTCGCCTCGGTCAGCTTGCCGGCCTCGACACGGATGTCCGAGCGGATGACGGCGTTGACGTTCCCGTAGGTCGAAACGATGTGATAGACGCCGGCATTGAGCCGAACGATGGTGTTGGGGCTGACGTCGGGAATGATAAGCGCCCGGTCGCCGTCCGTTTCCGGCTTGGCGTCATAGATGGAGAAACGCAGTTTGGCCGGTGGAATACGCACGCCGCCTGCCAGCGTCGCGTCCAGCTTCAGGCCGCCCGCATCGAGCACGACATCCTCGTGCTTGCCCTGCGTGCTCACGGTGATGCGTTTGGTTGCGCCGGCACGGCCGAAAGAGGCATGGACCAGATAGCTGCCCGGCGCCAGATGGAAGACGCTGGTGCCGCCTTGCGCGGAGGCCACCAGCGGCAGCTTGCCGTCAGGGCCGGGCTCCGGCCGGAACACGCGCCAGATCAGCCCGCGATTGATGTCCGCGCCATGGTCGGTGAGTTTTGCCGCGAGCGTGACCTCGCCAGTCGATTGGTCAGTCGGCCTTCCGCCATGCTGTGGCGACGCCGAATAGCCGGAAATCTCGGGCAGGTGCAGGCCACGCAACGGGTTGCCGTCCTCGGTCCGGCCCGCCGTGGGCGACAGAGCGAGAATCACGGCACCGGAAAAGGCTGCCAACTGTCTGAAGAATCCGACAAACATGACTTGTTTGAAGCTGAACGCGGTGGCAATTTCAAGGCCCTTTTCAGCGCGCGTGCCGCAGCAGCCAGAGCCGCCTCCCTCTTTCGACAGGCAGCCTCCAGCCAGAACAATCAGGAGAATACCAATCGTGTCGTCATCGATCATCGAATTCATGCTGGCCAGGAGCTCGGCCCCCATTCCGGAACTGAAGGAGCCCGCGCCCGGTGCCGCCGAGATCGAAACCATGCTCACCATCGCCTCGCGCGTGCCCGACCATGGCAGGCTCGAGCCCTGGCGCTTCATCATCTATCGCGGAGACGTGCGCCATCGCATCGGCGAGCAGCTTGCCGCGCTGGCGGAGAAGCGGGAAGGCCCGTTGACTGAAGGACGCCGCAACCAGGAGCTGGCGCGCTTTTCGCGCGCACCTCTGGTCATCGGCGTTGTCTCCAGCCCCAAGGAAAACATGAAGATCCCGCAGTGGGAGATGTTCCTGTCCGGCGGCGCGGCGGCGATGAATCTCATCGTCGCGGCCAACGCCCTCGGCTACAAGACCAACTGGATCACCAACTGGTATTCCGATGTCGAGGAAGGCAGGCGCATCCTTGGCCTCGCACCGCACGAACGGGTCGTCGGCTTCGTCCACATCGGCACCTTCGACGGCAGCGTGCCCGAGCGGCCGCGGCCGGATGTTAACAAGCTCTATTCCGAATATTCGGGGCCTTGGGAAGGTTAGGGCCTGGGCCTATCGATCAAGCGGAGGACAAAACCCCCGCCGCCCTTGCCCGCGCCAGCAGCCGTTCTGCGCGGCGCAGATGCGGGCGGTCGTACATCTGGCCTTCAATCGCCACGACGCCGGGATTTCCCGCTGCCCGAAAGGCCTCGATGACCACCGCTGCATGGGCCGTGGCTTCGGGCGAGGGGGTGAAGGCTTCATTGATGACGGGCACCTGCGCCGGGTGGATCGCCATCTTGCCGGTAAAGCCGTCGCGCTCGGCCTCTCCGCATTCGCGCCGAAAGCCGTCCATGTCGCGGAAGTTCGGATAGACGGTGTCGATCGCCGCCGTCTCGGCAGCAGAGGCGGCGAGCAGCGTCATGGTGCGCGCCAGCCGGAACACATCTGTGTAGACGCCGCGCTCGTCGCGCGCGGTGCGCGCGCCGATTGCCGCCGAAAGGTCTTCCGCTCCCCATGTCAGCCCGGAAAGGCGGCTGCTCGCGCCAGCATAACTTGCGGCGGCCAGAACGCCGGCCGCCGTTTCGGTGATGATCGGCAATATGGCGATTCTTCCGTCCGGCAGCCCGTTTTCGGCTTCCTGCACACGAAGCTTGACCGACAATTGCTGCACATCCGCGCCGCCGTTTGCCTTCGGCAGCATGATGCCGGCGGGCTTTACCGGAATGAGTGCGGCGAGGTCATCGTCGGTCAAGCCGGTGGAAAGGTCGTTGACGCGGATATAGAGGATCGGGCCGTCCTTGCCCTGGCGGGCGCGGATGAAGTCGGCGGCTATCCGGCGAGCGGACGCCTTGTTTTCGATCGATACGGAATCTTCGAGGTCGACGATCACGACGTCGGCACCGGAGGAAAAGCCCTTTTCCAGCTTCTTCTCCGAGTCACCGGGAACGAACAGCAGCGAGCGCATCAGACAGACACCGTCTTCTTCTTCATCATGGCCTGGCGCGTGCATTTGGCCACAAGAACGCCGTTCTGATTGAAGGCGCGGTGCTGGAACTCGACAATGCCGCGGTCTGCCTTGGATTTCGATTCACGCACGGAAAGCACTTCGGTCTCCACGCGGATCGTGTCGCCATGGAACACCGGATGCGGGAATGTCGTCTCCGTCATGCCGAGATTGGCGATGGTGGTGCCGAGCGTCGTGTCGTGCACCGATATGCCGATCATCAGGCCGAGCGTGAACAGCGAATTGACCAGCGGCTTGCCCCATTCCGTCTTCGAGGCGAAGTCGAAATCGATGTGCAGCGGCTGCGGATTAAGCGTCATGACAGAGAACAGCATGTTGTCGCTCTCTGTCACAGTCTTGGTCAGCGTGTGCTGGAAGACCTGGCCGACCGAAAACTCTTCCAGATACATGCCCATGCCGAATTCCTCCCTGGCTTTCAGGCTTGATAGTTGCTGCCACCGGCTGCCGCAAGCAGGTTAACAACTATGGTGAACCGTTCGTAAACCATTTGCCCATAGCGTCATCAACGGGGATCGGGCGCGTGAGTCCGATGGAAAGGGCGCTGAATGATCGTCGGGCATTTCCTGAAATGGATCGATACGGCACGAGTGGCCGAGCGCGCGGCGGCAGCGGCCGCACTGGCGCGGGCTTATGTGCAAAAAGAGTTGCCTTTCGAGGACCGCTGCGCGGCCGAGGCGGCCCTGACCCTGCTGCTTGACGATCCGTCCGCGAAGGTGCGGATGGCGATGGCCGAGGCGCTTTCCATGAGCCGCCATGCGCCGTTGCAGGTGGTCGCCGCTCTTGCGGGCGACCAGCCGGAGGTGGCCGCGCTCGTGCTGGCGCGCTCACCCCTGCTGACCGACAGCGATCTCATCGACCATGTTGCCGGTGGTTTGCCCGCCACGCAGAAATTGATTGCCGACAGGCCAGTCGTCTCGATGCCGCTTTCCGCGGCGATCGCCGAGGTCGGCGACCCCGAGGCTTGCGTGGTGCTGCTTGCCAATTCCGGGGCAGACATCGCCTCGCTCAGCTTTCGCCGCATGGCCGAGCGCCATGGCGACCTGCCTGTCGTCCGTGAGGCGCTGATCGCCGATCCGCGCCTGCCTTCCGATTGCCGGCACATGCTGCTGGTGAAGGTAGGGGAGGCACTGAAGCGTTCGCCCCTGGTTGCGGCGCTGATGGGCGCCGCGCGCGCAGAGCGGGTGATGCGGGACGCCTGCATCCGGGCTTCCATGACGCTGATCGAGGGCACGCGCTCGCAAGAGCACGCAGCCCTGGTGGAGCATCTGCGGCTGCGCGGCGACCTGACGACGGGCTTCCTCATCCGCGCGGTGACCAATGGCAAAGTCGATTTCTTCGGCGCTGCCGTTCTCGCCCTCAGCGGCCAGGCCGAGACACGGGTAAGGACGTTGCTCGCCGGCGGGCGCGACGTAGCACTTTCGGCGCTGTTTCGTGGCGCGGGCCTTGTGGCTGCCACACACAAGCCGATCATCACTGCGCTGAAGGTCTGGCGCGAGGTGGCCAACGGCAAACGCATTGCCGGCGCGCAGGAAGTGAGCTGGCTGATGCTGCAAGTGTTGGGCGACACTCCCGCCGAAAGGGAGCTCGCCGGCCTGTTGAAGTCGATCCATATCGAGGCGCTGCGCGACAATGCGCGCCGCCATGCGCTAGCAATTGCCGCGGCCTGATCGCGAAGTCAGTAGATTTCGCGCAGGGGTACTCTTCCGAAGAAAACGGGATAATCTTCGAGCGCGGCCGCAATCACGCGCAGCGAAGCTGCTGCGCGCAGCGTGGCGGCGTCGCCCCTCCGATTCGCCATTTCGATAGCCGCCTGACGGGTGCCGTCGATCAAGGCCTGCATCGACTTCCTGCCGGCCGGCGGTGACAGCACCTCCTGGGCAAAGCGCGACAGGAAGCTTGCAATGAAAGCCTTGTCCTTCGCCGCCAGCCCGCCGCCAAGCTGCAGCTTGCGCAGGCGCAGGATTTCGAGGCCGACCGTCACCGCGGCGACGCTGCCGGCCAGCAACGCCTTTCCGGTTTCGCCAAGCCGCTGCGCATAGGGCAGCAACTGGTTGATGCGGTCGTAGGTCAGGCTTTCGAATGCCGAGCGGCGCGGGACACGCTCATGCAGGCAAAGCCGCGCCAGGTCCTCGTGGAGCGCCTTGACCAGCCGGGCGGCAAAGACATGAGGCCGCGCCGGCAGCACCACGGCAAAGACCCCCATGGCCAGCAATATGCCCACAAGGATCGACGCGGTGCCGTTGAAGAAGACCTGCGGCGCGTAGACCATCGTCTGGTGCGGATTGAGGAAGGCCAGGAAGTTGATCGCGAAGGCCGTCGCGATGCCGACGAGATGCCGGTTCGCCATGCCGAGCGCGCCTATGACAAGGACGGGAATGACGAGCAGCATGAACCAGCCGAAACCGGGCAGGGCGGGCAACGCGATCTGGCCGACCACGAAAGAAAAAGGAACCGCCAGCAATGTTCCCTTGAAGAATTCCCAGGAGCTTTCGAGCGGCGCCGGCCGTGAAGCAAACAGGCTGGACACCACGGCCACGATGACGGCGACGCCCGCGACATCAGCCCATCGTGTCGCCATCCAGAAGGCGATCACCAGCGTGGTTGCCAGGGCGGCCCGCACGGCATTCCGTAGTGCTGCCTCACGGTCGCGGTGAATCATGAGAGCCGGTTGCTGGCGATTTTTGCTCCTGTCGCTGCTTGCTGGCTGGCGCACGGCATCGAGGCCGAGCAGCACTTCCTTCAAGGAGGCTGCGAATTCCGCGGCGAGCGTAAGCCGCGCGACGGTTCCGACCTTGTCGTCACCCTCCGCCGCCTGATCGGGCATCTGTTGCGCCTGCGCGCCGATGGCCTCCAGCCGCGCGATCCAAAGCGCGGTGTCGTCCAGCGCCTCGACGCCGGCGGTCGAGAGGTCCGCCAGAACGGACTTCAGCTCGTTGCGCACGGGCATCAGCGCCACGTTGCGGGGTGCTGCATGGCCATGCAGCATGCGCGTGGTGGAAAGCGCGGAAAGGAAATGGCCGATCGTGCGGCGTACCGGATGGCCATGTGTGGCAAGGCTCGGCGCTTCCAGCCGGGCATAGGTGCGCATTTCGGCCAGCGCCTGCGTTTCGGCGACCAGCTTGCGGAGAAGCCCTTCCAGCTTGCTCTTGTCGCCGCCGGTGAAGGCCCTGTGCGTGTAGTCGGCGAGATCGATGATGCTGCGTGTCAGCCGCTGGATAATGGCATCGCGGGCGAGCTGCGGCAGGATGAGCCTGCTGGCGATGCCCGCACAGACGATGCCGAGCATGATCTCGGAACAGCGCGCGACCGCGAGTTCGACGGCAAGATGCTCATGACCGAAGGCCGGCATGGCGATGATCGCTGCCGTATAACCCGCCAGCGCCGCGCCATAGGCTTCCGGGTTGCGCAGTAGCGAGGCGATATAGGTGCAAAGTCCGATCCAGGTCGCCAGCAGCGCGACGAAGGGCGACGGGCTGGCGCCCAGAGTGATGGTGATCGCCACCGCCACGAGCGCCCCGACCAGTGTGCCGAGCAGCCGGAAAAAGCCCTTGGCCAGCACCATGCCCGCCACAGGTTGGGACACGATGAACACGGTCATCATGGCCCATTGCGGCTGTTCCAGTTGCAAGGCGTAGGCGATGGAAATCGCAATCAGCCCGGCTGCCGTGGTGCGGATGGCGAATATCCAGTCGGCGCGGGTCGGCCGGACGAAGCCCTGCAGCTTCGTCAGTCGGGTTCTCAGGCTGCGCCTGCTCATGGCCAGCCAGCCGGGCGGGCTTAGATGTCCAATTCCTGCGCGTATTCCGCGCGTTCCTGGATAAAGCGGAAGCGAGCCTCCGGTTTGGTGCCCATCAGCGCCTCGACGGAGGATTTCGTCGCCTCCTCGTCGTCCACGATGTCGACGCGCAGCAGGGTGCGCTTTTTCGGGTCCATCGTGGTTTCCTTGAGCTGCGAGGCCATCATCTCGCCAAGACCCTTGAAGCGGCCGATCTCGATCTTGCCGCGCCCGGTGAACTCGGTGCGCAGAAGCTCGTCCTTGTGCGCGTCGTCGCGCGCATAGGCGATCTTGCCGCCCTGGCTGATGCGGTAGAGCGGCGGCACGGCCATGTAGAGATGGCCGCCACGGATGAGCTGCGGCATCTCCTGGTAGAAGAAGGTGATGAGCAGCGAGGCTATGTGCGCACCGTCAACGTCCGCGTCGGTCATGATGACCACGCGGTCGTAGCGCAAGTCTTCCTCGCGGTATTTCGAGCGCGTGCCGCAACCCAGCGCCTGGATCAAGTCGCCGATCAGCTGATTGGAAGCCAGCTTGTCGTTGCCCGCGCTGGCAACATTGAGGATCTTGCCGCGCAGCGGCAGGATGGCCTGCATCGATCGGTCGCGCGCCTGCTTGGCCGAGCCGCCTGCCGAGTCGCCCTCGACGATGAAGAGTTCGGCGCCGGCGGCGGCGTTCTGCGTGCAGTCGGCCAGCTTGCCGGGCAGGCGCAGCTTTCTCACCGCGCTCTTGCGCGACACTTCCTTTTCCTGGCGGCGGCGCAGGCGCTCGTCGGCGCGCGCGACAACCCATTCCAGAAGCTTGTTGGCCTCCTGCGGATTGTCGGCCAGCCAGTGGTCGAACGGATCGCGCACGGCGGTTTCGACCAGCCGCTGCGCCTCGATGGTTGCCAGCTTGTCCTTGGTCTGGCCGACGAATTCCGGCTCGCGAATGAACACTGACAGCATGCCGGCGGCCGAGATCATCACGTCTTCGCTGGTGATGGCGGAGCCGCGCTTGTTGCCGATAAGCTCGGCATAGGCCTTGAGGCCGCGCGTCAGCACGTTGCGGAAACCGGTCTCGTGCGTGCCGCCTTCAGGGGTGGGGATCGTGTTACAGTAGGAATGAATGAAGCCGTCGCCGCCGAACCAGGTGATGGCCCATTCCATGGAGCCGTGGCCGCTCTGGCGTTCGCTCTTGCCCGCAAAGATTTCACGCGTCACCTGCATCTCGTCGCCAAGCGAGGCCGCGAGATAGTCCTTGAGGCCGCCGGGGAAATGGAAGGTCGCCTTGGGCGGCGTCTGGTCCTTTTCCTTGATCAGCGACGGGTCGCAGATCCAGCGGATTTCCACGCCGCCGAAGAGATAGGCCTTCGAGCGGGTCATCCGGTAAAGGCGCGCTGGCTCGAAAGCGGCGTTCTTGCCGAAAATTTCCTCGTCCGGACGGAAGCGGGTTTTGGTGCCGCGCCGATTGTGCACCTCGCCCAGGTGTTCCAGTTCGCCGAGGGGCTTGCCGCGCGAGAAGCGCTGGCGATAGAGCTGGCGACCGCGCGCCACCTCGACCTCGAGATGGTCGGAAAGCGCGTTGACCACCGA
>Ga0187815_10000765_pt1 | contig 15450 bp, 12 predicted proteins | sample NC_S_5_FD_132962 | JGI IMG/M metagenome (GOLD analysis project Ga0187815, IMG submission 132962) | Wetland sediment microbial communities from Neuse River Estuary, North Carolina, USA - ASW-S_5 | ecosystem: Environmental > Aquatic > Freshwater > Wetlands > Sediment | place: USA: North Carolina...
GCGGTCGGCGGCAGCAAGTCCGAAAGATTGAAGCCTTGGCCGATCCCGCCCAACGGCATTTCGAAATTGCCGCCGGAGCTGTGGGCACTTCCGCCGGCCGATATGGAACCATTGGGACCAAAGGCGACGTTCACGCCGCTCGCCTCCAAAGCAGCCAAAAGCGCAACGCGCGGCACTTCCACTTCGCCGAGAATGAAGGTCGGCACGTTGGCGGCCGCATTCTTGATGACGATCAGCGAGCCGTCGGCCTGTTCGAGGACCAGGTTCTGACCGTCGACCTTGATGTTGTCGATCGAGACGCTGGCGGGCAGGTGAACGATGTTGCCGGCCTCAGGCGCATATTCATGCGCGACAGCCACATTCGGATCCTCGGAGGGCGTGGAAGCGCCCTGCTGGACAGGCGCGCCGCTGCCGGCATCGACCGGAACCGGGTCGACCGATCCGGTATCGGAAGCCTGGGCGACCAGCATCTGAGCCGCCGAGGCATGCGATCCTGCTTCGGATGACCCAACCTCAAAGGCTCGCGCATCCGCCAGATTGTCAAGTTCGATACTCATGCTAGACCCCCGCCAATTCGATAGTGGCCGGGACAGAAACATCTAATAGACAGGGAAGCAATACTACCTATACTCGAAACATATAGATATGTATGTCATATTCGAAAAATTTCAGTTTTGGTAAAAGCAAATCACATATCATAATATACATTTCGCGTTCAGCGAATCCATCGTCAACTGAGTTCCAGCACACGGAAAGCACCGGCCGAAAAAACGATTACAATTTGAGATAAATTATCGAAAGTAAAATTTACAAGTATTAATCACGTCTATTTGCGGTATTTTCGCTTCTTCAGAATAACGTCCTCCACATAGAGGGCGTCATGAAAAGAAAAAACAACACCATCAAATATTCAAAGAAGAGCCTGTTGATTCTTCCTGCTCTTCTTGGTTGCCTGGGGCAAGCCATGCCGGCGCAGGCGGCCGCGAACCTGCGAACCGGCGCTGCGCTGCCGGTGTCGGCGGAAGCCTCGATCTTTCTGGGGGGCGTGGCGTTGAATGTGCCGCCGGCCGCTCAGAAAATCGCTACGGCCTACAACTTCGTGTCCGGTTGGAAGATTTACGGCTCATCGCAGGACGAGGCTCCCATTGCACCGGAGGCGTCCAAGCCAGGCCTGGATACGATGAAGACCGCATCGATCAAGCCCGGCGTGTTTGGTTCGATGGCGCTTCCGATGAAGAGATTCCCGGTTTCGGCCCGTTGGTCGCCCGTATACCAGGCGGTCAGCACCTGCAGTTCCGATCCCGGTTGCGGCGACGATCCGGAATTCCAGAAGCTGTTGGACACCGCCCGTGGGAAAGGTTTCAAGGAAAAGCTGTCGCTGATCAACAGCGGCATAAACCGCATGATCACCTATCGGTCGGACCGCGAAGTCTATGGCCAGGAAGATTATTGGGCGAAGCCGAGCGAGTCTCTTGGCAAGCGTCTCGGCGACTGCGAGGATTTCGCAATTCTGAAGATGGCCGCCCTGCTGGAGGTCGGCATACCGGCGCAGAGCATGTCACTGGTGGTGCTTCAGGACAGGCGGCTGCGCGTCTTTCACGCGGTCCTTTCGGTCAGCACGGCAAGCGGCAACTTCATCCTGGACAATGTGAGAGATACGGTGGTGGTCGACAGCCAGTTGCCGAGCTACATGCCGCTCTATTCGTTCAGTCAGGAGAGAGCCTGGATCCATGGCGGGAAGCCCGGCTCGATGCAGCTTGCCGACGTGGCGGGCGGCTTCGGCAGAATCGCCCCCGGCGAAGGTCCGGTTTCGGTAGATGGCGTGGCGGCGTCGGAAGAGGTCAAGTAGCACGCCGGAGAAGACCGGCTCTTGCCGAGCAGGTCACGGCCTCGACACGAACGCCATCAGCAATTCCGGCTCCTTTACCGGCGCTCGCACGGCGTTGATCTGCCCGCGATAGCGGCGCTCCCCTGCCCCCAGAACGAAGCCCGTGACAACCGGCCCTTCGAGGTTTGCGTCGAGCTTGCTGAATATTTCGGGCAGGCTGAGGTCCAGGGAAAGCCGGAGATCCTGCCTGCCATCGCTGCCTTGCGGCAGGTGCTGCCGTATCAATTGCTGAAAAGGCGCGTTGAAATTCACGATCCGCTTGCCTGAAGACAGGGTGAAGGCCGGCGACGGGCATGCGGAGAGGATGGAATTGACCGTCTTCATGGACGCGAGCCCGGCAAGCTCCGCATTTTCGCCGGTGAGCCAGCGCATGCAGGTCACGCGGATCGCCGAGGTCGCGTTCCTGGAGTCGCCATGTGTCCTGGCGATCTCGTCGATCATTGCGCCAAGCGTGGATTTCCGGCTTTCGGCGATCCTCTTCAGCACTGACCAGAAAAGACGTTCAAGCCGAATTCCCCGACGGGCTCCGCCATGCGACACCACCCTGAACTCGGGTAGCAAGTCGGTCGATGTGATTTCCGAAGGTGCCTCGTCGAACGCTTCCGGAGGCGCGGTCTCATCTTTCACGCATTGCCTCCTCGCGCGCTTTGTTGATGGGCTTCAGGAGGTAGGTCAAAATGGTCTTGCGCCCGGTCATGATATCCACCGAACAGATCATGCCCGGAATGATCGAGTAGGATTTCCCATCCTTTTCGAGCGCCGCCTTATGGGTCGAGACCCGCACCTGGTAGTAGGGCTCCCCGGTATGCTGGTCGAGGAGGCTGTCGGCGGTTATGTTCTCGACCTTGCCTTCAAGGCCCCCGAAAATCGAAAAATCATATGCGGTGATCTTGATGAGCGCTTCCTGCCCCGGGCGGATGAAGGCGACATCGCGCGGCGAGACGCGCGCCTCGACCAGAAGCGTATCGGAGGTCGGCACGATACCGGCCACCACGGCGCCCGGCTGCACGAAGGCGCCGAGCGTGTTGACCTCCAGAGTATTCACGATGCCGTCGACGGGTGAGCGGATGTCGGTTCGCGCAACCTTGTCCCTGGCTCCGCGAAGGGTCTCCTGCACCACCGACAGTTCGGCAAGGGCTTGCGTCAGTTCATCGAGCGCCTGTTGCTGGAATTCCAGCCCGACCTCGTCCACCTGAAGCTTCGCCTCGGTGAGCGCACCCTGGATACGGCCTATGGATTCCGCGGAAAGCTTGATCTGGCCCCTGAGCTCGGCCTGCTCCCGGTCAACGCGTATCTTCTCTGTCTGCGCCATCAGGCCGCGCTTGGCCAGCGAATCGACGAGAGCGGCTTCCCGGTCGCTGACGCTGAGGTTTTCGGCCAGCCGCTGCGAATTGGCGTTGGCCTCGTTGAGCTCGCCTTCGCGCTGTTCGACGCGCGCCTTCAGGACCGACAGCTTGTTCTCGAAATTCTCCCGCTTCGCCACCAGCAGCTTCTGCTCGTTGGTACATATTTCGGGCGCGGAGGAAAGAATGTCGGGCGGGCATTCAAATGCGCTGGAGATCTTGCCGCCTTGCTCCTGCTTCAGGCGGGCGATGCGGGCCGCGAGCGCCCGGGCTTTTGCCTGCTGCTCGCCAAGGCTGGAGACATTCAGCGTATTGTCCAGCCTGATGATGAGATCGTCCTTCTTGACCCTCTGGCCGATCTTGACCGCGATCTCCTGCACGACGCCCGGCTCGCTGGACTGGATGATCTGCGTCTTGGACGCAGGAATGACCTTGCCGTCGCCGCGCGCGATCTCATCCACCTGAGCGAAAGCCGCCCAGGCAACGAACGCCACGAAAAGCGCACCGATAATGAAGACGGAAGCCGACGCAAAAAACGGCGGGCGGTCTTCTCCAATCAGCATTCCTAAACACCCAATAATTTGTAAGCTCGATCGATACGCCGATGATCAGGCACTCTGTCGTTGCAGGGCCTGAACAACCTTTTCCTTCGGTCCGTCGGCGACGACCCTGCCCTGCTCCACCACGATGAGGCGATCCACGATCTCCAGCATGCTGTATCTGTGAGTGGAAATGATCAGCGTCGTGGTTTGATCGAATGCGACTTTCAACTGGCGGATAAGCTGGCGCTCCGACGCAAGATCCATCGATCCCGAGGGCTCGTCCATGAACACAATCTTCGGCTTTGTCAGCAACAGGCGTGCAACCGCCACGGCCTGCCGCTGGCCACCCGAAAGGTTCGTGCCGCGTTCGCCAACATTCATGTCGTAGCCGCGAGGATGGCGGGATACGAACTCGTCCACGCCGGCCGCCTTCGCTGCCGCGATGATTTCCTCGTCGCTGGCCTCGGGGCGCGCCATCAGCAGGTTTTCCTTGATGGTGCCGGAAAACAGGTCGCCCGCCTGCGCGACGATGCCGACGGCCGCCCGCACCTCCGAAGGATGGTACTGGCGGATATCGATGCCGTCGATCAGCAGCTCGCCCGATGTGGGCAAAAAGAGCCTGCCGATCAGCCGTCCCAATGTGGTCTTGCCCGAACCGATACGGCCGATGATCCCGACCCGCTCGCCCGGCCTTATCGAAAGCGTCAGGCCGGTCAGAACCTCGTTTTCCGATCCGGGATAGGCGAAGCCGACATTCTTGAACGTCAGGCCGCCCGACTGCACCGGGCGGTTGACGAAGCCGAGCGTTTCCGGCCGGTCCTCGGGCTGCGCCATGATCGAGTCCAGTACCCGCAGCGACAGCATTGCCTGACGAAAGCGGGACAGGGTTATTGCGATCTGGCTGAGCGGGGCAACGGCTCTCGAAGCCAGCATGACGGCGGCGATGATGGCGCCCGAGGAAACCTTGCCGTCCGAAAACGAATAGGCGCCAGCCACCACGATGCCGACCGTCACCAGTTGCTGGATGAATTGGGTCGCGTTGGCTGCCGCTGCAGAGAGTTCCTTGATCTTCTCAGAAGTGTTGGCTGCATTCTTGGTATGCTCACGCCATTTCCTGAGAAGATATGCTTCCGCGCGCAGCGATTTGATCGTCTCGGCGGTGGAGATCGATTCGACCAGCAGCGCCTGGCGCTGCGACGCCTCGTTCATGGAGGTCGCAACCCGCTTGCCGATCCGGTGCTGGGTAATCAGCCCGACAATGATCGAAGCGACGAAGGCGAGTGCCGGGATCACGACGAGGCTGCCGGCAACGGCATAGATGACCAGAAGGAACACGACCACGAAGAAAGTGTCTATGAAGACGCTGATCGTGTTGGACGTGAAGAACTCCCGCACGAACTCGTACTGCGTGATCCGGTTGGCATATTCGCCCGTCGAGGACGGCCGGGCCGAAAGCGAACTGTTCAGCACCTTTTCGAACAGCATATAGGAGATGCGGAGATCGGCGGCGCGCCCGGCATGATCGATCAACGAAGCACGCGCTGTCTTGAGAAGCAGGTCGAACAGCATGGCCAGGGCAACGCCCAGCGCCAGCGCCCAGAGCGTCGCAATCGCCTTGTTGGGCAGGATCCGATCATAGACGTTCATCGTGAAGATCGGCGAGGCCAACGCAATGATATTGATAAACACCGCGGCCAAAGCCACTCGCACGTAGGAGCGCCAGAACAGGCCCATGGTGCCGAGCAACCAATGGCGCCGCTCGATCTTCTGCGCGGTGCCGGTGACCGGCGCTTCCGCCGCGTTCCTGTAGGTGATCGAGAATGAGACGCCGCCGCTGACGCCGCTTGCGGCCAGACTTTCCTTGCTGAGCGTCGCGCGTCCGTTGTCCTGCGGCGTGGTGAGGAAATCATCACCCGCCTCGGCGAGCAGGCCGATCGGACAGCCGTTCGCCAGGAACACGATGGCGGGAAGATCGAACCGCCCCCTCAGCAGTTCCCGCTGGTCGAAGAAATGAACATCGAGGCCGATCCGCTCGGCAAGGTGCTCGATGTCATTTGCTTCGATATGCGTCTTGGAGACCGGAACCCCGGCAAAGAGCACCGTTTCAGCAGAAGGCCTGCCCAGATAGGCGGCTATGCCCGCGAAGCACGCTTTGAACGCGTCGCCGAAAGACTGAATGTGAGTGTGCTGGTTCACGGGCCGCCGGCTGCATTGGTAAAACGGGCTTGTGCTCTGCTTCCTCCTCGTTCGTGGCCTAGTTCTTCCTCAGGGGCGCCAGAATATCGAGCGGCAGATTGTTGTACTGCTGGGACGGCTCCCTGGTCTGAGTGTCCGTTGCGGGCGTCGGCGGCACATTGAATTCGCCACGAGCATAAGCAGCACCCTGCTTGGGCGCGGCAATGTTCATGGTCTTGAGCAATTGTCCCGTCGCCGCAAGCAGGCGGTATTCCGCGAAGAGCGAGGCGTAGGCAGCCGTATCGGCGAGCGCCGCGGTGTTGAAGCGCGTGTTCTGCGCATCGAGAACATCAAGCAAGGACCGCTGGCCCACCTGGAACTGCGCCCGGTAGGACTTCACGATCTGGTCACTGGTGGCCGCCTGCAGTCTCAAGGTCTTGGCAAGGTCTGCCTGCCTGAAGCGCCGGTCCCAGGAAGTACGAACGGCTTCCTCGATTTCGCGGAAGACCTGATGCAGCACCATCCGCTGCTCGCTCAGACGGCGAACCTGTTCCTGCTCGTTGGCCTTGTCGATGCCGCCCCGGTAAAGGTTCCAGCGAAGCACAAGGCGAGCTTGCAAATCATTCGACCGGCCGTCGACACCATCGACGCCGTCCCAGACGCGCGCGCGCCCTTCCGCATAGACTTCCGGCCCATACAGGGCGCGGGCAGCGCTGACATTCGAAGCCGCCGCGTCGATGTCGCTGTTTGCCATGTGGACGCGGGGATTGTTCATCCTGCCCAGGCCTATCGCCTCCTCGAGGGAGCGCGGAAGTGCTTTGGCGACAGATCCGGGAGTGCTCGGATTGGTCAGAGGCTTTCCGACAGTCTTGAAGAACTGGATCTTGGCAATCTCCAATTCCTCCGACGCCTCCTTCAATCGCGCTTCGGCTCCGTAAAGGCGCTCTTGCGCCTGCTGCAGATCCGCCTCCGTCAGGCCACCGCCAGCAACCGTATCCCGGATGTTGCCGAGAATGGACTGATGGAAAGCGAGGTTCTTCTTGGCTTCGGCCACGATCTGCGCCTGGAGCATATATTCCAGATATTGCTGGGCAACCGACAGCGCGATGAACTCCGACCGTTCGAGAACCCGGAACGAAGCGCCGTCGACGCGAGACGCCTGTCTGTTCAACTCCGCCCGCCGCGCCCCGTTGTCGAAAAGCGGCTGCGTCACGACGAGGCTGGCTTCATTAGGATGAAGCGTTTCGTTCTTGAGCGAAAAGGCGCGTCGAGCAGGGGTATCGAGCCTGCCTACGCCAGTGGAAGCCTCGAGATCGACACTGGGAAGAAACAGACCCTTGGCTTGCCGAAGCTCAAACTCAACCGCCTCGCGGTTTTCGATCGCCTGCCCAATCTCCGGGTTCGACTCGACGGCTACTGCAATCGCCTCTTTCAGCGTCAACGCATTGGAAGTACCTGTCGAGAAAACCGTTGCGGCCAAAAGAACCGCCATGTGCAAACGCCTGAATCGCTTTGCAGCCATAACCCCCACCATCGTCAAATTGCCTGCACGACCTTGTTGCCAGCAAGGCCCCCATCTCCAAATACCTCAAAAATAGCAAGAGTCGACAACCAAACGACGTCTTCTCGACTACGAATCTTCGCCTAAAAGTGAATACGTGCGCCGTGTAGTAAAAAGAGCACAGAAATCAGAACTGATATATCGCTTCCTGAACAACACGAATGATCCAATCGGAAAGTATTTTTCCAAACAATACCGAAAAATCAGAATCAGCGAGAATAAGCGAGCAACGATGAAGCCGAGCTTGTCGTACATTGCGACTGGACCGCGTCGGGCGTGGAGCCGGAGCCATGTGCCCTGCGCCGTCGACCTCTCCAAACCACGATTGCAGTTTTAGCTTAAATCTGAACGATCATCGAAACGAAGCCTGAACGCCTCATACCCTATTGATGTGTCGTCTTCATCGAGGGAATGATAAGTGGCAGGCAGGGAAATGCGGAATCAGGGCTTGTTGCCGATCTTGCAATTAATGTTGTTGGGCACGCTCGCCTGCGTTGGGCTGTCGCTGGTCTTCAACTACCTGCTGCTGTTCAGCACGCTTACGTCGTTCGGTCGGGGCGTCGTCGCCTCCGTCGCTTTGCCTCTCATGATCGGAGTGCCGCTGCTCGCGGTCATCGGCCTCAAGCTACGGGAACTCCGCCGCCTCAAGGGCGATCTCAATCACTCGGCGAGCTATGACAGGGTGACCGACTTCTTTCATGGGGATGTGTTCTCGTCGCTGGTCGATCGCAGAATGAAGTCCACAAATCCGAAGTCCGGCCTGCAGGGCGCCCTTCTGGTCGTGAATGCCGAGCATCTCAACTCCATCATCCAGCAGCACGGCTTTGCCTGGGGCAACGAGGCTCTGCGCCTGATTGCCGGGACCATCCGCTCGTCGATCCGACATGACGACTTCGTCGGGCGAATCGGAACGACCGAATTTGCCATTTTCCTGCATCACGCCACGGAAGAAGACGCCGTCGAAATCGGGCGCCGCATTCGAAACGAGATCGCGAAGGTGTATTTCGCCCCTGAGGGGGAAAAGGACATCCTTACGGTGCGGGTCGGGGGTGTTGCGTTTGACGGGGCGGCGGACTTCACCGAGATGCTCCGCGCTGCTGGCTTGCAGATGTCAGCCACCAATCGGCAGACCGATGACGTGGAAATTGCGCCGCTTAGCAAATTCGCATTTGAAGGAAACCGCGCGGTCTGATCGCCGCGCGTGGCATTGCTCGAATGGCCAGCCACCGGCAATGCATCGAAAGCGCGCCTGAAGTCCAGCCGCGCTTCGCCACGGGCGACATAGGCTGAGAGGTTCGGATATTCGGCCAGTATTCCCGAGCCGTTCAACCCTGCGCAGCGCCGCCACCATCGGAAGGTCACCGGCGCTTAACGCTCCATCGAGCCAGTCGGCATCGCCCAAGCGATCGGAAAGGTCGCCCAGCCGATCACGAATTCGATCCCAGGGTAGGTACGTAGCTGCCCGGTCTTCTCCGCTGTCGAGATGCCCTGTCTATTGGCGGAGGAAAGGGCTTTCCAGAATATCGGCCGTCGACAGCTCGCGATGGGCGATGTACCCGCTTTCGGCCAGCGTGCCATCTCTCAAGAGCCCGATCAGCGTGGCGGCATAGCCGGCGGCGACGCGCGTGAGTGCGTTGAACCGTCCCGCCTGGAAGGCTGGCGCCAGTCGACGGAAGACCGAGCGCTCGACGCTCTCGCCGCCGGCCTGCCCGCGCGCGGTGACGAAGAACATCACCATATCCTCTTCCACCACGGGAAGACCGTTGCACAGCAGCGACTTCAGCATGTCGCGCCGTTTTCTGAGACCAAGATCATCGAGCAGGAACCGCATGTAGTCGAGATGGCCGGGATGGCGGATGGTCTTGAAGGTGAGGTTCCTGACCGCGATGCCACAATCGGCAAAATCATCGGTCATGCCACCTGCGGTGACGAAAGCCTCGAAGGGTGTGCCGTCGATCGCCAACCGTTCGTAACCCTCGAGCGGCTCGACCGTCACCTGGCGGCCATCGCGAAGCGCGGCACTCGGCAGGAGATATTCGTCGAACAGCCCGTCCATATTCCAGATGCGGCCATAGCCCAAACGGTTGACGGCGTGGCGCGGAATGGCGCCGACGCGGATCGTCAACTCTTCCACGCTTTCAAATTGCGCGATCAGGTCGATCGCGATGTTTTCGATCAAACCGGGAGACGCGCCACAGCCCGTCAGCACCGCTCTGTTCTGCGAAAGCGGCGCAAGAACAGCACGCGTTTCGGCGGCTGGGCGGGAGAAATCGAGATAGTGCGTGCCGGTCTCGGCAGCCAGGCGGGCAAGCCGCGGCACGGTGCGGTCCGGCACGGCCGCAACGATCAGATCCTGTCCAGCCGCCATGGCGCGCAGATCGTTCGGCAGGTGGCCTGAACGGTAGACGACATCAAGACCGAGGCTTCGTGCCAAGTCCAGCGCCTCATCCGTGTTGTCGGCGAGCGTGACGGTGACATCCGGCAGCGTGACGAGCGCAGCCGCCAGCGCCGTACCGATATTGCCCGCCCCGAAAATGATGGTCCGCAATGACGCCACGACAGCCTCCTCAGCCATGAAACCGAGAAACGAAGCCCTTGAGGCGTTCGTTTTCTGGGTTGCGGATCATGTCCTGTGGCGTACCGCTGGCGGCAATCACCCCCTGATCGAGGAAGAGGACACGGCTCGATACGTCCGCGGCGAAGGCCATCTCATGGGTGACGATCGCCATGGTCATGCCTTTTTCGGCAAGGCCGCGGATGACGGCGAGCACCTCGCCGACAAGTTCCGGGTCGAGCGCCGAGGTCACCTCGTCCAGAAGCAGCACTTCCGGCTGCATGGCAAGCGCCCGGGCGATCGCGACGCGCTGTTTCTGGCCGCCGGAGAGATGGTTCGGATAGGCATCGCGCTTGGCGGCAAGCCCGACCTGGGCGAGTAGATCGAGCGCCAGCTCTTGCGCCTGCTTTTTCGGCTGCTTCAGGACGACCAGCGGGCCTTCGATGACGTTCTGGAGAACGGTCTTGTGCGGGAACAGGTTGAAGTGCTGAAACACCATGCCAACATGGCGGCGCAGCGTGCCAAAGCCGATCTCGTCGCCCTTGTCGCGAAACGTGTTGCCCACCTTTCTCTGGCGGAAACGGATCGTGCCTTCGGTCGGCACTTCCATATGGTTGAGACAGCGGATGAAGGTGGATTTGCCGGACCCCGAAGGGCCGATAAGCGCCACCACCTCCCCCCGGGGGAGCGAGAGGTCGAGCCCCTTCAGCACCTCGTGCCGTCCATAGTTCTTGCGCAGTGCGACGGCCTCGATGATCGGCGCTCCGGCGGATATCTGGTTCGTGGTCATGTCCTCGTCCTTTTCAATCGCTGACCCGAAGGCGCTTTTCGATCCAGTCCGCGGCCTGGGTGATCGGCAGCAGCATGACGATGTAGAGACCGGCCATGACCGTGTAGGATTCGAGCGGCCGATAGGTCTGGCCGTTGACGACGGCGGCCATGTAGGCCAGATCGGCGACCGAGATGACCGAAACCAGCGAGGTGTTCTTGAACTGGATCACCGACTGGTTGATGAAGGAGGGCAGCATGCGCTTGAGCGCCTGCGGCAGGATGATCCGGGTCATCGACTGCCGGGGGCTCATGCCGATGGCCGCGGCGGCCTCCCGCTGTCCCTTGTCGATCGAAACGATGCCGCCCCGGAAGATTTCCGCATAGAACGCCCCGACATAGAGCGAGAGCGTCAGCAACGCCGCTACACGATTGTCGATGGTTTCACCGACAAGCAGCGGGAACGCATAGTAGAACCACAAAAGCTGCACCAGAAGCGGCGTGCAGCGAAAAAGTTCCTGATAGACGCGCGCCACCACATCGAATGCCTTCCATCCTGAAAGGCGTGCCGCACAGGTTACGAAGCCGATGATGACCCCGAAGAAGATGGAACCGACCGTATAGAGCAGGCTCATGCCCAGCCCCCAGATGAACAGATCGGAATACTGCCAGACCGCGTGGAAATCCCAGTTATAGGTCATTGCGGCGTCCTTTTCCGTCTGGTTCGCAGCTGTCGTTCATGGCCCTCTCCCTCTGGCTCCCGCTCGGAGCCGCCGTCTTGCGGTCGGCTCCGATACATGCTCTGTCGAAACGGCGTACCACTCTGCCGAGGGCAGCCGATCGCGTTCTATCGTATTTCGCGAAATGCTGCCGAGGCCTCGCTGAAGCGGGCGAGAATGCCGGCCAGCCGTTCCCGCGTCTGACCCGAAACGGGCACCATCGGCAGGCGCATTTCCGGACCGGAAAGGTTCGACAGCGCCAGCGCCGCCTTGACCGGACCGGGATTGCTTTCGATGAACATGCCGTCGGTCAGTTCCGCGATCAGTTCGTGCAGTTTCAGTGCGCGAGCCGTGTCGCCCTCGTGCCAGGCCTTCACCATCGCCACCATTTCGCGCGGCGCGACGTTGGAGACGACCGAAGTGACGCCGACCGCACCCAGTGACAGGAAGGGAAGCGTCAGCGGATCGTCGCCCGAATGGACGATCAGGCGGTCGCCGCAGGCCGCACGCAACCTGGTGACGCGCGCGGCATCGCCGCCCGCTTCCTTGATGGCGACAATATTGCCGCAGCGTTCCATCAGAGCGGCGCAGGTTTCCGGTGCGATCTCGACGCCGCAACGTCCGGGCACGGAATAGAGCATGATGGGCAATGCCGTAGCTTCGGCCACAGCCGCGTAATGCGCGACGAGGCCGGTCTGCGTCGGCTTGTTGTAATAGGGCGTAACGACGAGCAGCGCGTTCGCACCGGCAGCCTCGGCGCGCTTCGCCTTCTCGACGGCCTTGTGGGTGTCGTTGGCACCGGTGCCCGCGAGGATCAGCGCCCGGCCCTTCGCGAGCTTCACGGTGCGGGCGATGAGCATCTCGGCTTCCGCGTCGGAAAGCGTGGCGGCCTCGCCCGTCGTGCCGACCGGCACAAGGCCGGCGACGCCCGCATCGAGTTGACGTTCCACGAGCGCGTCAAAGGCCTCTAAATCAACGGCGCCGTCCTTGAAGGGCGTAACCAGCGCCGTGAAGACGCCTTTGAAACGTTCTGCAAGAATGCTCATTTTCAAACTCCCTGTGATCTATCGGTTGAGGCTGTCGGCAAGGCTGTAGCGCCCCGGTGCTGGAGCCCGGTCAACCAGCCATCGCGCTGCGGCGATGGCTCCCTCGGCATAGGCCGACAGCGCGTGAACGGTGAAAGCGAAGGTCGTTTCGCCTGAGCCCAGGCTGAAACGGACCTCGTTGATGCCGACCGTGTCGCCCTCGCGATTGACGATGATCGGCGTGTCCGTGGCGGCAAAACCCATCGCGAGGCTACGCGCCGCCGCGATCTCGCCCGCCAGCATTTTCGATGTGCCGGAGGGCTCGGCCTTCTTGCGGGCATGATAGGTTTCCAGGACCTGCGGCTCCGCTCCCGGCATCTGTCGAGCAAAACCGAGTGCCGCCTGCCTGAAGGCCTCGAAACCGTAAGCGAAATTGGCGCTGACAAGCAGCGGCCGCTTTGCCGCGTGGCGCGTGAGCGCCGCGTCCTCATCCGCCGTAAACCCCGTCGTCCCGATGACCGTCGGAAGCGGCTGGTCGCCGAGCATCTCCTGAAAGGCGAGCGAGGCGGAAGGCGTCGAGAAATCGATCATGACGTCGCAGTGGCTGCGGATCGCCTTGTCGGCCGAGCGATATTCGAGCGCGCCTGCTACCGGCCTGCCGGCGACAGGCGACCCGGCCGAGACGAGCGCGGCCGCCAGTTCCAGCCCGGGACTGGCGAGGATCGATTCGATCAGTCTTGTTCCCACCCGGCCGGAAGCGCCGAGGATGCCGATGCGCATGACCATCCTCCTCAGTCGATCACGACCTTGGGTTCGGACATTTCGCGCAACGCGATCCGCACGCCCTCGCGCCCGAGGCCACTCTTCTTGACGCCGCCGAAAGGCACGTGTTCGGCGCGGAAATCGGGACCTTCGTTGATCATCACGCCGCCGACGATGAGATCGCGGGAGAACTGGCGGATCAGCGCGTGATCGTTGGTGAAGACACCCGCCTGAAGCCCATAGGCGCCGGCATTCACTTCCGCGATCGCTTCGGCCGCGTCTGTGAAGGAGCGGATGGCGATGACCGGGCCGAAGGTTTCGTCTGCGATCACCGGCGCATCCGGTGCCACTCCCGCAATCACGGTGGGGGCATAGAGCGTGTCGCGTCGGGTGCCGCCCGTCAGCAATCTGGCGTCGCTGCCGGAGAGCGTCGCATTCACCCGATCCTCGACGGTCTTCGCTGCCGCAAGGTCGATCACCGGCCCCATGTCGGTATCGTCGCGCGAGGGATCACCGAACTCGACTGCATCGACTGCGGCCAGTAGCTTCTCGGTGAAGGTCTTCTCGATATCCCGATGCAGATAGAGCTTCTTGACCGCCGCGCAGCTCTGGCCGGCGATTTCAAAGCGATGACCGATGGTGGTGGCGACCGCATTATCGAGATCGGCGTCGGGAAGCACGAAGAGCGGATCGTTGCCGCCCAGTTCCATCAGACAGCGCACAAGGCCTGAAGCGTTCTTGAGCGCCAGTCCCGCCGTCGGCCCGCCGGTAAACGACAGGAGGTCGATGGGCCCGCGCGCCAGCGAAATTGCCGCGTCCGCGCCCCCGTGAACCACCTGGAACAGATTCTTCGGCCAACCGGCCCTATCCGCCAGTTCCGCCAGACGCGCGGCGGCGAGCGGCGCCTTCGGCGAGGGTTTGGCCACCACGGCGTTGCCCGCCGCAATCGCCGGTCCGAGCTTGTGGCAAAGCAGGTTCAGCGGATAGTTGAACGGCGTGATTGCCCCGACGACGCCGACCGGCTCGTAGGTGATCGTTGCCAGACGGTCGGCTCCACCCTCCACGATGCCGCAATGCAGAGCCTCGCCGTCAAGGAAAGTCGCCGCATCTCCGGAGAGCTTCAGCGTGTTCTGCGCACGGCGCACCTCGTTGCGCGCCTCGCGGATCGTCTTGCCCATTTCCGAGGAAATGATGCGGGCGAGATTGTCGGCATCCGCGGCAATTTCAGCGGCGAGCGCATTGAGAAGGGCGCGCCGGACGGCAGGCGTCGAACGGCGGAACTCGGCCTGCGCGCTCTTTGCCCGGACGATCGCGGCGACGATTTCACCGGACGTCGCGGCAGCGAGTTCGCCCACTTGCTCACCGGTAAACGGATTGCGGACCACAATCGCCGTGGAAGCGGTGGCGACCGCGTTCAGAATAGTCATGACTTGACCTCGTGATCTTTGGTCTTTTCATCGGAAGCGGCGCCGACCAGCGCCGCGATGGAAACGGGCCGCACAGGCCAGCGCCGGCCCGTCAGGTCCCCAGGCTTCGGCGTCGGCATATCCGGCCTCAGCTCCGCCATGAGCGCCGCCGTGTTGGCGGCGCAAAAACGTCCCTGGCAGCTTCCCATCGTGAAGCGGCCATTGTGCTTTACCTCGCGCCCGGAAAGTCCGTCCTTGACGGCAAGAAGCATGCGGAGATCGCCCACGGTGCGTCCCTCGCAGCGGCAAAGCACGGTCTCGTCCGGCAGATCAGCCAGCGGCGGCGGTGCGATGACCGGCGCGAAAAGCCTGGCAAGCAGAGCCTGGGCAGCGACCTGCTTGCCGATCCGTTGCTCGAAACGGGAAAGTGCGGCCTTGCATCCGGAAAGAAGCGCCGCGGCTTCAGCCCCTGCCCGTTCGCCGTCCGCGACCGCAGCCATGACGCCAAGCGCCTGTCGGCAATCGCCGGCCTTGAGGATGAAGGGGCGGCGGTCCGTTGAGCATGACGGCAACCCTATGTCGTTCTCCCGGATTCCGTCATGCAGCGCGATGCGATCCGCGGCGATGATTTCCTCACTCCCGTCGGCATGGCGGACCGTTGCCGCCAGTCGCCCATCCGCACGGTCGATGCGAACAAGCCGGGCACC
>Ga0187815_10000766_pt1 | contig 15426 bp, 15 predicted proteins | sample NC_S_5_FD_132962 | JGI IMG/M metagenome (GOLD analysis project Ga0187815, IMG submission 132962) | Wetland sediment microbial communities from Neuse River Estuary, North Carolina, USA - ASW-S_5 | ecosystem: Environmental > Aquatic > Freshwater > Wetlands > Sediment | place: USA: North Carolina...
AACCCGCAAACGTAAGTAAGCCCGCCCCGACATGGCCCACCGAGAGGCGGCGGCGATGCGCGTGGTCTCCCTGTTGCCGAGCGCGACGGAGATCGTCTGCGCCCTCGGCCATGGCTCGGAGCTCGTCGGCCGGAGCTCGGACTGCGACTTCCCCGAGGCGGTACGGACGCTCCCGGTGGTGATGCACCCGCGGACCTGGGACGCGGACGCTCCGTCACGCGCGATCGATGACCGCGTCCGTGCCACACGATCTTCCGGGGCGAGCCTCTACGAGCTCGACGTCGACTGCCTTCGACGCCTGAGCCCCGATCTAATCCTGACCCAGGACCTTTGCGGGGTCTGTTCCGTCACGGATCGTGAGGTCAGGGACGCCTGCCGAAATGCGGGCGTCGCCCCCGCGATCGTTTCGCTGGCACCACGGACGTTGGACGAGGTCTGGGAGTCGGTGGAGGTCGTGGGACGAGCCCTGGACGATTCGGACGCCGGGGTGCGGCTCGCACGGGCCCTTCGCGAGCGCTCGGCCAGCGCGACGGCTCACTCCCGGCCGAGCGTCGCGCTCGTCGAGTGGCTCGACCCGCCCATTCTCGCGGGCCTGTGGTCGGACGACCAGGTCCGTGCGGCCGGCGCCCGAGCACTCGGCCCGGGGCCCGGAGAGCCGGGGACCCGAACGACGTGGGAGGAGATCGCGCGCCAAGGCCCTGACCTCTTGGTCCTGAGCCCGTGCAGCTTCTCGGTGGAGAGGTCGCGACGCGAACTCGACGATCGCTCCCTCTCCTCGCTCGTTGCCGAGGTCCGAGCCCCGCGGGGAACGTTCGTCGCGGACGAGGCCTACTTCAGCCGGCCCGGTCCGCGGCTGATCGAGGGAGTCGAGCTTCTTCGTTCGTTGATCGCGGGTTCGCGGGGGCCGTTCCCGCTGCCCGTCTGCCGGTGGCCTATGACGTCCGAGGGAATACCGGCATGAACCCGAACTCACCGTTCTCCTACACGTGGACCCCCGCTACCCCTTCGATCCCCGGGCGGCGAGTGACAACGTCACGGACCGAGCTTCTCCAGATCGGGATCGCCTACGTCGTGCTCTCGTTCTGTCTGCTCATCCTCCTTTCCGGGAGCAGCGCGCTGTTCGGCACCCGTGGATCGGGCCTTCTTTCGGTATCGCCCATCATCGTGGCCGTCTCGGCGACGGCAGCGCTCACGGGATTCGTCGCGCACGAGATGGCGCACAAGGTCGCGGCGCAGCGCCGCGGGTTCTGGGCGGAGTTCCGCCTCTCCCCGATGGGACTCGTCATTGCGCTCTTCACGTCCTTCTTCGGGCTACTGTTCGCGGCCCCCGGTGCGACCGTCGTGGGCGGCATCAACCCGGCCGACGCGCGGAGCTGGGGGTGGACCAGCCTCGCGGGCCCCCTCACGAACTTCTCGTTCGGAGTGGTCTTCTACGGGGCCGCCCTAGGGACCTACTGGGAGGGCTCGCCGCTCTTCGGCTGGCTCCTCCTGCTGGCCTACATCAACGCGTGGTTCGGCACGTTCAACCTGATCCCTCTTGGCCCTCTCGACGGCGCGAAGGTGATGCGCTGGAACGGGGGGATCTGGGCAGGAGCCATCGTCCTCATGGGAGCGTTCGCGGTCGTGAGCTATCTCGCCTTCTTCGTTTACGGTAGTCCCGTGTTCTTCCAGCAGCTGTAGGAGGACCGAGACCCTGACCGCGCCACGAGTGATCGACCTCGGCCAGGGGCGAGAGCTCCTAGACCTTGACTTCCGCGACACCGAAGGGTTGGTCGCGGCGTACCTCCTCCCTCAGGAGGACGGGTGGAGCCTGATCGAGACCGGACCGTCGACCTGCCGCAAACCCCTCCTCTGGGGAATTGACAGGGCCGGGGTCGCGCGTCGCGACATCCTCCGCGTGTTCGTGACGCACATTCACCTCGACCACGCGGGTGGAATGGGCGCCCTCGCCGACGCCCTCCCTCGGGCGACGTTCTATGCCCACGAGCTCGGCGTTCCTCATCTCGCCGACCCGACCCGACTGGTCGCCAGCGCGCGACGCACATGGGGATCGGCGTCCGATCCCCTTTGGGGCCCGATCCTCCCGGTCCCCGCGGCACGCCTCCGTCCGCTCCGAGGAGGGGAGACGTTCCCCTTGCGAGGGGGGGAGCTTTCGATTCTCGCGACCCCCGGTCACGCGAGACACCACCTCTCGTTCTACGACACGGCGTTGCGCGCGGTCTTCACGGGAGACAGCGCGGGGGTTCGTCTCGAGCGATCCGCAAGGCTGCGGCCGGCGGTGCCGCCCCCCGACCTCGACCTCGACCAACTGTTCGCGAGCGTGGACGCGATGCGGCACCTAGAACCTCGCCTCGTCCTCTTCAGCCATTTCGGGCCGAGTCCGGACGGACCGGCCGACCTCGCACGGTATCGCGCGATCGTCGAGGGGTGGAGGGACGTCGCTCTCGCCGCGGCGCGCGAGCGGCCGGAGGTTGAGTACATCGCCGCACGCCTCGGCGAGTACGACCGGTCGGATGTGGCCGCGGGTGCGTCGGACCCCGCGCTCCTCGTATCGGGTTACGACCTCGCCGCTCAGGGCTTCCTGCGGTACTTCGAGACTCACGGTTTCCTGGCCGGGGCCACGGGGTGAGGAGCCCCGATTCCGGGCGGCTGGGGGCCGTCGGGATTCTGTTCCTCGCCCGAACGGTCTACGCGTTCAACTGGTACAACATCGGTGCGCTCGCGACGCTCCTCGAGTCGGGATTCGGGATCGGAGCGGCCGAGTTCGGGATCGTCCTCGGGATGTTCCTCCTCGGAGCCGGCATCTTCCAGGTCCCGGCCGGGCTCGCCGCGATGCGATGGGGGAATCGCGTCACATCGATCGCCGCGCTCGTGGTGATGGGGGGGTTCACTCTCGCTTCGGCCGCCGCGCCGAACTGGATCGTACTCGCGGGGCTACGCTTCGGAGCCGGGGCGGGGGCAGCGCTGTTCTTCGCGCCCGCGCTCGGGCTGATCGCCTCGTACTTTCCCCAGGGTTCGCGGGGCCCGATCATCGGATTCTACAACTCCGGGTTCAGCCTCGGTTCGGGCATCGGCCTCTTCGCGGGAGCAATCGTGGGCGAACGGTTCGGATGGCCATGGGCCCTCGCCGTCGGAGGGATCGCCCTCCTCTCGACCGCGGCGTTCGCTCCGTTGCTCCTTCCTCGGGTCCGGGAAGCTCCTTCGAGCCGCCGGGTCCGGGAACTCTGGAGGTCGGTCGTCCCGGTCGTGCGCTCCCGCCGCCTCTGGGCTCTGGCCCTCGGCACGACAGGACTCTGGGGAGCGTTCTTCGTCGCCGCCCAATACTTCGTCGCCTTCGCGAAGATAGCCCACCCGTCGTGGTCCCTAGCGGTCGCCGCCGCGGTGCCTACCGCGATGATCCTCTCGGAGATCTTTGGAGGACCGATCGGAGGGTGGCTGGGCGAGCGGCACGTCGACATGCAGAGGATCCTTCTCTTCTGGGGCGCCGCGTCGGGCGTTCTCTTAGCGCTCGTCCCGTGGATCGGCTTCGTGGAGGTCTGGCCCGTCTTCGTGTTCCTCGGGTTCGCCGACGGTGTTGTCTTCGCGGTCCTCTACCTCATCCCCAACTACCTCCCGGGTCTCGGCGGAGAGCGGTTCGTGTTCTCCCTGGCCGTCCTCAACTCGATACAGATCTTCGCCGGCAGCGCCACCGCGATCGTCTTTGGGTTCGTTGCCGCGTCGTTCGGTTACACGAGCGCGTGGGTGTTCGCCGGCGCCTTGGCGATCGGTTTGCTGCCGGCGCTCGCACTCGTGGGGCCGGTGGCTGCAACCCGGCGGACTGGCTCTCCGTTGGCCGGCGTTTCCGCTTCGCTTAGCCCGCCGGAAGGAACTCGTCCGGAGTGACCGGGATCATGACGTTCTCCTCCGGCCGACGGCCCGCGTAACGTACGTCGAGCGTTCCGTACGAGGCCCGTGCCGGCCCCGCACCGAGTGAGCCGACCGAGAGCACCCGTCGAATCAGAAGACCTACTCTCCGATTTCGAACGGTGCCGCTCATGGAATACGTGCACGACTCGAACGGCCATGGAGGCGAACGCCGTCAGCTGTTGCGTGCGGAGCGTCAGCAGAACCGGCCTTCGGCGCGGATGGGCTCGTTCGACTTTAGTACCTATCCACAGTCCCCCGCTCGCAGCCCCGTGGTGTAGTGGCCAAGCATGCTGGCCTTTGGAGCCGGCGACAGCGGTTCGAATCCGCTCGGGGCTATGGTTCGAACCCGACCGGGGCCAACCCCTTGCTTGCCCCATTCAGTCGGGCGGCGAACGTTGGGTCCTAGGGCGGTCAGAAGGGGGTGCCTATCGGCAATTGGGTGAACAGCGAGCGGAGAGTCGAATCAGACCTGATGGACTTCGTGAATCTCGTCCGCGACGAGACCGTGGGCTTCTTTATGGACCCGAGCCGCGGCTTCCGGGGTCGGTGCCTCGACTAAGCAGTAGACGGTCTCGGTCTTCTCGTCGACCCAGTAGTTCCGGTAATTTACCCCGTGCTTGCCCTGCACTTTGAGATCCTTCGCGTGGGCTTCAGCGACAGCCGCGGCAGTGACACCCTTCACCTTTCGGTGGGTGTCCATATAGAGGGGCATGAAAAGGGCGAATCGCCCTGAATTCAAGAATGTTCGCATCGGCCGGTACGCCGAATGGCCCCTCAGGGCGCAATCCAAGGACAGGGTAGGTGTCGTGTCCTTTGTCGGCGTTAAGCCCGTTTAGGCGAACTCTGCGGCTAATATCATCTGGTTCCCCGGCCGCTGCGGAATCCGGGTTCACAGCAGCGCATGAGGTAGTCCTGCACGACGTACACTTCACCGGGGGTGGAGAGATGACCCCCGCATCACTCTCCGATGCATTCCTTCGAGTCAAACAAGGCCGAACTTGAGTAGACGACGCGCCTTCCGCACTCGGCATCGGGCGTCTCGTGAGCGTAGACCATGGCGTCAGGCGGCGTTAGTTGCTTAACCGTGCTGCGACGGAGCGTGTCGCTGATGTTCTTCCCACAAACAGGACACCGCGTCCGCCCAGACACCGACCCGTTTACTGCGTTCAGCAGTAGGTCAATCCCACCGCACAGGTAGTACACTCGCCTCCCCCGGCGAAAGAGGTGTGGAGTAGGAGCCTCGGACAGGCCAACGATCGAGGTCGGCTTGGTCACGGAGGTGAGAATCGGCACGCTCGTAAGTCAATGTCGCCAGATCGAAGCTTTCGGAACGCATCCGTTGAGCACCCCACCGCAGTGAACGAAGCCGGGGGTGTGAAAAATCGGGTCTATCGAAACGCCTTTCCCGAGGCGGCCCGCCGGCCGAAGTCCCGATTACGTTACAGAGCCGCCTTCCAGCCGGGGTTAAGTGGGAAGGAACATCGAGAGGCATCGTGAAGCTCTCGGCCACCCAAGTCAACAGGATTGCGCGAGAGTTCCTCCAAACGGTTGGCCCACAGGAGACGGTCATCATGAAGACCGTTCCGGTCGGTGAGGAATGGTGGGTAGTCGTGCAAGTCATCACGGCCTCCGGAGAGGAGCTGAAGTTGCTCAAGGTCGATGACCACACTGAGAAGGCCGCTAGCTACTTCTGATGGGTCTCTGGTGCGATCGCGCCATGTCTCTTCCAGGATGAGGAACCTCGCTCGCGGCTGACGTTCCTACACTCCCCGATGCCAAGAGGGAACCAACCATGACGCGTACCGTCCGGCCAGGTACTCGAACCTTCTGAGGATCGCCTCGTACGGAGTTAGGCCGAAGCGCCGGTAGCTATGGTGTGGACCACCCGGAAGATCAGGGACTGGATTGGCACGGTGGCCTTCCCACGGTGGACTCGGCCCCGCTCGCCGGCTCCGAACGATCGGTCATTCCGTCGGCGAATGTCGAGCTTCCGCTGAGGCGGAATGCAGCCCAACCGGTCGATACCAATGGAACGATCCGGACAGAAAGCAGTCGGCGGACTCGGGCTCGCGCCGACGCTCTACTACCACTATCGCCGGTTCCGGAAGCACCTGGCCATCTTGGCGGCCGTCATCGGGCCGGGAATCATCGTCATGGTCGCCGACAACGACGCCGGCGGTATCACGACCTACATGGTTACGGGGGCGCAGTTTCACTACAGTTTCATCTGGATCGCGATCCTGCTCTGGCCCGTCGCCTACGTCTGTCAGGAGATGACCGTCCGGCTAGGGGCGATCACCAAGAAGGGGCACGCCGAGGCGATCTTCGACGCGTTCGGCACGTTCTGGGGCTGGTTCTCGCTCTCCGACCTGACGATCACCGACCTACTCACGATCGTCACCGAATTCGTTGGGATGACCGTCGCCTTGAGCATCTTCGGCATTCCTCCGTGGATCACGGTGATCGTCGTGATCGCCTTCATCATGGCCATTCTCCTCAATGGCCGCTACTGGACCTGGGAAAAGATCGTTCTCGCACTCTGCGCCGTGAACCTGATCTACATCCCCGCGGTCTTCTTCGTGCATCCCAATCTCGGCACCCTTCTTCACACCGGTCTCATCCCGGGCTTCCCCTACGGATTCAACAGCCCGGTCCTCTTTCTCGTCATGGCGAACGTTGGAACGACCATCGCGCCGTGGATGATATTCTTCCAACAGAGCTCCGTCGTCGACAAGGGTCTGAAGGAGAAGCACATCCCCTATGCCCAGATCGACACGGCGATCGGTGCGGTCTTCACCGTCGCCGTCGCGGTCGTTCTGATCATCATCGCTAGTTTCTTCTTCGGTGGCACCGGAGTCAATGTGCCGGATGCAGGCACGGCCGCGCGTCTCATTCTCGCCATCAATCCCTATCTGGGCTCGATGCTCGTGATCGGTCTGTTCGACGCGGGGCTACTCGGCGCCATAGCCGTCTCTCTTGCGAGCACGTGGTCGGTGGGAGAGGTATTCGGTTGGGCCCACTCGTTGAACGACAGAATGGGCCAGGCACGGTGGTTCAACCTGTTCCGCTTGACGATCATGGTGATAGCCGGGCTCGTGGTGTTGATTCCCCGGGCTCCCTTGGGGCTCATCACCCTCTTCGTCCAGGTCATCGCGGTCACGCTACTGCCCGCTACGCTCGTCTTTCTAATCCTCCTGCTGAACCAAGAGGAGCTCGTGGGCAAGTACCGGAACTCACGTATTCAGAACGTGGTGTCGGGCATTATCGTGGGAACCATTCTGCTCCTCTCCACGCTCTTCGGTCTCGGGACAATATTCCCCCACTTGTTCGGGGGCTGAGAGATGCCGTCAGCGTTGGGAAGCATGGTCGCCAAGGTCCAGGAGATCAACCGACGGTACAAGGAACCCAAGGTGAGGCTCACGAAATGGACCCGAGCGATCCTTCTCACGCTCCGCCTCTATCTCTTGTTCTTGGTGGGCATTCTCGTGTATGCTTTCGCCCTGAACGTCCGGTGATTCGCATGGTGGTTCCGGTTCGATGGGTCCAGGCCGCCCAGACCAGCGGGTCCGACACCGGGCCGCAGGCGCCTCCAAAGGAAGGGCCTTGGGATTTGCGGGGGAGAACCGCGCGGGTTCGAGGAGCGGGATCGCGGTGACGGCTCAGAACCGGGAGTCAGCTCTTGCCAAGAATGGCGGTACATCCGCCGTCGCCGGGATCAATCGCTACTACCTACTGACCGAACTCTTGGACAAGCCGGTCAGCACGTCGGGTGGCGTCACGGTCGGACGGCTGAACGACCTTGAGTTCATCGATGACCCGAAGTACGGTGAAGTGACGGGAGTCGTGGTTCGTCGACCATTCGGCCGGCCGCCTCTCCGCGTGCCGTGGTCCGAAGTGATCCAGATCGGCCCCGGCGGAACCGAGGTCCGCGACCCTCCGACGGGCCAATACGACGAGTTTGAACCGCAGGCGGGGCAGATCCAACTTCGCGACACTCTTCTTGACAAGCGCATCCTGGACACTCATGGAGTCGGCGTGGATGTCGTCTACGACCTCCAGCTCCTCCTGGCCGGCGGGAAACTGTTCGTGGTCGCCGCCGATGTGAGCGGGCAGGCGCGACGACGACGGCTCGGACTCGTAGGGCTGAGGGGCCGGACCGTGGTCGATGGCGGGGCGAGGGAGGCGCGCATTCCGTGGCGCTACGTTCAACAGATCGGCCAAGGACTCACCGGCACGAGCGGAGACCTCAAGCTCACCGTGACTCGCGAGGCGGCCCGCGATGTCCGCCCCGAGGACCTGGCCGACGTCCTCGAGGAGCTCAGTCGGGAAGAGAGGATCAAGGTGTTCCGAACTCTGGACAGCGAGACCGCGGCCAAGGCGTTGGAGGAGACCGAGCCGAGAGTGCAGCGAGAGATTCTTGCCAACGCCGATTCCGTTCGAGCCGTCAAGATCTTCTCGCACCTTTCGCCGCCCGCGATCGCGGACATCATCTCGGTGCTCCCTCACGACGACGCCCAGGGCTTCCTCTCCCTCCTCCCGCGAGAGGTGGGCGAGAAGGTGAAACGGATCTTGGCTGCGCACGACGTCGTGGCGTCGTCGATCGCCTCCGCCCGGTTCCTCGGCTTTGCGGGCGACCTCACCGCCGAAGAGGCGTTCCAGCGATTCCGGCGGGAAGCTCCCGGTTGCCCAGTGACGATGTACATCTACATCTTGGACGCCGAGCAGAAACTCCGAGGGGTGGTCGACATCAACGAGCTCCTGCAAGCCGATCCGACGCAACGGCTCGAGAGGATCATGACCGAGAACGTGGTCAGTGTGGCTCCGTCCACCGAGCACGCCGAGATCGTGGCGCTCTTCCGTCGGTATGGCTTTCGCGCGCTCCCGGTAGTAGACGAATCGGGGCACATGGTAGGTGTCGTTCGGGAGAAGGATGCCTTCATCCTCGAGGCCGGGGACGAGAGCTTCCGCCGAAGATTGTGAAGGAAGGCTCGGGCTCCGGGTATCCCTCGTAGTGGGACTATCAGGAATCAAGTCAGGCCATACACCCAAGACACATCATCCACAACCCGCGGGCAGTATCGGACCCCGAACCACCCGGAACCCGCTCAGAGGCGGCATCGGTCCGTCAACGAGCAAGCTCGCGACCCACCGGCCGCCACCTGACCACTCACAACCTCCGCCGCGGCGCCGGCAACCGCGATACCGACAACCACGGCGGGCGCTAGTCCCCTCCGATCCCTGACGAACGAACGCACTCCAGACGGGCTTCCGCGGGGGCGCAGGCAGCCCTTCACGACCTTCAGGTTCATAGTCTTGGACACCGACGAGGACGACACCTTCGGGTGGGAGGTCCCGGCCCGGGCGGATGGGACGAAGGCGGGGCGTCGTGGTAGTCAACGAAGCTTGACGAGACGCTTAACGAATTACGGACCTGGTTGGGGTACTGGAGGCGAGGCGTCACGCGAGCGACAGGGCGGAGGGGCAATGGCCGCGGTCGTGGACGACGTCCAAAAGGAGATCCGCCTCGAGCACCAACGCATCGTCTATCCTCTTCTCGACCGGATGATCCAAGTGGCCGGCGAAGTACCGGACGAGGTCGACTACCCGCTCGAGTACCTCCAGGAAGGGCTGGGCCTCCTGAACCGTTACCTGACGACCCTGCGTGACCGGTGGATCACCGACGTCTTCGTACTTCTCGGAAGGGAGGCCGGCGGCGATTCGTCCGTCCTTCAGATCCATCAATTCCAGAAGGAGCAGCCCGTGGAACGGGACCAGATCGTCGCCCTCGAGGACCTGGTCAAAGGAGTGCGGGAGCGCCGGTTCCAGGCTCGATGGAGGCTGGGAATCACCCTTCGGAATGACGCGCTTGCCGAGAAGGCATGGACCGAGGAGGAGGAGCGGTTCGCGGGACGGTGTCTGGCCCAGAAGGTCGAGCCTAGTACGGGTCGGACCTTGCACGACACGCTCGAGAAGCTGCGACCCCGGGCCGCCGAGCTCGCAGAGGAGGTTCAGTCGTACGTCGCTCGGCCGGTGAACGGGCTCGCTCCCGCCTCTCCGCGCCGTGGGCTTCCCTCGAGCTCCCTGCTCGCCGATTCCCGAGCGGCCGGCGGGAGGCGCGAAGGCGACGCGTCGGCGACCGACGACTCCGAGAAGACGGAAGCCCTCATCAACCGACCGAGCGCGTTTCGTGCAGGGAAGGTCCTGAATCCTACCGGGCCGCTCTAAGCGTGTTCCTCGGCCCCGCCCGGAAGGTCCGGAATCCAGACCGCACCTTCCCCCGATCTTCGGAGCGACCGCGCGGAGAAGCGCCACCAAAGGTCGACCGAGGGTCCGGCTACACGAACATCATTTCGAAGGCTTCCTGACCGTCGGGGAACTCTTTGGTCCGGACGACGGTGCGATCGAGCCGAATCCCCTGGGTCTCGAGGGTCGCGGCGTCCCGTTCGAGCGCGCTCCCGAGGTAGATGTTGAGGATCGTATGGCGGGCCGGAGCGCTCGTGACCATACGGGTCGCGCCGACGATCGGACTGCCCACCACGGTCACGAGCTCGCCGACCCTCACAAGCTCGCACGGACCGGCATCGATTCCGAGGGAAAGGCCCGTGCCGGCCGGAAAGTTCCGGGAGTTTCGGCGCAGGTTCGCGAGAAGCGCGTCGGCCGCCCCGAGCACGGTGCGGCAGAACTGCGGGATCCGACCCGTCTCGAGAGGGCGAGACTTCGGGGAGATCCAGAAGGTGACGAAGCCGTCGCCGGTGAACTTGTCGAACCATCCTCCGGACTCGTTGGCGAGCCCGCGCACGGCTTCGGTGAACCCGACGATGAACCGCGCGAAGATCGAGGGCTGTATCGCTTCCTTCAGGACGAGGGAGGACATCCTGAGGTCCCCGACGACGACGATCGCCTCCACGGCGGTCGAGCCCAACGAGATGAGCTCCTGGATCGCCTCGACTGGGAGCTGATCCCGGGCCCCGCTCGGGCCTTGCCGAGTGACGATCGCGTCGAACTCAGCGGTCGCGCGCCCGTCGGGAATCGAGGAAAGATCGGCCATGAGGAGCTCGCCCCAGAATGGGCGAGGAGTGGGAACGATAACGGGGACTTCAGCTTGAGCCACGGCTCGTTCGTGCGGAGACGACCATCGTCCTCGCAGGGTCGCCGGGCGGAGCGAGGACTCCCCGTCCCCTCCGGTAGGAGGGGGGTCGGGTCTCGCCGGCATGGCCCTCGTCGAAGGATCCTAGCCCGACGCGCTCAGCGTCTCGTCGAGATGCGCGAGAACGGCTGGCCAGGCTTCGGCGTGCCGCGCCTTCGAGGCGGCGTCCGGGAACCCTGAGTGCGTGAGGCGGAGCCGCGTTCCTCGACCCGCCGGAACGAGCTCCACCGTCACGATCGTCTCGAACCCTCGGGTCGCGGTGGTAACCCACGTCAGTTCGACCAACGTCTCGGGCACCACCCTCAAGAACCTACCGTAGTGCGGGTGCCGCTTCCCTCCAAACCGTGTCTCGAAGTAGAAGACCGAACCGACCCGCCCCTCCATTCGCACCGAGCCGGGGACCGCGAACCACCGGTCGAACTCCCGCGTCCACGCTCGGAACAGCGCGGGCGCTCCCGAGATCATCGTTCGATCGATGCTGAACCCCTTCGATCGGGCGCGGCGGTCGGTCGAAGCCTTCGGCGGCGACCGTTCGCTAGCCATGAGCCGGGCCGAGGATTCGAGACGTGCTCCTCTCAATAGAGTTCCGCACGACGACGGCGGACCGGGACCGGGAGACCTCTCTCGGGACGGTCACCAAGAAAGGATGACCCCCAAGCCGGCGGCACGTGAGCCTATAGACGTCCGAAGGCTCGCCGCGCCCATGACGCGGCAGCGAGTCGTCATCATGGGAGCGGCGGGCCGGGACTTCCACAACTTCAATCTCTTGTACCGGGACCGCCCCGAGTTCGAGGTCGTCGCCTTCACGGCGGCCCAGATTCCGAACATCGCCGGTCGAGCCTACCCGCCATCGCTCGCCGGAGCGCTCTATCCCCAGGGCGTGCCCATCGTCCCCGAGGCGGAACTGCCAGATCTTGTTCGTAGCCGGGGCGTGGACCTCGTCGTCCTATCGTACTCGGACCTTCCCCATCTGGAGGTGATGCACAAGGCGTCGATCGCCCTCGCTGCCGGGGCGAATTTCCTTCTTCCCGGGCCCCGACAGACGATGCTCCGATCCTCGAAGCCCGTCGTGAGCATCTGCGCCGTACGGACCGGGGCCGGCAAGAGCCCGTTGACCCGTTTCGTCTCGCGCCGGTTCCGAGCGAGCGGGCGCCGTGTCGTGATCGTTCGGCATCCGATGCCGTACGGCGATCTCGCCGCCCAGGCGGTCCAACGGTTTGCGACGATGGACGACCTCGAGCGCGCCCACTGCACGATCGAGGAACGCGAGGAGTACGAACCCCACATCGCGGAAGGGGTCGTCGTGTTCGCCGGCGTCGATTACGAGCGCATCCTGCGCGCGGCCGAGACCGAGGCGGACATCGTCCTCTGGGACGGCGGGAACAACGACCTGCCGTTCTACGCCCCCGACCTTAACCTGGTCGTCGCGGACCCTCATCGGCCGGGGCACGAGCTGTCCTACCATCCCGGCGAAGCGAACTTCCGCATGGCGGACGTCATCGTCGTCAGCAAGACCGACTCCGCGACCCCCGAGGGGATTCGAACCGTCGAGGCGGACGCCGCCCTCGTCAACCCCCGTGCGACCGTCGTCCGGGGCGGCCTCTCGATCGAGGCCGCCGACTCCGAATCGATCCGTGGGCGGCGAGTCCTGGTCGTCGAGGACGGGCCCACGCTCACGCACGGCGGCATGGCGTACGGCGCCGCGACGCTTCTCGCTCGGGCCCGAGGGGCCGTGATCGTCGACCCAAAGCCAGGAGCCGTGGGAAGCATTGCCCGGGTGTTCCACGATTTCCCCCACCTCGACCGGGTGCTGCCCGCGATGGGCTACGGGCCGGAGCAGGTCCACGATCTCGAGGCGACGATCCGGGCCTCGGATGCGGAGGTGGTCCTGGACGGAAGCCCCGTCGACCTCAGCCGCATCGTCCACGTTCCTCAGCCGATCATGAACGTGCACTACGAGTACGTCGATCGAGACGGGAAGCTCGCGGGGATCCTCGACGCGTTCCTCGAGGGTCGCCCTCCGGCGAAGGCCGCGGCCCGGGCTCGGGGCCGCTGAGGTCGATAGAGCCCTCGCAGGGATCGTACCGCTCGGAACCGGGGAACGCGGAACGGTCCGCACGAAGCGACCGCGTCAACGACGGCGCCGGCCCGGGCTACCGAACCTGGCACGATCCGCCGCCGCGCGGCGCCCGGTCGTCAGTCGATCTCCTCCCGCGGTCGAGCGGGGGGCGGCGGGGTCTTCCCCCGGAGGATCGAAGGGATGAGGGAAACGAGGAGCAACGCGGCCGAAACGATGAAGATGAGGTGGATCGAGTCGAGGAACCCTGCTCCGGCCGTGAACGGGTTCCCGGCTTTCGCGGTCCCAAGGAAGATCGCCTGGATCTCGGGCCGCGAGAGGACCGAGGTCATCACCACGAGCGTGACGCCGAGGCTGATGGTGGCGCCGGTGTTGACGAGCGTCGTCCCGACGCCGGAGGCGACCCCGCGGCGGGTCGGGGGCGCCGCCGACATCATCGCCGCGCGGTTGGGGGCGGCGAACAACCCCATGCCGGCCCCCACGAAGATCAGCGGAGGGGTAAGCTGAACGAACGAGGCGTCGGGGCCGATCGTCGCGAGCCAGAGGAAACCCGCCGCGGAGAGGAGGAGACCGGCGACGAGGAACGGCCGGGGGCCGTACCTGTCGGAGAGCCACCCGCTGATCGGACCGAGAACGGCGAGGGACGCGGAAAGCGGGATGAGGAAGAGACCCGCGGTGAACGGGTCGAGGAACCGAGGAGGGCCTTGGAGATAGAAGACGAGAATGAACGTGAACGCTCCGCGAGCGAGCGAGTTGAGCAGCATCGCGATCGCGGAGGCCGAGAACTGGCGGTTGCGAAACAGGGTCAGGTCGAGCATCGGGTATCGTTCGCGGCGCTCGACGAGGACGAAGAGCCCGAGGAGCGCGATGCCCACGGCGCTCCCGACGATCGCGAGAGGGTCCGAGATCTGACCGAGGGCTCCCAGCGTGATCGCGATCAGAAGGAGGGTGAGCCCCCCGGCGAAGACGATGTTGCCGGCCCAGTCGATGCGGGGCTGGCCCTCGGGCTTCGCGAGTTCGTGGAGGTCTATCCGGGCACGGATCGTCGCGACCAGGCCGATGGGGACGTTGACGAAGAAGATCCACCGCCACCCGATGGTCGCGGTGATGGCGCCTCCCAGAACGAGCCCCGAGACCGCCCCGACGACGATCGACACCTGGTTCACCCCGAGGGCGCGACCCCGTTCGTTGGGGGGGAACGCGTCCGTGATGATCGCGGCCGAGTTCGAGAACAGAAAGCCGGCCCCGACCGCTTGAACGAGCCGGAACACGACCAATTCGAGGCCGGTCTGGGAGAAGCCGCAGAGCGCCGAGCCGACCGTAAAGACCACGAACCCGAGAACGTAGAGTCGGACCCGTCCGAACATGTCGGAAAGCCGGCCGAAGTTGAGGAGGACGACGGCGGTCAGGAGCGAGTAGCCGAGCAGCACCCAGAGGAGCAGGGTCGTGGAGGTACCGGCGAGCTCGCGCCCGATCGTGGGGAGCGAGATCAGGACGATGTTCGTGTCGATCGCCGCCATCAACGTGGCGACCGTCGTGTTCGAGAGGACGAGCCACTTGTACTGCATGGTCAGCGAGCGGGCGGCCCCTGCGCCCGGGCCTCGCGCCGGGGTCGGTCCGGACCGGGTCCTCGCGCGCTCACGAGCGGGCGCCGCCGGTGGGGATCAATCCGCGGTTCACCCGAGGGGCCTCGACTGGGACTGGAAGCCGGCGATCTCCGACGAAAGGCGGTCGATGTACTGTCGGAACACCGCGAGCAGGCTCTTCGACGAGATCACTCCGACGACCCGATCCCCCGAGCGCACGAGCATTCTGCGAACGCCGGAATCGGCCATCGTGCTCGCCACCTCGTCCGTCGGGGTCTCGGGGGCACAGGAACGTACCTCGGACGAGGCGATCTGTTTCATCCGGACCTTCGACGAGTCGAGTGCGGGCGCGACGACCTTCTCGAGGAAGTCCCACTCGGTCGCGATCCCTGCGACCGTCGCCGAGGCCCCGCGTGTCAGGACGGCGTAGCCCTTCCGGGCCCCGACCATGCGTCGGGCGCAGGTGAGCGCGTCGGTCTCCTCGTCGACCGTGAGGGGGTTGGGGTCCATGATGTCCTTCGCCTGAAACACCATGCGCCCGCGAACGCGGTTCGGATTATGACGATGCCCCTGCGACCGGAGCCGATGGCGCGCACCCCACTCTGGAGTCCACCCCAGCGAGGTTCCACGCCCTGGTTCCGCCCCCCGTTCTTGGCGCACGCATCCTCGGGGCACGAGCGAAGGCGGAGTCACGGGCTCGCGGCGGACTC
>Ga0187815_10000768_pt1 | contig 15422 bp, 12 predicted proteins | sample NC_S_5_FD_132962 | JGI IMG/M metagenome (GOLD analysis project Ga0187815, IMG submission 132962) | Wetland sediment microbial communities from Neuse River Estuary, North Carolina, USA - ASW-S_5 | ecosystem: Environmental > Aquatic > Freshwater > Wetlands > Sediment | place: USA: North Carolina...
CACCCCGAGGGCACCCAGATCCGCATCTCGCGCCAGGAAGTGAGCCGCATCGTGGGTTGTTCGCGCGAGATGGTCGGCCGCGTGCTCAAGCAGCTGGAAGAGCAGGGCATGATCGACGTGTCCGGCAAGACCATCGTTGTCCGCGGCACGCGCTGAGCGCGCCGACCGGCCATGTCACCCCGCGTCCGCGGGGCGGCATGGCGACCGGGCGGGGCGCCCCAGCAGGAAGCCCTGGCCGAACTCGCAGCCCATCGCCAGCAGCGCGTCGCGCTGCGCCGCGGTCTCGATGCCCTCGGCGATCACGCCGATGCCCAGCGCGCGGGCCAGCGCGAGGATCGCCGCCACCACAGTGCCGGCACCGGCGCCGCCGGCGCCATCCAGCTCGCGCACGAACACCTGGTCGATCTTCAGCTTGCCCAGCGGCAGCGAGTGCAGGTAGCTCAGCGAGGAGTAGCCGGTGCCGAAATCGTCCAGCGCCGCCTGCACGCCCGCGGCGCGCAGGCGCTCCAGCGTGGCGCGCACCAGCACCGGGTCGTCCAGCAGCGCGCCTTCGGTCAGCTCGATCAGCAGCCGCGCAGGTGGCAGCCCGCTGCGCTCGAGCAGCTGCAGCAGCCGGCGGTCGAAGTCCGCATGGCGCAGGTGTTGCGGCGAGACGTTGATCGTCACGAAGCCGGTACCGGCATCCGGCTGCGCCATGCGCGCGCAGGCTTGCCCGAACAACTGCCAGTCGATCGCCTCGAGCTGGCCGCAATCCTGCGCGACGCGCACGAAGTCGTCGGGCGGCAGCAGGCCGCGGCGCGGATGGTTCCAGCGCAGCAACGCCTCGTGTCCGACCACCACGCCGCTGTCGAGCCGGAAGATCGGCTGGTAATGCGGCACGAACTCGCCGTGCAGGAGGGCGTGGCGCAACTCGACTTCCAGCGCCAGCTCGTCCACCGCATTCCGGGCCAGCGTCTCGTCGAACATCGCATAGCGGCCACGCCCCAGCTGCTTGGCGCGGTACAGCGCGGTATCGGCGTCGCGCAGCAGCGAGTCGGCCCGCTCGTGACTGTCGCCGCCGATCGCAATGCCCACGCTGGCCGAGGGCTCCAGCTCGCGGCCGCCGATCGACAGCGGCTGGTGGAGGGCCTGCAGCACGCTCTCTGCCATGCGCTCCGCGGCGGCCGGTTCGGCAATCGCATCCAGCAGGATCGCGAACTCGTCGCCGGCCAGCCGCGCCACCACGTCCGGTTCATGCACGCACGCGCGCAGTCGGCTCGCGGTCGCCTGCAGGAAGGCGTCGCCGGCCAGGTGGCCGAGGCTGTCGTTGATCACCTTGAAGCGGTCCACGTCCAGGTAGAGCAGCGCGCAAGGCAGCGCACCCGACGGCTGCCGCGCCAGCCGCTCGCCCAGGCGCTCGCGCAGGAAGCCGCGGTTGGGCAGTCCGGTGAGCGGGTCGTGCATCACCTCGTGGCGCAGCTGGTGCTGGATCTGCTCGCGCTCGGCGATCTGCTCGCGCAGCTCGCGGGTGCGCGCCTCCACCCGGTGCTCCAGCTGCAGGTTGGCCTGCAGCAGGGCAGTGGCGGCACGGCGGCGGTGGATGCTGTTGGCGATCTGCAGCGCGGCGAAACCGAGCAGCTCCTGGTCGGCGGCGCTGAAGCGCATCTCGTCGCCATAGCCTTGCACGGCGACCACGCCGATCACCGTCTCGCCGGTGCGCAGCGGCACGCCGAGCCAGCAGGAGGACGGCGTGCCGATATGGTGCAGCACCACCTCGCCGGCCTCTTCCATCGCCTCCAGCTCGCGCCGGGTGCCCAGCCAGGGGCGGCCGGTGCGCAGCACGTAGGCGGTGATGCTGCGCTCCAGTGGCAGGCTGAACGTGCTCTGCACGCCCGCGTCGACGTAATACGGGAAATCCAGCCGCTGCCGTTGCTCGTCCAGCAGCGCGATGTAGAAATTCGAGGCGTCCAGCAGGCTGCCCACCTCCGCGTGCACGTGCCGGTAGAACGCTCCCTCGTCGAGGTCGGCGGTGGCCAGTTCGGCCAGCCGGAACAGCACCGACTGCAGGCGTTCCCCGCGCTGGCGTTCCAGCACTTCCTGCTGCAGCTCACGGTTGGCGGCGGCCAGTTCGCGGGTGCGCCGCAGTACCCGGCGTTCCAGCTCGTCCTTGCTCTGCTTGCGCTCCAGCGCGGTGAGCACGTGCGCGGCGACGAAACCCAGCACCGCACTGTCCTCGTCGGAATAGCCCACGCCCTGGCGATAGCTCTGCACCACCAGCGCGCCATGCACGCGGCCTTCGCGCAGCATCGGCACGCCCAGCCAGTCCACGCTGTCCGGGCCGACCACTTCCAGCGGCTCGCCGATCTGCGCCGCCAGCTGTTCGGCATTGCCCATCAGCGGCCGCCCCTGGGTCAGCAGGTGCCAGGTGAGCGAGCCGCGCAGTGCCTCCAGCGGTTCGTCGCGGGCGGTATCGGGACCCGCATCCGCGGTGTCGGCGAAGTAGATGAAACGCAACGTGCCACGCTCCGGGTCGTGCCGCACGATGTAGAAGTTCTCGGCGTACATCAGCGTGCCGACGATGGCGTGGATGCCGCGCAGCAACTCGGGCATGTCGAGATCGGCGCCGGCCAGGTCGGAGATCGCGAACAGGGCGCGCTGCAGGTTTTCCGAGCGTTCCAGCTGGCGGTGCGAGCCGTGCAGTTCGGCCAGCGCCAGCAACTGCTGCAGCTGGCGCGCGGCCAGCGCCAGGCGGGGTTCCAGCGCGGCCGCCAGCCGCGGGCCGGCCGCCGCGTCCTCCAGCGCCAGCAACAGCACGGCAGGTACGTCCGGCGCCAGCCAGATCGCCAGTTCCCCGTCGGCAACCGTCGCCGCGCCATCCTCGTTGCGCAGCAGCGCCAGCATCCGCGCGCGCGCGGAGGCATCCACGGTGCCGTCCGCGGCCCTGCACTCGCCCCGCTCCAGCCACAGCAGGCGGGCATCGCGGCAGCCAGGGCAGCCACGGGCCAGCTCCGCCACCAGTTCGCCCACCGCGCGGGGCGAGGACGCGCCGATCAGCCGTCCCAGCCAGGCCAGCTGGTCGGTTTCGCCTGGAATCGTGACATGCGACCTGCGGGTCTGGTTCATGGCGCCGATGATTTCCCCCGGCCGATGGTAACGCGCGACCGCGGCAGCGCCCAGCATCCGCCCCGGGCGCGACCCGCCGGCTAGAATGAGCGGCTCGACCCGGATGCACGCATGCTCGCCGACACCACCAAGGACGCCATCCGCGCCGCCTACGCGCGCCTGAAGGACGACCTGCCCGGCTTCCGCCCGCGCGCCTCGCAGGGAAGGATGATCGCCGAGGTGGCGAAGGCGCTGGCGCACGAAGGCGGCGTCGCCGCGATCGAGGCGCCCACCGGCACCGGCAAGTCGATGGCCTACCTGATCGCCGGCCACGAGGTGGCGCGCGCGCAGAAGAAGAAGCTGCTGATCGCGACCGCCACCGTGGCGCTGCAGGAGCAACTGGTGGAGCGCGACATTCCGCTGTACCTGCAGCTTTCCGGCCACGCGGCGAAGGTGGCTCTGGCCAAGGGCCGCGGCCGCTACCTGTGCCCGCGCAACCTCGCGATGGCGCGCAACAGCCTCGCCGGCCCGGCGCAGATGGGCCTCGGCTTCGATGCCGACCTCGCGCTGTGGGCCAGGCCACCCACCGAGCGCGACAAGCAGGCCTTGTCGAAACTCGCCCAGGCCTTCGACGCCGGCGAGTGGAACGGCGACATGGACAGCGCGCCCGAACCGGTGGGCGACCTGCTGCGCCCCATGCTCACCACCAGCGCGGGCGGCTGCACTAACCGCAAGTGCGGCCAGTTCATGATCTGTCCGTTCTACGCCGCGCGCCGCGCGGTGGACGACGCCGAGATCATCGTGGCCAACCAGGACCTGGTGCTGGCCGACCTCACCATGCCGGGCGAGGACGAGAACTGGGGCGGGGTGATACTGCCGCGCCCGGACGAGACGCTGTACGTGTTCGACGAGGCGCACCACATCCCCGGCAAGGCGATCGACCGCGGCGCCGCCGAGGTGCATCTGGCCGCCACGGTGCGCCAGCTGAGCCGGCTGGGCCGGCAGGTGCACGCGGCTTATTCGCTCACCGACAAGGAAAACCTCGGCAAGCTTTCGCTCGATGCCGGCGACACCAAGCTGCAGGAACTCTCCGACGCGCTGGAAGCGCTGGAGAAGGAGATCCGCCTCGGCTGGCTGCCCGATCCCGCCGGGGCCGAGCCGATGTACCGCGGCTCGCTGGGCCGCCTGCCCGAAGCCTGGGTGGAACACGCGCGCCTGCTCGGCCTGCAGGCTGCCGAAGTGCAGCGCTGGCTCGCCGCGGTGCGTCGCGCCGTGGTGGAGATGACCGACGGCGGCCCCACCCAGGAAGCGTTGTCGCGCGAGCTGGGCATCGCGCTGGAGCGCATCGGCAGGCAGGCCGCCTGCTGGCAGGCCTGGTCGGTGGACGATCCGGACCAGGCGCCGCCGCTGGCGCGCTGGGTCACGCTCACCGGCGACCAGCAACTGGTGTGCCACGCCTCGGCGGTGTCTGCCGCGGGCCTGCTGCGCAATGTGCTGTGGGGCAACGCCAGCGGCGTGGTGCTCACCTCCGCCACGCTGAGCGCCGGCGGCAATTTCCGCGGCTACGCCGACGCCGTGGGCCTGCCCGACGAAGCGGTGACGCTCAGCCTGCCCTCGCCGTTCGACCTCGCCGCGCAGGCGCAACTGGAAGTGCCGGCGATCGATGCCTTGCCCGACGCGCGCGAAGAGCATGCGCAGGCGATCAGCGACTGGCTGGCCGAACACCTCGACTGGAACGCCGGCAACCTGGTGCTGTTCACTTCGCGCGCCAAGCTCGACCGCGTGCTGCAGCGCCTGCCCATCGACAGGGTACGCAAGGTGCGCGCGCAGGGCTCGCTGGGCAAGACGCAACTGATCGCCGAGCACATCACGGACGTTGAATCGGGCCGTGGCAGCACGCTGTTCGGCCTGGCCTCGTTCGGCGAGGGCCTGGACCTGCCCGGCAAGCTGTGCGAGACCGTGGTCATCACCCAGTTGCCGTTCGCCGTGCCCACCGATCCGGTGGGCGCCACCTATGCGGAATGGCTGGAATCGCGTGGCCGCAACCCGTTCATCGAGGTGAGCATCCCCGAGGCCACCCGTTTGCTCACCCAGTACTGCGGCCGCCTGATCCGCAACGAGAGCGACAGCGGCCGCATCGTGCTGCTGGATCGCCGCGTGGTCACCAAGCGCTACGGCGCCGGCATGCTGCGGGCGCTGCCGCCGTTCCGGCGCGTGATCGAGCGGTGAGAGCCTGTTCCATGTCTCCGCATAGTCCGCGTCGCCTTGCCGTGGCCGTCAGGTGGCGGCACGTGGCGCAGCGCCTGCCTGGCTGGCAGGCGCTGCGCGCTGCTGCACGGCGGCCACGGCGAGGCAACCCCTGCACCTATAAATTCCGGGGCCGGGTCTGTTTGCCCCCATCCCTGCGTCATCACTCCGTCGTGGACGGACGTCCACTTCTTCGTTCTTCCCTGGCATGCGCACAAACAGCTCCCCGCGCCGGCCATGCGGAGACATGGAACAGGCTCTAGGCATGAGCATCCTTCGCCTCGCCGATTGCCCGCCCAGACCGTGGAAGAACGGCCAGGGCCGCACCCGCGAGCTGGCCATCCATCCGTCCGGCGCAGGCATGGACGATTTCCTGTGGCGGGTGAGCGTGGCCGAGGTGGAGAGCGCTGCGCCGTTCTCCGCGTTCCCGGGCATCGACCGCATGATCGCCCTGCTCGACGGCGACGGCTTCACGATGGCGCTGGACGACGGCCGCGTCCATGCGCTCACCACGCCAGGTGCGCCGTTCGCGTTTCCCGGCGAGCTTGGGGTGCAGGTGGCGCTGGCCGGCGGCCCCAGCCGCGATTTCAACCTGATGCTGCGCCGCGGCGGTGCGCGTGGCGGCATCGAGGCGTGGCGCTCGGCGGGTGCAAGGCAAGTCGACGCCGCCGTCGTGCTGGTGTACTGCGCGCGTGGCCGCGTCGACACCGGCGACGGCGCGCTGCATGCGGGCGACGCCTGGCGCCCCAGCTCCGGTCCGCTGGTCCTGCAGGAGAACACGCTGGCGCTGGCCGTGCACGTCGCATCATCGGCCTGACAACCGTCACTCGTGGCGCCGGGCCGGGCTGCCTATACTCCGACGCATCGCCCTCCTGGAGCCGCCTGCCATGCCTGTGCTGATCCTAGGCCTAGTGCTGTTCCTCGGCGCACATTCGCTGCGCATCTTCGCCGACGGCTGGCGCGCGCGGCAGATCGCGCGGCTAGGCGAGAAGAAGTGGAAGGGCCTGTACTCGCTGGTGGCGATCGGCGGCTTCGTGCTGATCTGCTGGGGCTTCGCGCTGGCGCGCCATCATCCCGTGCCGCTGTACACGCCGCTGCCGTGGCTGGTACGGCTCAATGCGCTGTTCACCCTGGTGGCCTTCGTGTTGTTCGTGGCGGCGCGGGTGCCGCGCAACGGCATCAAGGCGCGCCTGCACCACCCGCAGGTGCTGGCGGTGAAGACCTGGGCGTTCGGCCACCTGCTCGCCACCGGCATGCTGCGCGACGTGGTGCTGTTCGGCGCCTTCCTGCTCTGGGCCGTCGTGCTGTTCGCCGCCTCGCGCCGGCGCGACCGGCGCGAGGGCACGGCCTACCCGCCAGGCACGTTCAAGGGCACGGCCATCACGGTCGTGGCCGGCGTGCTGGCCTGGGCACTGTTCGCGTTCTGGCTGCACGGGCTGCTGATCGGCGTGAAACCGGTGATGTAAGTCGAGCCGGCTGCGCCAGCCAGCACCTGGCGTGCCCGCGGCACAGGCACGTGCCGGACTCGCCGACTCGAACAAGCGCCAGGACGACGGTTGTTCGAGAATCCGGGTACGTGTGCCGGAAGCCATCTGCGCAACGCTCCTGGATCGCGCTAGAGTTCCACCATCCGCCCCCACCGAGGTCGTGCCATGGCTGCCTTCCTGCTCTGGCTGTTGCTGCTGGTGTTCTGCTGGCCGCTCGCGCTGCTGGCGCTGGTGCTCTATCCCGTCGTGTGGCTGCTGTGCCTGCCGCTGCGGCTGATCGGCATCACCGTGGGCGCGGTATTCGCCTTCCTCGGCGCGCTGCTGATGCTGCCCGCCCGCGTGCTGCGCGGCCGTCCGGCCTGACCGCACGGGCGTGGAGAAACCCCACGCCCCCTCCTGCGAGCGCAACCGCGAACCGATCCTCGAGGTATTGCGCCGGCACTTTGCCGACCGGCGGCGGGTGCTGGAGATCGGCAGCGGCACCGGCCAGCACGCCGTGCATTTCGCCGCCGCGCTGACCTGGCTGGACTGGCAATGCTCGGACCGTTCCGAGAACCTGCCGGGCATCCGCGCCTGGCTGGACGAGGCGGCGCTGCGGAACACGCCGCCACCGCTGGAACTCGACGTCGGCGGTCCCTGGCCACGCGGCCCGTTCGACGCAATATTCAGCGCCAACACCCTGCACATCATGGCCTGGCACGAGGTGGAGGCGCTGTTCGCGCAGCTGCCCGCCGTGACCACCGGCGACGCGCGGCTGGCGATCTACGGTCCGTTCAACTACGGCGGCCGCTGCACCAGCGACAGCAATGCCGCGTTCGACCAGTGGCTGCATGCGCGCGGCGCGCACATGGGCATCCGCGATGCCGAGGCCGTGGACGCGCTGGCCGCGGCGGCGGGCTTCGCCCTGCTCGACGACGTGTCGATGCCGGCGAACAACCGCTGCCGCATCTGGCAGCGCAGCCCGCGCTGAACCTGCACGCCGCCGCCGAAGCGGGTACAAAGGCGGCATGAAGGCGATCGACACGCTCATCCCCTGCCCTTGCGGCAATCCCGCCGGCTACGCCGGCTGCTGCGGCCCGCTGCACGACGGCAACGCGGTCGCCGCCAGCGCCGCGCAACTGATGCGCTCGCGCTACAGCGCCTACGTGCTCAAGCGCGAGGATTACCTGCTGGCCAGCTGGCACGCCGACACCCGCCCCGCATCGCTGCGCCTGGCCGCCCAGCAGCCGGCGCCGACCTGGCTGGGGCTGGAGGTGCGCCGCGAACAGCGCATAGACGACGATCATGCCGTGGTGGAGTTCGTGGCTCGCTACCGCCTCGGCGGCGGACGTGCGCACCGCCAGCACGAGATCAGCCGCTTCGTGCGCGAAGCGGGCCGCTGGTATTACGTCGACGGCGAGTTGACGGGCTGAGCGCTGCGCTCAGAAGCCTTGCACGCCGACAGCACGCAGCCGGGCAGCGAGGACCTGCAATTCGGGATGGGCGAAGAAGGCAGCCAGCTGCCTCGCACGTGCCGCACCGGCACCGTGCGCGCGCCAGCCATCCTCGCCCCGGGCGGCGAGCGTTACCCAATCTTCACCGGCATCGTCCGCATCGTCCGGCGCGCCCAGTGCGCGCAGCCAGTCACCGAACGACCGTCCCCGCGCGTCGGCGAAGGCCTGCGCAAGCGCTGCGGACCGGCTCGCACCCAGGCCCGGCACTGCGGCGAGTTGCTCGGGCGTGAGCGTCATCCAGTCCAGCAGGCCACGGAGCAGGCCGGCATCCTCCAGGGCTTGCCAGGTTCCCGTGCTGACGCCCGGCAGCCGCAGGCCCTGCCTGCCGCCCAGCCAGGCCAGCCGTGCCTGGAACTGCTGCTCGCAGCCCGGCGTGGATCGCCAGCAGCTCAGCGGGCCGTAGCGCGCCGGATCGGGCGCCGCCACCGCGGCACGCTGCGCCGCGCGCCAGGCCACCGACTGCAGGCGTGGGATGGTCAACCCCGCCAGCGCCACTTCCACCCGGTCGCCGGGACGGATGTCGAGCGCCTGCCAGCGCCTGAGCGAGCCCACGCTGACCCGCTGCACGCGATGGTCGTCCAGTTGCACCGGCGCCAGTTCCAGCACCGGCGTGATGCGCCCGCTGCGGCCGATGGTGAAGTTCACCGCGCGCACCTCGGCCAGCGCTGAGGCTGGCGGATACTTCCATGCCACCGCCCAGTCCGGCGGCCGCGCCTGCCACGCATCGCCCGCCGGCCGATGGCCCTGGCGCAACACCGTGCCGTCCGCGGCGAACGGCAGCGCACGGCGATACCACTGCTCGCGCCAACGCTTCACGTCATCGAGGCTCGTCACCGGCCGGGTGAGCGCCGCGCTGTCGGCGAAACCCATCGCCGCGAGGCCGGCCAGTCGTGCCGGCATGTCGGCCGGACCGCTGGGCCAGTCCCACACGAACAGCCCGATCTTCGCGGCGGTGACGGCATCCAGCGTATTGCGCGCCAGCGCGCCGGCCACCGCCGAACGCGCATTGACGCCGCCGTTTTCGGCCTGCACGTGGCCAGGCAGGCGCCACACCAGTTCGCCCTGCAGCACCACGCGGTCCGGCGCATTCGCCAGGTGCTTGGGAACCGCGGCAATGGCCTGTGCCAGTGCGGTCCAGTCCGAACCGTGCAGGCCGTCGCCGCGACTGACGGCCTGGCGCAGTCGACCGTGCTCGTAGAGCAGGGTCACCGCCACGCCGTCCGCCTTGGGCTGCACCCACAGGTCGCGGTCGCCGCGCGCACGCATCCACGCCTCGACCGCGGCGGCATCCGGCAGCTTGGCCAGGCCGGTCTGCGCCACCGGCGCGAGCACGCGACCGCCTTCGTCGGCGAGATGCGCCAGCGGCTCGGGCGCCTGCGCGGGAAAGCACTGCCGCCACGCCTCCAGTTGCTGCTCGGCCTGGTCGTAGACGGCGTCGCTCACCGGCGAACGGCCGTCGACGCGGTAGGCGTGGTTCCAGCCGTCGAGCCGCGCGCGCAAGGCGGCGAGTTCCTGGCGTGCCCGCTCAGGCGACCAGTCCGGGCAGTCGGCCGCCTGCGCGGAACCGAGGACGAACAACATCAGCAGCAGGCAGGCCGTACGCATGCGACGCTCCCATGGGATCGGAGCGTCGACGCTAGCCTCGCCATTGCGCGGAATCAGGTGGCCTCGTGCGCCGCGCGACGTAGGCGCGCGGCGTCAATCCGTGGCGGTGGGTGGACCGAATACCAGCCGGTTTTCGCCCAGGAAGTGGCCTTCGGCGCCGAAGCCGCGCTCGACGACCACGCCGCGACCATCGTGGCCGATCGCCACCACGGTGCTGGCGCGGGTGCCGTAGTCGTGGCCACGGATGAAGGCCGACGACAGCCAGCGCTCGCGCTCCAGCCCGATGCCGGTGTCGGGCAGCTCGGCATCCGGCGCCTGCCGCTCGTCGGCGAGCGCGGCGAACAGCGACGCGAAATCGTCTCCGTCGCCGGTCTCGATCCACGCGGCGAGCCGCGCCATCAGCGCACGCGTCTTCGGCCAGGGCGTGTTGAAGTCGGCGTTCGACAGGCCGTGCACGCCGGGCGTCACCGCCTGCGCGCGCACCTCTGGCCGGTTGCCGAGATAGAACGCGGCCTGCGCGTCGAAGGTGAGCAGGTTGAACGGACGGTAGCCGGCCGCCTGCACGAGCAGCTGCCGTGCATGTGCCGTGGCGTCGGCCGCGCCGGCGAGGTAGTCGGTGGCGAGCAGGCCGCGCGAGGCGCCGAGCTGCGGGTCGCGCGGATCCCGCACGTTGGTGACCACGCAGCAGCGTCCCGCGTCGGTGACGCCCAGCCACGTGCCGCCGGCCTCGAGGTCGCGGCCGCCGACGATGGCGAGGTCGCTCCAGCGCGCCAGTGGGGCGCTGGGCCGCGCGTGGTATTCGTCGCGGTTGCCGGCCAGCACGAGGCGCCAGCGCCGATGGGCCTGCCAGGCGAAGGCGATCAGGCACATGGCTCAGGCCGCCTTCCGCGCGACGCGGCGCGGACGCGACGGCGCCTTGCCGCGGGCGGCGACGGCGTCCTTGCGCAGGCATTCTTCCAGCCGGGTGAGCGCAGGCAGATGGGTGGTGCGCAGCATCACCAGCGCGGTCTGGATGCGCGCGAGCCGCGCGGGCATCTCGCGGACGGAGAGCGTGTCGCGCTGCGGGTAGGTCTCCAGCACCGAGCGCGGGACCAGCCCCACGCCGACGCCGGCCGCGGCGGCGGCGAAGATGCCATGGTAGGAGGCGAACTCCAGCACGCGGGCGGGAACGATGCGCTGCCCATCCAGCCACTCCACCAGACGCCGGCGGTAGATGCAGCCCTGGCTGTGATAGACCAGCGCGGTGCCGTCGGCCAGCCGCTTCGGCTCAGCCAGCATCGCACTGTCACGCGCGCCGACCAGCACCAGCTCCTCCACATACAGCGGCACGCTGCGGAAGCGTTCGGCATCCACCTGCTCGCCGACGATCGCCGCGTCCAGGGCACCACCTTGCACGTCGGCCACCAGGCCGCGCGAGGACGCCGTGTGCAGGTTCACCCAGATCTGCGGATGCGCGCGGTGAAACGCCGCCAGCGGATACGGCAGGCGGCTCGCCGCCACGCTCTCCATCGAACCGAGTCGCAACGCGCCGCCGGTCTCGCCGCCGCGCACGGCCAAGCGGGCCTGCTCTGCCAGCTCCAGCATGCGTCGCGCGTAGTCCACCAGCTCCTCGCCCGGGGCGGTGAGGCGCAGGCGCTGGCCCTCGCGGTGGAACAACTGCACGCCCAGCGAGCTTTCCAGCTGATGGATGCGGCTGGTGATGCTGGACTGGGCACGGTGCAGCTTGGTCGCCGCGCGGCCGATGCCGCCGGCCGCCACCACAGCCTGGAAGGTTTCGAGCGCGCGCAGGTCCATATTCGATTTCCTCGATGGATTCATTCGCAATTATTCGCTTTATACGATGATACGCCGCGCCTAGCATGGCTGCATCCCTTGCCGGAGCGCCGCCATGCGATCCCCTGTTCCGCTCTCCCTCGCCGGCATGATCGTGCTGGCCCTCGCCCTGGGCATCGGCCGTTTTCTGCTCACCCCGCTGCTGCCGCTGATGCAGGCCGATGCCGGCCTGAGCCTGGTCGGCGGGGGCTGGCTGGCCTCGATCAACAACATCGGCTACCTGCTGGGCGCCCTGCTGTGTACCGCGCTGGCACTGCCGCAGCGCGCGAGCCTGCGTGCAGGCCTGGTGCTGGTGGCCATCGGCACGCTGGGCATGGGGCTGGCGCCGTCGCTGCCGCTGTGGCTGCTGTGTCGTTTCGTGGCCGGTGTGGCCGCCGCGACGCTGATGGTTCATGGCATTGCCTGGTGCAGCGCCCATCTGCGCCTGCATGGGCGGCCGGGCCTGGAGGCCGTGCTGTACAGCGGCCCGGGCGTCGGCATCATCGCCAGCGGCGTGCTGGTAGCGGCGCTGCACGGCGCAGGCCTGCAATCGGCGCGCTGGTGGCTGGCGTTCGGCGCGGCCAGCGCCGTGCTGGCCGCGCTGATCTGGCGCACGCTGGACGCGCCCGCCGCACCTGCCGTCGCCGCGGCCACGAAAGGCAATGCCAGCGACGCCGGCCCGACCTGGCCGCTGGTGGCGATCTACGGCCTGTTCGGCTTCGGCTACGTGATCCCCGCCACCTTTCTGCCGCTGATCGCCGATGCGCAGCTGCACCTGCCCTCGCTGCGCGAGTGGTTCTGGCCGCTGTACGGCGTAGCCACGGTAGCGGCGACCCTGCTGCTGGGCGCGTTGCCGGTGCGCAACAACTATGCCGGGCTGGCCGGCTGCTGCCTGTCGATGCTGCTGGGTACCGCGCTGTGCCTGTACTGGCCCAGCCGCGCCGGGCTGGCGCTGGGCACCGTGCTGGAAGGCGCGGCGATCACGCCGGTGGTGATGTTCACCATGCGCGAGGCGGCGCGGCTGGCGCCGCGCGACCCCACCCGGCTCATTGGTGCGCTGACCGTCGCCTTCGGCATCGGCCAGATCGTCGGCCCGCCGGTGGCCGCCACGCTCGCTGCGCACCACCACGACTTCGCCGCGGCGCTGGAGCTGGCCGCGCTGGCGTCGGTGCTGGCACTGGCGATCGCCTTGTCGCGGCTGGGCCGCGGTGCGCTCAGTGCCGCAGCTCCAGGTTCGTCTTGCGCACCGTCTTCACGAAGCCCGCGAACGGAATGTCGGTGATGCCGACCAGGCCGAAATGCGAGTTTTCGCCGTCGAGCAGGCGTCCGCTCACCGGCTCGTCGACGTATTCGAACCAGTGCGTTCCCACGATGTCGGGATCGGCGGCAGCCGCCTGCAGGTAGCGTGCGTAGGCCGCGCCACGTTGCGCCTCGCTCTCCACCGACACGACGCCCTTGCCGAACGGGCCGCGGTCGTCGGAGCCGAAGTGGAACTCGGAAATGATGACCGGCTTGTCGAGCCTGCGCACCGCCGCCGCGTCGAAGCCGTGCTGCGGCAGGTCGGCATAGACGTTGAAGCTCAGCACGTCGCAGTACCGGGCACAGACCGCGACGGCCTCGGGTGTGCTGACCGCGAAACGGCTGCCGAGGTAGAGGTGGTGCGGATCATGCCGATGGATGGCGTCGGCGACGGTGCGGAAGAACTGTTCGGCATAGCGGGTCAGCCAGGCGCTGTAGTCGGCGGCGATGGCCGGGTGTGCCTCGTTCGGCTCAGGTGCCGGGAAGTTGGTTGCATCCAGCGCACTCCACGACGCCAGCGCGACGCCCCAGGCCGCCGCGAGCCTGTCCGGCGTACCGTATTTCTTCCTCAGGTCGGCGATGAAGGCCTGCTTCGCCGGGCTGCGCGCCTCGCCCCGCAGCGTGCCGACGGCCAGCGCCCAACGCCCCTGGGGGCCGTACGCGGACCAGGACAGTTCGTTGCCGGCGAAGTAGCCCAGCAGCCACGGATCGTCGCGTACATCTTGCGTGGCTTTTGCGGCCGACGCGTCAGCCGCCTGCGCGAAGCGGGGATCAAAGGGATCGGGCATGCGCCCCCACCAGTCGTAGCCGGTGGCGACGTTGCCGAAATCGCCCCGGATGTCCAACTCGCGCGTGTACGGCAGCTGGTGCATCGCACCCAACGCAGGGTCGCTCCAGTTGGCGACGGTGTTGAAGCCCCACGCGCGCAGGCGCGCCAGCGCGCGCGCGCGCCACGCGGCAAGCCAGTCCGTGCCGTCCGCCCGATACAGGTTGGCGGCATAGAAGTCGAACCATTGTCCATGGTCGCAGCAGCGGCCGGCGCCCGCGCCCTGCTGCGCGTTGCGGTTGTCGCCCGTACCGTAGAACGCGGCCCAGGCGCCGCGATCCGGCGGCAGGTCGCGGAACATGGATGCGCGGTCTTGAACGTAGGTACGCGTGTCGTCCGCCTTCACCGTGTTCACGCCCAGCGAGAAGAAGCCGTGGCCGTCCGGCGTGACCAGCCACCAGCGGCCGCCGGCCTTCTGCGTGTGGAACCAGCCTGTCGCCCGCAGACGGACGTCCAGGCGTCCGCCGTAGCGGTCTTCGCCACCGGTCGATGCGGCGGGCAGCGTCCGCCTCACGGCGGCGCGCAGCGCGGCATCGTCGGCGACCTTCTCCGGCCAGTCGGCGCGCGTGTACTGGCCGTAGCGATCCACGATGCCGGTATAGGCGCCGCGCAGCGTGGCCTCGCCGGCCACCACGTCCAGCCGGCCCAGCAGGATGGATTGCGCGGCCTGCGGCGCAGGCATGGAGAGCCGCACGGCGCGCACGGCAGACAGGTCGAGCCTTCCTTCCACCGTGGTCGCCACAAGCATGCGCTTGCCGCCGTCGTCGAACGGCCTCGTCGGTCCCGCCTGCATGCCGAAGGCCAGCGGCGAGACGGCACGCAACGGGACCACCAGGGTCTGCGCAGGGCCTGCAGGCAGCCCGACCACCGCGTGCAGGTGCGATGCCGCATCCGCACCGTCGATGTCCAGAACCAGGGTCACCGCCCAGGGCATCGCGTTCTGCACGCGCAGGTGCAGCTCGCCCTGCCCGTGCCAGTTCCACGCACCTTGCGCGGGCATCATCACGATCTGCGGCTGCGCGGCAGGCTGGAAGATATAGCGCTGCTGCCTCACGCCGTCCTGCGCGGTTTCCGTCGCCGCGACCCGCACGACGTGCTGCAGATCGAGGTGCACGGACACCGACGTCAGATCGGCCACCTCACCCGCCATCGCGCTACCGGCGAACAGCGCGGCGACCGCGAAAAGCCAGCTTCGTTTCATGGCATGCCCGTCACGACCCGGAAGTTCCCGAGTATGCGTCAGCGCGGCCGGGATGCAATCAAGCCCCGCGCAGTTGCCAGCGCCGCCACAGCCAGTACACCGGCGCGCCCAGCGCGATGATCGCCAGGCTCATGCCCGCGTCGTGCGGCGAGGCGATCGCCGTCGCCACGATCACGCCGAGCACGGTGAGCACGAACACCAGCGGCAGCAACGGAAACAACGGCACGCGGTACGGCGCCGGCTCGTCCACGAACTTCCAGCGGTACCAGAACAGCGTGCCGATGCCGAAGGCATGGCCCAGCCATTCGCCCACCGTGGTGTAGTCCACCAGCTGGCCGAAGTTGCCCCACAGCATCAGCACCACCGTCCAC
>Ga0187815_10000769_pt1 | contig 15395 bp, 10 predicted proteins | sample NC_S_5_FD_132962 | JGI IMG/M metagenome (GOLD analysis project Ga0187815, IMG submission 132962) | Wetland sediment microbial communities from Neuse River Estuary, North Carolina, USA - ASW-S_5 | ecosystem: Environmental > Aquatic > Freshwater > Wetlands > Sediment | place: USA: North Carolina...
CACCGTTGCCGTCCCCGCACAGGCGGGGCGGATAGACGCCACGGTCGCGGCGCCAGGACCACACGACTTCGCCGTCCGCTGCGAACGTTTCGCCCGGCGAGCAAGCCCGCCTGACGCCGCAGCGTCCATCACATCCCATGCCCAACGTATCGTGACGATCGCGAAACGTCCCTCTTGCGGGCTCAGGACGGGCGGAGTCATAGACCTTTCCGATCATTCTGAAAAGCGGAATATATTTCGCCGAAGCACTTGACATGAATTCTGAAAGGCGGAATTAGTGATTTGCCCGTCGCGTCAAAAATGTCACAGGAACGGCCTGCCCGGCCTCAACGCGCGTGCATTCGATCCAGAAGCGCATGGTGCTCCGACCGGGCAGATGCCGTGGTTACACCAGTGCCCGCAATTCGCGGGCGGCGGATACCATGTTGACGAGCGCCGGCTTCACCTCGTCCCATTTGCGGGTCTTCAGCCCGCAATCCGGATTGATCCAGAGCTGCGCGTCGGACAGTCGCTGCCGCGCGAGCTTGAGCAGCTCGGTCATCTCCCCGACCTCGGGTACCCGCGGCGAATGGATGTCGTAGACACCGGGGCCGATCTCGTTCGGATAGCGATAGTTCCTGAAGGCGTCGAGCAGCTCCATCTTCGAGCGCGAGGTCTCGATCGAAATCACGTCGGCGTCCATGGCGCCGATCGCATCGATGATGTCGTTGAACTCGGAGTAACACATGTGGGTATGGATCTGCGTCTCGTCGCGCACCCCCGAGGAGCAGATGCGAAAACTGTCGACGGCCCAGTCGAGATAGCTCTTCCAGTCCGACTTCCGCAGCGGCAGTCCCTCGCGCAATGCCGCCTCGTCGATCTGGATCATGCCTGCGCCGGCGGCCTCGAGGTCGGCCACCTCGTCGCGGATCGCGAGCGCAATCTGCCGGCATGCCTCGCTGCGCGGAATGTCGTCGCGCACGAACGACCAGTTGAGGATGGTGACTGGACCAGTCAGCATCGCCTTCATTGGCTTATCCGTCAGGGACTGGGCGTATTGCCACCATTCGACCGTCATCGGCAACGGCCGCGCGATGTCCCCGAACAGGATCGGCGGGCGTACATACCGCGAGCCGTAGGACTGAACCCAGGCATTCTCCGTGAAGACGAAGCCCGAAAGCTGCTCGCCAAAGTACTGCACCATGTCGTTGCGCTCGAACTCGCCGTGTACGAGCACATCGAGGCCGATCGTCTCCTGCCAGCGCACCGCACGCTTGGTCTGATTCTGCAGGAACGTCTTGTAACCGGTGTCGCTCAGCTCACCCTTGGCATGCGCCGCACGCGCCCTCCGGATTTCCGATGTTTGCGGGAACGACCCGATGGTCGTAGTCGGGAACGAAGGCAGATTAAAGCGCCGGTGCTGTCTGGCGGCGCGCTGCCTGAACGGACTGGCGCGCCGACGCATCGCCTCGTCAATGCCGGCAAGCCGCTGCGCGACTTTCGAATCATGAACGCGCGATGACGTCTTGCGCGCGGACGCGACTGCATCCGACGTTTGCAGCGTCTCTTTTGAGTCTTCTCTACCGCCGCCAAGTGCGGTCGAAAGCGTCGCCAGTTCCTCGATCTTCTGGACGGCGAAGGCAAGCCAGCTCGCTATTTCAGGATTGAGCTTGCTCTCCAGCCCGAGATCGATCGGAACATGCAACAGCGAGCATGACGGCGCGATCTGCACGCGTTGCTTACCGAGCTTCGCCACGACCGGCTCGATCCGATCCAAAATCCGAGTGAGATCGGCGCGCCACACGTTACGGCCGTCGATCACACCGAGCGAGATCACGCGGTCTTTGGGTAGCTTCTCGACGTCGTTGAGTTGCTCTGGTGCCCGTACGAGGTCAAGGTGCAGACCCGCGATGGGAAGCGCAAAGGCGGTCTCGCGGTTGGGGCCAAGCGCACCAAAATAGCTCGCCAGCATGATCTTGATCTCGGGGACTTCCTTCGCGAAGGCCGCATAGGCGCTTCCCAGAGCCTTCTGCGCGGGCGCATCGAGATCGAGCACCAGACAAGGCTCGTCAATCTGCACCCACTCGGCGCCGCGCCTGGCGAGCTCGCGCAGCACCTCGATATAGACAGGCACGAGCCGATCGATGAGCGAAAGCGGATCGAAAGCGGCATCCTTGCTCTTGGCGAGCTTCAAGAAGGTGACCGGGCCGACCAGCACAGGACGCGTCTGATAGCCGAGCGCCTTCGCCTCCTCATATTCCTCGATCGGCTTGCGCGATGCGAGGACAAAGGTTTGATCCTTTTTCAGTTCCGGCACCATGTAGTGGTAATTGGTGTCGAACCATTTCGTCATTTCCTGCGCCGGCACGCCGTTCCCGTGGTGATTCCCATGCCCGCATGATCCATCGTGTGCGCTGCCTTCGGCGCCGCGCGCCATGGCGAAGTAGGTCGCGAGCGACACCGGCCCGCCCTTCCAGCCGTAGACGTCAGGGATTGCTCCGACCATGACCGAGGTGTCGAGCACCTGGTCGTAGAACGAGAAATCGTTCGACGGAATGATGGTGACACCGAGCTTTTTCTGCCGCGCCCAGTTGGCCGCGCGCAGCCCGATGCCGGCATCGATCAGCGACCGCTCGTCGCTTGCGCCGGACCAGAAGTTTTCAAGCGCGAGTTTCAGTTCACGGCGCGGACCAATCCGCGGCGTGCCCAGCGTTGCAACAGGAAGTGAGAGAAGAGACATAGCTTCAACCCCGTAATTGGGGGCAAAGGCATGGCGGACGCATGCAGGGGAAGTCGCGCGAGCGACGGCTGCCTCGCGTACCACCGGGACACCCCGCCCGTGGACGAACATTTCGTCGGGGCAGGTCTCCTGGCTCGCGGGTCAATGCTGCTGTCCGGCCTTCCCGAAGCCAACTGGCTTCAGTGACTTTGATGGACAGCGGCTCGCCGCTTACAGTTGCGGGGGCAGCGCCGGCATTGCACCGGCTTCCCTCTTAGCTCCGGATCAAACGGGACCGGAGAACCTCGACGCGCTCACTTATCGGCATCGCGGCATACGCGTCAACTCGGCTCGATGCAGTTGTCACCGCGCAAGATTTTCACAGCCTTTGCACAGCGCCGACCGAAATTTCGCGATGACGCGGCGGGAGCATTGACATGTCGCGACGAATAGCACCAGATGTAGACGTCACGGTTCCGTCAAATCCAAGATTTGGTGGCTAAGAGGGAAGCCGGTGAATCGCGAGCTTTCGCGCGAAAATCCGGCGCTGCCCCCGCAACTGTAAGCAGTGAGTTGCTCCCGACCTACGTCACTGACGCGGCAACGCGTCGGGAAGACAGGGAGCAACGAGGACCTGCGAGCCAGGAGACCTGCCGCGACACCGAAAACACGTCCACGGGCGGGGTGTCCCGGCGGTCGCTCGCAGACCTATGCCGGCGCCCTGCTCCGGCAATTCATGCAGCGTCGCTAACGGCATCCAGCCCCAACAACATCTACGGGGCCTTGAAAGATGTCACTCTCCCTCGAATGCGAAGCCAAGCCTGCGCCGCTCATTCAACTGCGTCCCGAATCGCTCGCCGCGCCGGACGCGCAACCGCCAATGCAGGTGATCCGGCGCAACGGCAGCGTGTCGCGATTCGACGCCGGCAAGATATCGGTAGCGATGACCAAGGCGTTCCTGGCGGTCGAGGGACACACCGCGGCCGCCTCCCGCCGCGTGCATGAGATCGTCGAGCAGCTTACCGCTGAAGTTGTCAGCGCGCTGTCGCGCCGCGCCAGCGAAGGCCGCACCTTCCATATCGAGGACGTGCAGGACCAGGTCGAGCTGGCGCTGATGCGCAGCGAGCACCACAAGGTGGCCCGCGCCTATGTGCTGTATCGCGAGGAGCGCACCCGGCAACGTGCCGAAGCGGCTGCTGCGAAATCGGTTGCACCGTCCAACGAGCCGGTGATCCACGTGACGCTGCCGAGCGGCGTCAAGACACGGCTCGACAGCGCGCGGCTTGCCCTGATCATCGGCGAAGCCTGCGCCGGGCTCGACGGCGTCGATGCGGCGCCGGTCATCGCGGAAACGCACCGCAACATCTATGACGGCATCAGCCAGGACGAACTGGCGCTGGCTTCGGTGATGGCCGCGCGGACGCTCGTTGAGCAAGAGCCGAACTACGCCTATGTCAGTGCGCGCCTGCTGCTCGACAAGCTGCGCACGGAGGTGCTGTCCTATGTCGAGGGCGCGCCCGCCAGCACCTCGCAGGCCGACATGGCCGTGCGCTATGGCGAATACTTTCCGGCCTACATCCGGACTGGCATCGCATCCGAACTGCTCGATCCCGAGCTTGGCCGCTTCGATCTGAACCGGCTTGCCGCGGCGCTGAAGCCCGAGCGCGACCTGTCGTTCCAGTTCCTCGGCCTGCAGACCCTGTATGACCGCTACTTCCTGCATGTGCGTGGCAGCCGGATCGAACTGCCGCAGGCCTTCTTTATGCGTGTCGCGATGGGCCTCGCCATGCGGGAGATCGACCGCGAGGGGCGCGCGATCGAGTTCTATGACCTCTTGTCCTCGTTCGACTTCATGGCCTCGACCCCTACCCTTTTCAATTCGGGTACGTTGCGGCCGCAGCTGTCGTCCTGCTTCCTGACCACCGTCGCCGACGATCTCGACGGCATCTTCAAGTCGATCAAGGACAACGCGCTGCTGGCAAAGTATTCCGGCGGACTCGGCAACGACTGGACCCGCGTCCGCGGGCTTGGCGCCCACATCAAGGGCACCAATGGCGAGAGCCAGGGCGTGGTGCCGTTCCTGAAGGTCGCCAACGACACCGCGATCGCCGTCAACCAGGGCGGCAAGCGCAAGGGCGCGGTGTGCGCCTACCTCGAGACCTGGCACATCGACATCGAAGAATTTCTCGACCTGCGCAAGAACACCGGCGACGACCGCCGCCGCACCCACGACATGAACACGGCAAACTGGGTACCCGACCTCTTCATGCAGCGTGTCGAATCCGACGGCGAATGGACGCTGTTCTCGCCGAACGAGACGCCTGACCTGCACGACCTCTACGGCAAGGCGTTTGCCGAGCGCTACGCTTTCTACGAGGCCAGGGCAGCGCGCGGTGAAATCCGGGTCTTCAAGCAGGTCCGCGCCGTCGATCTCTGGCGCAAGATGCTGACCATGCTGTTCGAGACTGGGCATCCCTGGATCACCTTCAAGGATCCCTGCAATCTGCGCTCGCCGCAGCGCCATGCCGGCGTGATTCATTCCTCGAATCTCTGCACCGAGATCACACTCAACACGTCGGACGACGAAACCGCCGTCTGCAATCTCGGCTCGATCAACCTTGCCAACCATGTCCGGGACACCGGGCTGAACGAGGCGCGGCTTAAGCAGACGGTGACGACGGCGATGCGCATGCTCGACAACGTCATCGACATCAACTTCTACACCATCCCGGAAGCGCGCCGCTCGAACCTCAAGCACCGGCCGGTCGGCCTCGGCCTGATGGGCTATCAGGATGCCCTGCACCTGCTGCGGCTGGCGGTGGCTTCCGATGCCGCCGTCGCCTTTGCCGATACCAGCATGGAGGCGATCTCCTACTACGCGATTTCGGCATCGGTCGACCTTGCTGCCGAACGCGGCCGTTACCCTTCATTCGAAGGCTCCCTGTGGAGCCAAGGCATCCTCCCGATCGACTCGATCGAGCTGCTGGCCGATGCGCGCGGCAGCGTCGAAATGGATCGCACGTCGTCGCGGAACTGGAACGAACTGCGCGAACGCGTGAGGTCGACCGGCACGCGCAACTCCAATGTGATGGCGATCGCGCCGACCGCCACCATCTCCAACATCTGCGGCGTCGCCCAATCGATCGAGCCCGCCTACCAAAACCTCTATGTTAAATCGAACATGTCCGGCGATTTCACCGTCGTTAACGAGCATCTCGTCCGCGACCTCAAGGCGCGCGGATTGTGGGACGAGGTGATGGTCAACGACCTCAAATATTTCGACGGCAGCGTCGGCGCCATCGACCGCATCCCCGGTGACCTCAAGGCGCTCTATGCCACCGCCTTCGAGATCGACAGTGCCTGGCTGGTCGAGGCCGCCGCGCGGCGGCAAAAATGGATCGATCAGGCGCAATCGCTCAATCTCTACATCGCCAATCCCTCCGGCAAGAAACTTGACGCGCTCTATCGCCTGGCGTGGTCGCGAGGATTGAAGACGACCTATTATCTCCGCTCGCGTAGCGCCACTCATGTCGAGAAATCGACGCTGAAGGGCACGGACGGCAGGCTCAATGCGGTGTCCTCGGCCGCGCTGGTGTCACCGGCGCCCGACCTGTCAGGCGCCATCGCCTGCTCGATCGACAATCCCGACTGCGAAGCGTGCCAGTAAGGCCCGGGGGGGAAGAATAGCACATGCTCGACTGGTCCGAACCTTCCGCTCCCGCGCGTCCACTGCCGATGGCGCCCACTGCGCCCCTGCCCGCCTCCGAGGCCACCGGTCTCGGGACCATCGACCGCCGTGGCGGCCGCGTCTCCGTCGACGAAAAGCGGATGATCAACTGCCGCGCCGACGTCAACCAGCTGCTGCCGCTGAAGTACAAATGGGCGTGGGAGAAATACCTCGCCGGCTGCAACAATCACTGGATGCCGACCGAGGTTTCCATGCAGGCGGATATCGCCCTGTGGAAGTCGCGCGACGGCCTGACGGAAGACGAGCGCCGCGCCATCAAGCGCAATCTCGGCTTCTTCGCGGCCTCCGAAAGCCTTGTCGCCAACAACATCGTGCTGGCGATCTACCGCCACCTCACCAATCCGGAATGCCGGCAATACCTGCTGCGCCAGGCGTTCGAGGAAGCCGTACACACCCACACCTTCCAGTACATCGTTGAAAGCCTCGGTCTCGACGAGGGTGAGCTTTTCAACATGTACCGCGAGGTGCCCTCGATCACCGACAAGGCCGCCTGGGCGCTCAAGCACACCCAGCATCTCGACGACCCCGACTTCCGCACCGGCACGCCGGAAGCCGATCAGGCGTTCCTGCGCGACCTCGTCGCCTTCTACGTGATTTTCGAAGGCATGTGGTTCTACACGGGCTTTGCCCAGATCCTGTCGCTCGGCCGGCGCAACAAGATGGTGGGCATCGCCGAGCAGTATCAATACATACTGCGCGACGAATCCATCCACCTGAATTTCGGTATCGACGTCATCAACCAGATCAAGATCGAGAATCCGCATCTATGGACCAGGGCGTTCCAGGACGAAGTGCGCGACATGGCTCGCGAGGCGGCCGACCTAGAGGCGGCCTATGGCAGGGACACCATGCTGCGCGGCTTCCTCGGACTGAATGCGGCGCTCTGCGAGCAGTACATGCACTTCATCGCCAATCGCCGCTGCGCGCAGCTCGGGCTGTCGCCGGTGTTCGCGGAGGCTGAAAATCCGTTTTCGTGGATGTCGGAGGCGATGGACCTCAAGAAGGAGAAGAACTTCTTCGAGACGCGCGTGATCGAATACCAAAACGGAGGGGCCCTGAACTGGGAGTAGACGGACGGTACAAGCCGTCTTCGCCGCCGGGAAAGGCAGTGCCCGGCGGCTTGAATGCCGCCTCCGTCAACCCGGATTTCCGCCGGAACGATCTCGATCCTCGTTGGCACGCCCGGCATAGCAGGCTAGGCTGAAGCGCGCCGCGTGCCATCCCGTCGAAGAACCGGTGAGTCCAATGAATCAAAGTGATTTCGAGAAGCAGCTGAGAGCAGACGGCTTCACGGAGGTCGAGTTCCAGAAACTCGCTCCCCGCCCCGGCAAGGGGCGTCACCGTCACCATTTCGAAATACGCGGACTGGTGATCTCGGGCAGATTTGTCGTCAAGCAAAGTGGCGATCCGACTGTTTACGGGCCCGGGCAAGTGTTTTCGGTCGCGGAGGGTGAACTGCATGACGAGTGGGTCGAGGCCGAGGGCGCGGACATTCTCGTCGGCCGCAAATTTTCAGAGGCGGCCCAAAAACCCGGCGATTGAAGGCCGGCTCGCGGATCGCTTGGGGGACGTCCGTTGCGCCCAAATCCACTGAAGGGCCGGCTCGCGGCCGGCGGCTGTGCGTTCGGTACGATGACGTTCGAGTTTTTCACGGCCGGGTACCCGGCGATCTGCCGCGAAGCGGGCGCCGAATTCATCCTGTACGACATGGAGCACTCCGGCGTCGGCTTCGAGACCATGAAGGCACAGTTCGCCTTCTGCCGCGGGCTCGACCTGGTGCCGCTCGTGCGCGTTCCCTCCGGCGACTATCATTTCATTGCCCGAGCGCTCGACATTGGCGCGATGGGCATCATGGTGCCCATGGTCGAAACGCCTGAGCAGGCCAAGGCGATCGTGGACTGCACGAGATATCCGCCGGCAGGGCGGCGCGGCGCCGCGTTCAATGTGGCGGCGCATGATGATTATTCAGGCGGCGCCGAGACCGAGAAGATCGCAAGAGCAAATGCGCGCACCATGGTTATTGCGCTGGTGGAGACCGCCAAGGGCATCGAGAACGTCGATGCGATCGCGGCGGTCGATGGCGTCGACGTCGTCTGGCTCGGTCACTACGATCTGACGAACTTCATGGGCATTCCGGGCGACTTCGAGAACCCCCGCTTCCATTCGGCTGTCGACCGTCTGCTTGCAGCGTGCAGGAAACACGGCAAGACACCCGGCTTTCTCGCCGGCAACGAGAAATGGGCGCGTGATTTCCGCAGCAAAGGTTTTCGCATGATCGCCTATGGCGTCGACACCCTGCTGATGCAAGGCGCGCTCGCGGAGGGCATCAGGCTGCTGCGGGGGACCGTGACGGACCAGGCGCCGTAGGATGGGTGCGCATCGCGCGCCGCGCTCAGCTCTTCTCAGGTGTAGGCAGCGCGATAGCGTTGCCGTGCTACCAGCACGCCGATCACCACCAAATTGAGAAGATTGGCGCCGACTCCGGCCGCAAAGGCGGGCGCGTAATAGCCAAAGTGATCATAGAGCAGACCAGCCAGCCAGCCGCCCGCTGCCATGCCTGAGCCGCTGAACAGCAATATCGTCGGGATCCGCCACGAGGCCTCCGATGCCGGAAACAATTCCCGCACCGCCAGCACATATGCCGGAATGATGCCGGAGAAGCCGAGGCCGAAGGCGGCGGACACCGTGAACAAGCCTGCTTCATTTTGGGTGAGGAGGAACGCAACCATGGCCGCGGTTTGCCAGGCCGATCCGATCAGCACGGTGGCAAGGCCGCCAATGCGGTCGGAGATGGCGCCCCAGATTTGCCGGCTCAGAAAGGCAGTGCCAAGCAGAACCGAAAGCATCAGCGCGCCCATCGATCGGCTGATACCCAGATCGCTGCAGAAGGCGACCAGATGGCCCTGCGGCATCGCCATCGGAATGCAGCACAGCACCCCGGCGCCGCACATCATGGCAAATACGAGGTTGCGCGGCAGACCGAGCAAGCGTGCCTGCCCGCCGCCGGCGCTGGCCACCGTTGCCGGGTGCAACGGCTCGGGCGGGCGACGAAAAAAAATTGCCGCGAGCGGCACGATAATGACGCTCTCGGCGAGAGCGTACCAAAGCATCGTCTCGCGCCAGCCGAAGCTTGCGATGGCGCGCTCGAACAGCGGCGGCCACATTGCCCCGGCGACATAGACGCCGCTCGAGATCAGCGCCAGCGCTGAGCCGCGCCTGCGATCGAACCACTGGCTGACATAGATATACAGGGGCGCATTGATGCCGCCGAGCCCGATCAGGCCGATGAACAGCCCGTGCCCTATCCACAGCGGCCAGGGAGGACCGAGCGTCGAGATCGCCAGGCCGAGGCCGATCATCAGCGAACCGAATAGCACAGTCCAGCGCGTGCCGATGCGGTCGGCGACACGGCCCATGATGATCCCGCCGGTTCCGGAGCCAAGCCAGGCCAGCGAACTAGCAAGTGCCGGGACCGAGCGTGCACCGTCGACCTCGGCGGCGATGTCCTTGAGCGCGATCGCCGTTATCCACGCGGCGCCGAACGCCATCATCATGACCAGGAGCGCGATCGATGCGACGATCCAGGAATCCCTGGTCTCGATCGAGGAAGTTGATTGCAGCATGATTGCGGCCCCTGGCCACAATCCTTTGACAGATCGCAACCGAATTGACCATTGCGCTGAGCTGGGATCAGCCGCGCATATCGGGCCCCGGCTGAGCCGGACGTCGGAATTTCGGCCGCTGACGGGGCGTTGCGCGGTTCCCGGGCCCAAGTGAAATCAAGATTCCTCCGCTTTTGGACCTCGATAGCGAAGTAACGGTCGCTGATGCCATTGAGGAGGCATCACCCAATGCCGATAAAAGACGGTTTTGATCCGGCCCATCCCTTGCCTCGCTTTCTCGCCGTTCAGGCTGAGCAGGGTACGGGCAACGCTCTTGACGGCGTTGTTCGCACCTCACGAGGCTTCAAGGTAGGCATCCTGATTGCAACCGCCACAGCAATTGGTATCGCGGCTCTGGCAGTGAAGGATCCAACGGCTCTCTTTGCAGAGGGCTCGGCCTCGCTGGTCGACAATTGGTCGCCTCAGTCGGCGCCAACAATTCAAGCCGCCGCCGATGCGCCACCTGCAGTTCCGCCTGCTGCCGTTGCTCCAGCCTCGTCGCCGACCACAAAGGACGAACCGAGCCGCGACGAAATTGCCGCATCAGACCCGGCCGCCAAGGATCAGACGGAAAACAGCGAGTCAGCATCCGAAGCCCTGTTCAGCCAATTCCAGGCGTGGGCGGCGGAGCAAGACGCGCAGGCACGCGTCGCGCCGGCCGAGCCGGTTCAAGATGCCTCGGCACAGGTTGTGCACAATGCTCCAGCCCCGGCTGCCGAGAATGTTCGAGTACCGCATCGGCTCGTGCAAAAGCGCCGACATGTCCGAGCCGACCGCAACACGCGGGCAGAGATGCATGCGCCAAGCCACCGAAAACAAATCCGGCGGGCGCAAAGTGAACGTGCAGCACGTCCGCCCATGCAAGATGCTCGAGCACAGGACCAGTCGGTGCAAGAAGCCCAGGCCCCGTCGTTCCTGCCAATATTCGGCTTGCGCAACTAGACGCGGCTCTCGCCCAACTCGTCGGCGCGGACAACGACCGTAACCGCGTCGTGGTCGAGCGCCCCAGCAGCATTGACGACACTTCGCGCGCGATCCGCACCAGCGGAGCCGGATGTTAGGTTAGCGCCAACCTTCGATGCACTGGGAATGGATTTACGACTGCAACGTCGGCGCCACCTCGCGGGCGACCTGCACCAGGGCTGCAACCAGCGGCGTCATCGGGTCGCGCTGTGGAATGATGAGGCCGATCGAATAATTGACGTCAGGCTCGACGATGGGAATGCTGCGCACGGCATCGGCCAGCCCGAGCGTTTCCGCCAGCTTCGCCGGCATGACGCTGGCCCAGCGGCCGGTCTTCACGTGGGTATACAGCACGAGCAGCGAGTTCGACGTCAGCATCGGCGTCGCCTCCGCGCCCACCGAATGCAAGGTTCGGTCGATAATGCGGCGGTTCTGCATGTCCGATGTCAGCAGGCATAGAGGCACCTGCCCCACCTCTTTCCATGTCACCTGGTCGCGATCACCGAACATGGCATCGCGCGCGGTCAGCAGGCGATAGCTCTCGTCATAGAGCCTGATGGTGCGCACCTGGCCGAGCGGCTCGTTCTCGATATAGCCAAGCCCGGCATCGACCTCGAGGTTTTCCAGGAGACCGAGCACGTCCGACGTCGTGCAGGACTGGATGCGGAAGCGCACATCGGGATGGCGCGCGCGGAACGGCGTCGTCAGCTGCGCCACCATGCCGAGCACAGTCGGGATCGCCGCGATCTTGAGCTCGCCGGAAAGCTTTCGCTTGAGGCTCTTGATCTCCTCGCGCATGGCACGCGTGTCGCCGACGATGCGGCGCGCCCAGTCCAGCGTGCGCTCGCCTTCCGGCGTGAAGCCCTGGAAGCGCGAGCCGCGCTGCACCAGCATCACGCCCAAAATTTCCTCGAGCTGCTTGAGGCTGGTGGACATCGTCGGCTGCGTCACGCCGCAGGCCTCCGCAGCGCGGCCGAAATGACGCTCCTTGGCGAGCGCGAGCAGAAGTTCAAGCTTGTCGATCAAGAGAGAGCCCCGTTCGGATTAACGATTTACCGGACTGTCGCGATCACCCGTAACACACGTCAGGCGCGCGACAAATCCCGGCGTTCCAGTTCGGCATCAATCCATAGCATAACCCTATCGATCTTCATTCCCTATCGCGGCATGGGACTGCTTTATTGATGTCTGGAGCGATTCCAACTCTTATGAAAAACAACAACACCGAGCGGGAAACGTCGATGGCACCGGCCTATCAACCCTGGAGCGCCGAGCGCGCCACTGAGATCATCGCCGAGCACAAGGCAATTGAAGGCGCCACGCTGGTGATCCTGCACGCGCTGCAGGAGGAGTTCGGCTACGTGCCGGAGCCGGCGATCCCGATGGTTGCGGAAGCGTTAAGCCTCTCGCGCGCGGAAGTGCACGGCGTCTTCACCTTTTACCACGACTTCCGTAAGGAACCGGCGGGACGGCATGTGCTAAAGCTATGCCGCGCCGAAGCCTGCCAGGCGGCCGGCGGCGATGCCCTCGCTGCGCATGCCGAAGCGAAGCTCGGCATAGCCTTAGGCTATACGACGGCCGACGAGCGCGTGACGCTGGAGCCGATCTTCTGCCTCGGCCTCTGTGCAACAGCGCCCTCCGCGATGCTGGATGGCCGCGTGGTCGGACGGCTCGATGAAGAGCGGCTCGACGCCCTGCTCGCGGAGGCGCAGCGATGAGCCTTCGTTTCTTCATTCCCCTTGACGCCGGCGCGCTCGCCGTCGGCGCGGAAGACGTCGCAGCAGCGCTGGCGCAAGCCGCAAGCTCGCGCGGCGTCGCGATCGAGATCGTCAGAACAGGCTCGCGTGGGCTCTACTGGCTGGAGCCTATGGTCGAGGTTGCAACATCGGCCGGCCGCGTCGCCTTCGGCCCGGTGACCGTTGCCGATGTTCCTTCGCTGCTCGATGCGATCACCGGAGGCGGCCCGCATCCGCTGCGGCTAGGCATGACAGACGAAATCCCCTGGCTGAAGCGACAGACCCGCCTCACCTTCGCGCGTTGTGGCGTGACCGATCCGCGCTCGATCGAAGACTACCGCGGCCACGGCGGCTATCGCGGCCTCGAACGGGCGCTCACACTCGGGACGGACGCGATCCTCACTCAGCTCACCACCTCCGGCCTGCGCGGCCGGGGCGGTGCGGGCTTTCCGACCGGCATCAAGTGGAAGACGGTGGCGCAGACAGAGGCCGACCGCAAGTTCATCGTCTGCAATGCCGACGAAGGCGACAGCGGCACGTTTGCCGATCGCATGATCATGGAAGGCGATCCCTTCGTGGTGATCGAAGGCATGACCATTGCCGGCATCACCGTCGGCGCCACCAAGGGCTACATCTACATCCGCTCGGAATATCCGCACGCGGTGATCGCGATGAACGCGGCGATTGCGGCCGCAAGACGCGCCGGTTATCTCGGCGCGCGCGTCACCGGCTCACCGCACGCTTTCGATCTCGAAGTGCGCGTCGGCGCCGGCGCCTATGTTTGCGGCGAGGAGACGTCGCTGCTGGAGAGCCTGGAAGGCCGGCGCGGCATCGTCTGCGCCAAGCCGCCGCTGCCTGCGCACAAGGGCCTGTTCGGCAAGCCGACCGTCATCAACAACGTGCTGTCGTTTGCCGCCATCCCCTTCATCCTCGACAACGGCGCCAAGACCTATGCCGATTTCGGCATGGGACGCTCGCGCGGCACCATGCCAATCCAGCTCGCCGGCAATATCAGGTATGGCGGCTTGTTCGAGACGGCGTTCGGCATCACGCTTGGCGAGCTGGTCGACGATGTTGGCGGCGGCACGTTCACGGGGCGGCCGGTACGCGCCGCGCAGGTCGGCGGTCCCTTGGGAGCCTATTTCCCCCGTGCGCTGTTCGACACGCCGTTCGACTACGAGGCGTTTGCGGCGCGCGACGGGCTGATTGGACACGCCGGCGTCGTGGTGTTCGACGACACCGTCGACATGGCCAAGCAAGCGCGCTTTGCGATGGAGTTTTGCGCCGTCGAATCCTGCGGCAAGTGCACGCCTTGCCGCATCGGCTCGACCCGAGGGGTCGAGACCATCGACAAAATCCGGCGCGGCGAGCGGGTCGATCAGAACCTCGCGCTCGTCGAGGACCTCTGCAACACCATGAAGCTCGGTTCGCTCTGCGCGCTCGGCGGATTTACGCCCTACCCCGTGATGAGCGCACTGAAACATTTCCGGGAAGATTTTGGCCCGGCACCGGCCCACCTGCAGGCCGCTGAATAGGAGGATCGCCATGTCCCTGATCCAGGAAATCGATTTCGGCACGCCGCGCTCCAAGTCGGAAACGATGGTCACGCTCACCGTCGACGGCAAGAGCGTCACCGTGCCCGAGGGCACCTCGATCATGCGCGCGGCGATGGAGGCAGGTACGCAGATCCCGAAACTCTGCGCCACCGACATGGTGGATGCCTTCGGGTCCTGCCGGCTGTGCCTCGTCGAGATCGACGGCCGCGCCGGCACGCCCGCCTCCTGCACCACGCCGGTTGCACCGGGCCTCGTCGTGCACACCCAGACCGAGCGGCTGAAGCAGCTGCGCAAGGGCGTGATGGAGCTCTACATCTCCGACCACCCGCTGGATTGCCTGACCTGCGCCGCCAATGGCGACTGCGAATTGCAGGACATGGCGGGCGCGGTCGGCCTGCGCGACGTGCGGTACGGTTATGAAGGCGAGAACCATGTTTTCGCCAAGTCCAACGGGGCGTCCAATGCGGCCTGGATGCCGAAGGACGAATCCAATCCCTATTTCACCTACGATCCTTCGAAGTGCATCGTCTGCTCGCGATGCGTGCGCGCCTGCGAGGAGGTGCAAGGCACCTTCGCGCTGACCATTGCCGGCCGCGGTTTCGACAGCCGCGTCTCGCCGGGCATGAGCGAGAGTTTCCTCGGCTCCGAATGCGTGTCCTGCGGCGCCTGCGTGCAGGCTTGCCCAACCGCGACACTGACCGAAAAATCCGTGATCGAGATCGGCCAGCCCGAGCATTCCGTGGTGACGACCTGCGCCTATTGCGGCGTCGGCTGCGCCTTCAAGGCTGAGATGCGCGGCGAGGAAGTGGTGCGCATGGTGCCCTACAAGGATGGCAAGTCCAATCGCGGACATTCCTGCGTCAAGGGCCGTTTCGCCTGGGGTTATACCACCCACCGCGAGCGCATCCTCAAGCCCATGATCCGCGAGAAGATCAGCGATCCCTGGCGCGAGGTGTCGTGGGATGAGGCTTTCAATTTCGCCGCGGCGAAATTCAAGGCTATCCAGCAGAAGTATGGCCGCGACGCCGTGGG
>Ga0187815_10000771_pt1 | contig 15354 bp, 19 predicted proteins | sample NC_S_5_FD_132962 | JGI IMG/M metagenome (GOLD analysis project Ga0187815, IMG submission 132962) | Wetland sediment microbial communities from Neuse River Estuary, North Carolina, USA - ASW-S_5 | ecosystem: Environmental > Aquatic > Freshwater > Wetlands > Sediment | place: USA: North Carolina...
GTCGTGGAACAGCCGCTGGGGCCCGGGAACGCCGGGTTGGCATCTCGAATGCTACGCCATGGCCCGTCGGATCCTCGATGTGCCGGTCGACGTCCACGGCGGCGGCCTCGACCTCATCTACCCGCACCATCACGCGGAGAACGAAATCGCGCTCGCCCTCGACCGGGAGCCGTTCAGCCGCTTGTTCGTCCACACGGCGTTCGTTCTGCAGGACGGGGCCAAGATGTCGAAGTCGACCGGGAACCTGATCTCGCTGCGCGCGGCGCTCGAGCGGTCGAGCCCCGGGGGCCTCCGCTGGTACCTCCTCGCGACCCCGTATCGCGTGCGCCTCGCGTGGAACGTCCACGCGCTCGACGCCGCGGACCGGGAATTCCGGCTCCTCCGGAGCCACCTCCACCGATGGCTGGCGCCGGGGGCGGGCGGAACGCTCGGGGCGTCGGTCGTCGAGCGGATGGCCGAGGACGCTCGATCGGACCTTGCGGAGGGATTGGCCGCGGACCGGGTCATCCAGCGCCTTCGGGAGCTCTCGTTACAGCTCGGACGGGACCCGAGCGACCACGTGGCCGCCGGGGAGCGCCCCGCCGCCCGCCGGGCGCTGCGGTCCGTCGAGGAGCGGACCGGAATCCCGCTCGTGAGCGCTACAGTCCCGAGCGGTCGACGATCAAACTGAGACCGTTCCCGCCGCCCATGCAGGCCGTCGCGAGCCCGCGGCGGGTCTTCGAACGGACGAGCTCCTGGACGAGCGTCACGACGATTCGGGCGCCGCTCGCGCCAATCGGATGGCCAAGCGCGACCGCGCCCCCGTGCACGTTGAACTGCTCTTCGGTGAACCCGAACGACCGCTGGACGGCGATCGAGGCGGAGGCGAACGCCTCGTTGTGCTCGACGCGGTCGAAATCCGACGGCGAGAGCCCTACGCGGGCGAGGTGCTTCTTCACTGTCGGGATCGGCGCCTCCATCACCTCGTCGGGATGGAGACCGCTCTCGCCGGTCGAGTGGATCCAAGCGAGAGGCTTCAGCCCCCGGCGATCAACCTCCTGTCGGCTCGCGAGGACGAGCGCAGCGGCCCCGTCCGAGATCTGGGAGGAGTTCCCCGCCGTCAGGACGCCGTCCGGGAGGAACGCCGGCCTCAGCTTCCCGAGCGCTTCGAGCGAAGTGTCGGGCCGGGGGCACTCGTCGCGCGCGAGCCCCTTCCCACCGGGGGTCATCGACTCCGGGACGGGGACGACCTCCGCCGAGAACGAACCGTCCTGGCTGGCCTGGACGGCCCGGCGATTGCTTCGCAGGGCGAACGCGTCGATCTCGGCGCGCGTGAGGTGGAAGTGACGGGCGACCCGTTCTCCGGTGAGCCCCATGATCTCGTGCTCGCCGTAGGCGTCCATAAGGCCGTCCCGCTGCATCGCGTCATCGAGGGTGTGGGGACCGGGTTTGCTCCCCCAGCGAAGACCCCCGGGGAGCAGGTGGGGCGCGTTCGACATGCTCTCCATGCCACCCACGAGCACTCGGTCGAACTCCCCGGCCCGGATCACGGCGTACCCGAGGTTAATCGCTTTCAGTCCCGACCCGCAGACCATGTTGACGGTGGCGGCGCCGGCACTGTCCGGGATCCCGACCCCCCGGAGCACCTGACGGGCCGGGTTCTGGCCGACCCCCGCCTGAATCCCGTTCCCGAACAGGACCTCCTCGATCTCCGCCGCGGGAATCCCAGATCGCTCCACCGCCGCCCGGGCCGCATGGGTCCCTAGGGCGGGTGCCGGGAGGCTCCGGAGGGCTCCCCCGAGTCGAGCGATGGGGGTCCGAGTGGCCGACAGGATGGCGACGGAAAGCTCGGAGGGTCCGGTCATACCGAAGAGACCGAGCCGGCGATTAAGAGGATGACGCGTCCGGGCCGCCCGAGCCCCGGCGTCCCGGGTGGGGGGAGAGGTTTAGTCCTCTTCGACGCGCGGAGCGAGTAGGTAGCGCCCCTCTCCGCGACCCGCGCCCATCGCGAACTCGATCTTGAGCGGGTACTCGTTGCCCACGTGCAGCGTCGTCTCCTCCGCGGCGATCGATTTCACCATCGCGGAGAAGAAATCGAGCGGGTACATGCTCTTCACCGGTTCCTTTACATCGAGTCGCGTGAGGGAATCCTTCGGAATCCGTAGGTCGAGCCGGTCCGTGTCCCCCTCGGAATGCATCGTGAAAGCGTCCGGCTCGAGCGCGAGGGTCACGTGGTCGGTGAAGCTCTCGCTACCCCGGATCCCCTGGCGCATGTCCTCGGTCTTGACCGTCACGCTCGCCGGAGGGTTGACGTTCGGCACCTTCGGGTCGGTGATCCCGGCCGGGTCGACGATCGCCATCTGGCGGGTGAGGCGTCCGACGGCGGCGACGAGACGGTTCTTGCCGTCGAACTGAAGGTCGATGATGTCGCCGGGCTTGGAGAGCCGAAGCACCTCCTTCAGCTTCTCGACATCGACCCCGATCTCGGTGGTCTCTCCGGTGAACTCCTCGAAGACCCCCTTCTCAAGCTTGAGCACCAGCATCGCGACATGCGAGGGGTCGACCGCCTTCGCCTCAAGCCCGTCCTTCGAGATTGTCAGCTTGACCTCGCTCACGAGGGTCGAGACGACCTCGACGACCTCCCGGAGGTTCTCCATCTTGACACGGAGCTTGAACATCTAATTCCTCGGCGCGACACATCGGTCCCCTCTAAAAAGGTTGCCGAGACGGAGCCTCGCCCGCAAGCGGTTTCCCCGCCGGAGAGCTCATCGTCCGCGTGACCGAGCTCGCGTTCCTCGCCGACCCCGAAGCGGCGTACGTTCGGTCGTTCCGGGCGCGGGTCACGGCCCTCCCTCCGGGGGCCGTCGTGCTCGACCGGACGTACTTCTATCCGACGGGAGGAGGGCAGCCGAACGACCGGGGCACCCTCGGCCTCCCGGGCGCGGAACCCGTTGAGGTTGTCGATGTAACGAAATCCGGTCTTTCCGTGATGCACCGGATCCGGGGGCCGACGAACGTCCTCCGCAGCTTGTCGGTCGGTTCCGAGGTCGAGGGGACCCTCGATTGGGACCGGCGGTACCGGCACATGCGGCTGCACACGGGTCAGCATCTCCTCAGCGCCCGGATCTTCGCTCGGACCCGGTTGCGAACCCGGAAGGCCATCATGGCCGGGTCCAGCGCGAATCTTGACCTCGAAGGCACGCTCCCGCCCGAGGTCGTCCCCCTGCTCTCGGCGGACCTCGAGGAAGCGCTCGCTCATCCGCGGCCGATCACGCTTCGGCATGTGCCCCGCGCGGAATGGGACCGCAACCCGTACGCCGAGCGGTCCGGACTCGTGCCGCTCCCGGTCCAGGTCGACCCGGTCCGGGTGGTGGAGATCGAGGCGTCGGACGTCTGTCCGTGCGGGGGCACCCATCTTCGCTCGACCGGTGAGATCGGCCATGTGCGCCTGAGGCCGCCGGTGCCCGTTACCGGGGGCGACCGGATTGGTTTCAGCCTGGAGGAGCCTTCCCCGCCCACTCCGCCCGGATGACCCCGTAGACCCGGACGTCGTGCCACCGACCGTGATGGAAGAGCGCGGAGCGTAGGGTCCCCTCCAGTCGGAAGCCCAGGCCTTCCAGGAGGCGGTAGGAGGCGACGTTCTCGACGTCGCACGTCGCCCCCACCCGCTCGGGGGATTCGGTGGCGAACAGGTGGTCGACGAGCAGCCGTACCGATTCCCGGCCGAATCCGCGACCCCGCGCGGCCCGGTCGCCGAGGATGTACCAGACGTCGATGTACTCGAGCACGGGGTGCGCCCGATAGTGCCCGACGACCCCGACGACGTTCCCCTCGTCCTTGCGCTCGACCGCGAAACGCGGCGCGAGCGAGGTCGGGTCGTGGGCGGCGGAAGCGACCGCTTGAGAGAATCCGTCGAACGTGTCCACGCTGAACCGGTCGAACGGGGCCACCGTCTCGGGGTCGTTGTACCAAGCGAAGACGGACGGAATGTCCGCCGGGCCTAGAGGACGGAGCCGGACATGAGCTCCTTCGAGGACCGTCATTCCGCCTCAGCCGGCGGAGGTCCTTCGGGCGCCCGTCGCGGGAGAACTTCCCCCGGGCCCGACCGCCACGTCCGCCGTCTCGGGCGAGAGCTCGACCGCGCTCCCGTTCCCCTCGTCGTCGCGGCGGTACTCGAGCGCCTTTCGGTGCCCGCTCGGGGTGAGCGAGAAGACATGCTTCGGCTCGGAGTAGCCGACGACGTACTGGGTACGGCGGTAGATCAGCCGGCCAATCTCGAGGACCCGAAGCGCTTGCTTCACCTCGTTCAGGTCTTCGCTCGCGAACTTTCGAAGGATGCCGAACTCGGTCGTCCACTGGGACGCCTCGAACCGGATCTGCTGGCCGCGGTGCTCCAGGAGATGTAGGAGGAGCAGGCGTTCCAGACGGTCGAGGTCCTCTGCGGGCATGGATGAATTCGGGGGCGCTCAGGAGATGGTGGTGATCTCGTAGTTGACGTCAAGTCCTTTCAGCCGTTCGTGCATCTCCGTCATCAGGCGGATGACGTCATCGATCGACGCTTTGTCCTTCCATTTGTAGACGAAATCGTGCATCCCCATCGACTCCTCGAAGCCGAGGCCGTGCATCGCCTCCACGACTTTCAGCGGATTCGCGCCCTCGGAGTGAAAGGTCATCCGAACGTAGGTCCGCATAAGCCGTCCCCCTCGGGAGAGTCGAGCGCTCGAGTTTAGGCGAGAATTCACTTATATATGCTTCCCCAACTCACGCGGACCCGATGGCGAGCACGGCGCTCGGAAGCGCCACAGTGGTCACGGGGGGAGCGGGCGCCATCGGCTCGGTCCTCGTCCGATCTCTCCTCGACCGGGCGAGCGAGGTTCGCGTCATCGACAACCTCTCGAGCGGCCGAAAAGAGCATCTCGTTCCTTCCCGCGCCGGCCGGGAAGCGAAGCTGTTCGTGGCCGACCTCAAGGAACCGACCTCCTACCGCGACGTCTTCCAAGGTGCCGGCTCGGTCTGGCATCTCGCCACGATCTCCGATATCCGCAAGGGAATGAGCGACCCGAGCATCGACCTCGAGGAAGGAACCCGCGCCACGTTCCACGTCCTCGAGGCGATGCGGCGTGCGGACGTCCCCCGCATTGCGTTCTCGTCGTCGAGCGTCGTCTACGGGCACGCGACGGTCTTTCCGACTCCTGAGGAGTACGGACCGCTGCTCCCGGAGTCGCTCTACGGCGCGGCGAAGCTCGCGGCGGAGGGGCTAATCTCGGCGTACGCTAGCTCCTACGGCATCACGGCCCACATCTTCCGGTTCGCGAACGTGATCGGCCCGAACATGACGCACGGGATCCTCCCGGACCTCTTCGAGAAGCTTCGACGTGACCCGACGCGACTCGAGGTCCTCGGTGACGGCCGCCAGGCGAAGAGCTACCTACGAACCGAAGACTGCGTCGACGGGATGCTCCTCGCCACCGAACGGAGCCACGAGCCGGTGAACCTGTTCAATCTCGGGAACGTCGACCAGATCTCCGTCCGGGAAATCGGCGAGAAGGTCGTGGCTGCCCACGGCGGGAAGGCCCGGATCGACTACACGGGCGGCGAGCGAGGATGGGTGGGGGACGTTCCCCGGCAGCTGCTCGCCATCGCACGTATCCAGGCGCTCGGCTGGAAGCCGCGCTGGAACAGCGCCGAGGCAGTCGACCACACCATCGAGGAGATGATGGGGGCTCGTCGTACGCACGCCGCCGGCGGGCACCGGGTCTAACCTGCCCGAGCTTGGTTCGCCACTGCCGTGTAGACGCGCAGGTGCTCCTCGACAATTCGGGGCCAAGCGAACCGGCTCTCCGCCGCCGCGCGTGCGCGGTCCCCGAAGGCACGTCGCAACGCATCGTCGCCCATCAGACGGGAGGCGTGTTCGCGCATCGCACGGACGAATCCCACCGGGTCCGTGTCGGGAATCACCCACCCGGTCGACCCATCGTCGACGGCCCCCTCGATGGCAGGGCCTCCGAGCACCGGCAGTCCGGCCGCGAGCGCCTCGAGGACGGTCGCCGACAGCACTTCGACCGCGCTCGGGTGCACGAGGAAGTCGCTTTCGGCGTACAGGTTTCCGAGTTCCGCCTCCGGGACCTCCCCGAGCAGCTCGACCGAATCGCCGGCGGCCCGTACCTTCGCGGCATACTCCGCGGACGGAGTGGGCCCGACAATCCGAAGACGGACCCCGAGACCCCGCAACGCGGAGGCCGCCCAATCCCACCGCTTGAACGGCAGCACCACGCCCACTCCGAGAGCGTTCCGTCCGGTGCGACGCGACCAAGCGGGGGCAAAACGTGCCGAGTTTACTCCGAACGGAATCACGGTGACCGGGGGAAGGGGAGGACGAACTACGGCGGCCATCGTCCGCGCCAAAGTGGGGGTCAATGCGATCACGGCCTGGGCACGCCGGACCGCGCGCCGCTCGAGCCAGTAGCCCCACTGATGTGTCCAGCGTTCCCGAAAGAACCAGTGGCGGGAATGGGAGGTGTAGACGAACGGATAGCCTCCCCAGGCGAGCCGATTCGCGACGACCGGAGTATGGGCATGCAGGACGTCGTACCGCCGTCCCCGCAACAAGCGCGGGAGCTGCCAGGCGAACGGGTACTCATCCCGCATCCGTCGGTGACGGACCTGGTTCACGACCTCGGCGTCGTGGCCGGCAGCCACGAGCGCGCTCTGGAGGTCGGCGAGGATCCGCTCTACAGCCCCGTAGCCGGTCGGAGGTATCGGCTGGACCCCGCCTCCGATCAGGAGGATTCGCACGGCGTACCGAGGCCCCCTCGAGATTAAGCTCTTGGCGCTTTGAGGCTCGAGAGGGGTCGGTTTCCCGGCGACGGGACGGCGAGCGATGGGCACGATCTGCGTCGAGGTTGCGGTTCGGGACGACCCGCGCCTGCTCGACGCGCTCGGCTCCCTCGACCGGCAACAACGCCGGCCCGACCGCGTCCTCGTGGCCGCCGCTCCCGCCACTCCGGATTCCCTCCTCAGCTCGGCCCGCGAGCGATTTCCGAGCTTGCCTCTCGACATCCGTCGTTTCCCGGGCGGGGTGGTGGACGCGCGAGCGGCCAGCCTCGCCCTGCTCACCGAGGCCGTTACCGTCTTTCTCGATTCGGACGAGCAGGCTCCGCCGGAGTGGCTGGGTCGTCTGGTGGAGCCGGTCGAGCTCGGCACCGCCGATTTCACGGGAGGACCGACGCGTCCTCTACGACCACCGGACTCTTCGATCGAGCGGTACTCCGTACTGCTCGAGGCGGCGATCTACTCCGACCTCGTGTCTCGGCGGGTCACCTACCTACCGCTCCAGAACACCGCCTGGAGAACGGAGCTCCTCCGGGAGCTGGGATTCGACCCCCGTATCCCGTTCGCCGAGGACCACGACCTCGAGACGCGCGCCGCGCAGGCCGGCCGGGTCGGCGCGTTCCTTCCGGACGCCTGGGTCTACCACGACGGGGGCTCGGAGAGGAGCTTCCTCCGGTGGGCCCGGAAGCGATACCGCTACCTCGTCGCCATGGCGATGTCCCTGATGAAGAACGGAGGGCTCTCGGAGCGGTTGTCCGAGCCCCGTCGGCCGGTCCGGCACCCGCTGCGATACGTGGAAGCGTCGATGAAACCGCTCGCGCTCCTCCACGCCTGGGTACGCTGGCGCCGCGTCGCATCCCCCGGCGAGCGGAAAGCGTCCCGCGAGCGCCCCCCGACCCCCCGTCCGCCCGGATAGTTCGCGGGGACCGTCCCGCCCTGGGAGGCCGTCCACCCTCGAGAAAACCTTATCCGACCCCCCGGTTCGGCGGGGCGATGTCTCCCGAGGCTCACCACGGCTCTTCTGCCAAGGTCTCCGAAAAGGGCGACCTCGTCCGACTGGAATTCGACCTGTGGACCGAAATCGGCGGCAAGTCCGAGCTTCTCGACACCACCCATGAGGAGGTGGCGCAGAAGGAGAACGCGCCGACCGAGGGGAGGACCTGGGGCCCCCGGCCGCACGAGATCGGTGGGGAGTTCTTCCCTCCGGGAATCGAGAACTCCCTGGTAGGCGTAACTATCGGCGAAGAGGTCACTCGTGAGTTTGCCCCCGCCGAGGCGTTCGGGGAGCGGGACCCCAACCTGATCGAACTGTTCTCGATGCACGAGATCCAGCGGCTTCCCGAGATGCGACGCGAGGATGCCCACCTCGACATCGGCACGACCGTCACGATCGAGGGCCGACGGGGCCGCGTCGTCTCGCTCACCGCCGCCCGGGTCCGGGTCGACTTCAACCCGCCGTTCGCCGGGCGCAAGGTAAAGGGGACCTTCAAGGTCCTCGAGCGAGTCACGGAGCCGTCCGAAAAGGCCCTCGCGGTGATCGAACTCCAGTACGGCCGGTCGTCGGAGTTCCATGTCGAGGTTCACGAGAAGACCGTGACCCTCAAGGTCCCCGACCGGACGAAGTTCGACATCGCCTGGATGGCGGCCAAGCCCCGGGTGATCGACCGACTCCGCACCCACCTCCACCCCGGGACGATCCGGGTCGTCGAGGAGTACGTCACCCCCGCGCCCGAGAAGAAGGAGCCGGCCGAAGGTGCCAAACCCCCCTCGGCCGAGAAGCCGGCGGAAACCACTTCGACGCCGGCCGAGGCACCCGCCCCGGCCGCCCCCCCGGCGAAGCCGAAGGGCACGAAGGGTTCTCACGCCGCGGCCAAGCCCGCTCCCGGCGGCTCGAGCGACGCCTAGCCGATCGGTCGTCCGCCCTCCCCAGAACGAACGACGGCTTCTTGAAGGTCGCCGCTGCTGGGGTCGATAATGTCCTCCGCGGCGCCTCTCCCGGCGATTTCCACCACGTTCCTCGTCCTCACGTTCGCGGCCGCGATCATCGTCGGGGTCGCGATCGTGTACCTCGGCGTGACCGGGCAGATCGGGGCGGGAATCCCCTGAGAGGCAACGGGTGGGTGTCGGTCGGAGATACGCTGCGAACGCGCTGAACGGTTCAGGGGAGAAGATGTCGAAGGACGCTCCGTCGGATAACCAACATAGCGCCTACGTCGGCTGGTGGGCCGCGGCGATCGTTCTCCTCGTCACGTTCGCCGGCTCCGCGACCGTCTGGTTCATTTATCACCCGTGGTGACGGGGGCTCCCGCCGGCGGACGGCGGTAGAGGTAGACATCCGTCTCCTCGTCGTACTTCTCCGGGGTCCATCCGCGCACCGGATGGCAGTGGCTCACGATGCGGGCCCCCGGGGGGAGCTCGGCCTCGAGCTTCGGCTTCAGTCGGGCCATCGCGCGCGGCCAGAGAAACGCGCTGACTACGGTGGCATCCCGGAACTCGAGGTCGAAGAGGTCCCCCCAATGCAACGTGATCCGGTCCGCGAACGGGCCCCACGCCCTTCGCCACTTCAGGATCAAGTAGCGAAGCGGCTCCACCTCGACCCCAATCACCCGCGCGCGGTAGACGCGCGCTGCCCGGAAGACGATCGCCCCCGTGCCTGCGCCCAGGTCGTAGAGCGTGTCCTGGGGCCCGACCTCGGCGAACCGGAGCATCGTCTCGACGGAACGACGGGGCGTGGGTTGGTACCCAGCGCCGAAGACGAAGGAAGCGAAAATGAAGTAGGCGAACGCCGCGGCGAACACGAAGAGCCCGACGGCGAGCGCGATGGTCACGTCGCTCAGGGTCACGACGACCGCCGTCCATGCCTCACCAACCGGTCCGCGGCGGTGCGGGGGTCGATCTGGCGCGCCACGACTCCGTCGAGGAGACGGCGCAGCGCGGGGTCGCGTTCGAGACGTGCCATCAACTCCCGGCCGATCCGGTCGCGAGCGAGTCCGACGATCTCGGAGGAGAGCCGGTGGCGCTCCCCGCGAGTTCGCTCACCGGAGTCGTCCAAGAACTTCTCGTGCGCGACGACGTCGTTCCACAGCTCTTCGATACCGACGGTCGGGTCGACGGTCGAGGTGCCGACGATCGGCGGGGCCCACCCGCTCGGGCGGCCCCCGAGAGTGACCAGTTCGGCGAGGTCCTTCTTGGCGAGCTCGGCTCCGGGGAGGTCGACCTTGTTCACGCAGAAGATGTCGGCGATCTCGAAGAGCCCCGCTTTCAGCGTCTGGACCTCGTCGCCGAGGTGGGGGACAACCACCACGATGCTCGTGCTCGCAATATCCCGGATCGCCACGTCCACCTGACCGCTTCCGACCGTCTCGACCAGGATGACGTCAAACCCCGCGGCATCGAGAAGGCGCGCGACCTCCCGCGTCGCGGCGGCGACCCCACCGGCGGCCCCGCGACTCGCCATCGAACGGAAGAAGACGCCCGCGTCGTCGGCCCGGCGCTCGAGCCGGATCCGGTCGCCGAGAACCGACCCTCCGGTGAACGGGCTCGATGGGTCGACCCCGACCACGCCGACCGTTTGGTCGAGCGAGCGCAGGCGCCCGACGATGGCGTTGACGAGGCTCGACTTCCCCACCCCCAGCGGGCCGGTGATCCCGACCACGGGGGCTCGCCCGGAGCGACCGTAGAGGCTCCGAACGACCCGATCGGCGGAGGGGTCCCCGTTTTCGACCGCGGTAATCGTTCGCGCCAGAACGCGGCGGTCGCCCTCGACGATCGCTCGGGCGGCCGCCGGAAGGCGGGCGACAGCGCCCGTCATGCCGAGCGACGGGCGAGGGACTGCGCGGTGGAGACGATCTCCTCGAGGGACGTTCCCGGACCGAAGATCGCTCGGATCCCGGCCTTCTTCAGCTTCCGCGCGTCCTCGTCCGGTATGATGCCGCCCGCGAAGACCGGTATCGGCTCGCCGCCCTGCTCTTTCAGCAGCGACAGGATCCGTGGGAACAGCGCCATGTGGGCGCCGGAGAGGATCGATAGACCGATGAGGTCGACGTCCTCCTCCAGTGCGGCGCGGACGATCTCCTCCGGCGTCTGCCGGAGCCCTGCGTAAATCACTTCCATGCCGGCGTCCCGGAGGGCCCGGGCAACGACCTTCGCGCCGCGGTCGTGACCGTCCAGCCCCGGTTTCGCGATGAGAACCCGGATGGGGGACCGCTTCGCGCCGTGCGCCCTCGGCATGGTCTATCCTCGCCGACGAAGGTCGATAAGAAAAGCTTTGGCAGGGGGTGCTCAGAGACGGAACAGCAGGTCGAAGAGGACGTTCCCCGCAAGGAGGGCTCCGAGGACCCCGAACGCCATCACGACTAGGAACGGGACCTGCGGCGTCACCCAAACGCGAGTGACCCCTCGCTCGGTCAATTGCTTCGCGATCTCCTCGCGGTGGCGACGGTCGTCCGCGGAGGTCTCGATCGCGCGCTCCTCTGCTTGGGCCTCTCCGAACGTCGGGTCGCGGACCCACACGTACGTGTTCGGAAGCTCCCGGACCGGGATCGAGTAGCCGATGAACGCCGAGAGCCCCCGGAACTCATGGGCGCGCAGGTTCCGGATCGCGAGCGCGATCGGGACCACGACGGAGAACAGCGCGGAGTTCATCAGGACGTTGAACCCGAACGGAAGGATCATCGCCAGCGCCGCCACGGACGCCGGCTGGGCGATCAACGGGTTCGGGAACATCGGCACGAGAAATCCGGCGATCATGAGCGCCTTGGCATCGGCGCCGCCGAAGAGGATCCCCGCCTCGAACAGCCCCCGGGCGAAGAGGACGGTGACGAGCACCGCCAAGACGCCCACCGGGACGCCGGTGGGCCCGAGACCCACTCGGGCGAGTGCCACCGCGACCACGGCGATCACCCCCACGTACAGGGCGAGCTCGATGAGGTCGGCGTACCGTTCGCCGGATTTGCCGAGGCGGGTGTCCCACGCGAACAGGTGTTGAACCACGAACAGCCCGACCACGGCCCACAGGACGGTGGGGAGAAGACCCCCGGAAGCGACCGCGAGGAACCCGAGACCGAAGCCGAGGACCCCGAGAGCCTGCCAGAGGAGGTCGGAAACTTCCCGGTCCCGCAGGTCCGCCACTGCCGCGTAGGTGAATCCCATCACGAGGAGCGTGGCTCCGGCCACGAGCGAAACGGTCGCGAGCTCGGTCATCCCCGGGTGCCGCCTACTCCGGAATCGACGGAGAGCCGGCCGATAAGACTGTTTCTCGAGGCGGACCGGCGGTTCTCTCTCCGGGCCTCGAGCCACCGCATCGGCTGAGCCGACCTCCTAACCCTGGGCCCGAAGCGAAGGCCTTCCAGATAGAGAGAATCCGAACTTCCCCGACCCAAGCTTTCCGGATAGGCTTTTAAACGGCCCTCCACTGGCGCGCACTCGCCTCTCGAGGACCGGATGGTAGAGTACAAGCTCGTCATCTCCGAGCGCGAGAAGTCCCTCGCGCGATCCGTCGGCGACCCGCAGGCCGCCGGCTTCCTCGGGAAGCGGATTGGTGAGGTGGTCGGAGGCGAGCTCATCGGGGCGACCGGCTACACCTTCCGCATCACCGGAGGAACCGACAAGAGCGGGTTCCCGCTTCGACCCGATCTCCCGGGGGCACGCCAGACCCGGTTGTTCGTCGGGGAGGGCTTCGGTTTCGAGGCCCCCCGAACCGGCATGCGCCGGCGCCGGACGTTCCGCGGCAACACGATCAGCGAGGACACCGTTCAAATCAACCTGGTCGTCGAGCAGAAAGGCACCCAGCCTCTCGCGGAGCTGTTCGCGGCGGCATGAAAGTCCCTCGCCAGCCCGAGGTGAACATCGGCCTGGTCGGCCACGTCGACCACGGCAAGACGACCCTCACCCAGGCGCTCACGGGCGAGTGGACCGACCGCCACTCCGAGGAACTGAAACGCGGGATCTCGATCAAGCTCGGGTACGCGGACGCGGCGTTCTACAAGTGCCCGAACTGTCCGGAACCGTCCGGTTACTCGGTCTCCCCCGTCTGCCCCTCCTGCGGGGGCGAGGCGAAGTTCCTACGGGCCGTATCGTTCGTGGACGCTCCCGGCCACGAGACGTTGATGGCGACCATGCTCTCGGGCGCCGCCATCATGGACGGGGCGCTCCTGCTCATCGCCGCGAACGAGCATTGTCCCCAACCTCAGACCCGGGAACACCTCTACGCGCTCGACATCATCGGGGTCCACAAGGTAGTGGTCGTCCAGAACAAGATCGACCTCCTCTCCTCGGAAGCGGCGGAAGCGAACTACCGGGAGATCTCCGAGTTCCTGAAGAGCTCGCCGATCGCTGGGGCACCGATCATCCCGGTGAGCGCCAACCACCGGGTCAACATCGACGCGCTCATTGGGGCGGTCGAGCAGACGATTCCCACGCCGACCCGTGACCCGAAGAAGCCGCCGCTCATGTACGTCGCCCGGTCGTTCGACATCAACCGCCCGGGAACGCGGCCCGCGGGACTTCGCGGTGGGGTTCTCGGAGGGTCGCTCCTTCAGGGGCGGCTCACGGTCGGCGAGGAGATCGAGATTCGACCGGGCCCTGCAAGCCCGGTCGTCGACCGCTCGGAATCGCTGACGACCAAGATCACCTCCATCGTCTCGGGAGGGCAGGAATGGGAGGAGCTCCACCCGGGCGGTCTCGCGGCGATCGGGACGAGTCTTGACCCATCGCTCGCCAAGGGGGACGGCCTCACCGGACGCCTGGTCGGCACCGCGGGGACGCTCCCGCCGGTCAGCCAGAAGATTCGGCTGAAGGCGACGCTTCTCGACCGGGTACTGGGTGCGCAACGGGAGATCAAGGTAGAGAAGATCCGCACGAGCGAGCTTCTCGCCGTCACCGTCGGGACGACGATCGCCGCCGGGAAGGTCACGAGCGCGCGGGGGGACGACCTCGAACTCTCGCTGAACCGAGCCGTCACGGTGTTTCCGGGAAGCCGGGTGGCGATCTCCCGAAAGCTCAACGCCTGGCGATTGATCGGGTACGGGATCGTCGAGGGGGTCGCGAAATGAAACCGGACCTGATGGAGATCCTCCGCTGCCCCCTTTGCCGGGGCGAGCTCACCCTGGAGGCTCAGCGGCGCGAGGGCGGAGAGATCGTCGAGGGAAAGCTCACCTGCGGAAAGTGCCGGGTCGACTACCCGATCCACGACGGAATTCCCGACCTCCTCCCGCCCGACGAGCGGGATTGACCCGTCGGCCCATCGCGCTCAGGCGAGCGAGTAGTAGTACGCGAAGAGCGCGAAGAACATCGCGACCGCGATCACGATCGACGGCACGAGCCAGCCGATCGCCCCTCGAGAGCGCGCTTGGACGGAGCTCCCCACGGTCACCACGGGAATCGCGAACGCGAGCCAGTACCCGGCGAGGATCGTCTCGTACAGGGCGTAGGCGGTCCCGTTCCCCCGGGGATCGCGACTCGCGAGAACTACGACCAAGATGAACCCGAAGACCAGGAATGCGAGGCTCACCCCGGCGGCATCCAGGTAGCCTTCGAGGCCCCGCTTGCGCTTGGGGTAGAAGTGGCGGAGGAGGAACAGCATCACCACGAACAGCGCGAGGGTGGTGGCGAGTAGGTAGAACGCGGGCGTCGAAAGGGCAAGGTCGTGAGTTCCGGGACCGGGAGGAGAAATCGCCATGTACGGACGCTAGCGGGCCACGAGCGTGGCTCGCGCCGGGCCGCCGGGAAACGACGGCATTCCCTCGAAGAGGGGCACCGAGATGTCGATCCGTCGCATAAGCTGCCGCCGACCGTGGAATAACGGGTGAGGGTGCGTCCCGGCGTCCTTAAGCGTTCCCCCGGAGGGGTACCAATCTCAGGCCATTTGCCGGGGACCTTAGGTGCCGGTGGAGACGAAGGGTTAAGGGGGTCTCCGGGGGAGGCGCGACCGATGCCCCGGCCTTCTTCCTCGCGGTCGGACGACGACGAGGACGACGAGGAGGAAGTGGAAGAACTCGAGGACGAGGAGGAAGAGGAAGAGCCCGCTCCTCGGCGCCATCCGAGAGGACCCCCGCGACGTGGGCGCCGCCGAACGTATCGCCCAGCGGTCCGGCGGTGGCGGGCTTCGGAAGCGGATGAAGAAGGGGATGAAGAGGAGGAGACTTCCGGGACGCGCCCTGCACCGTCGTGGCGGAAGAAGCCGGTCTTCTGGCGAGCCCGCGACTCGCTCTACTTCGAGCCCCTCGTAGCGCTCGCGGTCATCGTCGTGCTGCTCGTTTCCCTCTTCGCGTATACCCAGAACTGGCCCCCTATCTATGTCGTCGAATCGAACAGCATGCAGCACGGGTCGACGGACCGGCTGGGGCTCATCAACGCCGGCGACCTCGTGCTGGCGCAGAAGGTCCCTCTCTCGCAAATCACGTCGTACATGGCGGGAATCAGCTCGGGGTACTCGACCTACGGAGAGCACGGCGACGTCTTACTCTACTGGCCGAACGGCCAGGGGGGGACCCCGGTCATCCATCGTGCGCTTCTCTATCTCCAGTGGGACCCGGCCGGTTCTTA
>Ga0187815_10000772_pt1 | contig 15337 bp, 14 predicted proteins | sample NC_S_5_FD_132962 | JGI IMG/M metagenome (GOLD analysis project Ga0187815, IMG submission 132962) | Wetland sediment microbial communities from Neuse River Estuary, North Carolina, USA - ASW-S_5 | ecosystem: Environmental > Aquatic > Freshwater > Wetlands > Sediment | place: USA: North Carolina...
AGGCGCCGACGAGCGCGGCGACGCCGAGCGCATAGGCGACCGGCACGCCCATGGCGATGAACAGGAACAGGCTGCCGAGCAGAATAAGGGCGTCCACGGAGCTCTCCGCTTGCTAGTCGGCGCTAATCGGTTCGCGGTGGATGAACGACTCGGGGCCGGGCGGGCCGATCCAGACCTGCTCGATCACGAAAAGCAGGGTCACCAGCCCGCCGATCGGGATCGGCAGGTAGGACACGCCGACCGACAGCCAGGGAAACTCGGCGACGGAATTGTACCAGGTCGCCTCGACCAGCCTGACGCCCCAGATCACCATGAACACGCTGAGCAGCGCCATCAGCGCGTCACGCGTCTGATAAGCGAGGCGCTGCGGCGCGGGCGGCATGGCATCGACCACCATGCCGACGGCGATGTGCACGTTGGCGCGATAGCAGGTGGCGCCGGCGAAGAAGGTGAAGATGATGACCAGCAGCACCGCCAGCGGCTCGGGCCAGGACGATGCGCTGTTGAGCACGTAGCGGGTGAACACGCCCCAGGGGATGACCGTCGTCATGGCGACGATGCACAGGCCTGCGATGGTGACGCAGACGAGATACAGCGCCTCCATCGCCTTGGCATAGGCTGCTTTCATGGGCCGACCCGTTTGGATATCCGCAGGCAAAATGCGAGGCCGGCGAGGCCCCGCATTTCGTCGTCACCAGGCCTACTTCACGTCCTGGATGCGCTTGACGAGCGCTGAGTATTTCGGGCCGTATTTGTCCCAGACCGGCTTGACCGCGTCCTGGAACTTCTTCTTTTCAGTATCGGCGACGTGGATGATCTGGATTCCGGCCGCCTTGGCCTTGTCCATCGCCTTTTGCTCGTATGCCTCCCAGAGCTTGCGCTCCTCCATCTGCGCCTCGCGCGAGAACTTCGCCACGAGCGCCTGGTCGTCCTTGCTCAGGGAGTCCCAGATCTTCTTCGACATCACCAGCGCTTCCGGCACGATCAGGTGCTCGTCGATCGTGTAGTACTTCGCGACCTCGTAGTGGTTGTCGAACACGAAACTCGGAGGGTTGTTCTCGGCGCCGTCGACCACGCCGGTCTGCAGCGCGTTGAACACCTGGTCGTAGCCCATCGGCACGCCGTTGGCGCCCATCGCGTTCGCCATCTCGACGAACATCGGGTTGCCCATGACGCGGAATTTCAGGCCCTTGAGGTCCTCGACGGTACGGATCGGCTTCTTGGTGTCGTAGAAGCTGCGCGCGCCCGCATCCATCCAGCACAGCCCGACCAGGCCCTTGCCGCTGTTCGTGATCTTGTCGAGCAGCTCCTTGCCGATCTCGCCGTCGATCACCTGCTGCATGTGCGCCGTGTTGCGGAACACGTAAGGCAGGTTGAACACGTTGAGATCGTCGACGACCGGGCCGAGCGCGCCGACCGACACGCGGGCCAAAGCGAGCGCGCCGACCTGCGCCTGCTCGATCGCTTCCTTCTCGCCGCCGAGCTGCATCGAGCCGAACATCTGGATGCTGATCCGGCCGTTGGTCGCCTTCTCGAGCTTCTTGCCCATGTTCTCGACCGCGACGACGGTCGGATAGCCCGCCGGATGCACGTCCGACGCCTTCATCACCACTTTCTGCTGGGCGCCGGCGGTGCCGAGCGCAAAAGCCGTCGCGGCAACGGCGATGCCTGCCGCGGCCAAAGTCTTCGCGAACGTCATGGTCGTCGTCTCCTCCACGTGTTGCGTTTCGTTCCCTTGTCCGCTCGGCGGCCGGCCCTGTGGGCGCCGGTGCCGCGGGCGCGGTTACAATTGATCCGCGCCGCCGTGGCGTGTTAAGTCGTCAGGTCATATGATGACCTGAGTACCTCATCCGGTGTCAAGCCTTTGTCGAAGCGGCCCGTCAAGAATCTCCAATTGCTGCAGCCGCTGTCCGCGCCGCGCGGCCTCACCGCGCAGCTCGTGGCGCGGCTGACCGCGGACATCACCAGCGGCAAGCTGCCGCCGGGCTCGCGGCTGCCGACCGAGCAGGAGATGATCGCCGCGACCGGCGTCAGCCGCACCGTGATCCGCGAGGCGGTGGCGGCGCTGCGTGCCGACGGGCTGGTGATCACGCGCCAGGGCGTCGGCGCCTTCGTCGCCGACCGGGTGCGGCGGCCGTTCCGGGTCGATTTCGACGAGAATTCGCCGTTGCGGGAGGTGCTCAACGTCATGGAGCTGCGCACGGGGGTCGAGGTCGAGGCCGCGGGGCTGAGCGCCGAGCGCGCCACTCCGGCACAATTGAAAAAGATCGTCGAGCGCTTTCAGGCCATCAAGGCGGCGATCGCGCGCGGCAACAATGCCGTCGACGAGGACTTCGCCTTCCACTGCGCCATTGCCGACGGCACCGGAAATCCCCAGTTCCGACGCTTCCTCGAATATCTCGGCCGCTTCATCATCCCGCGCCGCACCGTCTGGGGCTCGACCAAGCCGGCGGCGCGGCGGACCGATCTCGAGACCTTCCAGCGCGAGCACAAGGAAATCCTCGAGGCGATCAAGGCCGGCTCGCCGGAAGAGGCGCGCGCGGCCATGCAGCGGCACCTGCTCAACAGCCGGCGCCGCTACGAACGGATCGCCGCCGAGCAGCAGGCGGCGAAAAATCCTCATCCCACGGCGACCAACCCGCGAGCGACTTCATGAAGAATGTTCTGTTGACCGGAGCGGCCGGCGATGTCGGCACGCGGCTGCGCAGGCTGTTGAAGGGTGTCTATCCGGTGCTGCGCACGAGCGATATCCGCCGCCCCGTCGATCTGGCGCCCGACGAGGACTTCGTGCAGGGCGATCTCGCGGACTATGCCGCCGTCGAGAAGATGGTCGCCGGGATCGACGGCATCATCCACCTCGGCGGCTTCTCGGTCGAGGGGCCGTGGCAGACGATCCTCGACGCCAACATCGTCGGCACCTACAACATCTTCGAGGCCGCCTACCGCGCCGGCGTCAAGCGCGTCGTGTTCGCCTCGTCGAACCACGCCGTCGGCTTCTATCCGCGCAGCGAGAAGATCGGCGTCAACGTCACGGTCAGGCCGGACAGCCGATACGGCGTCAGCAAGGCGTTCGGCGAGGCGCTCGGCGCGCTCTATGCCGAGAAGCACGGGCTCGGCGTCACCTGTCTTCGCATCGGCAACGTCAACGACAAGCCGGTGGACGTCCGCCGCCTGTCGATCTGGATCAAGCCGGAGGACCTGGTGCAGCTCATCCGCATCGGCCTCGAGCATCCGGACATCCGCTTCGAGATCTTCTACGGCGCCTCCGACAATGCCGCCGGCTGGTGGGACAACAGCAACGCCCGCCGCTTCGGCTACAGACCGGTCGGCGTGGCCGAGGACTACCGCCAGGAGGCCGAGGCGCTGCAGGCCGGGCTCGCGCCCGATCCGATCGGCGACCGCTATCAGGGCGGCGGCTATTGCAGCAACGAATACGACGCCGACCGCCGCCGCGACTGAACGCGCCGGAACCACGACCGGTCACAACCGTTTGAGCAAACTGTCGCGCAACCGCGCGACTATTGCATGCTCGCCTTTTGCAGCGCACAATAGCGCCGCAAAAATAGCCAAAAAACGGGGTTGTCCGTATGCGCCTGCCGTCCCGCCTGCCTGCCACCCCCAACGCCCTCAGCCGCCGCACCCTCCTCGCCGCCCTGCCATTGCTGCTCGCAGCGTGCGGTCGCCAGGGCTTTGACGTCCTGTCCGGGGGCGATTACGGGGCGATCGACGATGGCGGCTTCAATATCCCTGCCGTCGACACCAGCAACGTCGATCCGAGCCTGATGCGGGAAGAAGTGTCCTGGCATGGCAAGGAGAAGCCGGGCAGCATCGTCGTCAATATTCCGCAGCGGAAGCTTTATCTGGTCCTGCAGGACGGAAGGGCGCTGCGCTATTCGGTCGGCGTCGGCCGCTCGGAGGCGCTGAATTTCCGCGGCAGTGCGGTGATCGGTCGCAAGGAGAAATGGCCGCGCTGGACGCCGACGGCGACGATGATCGCAGCGATGCCGCGCTACCGCGCCTATGCCGGCGGCATGAAGGGCGGGCTGGAAAACCCGCTCGGCGCCCGCGCCCTCTATCTCTATCGCGACGGGCAGGACACCTATTTCCGTCTGCACGGCACCAACGAGCCGGACAGCATCGGTCATGCCGTCTCGAGTGGCTGCATCCGCCTGCTCAACCAGGACATCATCGATCTCTACAGCCGCGTCCCGGTCGGCGCGCGCGTGACGGTGGTGCAGGGCTGAAGGCCGCCGGTCCTCTCCCGCTTGCGGGGAGGCGGCGAGCGACAGCGAGCCCGGTGGAGGCCGGGCGCGGCCTTCACCTGATCCCGTGCCCGGCGCCGCTGCGCCGGAGGCCTCTCCGTTCGGGGGGACGATCCCGGCACCTTTGACCCAACGCTCGCGCCGCGCCTGACGCGGCGCTGCGCCGACGCGCGCCCTGCGTGCTTGCGCCGCCGCGTCTCCCGAGTAACAATCCAGTTAGTTAGAACAAGAACACGTCGGGAGACCGCCCATGCGCCTGAGCACCGATCGCGTCCTCACCACCCATGTCGGCAGCCTGCCGCGGCCGGCCGATCTGCTGCGTCTGGCTTCGGCGCGGCAGGCGGGCGAGGCGGTCGACGAGGCCGGCTATCGCGCCCGCGTGCAGGAGGCGGTCGCCGGCATCGTGCGCAAGCAGGCCGCGCTCGGCATCGACGTCGTCAGCGACGGCGAGATGAGCAAGCCGAGCTTCATCACCTACATCAACGAACGCCTCGGCGGCTTCGAGGTCGACGGCGCCGACCGCAACCAGAGCCCGTGGGCGGGTTCGCGCGAAGTGAAGGCGTTTCCCGATTTCTATGCGCCGCAACTGAAGAACGTGCACACCCGGCACAAACATCTGATCTGCACCGGCCCGGTCACCTACAAGGGCGCCGCCGACCTCGCGACCGACCTCGGCAACCTGAAGGCGGCGCTGAAGGGCGTGAACGTCGCCGAGGCCTTCGTGCCGGCGACCTCGGTCTCGAGCATCGAGGACTGGAACCGCAACGCCTACTACAAGAGCGAGGAAGAGTATCTGTTCGCGCTCGCTGAGGCGATCGGCCAGGAATACAAGGCGATCGTCGATGCCGGCTTCCTGCTGCAGGTCGACGATCCGCACCTCGTCACCTATTACGTCTGCCATCCCGACAAGAGCATGGACGACTGCCGCAAGTGGATCGCGCTGCGCGTCGAGGCGATCAACCATGCGCTGCGCGGCATCCCGAAGGACCGCGTGCGCTTCCACACCTGCTACGGCATCAATTTCGGCCCGCGCGTGCACGACATCGAGGTCAAGCACATCCTCGATATTCTCGGCCGCATCAATGCCGGCGCCTTCTCGTTCGAGGCCGCCAATCCGCGCCACGAGCACGAATGGACGGCCTGGCGCGACGCCAAATTGCCCGACGACATCGTCATGATCCCGGGCATGATCACGCAGTCGAACGTCATGGTCGAGCATCCGGAGCTGATCGCGCAGCGGCTCGGCTACTGGATCGCCGCGTTCGGCCGCGAGCGCGTCATCGCCGGCACCGACTGCGGCTTCTCGAGTTTCGCCGGCAACGACGAGATCCACGAAAGCATCGTCTGGGCGAAGTTCGAGGCGCTGGTCGAGGGCGCAGCGATCGCATCGCGGCGGGCGAAGGCGGCCTGAGCTCAGACCAATCGCACCGAACAAGACCGTCACTCCGGGGATAAACGACCAATGGCCCATCGTATCCAGACCACCACTGTCGGCTCCTATCCGGTGCCGGACTGGCTCGTCGCGCTGCCGTCCGAACAGGCGCTCGTCGACGCCACGCGCGTCGTCATCCACACGCAGGAGATGGCCGGCATCGACCTCGTCTGCGACGGCGAGCTCTATCGCTTCGACGTCAATCACCCCGAAACCAACGGCATGATCGAGTATTTCGTGCGGCCGATGTCCGGCATCCGCCGCGAGATCGGGCTCGCCGAGTGGCTCGCCTTCAAGCAGTCGAAGGCGCACCACTTCCGCACGCGGCCGCCGGCGGTCGTCGAGGGGCCGGTCGGCCCCGGCTCGCTCGATTTGCCGACCGCCTGCGCGCGCGCCAAGGCGCTGGCGACGAAGCCGTTGAAGTTCACGCTCACCGGCCCGCATATGCTCGCCAAGATGCTGCTCGACACGCATTACAAGCACGTGTCGGAGCTCGCGCTCGCCATCGCCGACGTGCTGGCCGAGCAGGTCAAGCACGTCGACGCCGAGGTGGTGCAGATCGACGAGGCGAACCTGCCCGGCTCGCCCGAGGAATGGAAATGGGCCGCGGAGGCGATGAACCGCGTGTTGCGCGCGGTGAAGACCAAGCCGGCGGTGCATCTGTGCTTCGGCAATTACGGCGGCCAGTCGATCCAGAAGGGCGGCTGGGGCCAGCTCGTCGACTATCTCAACACGCTGCACGTCGACCACATCGTCATGGAGAATGCGCATCGCCCGGCCCAGGAGCTCGACGTGTTCAAGGGACTCAGGCCCGAGATCGGCTTCGGCCTCGGCGTCGTCGACATCAAGCAGACCGTCGTCGAAACCCCCGACCAGATCGCCCGCGCCATCGAGCGCGCCGACAAGGTGCTGGGGCCGGGCCGGGTGAAATACATCCATCCCGACTGCGGCTTCTGGATGCTCAAGCGCGGCATCGCCGACGGCAAGATCCGGGCGCTGGCGCGCGGGCGGGATCTGTACGAGGGACGGAATTAGGACATCGCCGTCAAATTGCTGGCTCTGTCCGCCTCATGGTGAGGAGCGTCGCGAAGCGACGCGTCTCGAACCATGCGGCGGCCCCATCCTCCGAGACGCGGTCCTTCGGACCGCTCCTCAGGATGAGGCCGCCGGGGCTGCCGGCATCGGCGTCAGCGTCTTCCATTCCGGATAAGCGCCGCTCGCAAACCCGACACCCCCGAGCGAGCCGATCGCCAGGCGGCCGTCGCGGATCTTCAGCCGCACCGCGCCGTGGCTCCGCTCGTAAAGATCGGGATGGGCGGACAGGAAGGCCGCCTGCTCGGTCTCCGGCAGGTCGGCCATGCCGTTGACGTAATGGTGGCCGTTGCGCTCGACATGCGTCAGCCCGATCAGGTTGATCAGCGCCAGATCCTGCTGCACGGCGAGCCCGGCCTGCGTCGTCAGGTCCTCGCCGGTCATGACATAGTGGCCGCCCGCGGTGTTCCACTGCGCGCAGCGCGCGGCGTTGAGGATCGACTTGTACAGCCCCTTGCAGCACTTGCTCGACACGCCGCGATAGCCGAGCGCCCTGGCGCGCGGGAAGACGTCGAGGCCGTCGTCGGATTCGTCGACGATGACCGGCTTGATCGCCGACAGCGCCGACACGTCGGCGTCGAGCGCATGCGCGCGCGTGATCGGCTGTTCGATGAACAGGATGCTGGCGACGAGCCGCTTCAGCGCGGGCGCCTCGGTCATCCTGCGCCACAGCGCCAGCAGCGCACCGAGGTCGTCATACTGCTCGTTGCCGTCGAGCGAGACGACATAAGGCTGTTCGATGCGGTCGAGCACGCCCGCGATCTCGGTCAGCCGCGCGAGGTCGGCCGCCGGGTCGCCGCCGACCTTCAGCTTGAAATAGGTGTGGCCGTAGGTCGCCACGACTTCTTCCAGCGATTCCGGCAGGCCGTCGTTCACCTGGCGCGGATGGCCGGCGATGATGTCGACGAGCCCGACCGTGTGGCGCGCGGCGACGCTTGCCGCCGGCCGCAGCCCGGCGAGGAAGGCCGGCATGGCGAAGCCGTCAAGATCGCCGAGCGCGCCCGGCAGCAGCGCCGGCTCGATGCCGGGCAGGTTGGCGCGCACCGCGTCATAAAAGGAGCAGCCTTCGATCCGGCACAAAGCATCGAGCACGGCGCGGTCGATCTGCGCCGGGCCGAAATTGGCGGTCAGGGCATTGAGCCCGCGCCGGGCGCCGGCCTCGATCTGTCCGGCATAATGCGCCGCGAAATGGCCGAACGCCGTGCGCGGCGTCGCGTCCTGCGTATAGGCCTCGGCGGCAAGCTGCAGCGACAGCCGCAATTGATCGAAATTCTGCTCGTTGGTCAGCGCGAGGTTCTTGTCGAACCATTTCGGCGCCAGCAGCTCCGCGCTCGCGCCCCAGGCCGTGCGTCCTTGCGCGTCTTCAATGAGAAGATGCACGAAGGCCTGCGGCGCCTCGCGCAGGGTGACGACCCCGAAACGGAACGGCATGCGCAGCCGCACGGTGCGCTCGTAGAGCCGCACCTCGCGCACGCGGATCGATGCAGCATCGGCCATCGCCACGTCAGCCCCCTACGTCTTTGACTGCGCGCATGTTTTTGCCCTTCGGCGCGGCGGCTGCCCGGTCCGGCGCGGCCCTGCGCGCATTTTTCGCTCGACCGATCTAACCAGATAGTTAAACTCGCTGGCAACCTCCCGAGCATCACAGAACAGGGGGGACCGAGGAAGCTGCGACCCGAGGATCGAGGCGAATGGCCCCTATCGTCAGAGTCGATATCGCGCGCGTCGACTATCCCCTGGTCGGCGAGTTCAAGTTCTTCAAGACGCAGGCGCGGCCGACGGTCGTGCTGCGGCTGACGGACGAAAACGGCGTCGAGGGCTGGGGCCAGTCGGTCCCGGTCGAGACGTGGACCTATGAGACCGTCGAAACGGTCGAGACCACGCTGCGGCACCATCTCGCGCCGGTCGTCCTCGGCGCCGATCCGAGCGACATCGCCGACGTGCACGCGCGCATGGAGCGCGCGATCCGCCCGTCCTTCTCGGTCGGACAACCGCTCGCCAAGGCGGCGATCGATCTCGCCTGCTACGATCTCTGGGGCCGGCAGACCGCCAAGCCGGTCAGCGCGCTCATCGGCGGCGCGCGCACCGACACCGTGCGCATGAGCTGGACCGTCAATTCGCCGACGTTCGTCGGCGCCGAGCGTGTGCTCGAAGAGGGCCGGGCGCGCGGCTATTCCAGTTTCAATATCAAGGTCGGATATCCGCAGACGCCGGGCTACGACATCGAGCTCGTGCGCATGGTCACGGCCTTCGCGCCGGACGGCTTCCACTGGTGCGACGCCAATACGAGCTACGATCTCGACACGGCGCGCACGATGGCGCCGAAATTCGCCGATCTCGGCCTCAAGGCGCTGGAATCGCCGCTGCCGCCGAACCGCATGCGCGATTATCGCGCGCTCAAGCGCCAGGGCGCGCTGCCGATCCTGATGGACGAGGGCATCGTCGCGCCGACCGAAGTCGCCGAGTTCATCGCGCTCGACATGTTCGACGGCATCGCCATGAAGGTCGCGCGCTGCGGCGGATTGTGGAACGCGACGCGCATCGCCGCGCTGCTGCGCGAGAACGAGCTTTTGCTGTTCGCCTCCGGCCTGACCGATCCGGAATTGTCGATGGCGGCGTCGGCGCACTTCTTCGCCTCGGCCGGGCTCGAGTTTCCGGCGGCGCTGAACGGCCCGCAATACATCGCCGATCGCGGCACGAGCGACGCCGCCTTCCGTCCGGTCGGCGACGTCTTGCGCGTGCCGGCCGCGCCGGGGCTCGGCGTCACGATCGACGATGCAATTCGCCGCAGCATGCAGCCCGCAGCACGCGTGAAGGATGCTTTACCGGCATGAGGGCTCTGCTACGCTGATGGCAACCACGCAATCAAGACAGTGGGATTAGGGAAGGACGATGGCGCTCGTGAGCGATACTGCGAAACCAGAAACGGCAAACGGCCCGCCGCGCGCTTACGCCGTCGTCAGGAATTTGACGCCGCTCGTCGGCATCTTCGCCTTCCTGCTCGCCTGGCAGCTGTTCGTCATCGTCTGGAAGGTGCCGCCTTATCTGCTGCCGACGCCGACGGCGATCGCGCACACCTTCTTCACCGAACTGCCGGACCTGCTGCATCACGGCTGGGTCACGGTCTACGAGATGATCGCCGGCTATGCGCTCGCGGTCGCGGTGGCGATCCCGCTCGCCATCGCCATCACCTCGTCGCGGCGCTTCAACGAATTCGTCATGCCGACGATGCTGTTCTTCCAGATCGTGCCGAAGGTGGCGATCGCGCCGCTCTTCCTCGTCTGGTTCGGCGTCGGCGCCACGCCGAAGATCCTGGTCGCGTTCCTGATCTCGTTCTTCCCGATCGTCATCGACGCCGCCGTCGGCCTGCGCTCGATGTCGCCGGAGATGGCCGATCTCGCGCGGTCGATGGGCGCGACGCGCCTGCAGATCTTCACCCGCTTCCGCCTGCCGACCTCGCTGCCCTATCTGTTCAGCGGCCTGAAGGTGGCGGCGACGCTCGCCATCGCCGGCACGGTGGTCGGCGAGTTCGTCGGCGCCGACCAGGGGCTTGGCTATCTCCTGCTGGTGACCAACTCGAACATGCAGACGTCGCTGATGTTCGCCACGATCGTGGCGCTGACCATCATCGGCCTCGTCTTCTATTACCTCGTGGAGCTGCTCGAGGGCTTCCTCATCCCGTGGCACGTCACCCATCGGGTGCAGGAGACCGGCACGATGTGATCGAGGCCGCAGCGGCAAGCCCGCGCGGCGGGGCGCAATTACAACAACAGCTTCGTTTCGAGCGAAGTCTATCCAGGGAGGAGAAGGCGATGAAACGTAAAGGTCTGATGCTGTCGCTGATTGCGGCTGCCGCCATGTCGGCATTCGCGACCGGCGCCAGCGCGCAGGAGAAGTTCCCGTTCCGGCTGAACTGGACGCTGTACGGCGAGCACGCGCCGTTCTTCGTCGCCCTCGACAAGGGCTTCTACAAGGAGGAAGGCCTCGACGTCGAGATCCTGGAAGGCTCGGGCTCGACCACGGTGGCGCAGCTCGTCGCCAACGGCACCAACCCGGTCGCCTATGTCGACGCCGCCACGATGATGCGCGGCATCAACGCCGGCATGCCGGTCAAGGCGGTGGGCGTCACGCTGCAGCAGAGCCCGATGTCGTTCATCTACCGCGCCGACGCGGCGCGGCCGACCAAGATCGACGAGATCAAGGGCAGCCGCATCGCCATCACCGCCGGCGACGCGAGCCTCGCCATCTTCACGGCCTTCATGGGCAAGCTGAACATGCAGGTCAGCGACGTAAAGCTCATCACCGTCGCCAACCCGGCGGCGAAGGAGCAGGCCGTCCTCAACAAGCAGGCCGACGCGCTGCTCGGCTATTTCATGGACCAGGGCCCGCGCATGCAGCTCCAGTCCGGCGTGAAGATGGGCTGGACGCGGCTCTACGACATGGCCGGCGTGACGACGCTGTCGAGCGCCATCATCGTCAACAACGACTGGGCCAAGGACACCAAGCACCAGGACGAGCTGAAGCGCTTCCTGCGCGCCTCGCAGCGCGGCTGGGACTACACCGCCAAGCATCCGGATGAGGCGGCCGATATCTTCATCAAGCACGCCAAGGCGTTCAACAAGGAGATCGCGCTGCTCGAGATCAACGGCACGATGACGATCATCCACACCAAGCATACCGAAGGGAAGCCGCTGTTCTGGTCGGCGAAGGAAGACTGGCAGGAGAGCCAGGACCTGCTGCAGAAGTTCGCCAAGATGCCCGAGCAGCCGGACATGTCGAAGTACTACACCAACGAATATCTGTCCGAGCCGCCCTACACGAAGAAGTAAGGCGACGCCCGCTTCGCCTCTCCGCGGACATGCCGCGGAGAGGCGCCTCGCTCAGGAATTGGAAAGACGATGCTCGCGACGACCGAACCTTTCATCCGGCTCACCAATGTCGGCAAGTCGTACCAGACCAAGGACGGCGTGGTCGAAGCCTGCTCCGACATCAACCTCGACATCAAGCAGTCGGAATTCGTCGCCGTCGTCGGCCCGTCGGGCTGCGGCAAGACCACCATCATGAAGATGGTCGCCGGCCTGCAGCCCTACACCGCCGGCACGATCAGCATCGGCGGCCGGCGCGTCGACAAGCCGCAGACCGACGTCGGCATCGTGTTCCAGGAAGCGATCATGCTCGACTGGCGCGACGTGCTGTCGAACGTGCTGCTGCAGATCGACATCCGCAAGATGGACCGCGCCAAATACGAGCCGGTCGCGCGCGATCTCTTGAAGGCGACCGGCCTCTCGGGCTTCGAGCACAAGAAGCCGTACGAGCTCTCCGGCGGCATGCGCCAGCGCGTGTCGATCTGCCGGGCGCTGGTGCACGGGCCGAGCATGCTGCTGATGGACGAGCCGTTCGGCGCGCTCGACGCGCTGACGCGCGAGCAGATCTCCATGGACATCCAGCATCTGTGGATGGAGACGCGGAAGACGGCGCTGCACATCACGCACAGTATTCCGGAGGCGGTGCTGCTCGCCGACCGCGTCGTGGTGATGGGGCCGCGTCCGGGCCGCATCGTCGACATCATCGACGTCGACCTGCCGCGGCCGCGCCGCCTCGACAAGCTGCCGGACCGCTTCCACGATTACACCAACCGCATCCGCAGCATCTTCAAGTCGAAGGGCGTGCTGGCGATGGATTGAGGGCGGGGGCGCCGCAGACCCGGGACCGTCGTGGTGTGTGGCGGTCCCGGATCAGCGACGCAGCATTGCGCTGCGCTTCATGCTGCATCGCATCCGGGACACGAAGCCCTACTTCTCCACGAACGCCTTCTCGATCACGTACTGGCCGGGCGTGCTGGAATTGCCTTCCGCGAAGCCCATGCCGCGCACGATGGTGACGAGGTCCTTCAGCATGCTCGGGCTGCCGCACATCATCACGCGGTCGTGGGCCGGATCGAGCGGGTCGAGGCCGATGTCCTCGAACAGCCGGTTCGAGGTGATGAGGTCGGTGAGCCGGCCGGAGTTGCGGAACGGCTCGCGCGTCACGGTCGGGTGATAGATCAGCTTCTCCGAGACGAGCTCGCCGAGGAATTCGTGGTCGGGCAGGTCCTGCGTGATCAGCTTGTCGTAGGCGAGCTCGGCGACGGTGCGGCAGCCGTGCACCAGCACGATCTTGTCGTAGCGCTCGTAGGTCTCCGGGTCCTTGATGATGGACAGGAACGGCGCGAGCCCGGTGCCGGTCGCCATCAGGTAGAGATTGCGACCCGGCATCAGGTTGCCGAGGATCAGCGTACCGGTCGGCTTGCCGTTGACAAGGATGCGGTCGCCGACCTTCAGGTGCTGCAGCCGCGAGGTCAGCGGCCCGTCCGGCACCTTGATCGAGAAGAATTCGAGATGCTCCTCGTGATTGGCGCTGGCCATGCTGTAGGCGCGCAGCAGCGGCCGGCCCTCGACCTCCAGGCCGATCATCGCGAACTGGCCGTTCTGGAAGCGGAATCCGGCGTTGCGGGTGGTGGTGAAGGTGAACAACGTGTCGGTCCAGTGGTGGACGCTGGTGACCTGTTCCTGGCTGATCGCGCTCATTGGGTATCCACGGTTTCGTCTCGAGTCCCGTACGGGGGCGGCCGGTATAGCCCGATCCAAGTCCCGGATCGCGTTGACAGTCTCGGCCGGCACCAGATATAACTAACTAGATAATTATTCAACACCGACCTTGGTTGTGCCATGCCGGTCGTGAATTTGCCGATGCGCGGAGGGGGGACCGAGGCCTATCGCCTCAAGGGTCCGCAGCCTTGGAACGGGCACGGGACGCCAGGCGGCGCCGCCGCCGCCGGCCCGCCGAAATTCGACCGCATCGCGCTCGCCGCCGCGCACATCGTGGCCGATCCGCTCGCCGACACCGATCCGTGGCTGAAGGCCGCGATCGACTGGGACGCCACCATCGCCTATCGCCGGCATTTGTGGCGCCTCGGCTTCGGCGTGGCCGAGGCGATGGACACCGCCCAGCGCGGCGGCGGCCTCGACTGGCCGAACGCGCTCGAGCTCATCCGCCGCTCGGTCGAGGCGGCGCGCGAGTTTTCGGGGGCCGCGGTGTTCTCCGGTGTCGGCAGTGACCAGCTTGTTCCGGCACGTTCGGTCACGCTCGACGATGTCATCCGGGCCTACGAGGAGCAGATCGCCGCGGTCGAGGCGGTCGGCGGCCGCATCGTGCTGATGGCCTCGCGCGCGCTGGTCGTCGCGGCGAGGTCGCCCGACGACTACGCCAAGGTCTATGACCGCATCCTGTCGCAGGTGAAGGAGCCGGTGATCATCCACTGGCTCGGCGAGATGTTCGACCCGGCGCTGAAGGGCTACTGGGGCCACGCCGACCATATGGCGGCGATGGAGGTCTGCACCGACATCATCGCCGACCACGCCGCCAAGGTGGACGGCATCAAGCTGTCGCTGCTCGACAAGGACAAGGAGATCCGCCTGCGCCGCAAGCTGCCGCAGGGCGTTCGCTGCTACACCGGCGACGATTTCAACTTCGCCGAATTGATCCACGGCGACGAGCAGGGCTTCTCGCACGCGCTGCTCGGCATCTTCGACGCCATCGCCCCGGCGGCATCGGCCGCGCTGGCGGCGCACGCGCGCGGCGACCTCGACGCCTACTGGAAGATCTTCGCGCCGACGGTGCCGCTGTCGCGTCACATCTTCAAGGCGCCGACGCAGTTCTACAAAACCGGTGTGGTCTTCCTCGCTTATCTCAACGGCCATCAGAAACATTTCGTCATGGTCGGCGGCCAGCAGAGCGCGCGCTCGCTCCTGCATCTCGTCGAGGTGTTCAAGCTCGCCGACGCCGCGGGGCTCATCCGCGATCCCGATCTCGCCGCGTCGCGTCTGACGGACGTGATGCGCACCTACGGCGTGGCGGCCTGATCGTGGCCCCGCGCGTCATCACCGCCGAACAATTCGCCGCGCTGGTGCGGACCGGCGACACGCTGCTGATCGGCGGCTCCGGCGCCGGCCATTCGGTGCCCGACACGCTGATCGGCGCCATCGGCAAGCGCTTCAAGGCCGAAGGCGAGCCGCGCAACCTCACCACCGTGCATCCGGTCGGCCTGGGCGACCGCGCCGAGCGCGGCATCGGCCACCTCGCGCAGCCGGGCCTCCTCAAGCGCGTCGTCTGCGGCACGCTGGTCGACTCGCCGCCGGTCGAGCGCATGGCCGCGGCGAACGAGATCGAGGCCTACACGCTGCCGCAGGGCTGCCTGTCGCAATTGACGCGCGAGATGGCGGCCGGCCGCCCCGGCCTCGTCACCCATGTCGGTCTCGGCACTTTCGTCGATCCGCGCCTCGGTGGCGGCCGGCAGAGCCTCAAAGCGACCGACGATTTGGTCGAGCTCATCAAGGTCGACGGCCAGGACTACCTGTTCTTCAAGCCGTTCCACGTCGACATCGCGCTCATCCGCGGCACCACCGCGGACGAGGACGGCAACATCACCATGGAGCACGAGGCCGTCTTCGGCGAGATGATCTCGATGGCGCAGGCCGCGCGCCGCGCCGGCGGTTTGGTCGTCGCCCAGGTC
>Ga0187815_10000774_pt1 | contig 15284 bp, 14 predicted proteins | sample NC_S_5_FD_132962 | JGI IMG/M metagenome (GOLD analysis project Ga0187815, IMG submission 132962) | Wetland sediment microbial communities from Neuse River Estuary, North Carolina, USA - ASW-S_5 | ecosystem: Environmental > Aquatic > Freshwater > Wetlands > Sediment | place: USA: North Carolina...
AGGCTCGCGATCCGCCCGTCGCGCAGCTCGAAGTTCATCGGGCCGGTCCCGTTGAAGCCGTCGCCGGTGACCGTCAGGGTGACGGTGTAGCTGCCGGGCGTGGTGCCCGGCTCGGCGCTGACGAGCTCGAAATGCGATCGGACGCCGATGTTGTCGCTGCGGTTCCAGGTGCGCACGCCGTCGTGGCCGCGGAACTCGCGGCCCCAGTCGTTGAGGTAGGCGTCCTCGGTGAACGCGGCGACGAACGCGTCAGAGTCCCCGCGATTGGTCGCCTCGATGAAGTTCTGGATCGCGGCAGGCAGGTGGTTCTCAGTCATCGCACCTCCGGCTTCCGGTGTGCGGATACCCCCTCTGCACTGTAAGGCCCGGTCCGTGCAACCCGTGAGCGAGCGCGCATACCGCAGGACTTGACGGTGCACGTGTCCGCGCGCCGATTGTCCGGCTCTGTGTACGTCAGGTCACTCGGTGACCGCACTCATGCACGTGAGTGGAATAACCGCTGTAGCTGGCCTGCGCCCAGGTTGTGAGGTCCCGCGGTTACGGTTTCCGCGCGACGCCGGCGTAAATGGCCAGGTTGCGGCCGTTGCCCAGGTGCCCGGTTCCTGGCCGCCAGCGGTGCACCTGCACGACGCCGGGCTCGACCAGTTCCAGGCCTGCGAAGAACCGGCAGACCTCGCCGTGCGTGCGCGCTGCGACCGGGACAGCGGCCTGCTCGTTGTACCTTTGCACGCCCTCGGCCACCTCGTCAGCGGCGACGTCGCTCGCGATTTGCGAGATGACCAGGTAACTGCCCGGGAGTACGGCATCCATGAGCCGCGCGACGATGGCGCCCGGTTCTTCCTGGTCGGGAATTCCCTGCAAGATTCCCAGCAGCATGACCGCGACCGGCTGTCCGAAGTCCAGGACGTCAGCCGCCTGCTCCAGGATCGCGCCGGCGGCGCGCAGATCGGCGTCGATGTAGGCGGTCGCGCCCTCCGGACTGCTGGTCAGCAGGGCCCGGGCGTGGCTAAGCACGATCGGGTCATTGTCCACGTACACCACCCGCGACTCCGGCGCCGCCCGCTGGGCGACCTGGTGCGTGTTGTTCGCCGACGGCAGCCCAGTCCCGATATCCAGGAACTGCCGGATCCCCGCCTCGGAGACCAGGAAGTGCACGACCCGTGCCAGGAACGCACGCTGTGCCCGGACCGCGACCCGCACATCGGGGTACGCGGCGGCGACCTGCTCGGCGACGACCCGGTCGACCTCGAAATTGTCCTTACCGCCCAGCCAGAAGTCGTAAACCCGCGCCATGTGAGGCCGGCTCGTGTCGAACGGGACACCCTCACCCGATGGCTCGTGACTGCTCGTCACCTGACCCGCCTTTCCCGCCCGATTCCCATCGCGGGTAATGCTTCCGCGCCCCGCGGTCGCGCGCAACTCGGCGATACCGAAGGGGATCGCCGTGCCGAAGCGAGACGGATCTCCTCGGTCATCGAGTAGGTCTCGGTTGCCGGGTCGAATTCCTCGTACCCGCCTGCGGCCTGCCCGCGCAGCCACTCGGCGACGTCACGCGAGCTGGTTCCGGTCCGCTCGACGACGCGGCGCGCGCGGGGCCGGCCGCCAGCGCCCGGTACAGGCCGAGCCGGTGCCCTATGACCACATGATGAGCCCCTGTCCTTGGTGTCTTGAGCTTGTCAGGTCCAGCTGAGTCGCGGATGAATCGCGAATCGCTCGTCAGCGCTCGACGGGGGCGGCAGGAATGCGGCCCCACTCGGCCCACGACCCGTCGTAGACCCGGACGTGGTCGCGCCCGAGCAGGCAGGTGAGCACGAACCAGGCGGTGGCGGCGCGTCCCCCGATGGTGCAGTAGGTGATCAGCTCGCCCCCGCTGTCGACGTCGACCGATGAGAAGACGCTGCGCAGCTGCTCCGCGGAGCGGAACGACCCGTCCCCGTTGTAGAGGCCGTCGATGGGCTGGTGGATGGCTGACGGAACATGGCCGGCGCGGCCACCTGGCTCCATGGCACCGGACGGCCAGAACCGCTCGCCCCGGTACTCCGCCGCGGTGCGGACGTCGACGATGGTGCTGCCCGGATTGCCGATGGCGTCCTGCACCGCCGCCTGATCCGCCCGGATGCGAGGGTCCTCGTCGCCGCGGCAGAACCTGCCAGCGGCCGGTTCGCTCGCCACGATACTCCACGGATGCCCTCCTGCCCGCCAGCTTTCGCGGGAGCAGTCGAGAATGCGCACATCGCGATGCCCGTAAAGCCTCATCAGCCACAAGCCCAAGGCGGGCGCGTACCCGTAGAACACCACGGTCGAGTCCGGGCCGATCCCCGAACGCGCGACCAGCCGCTCCAGCGCGGCGGCGCCCACGGTGCCGTAGCCGGCGTCCTTCAGGTCGCTGTAGATGTTCCACAGCACGGCGCCGTCGATGTGCCAGTCGTCGTAAGCAGCCAGGCTGACGTCGACTTCGACCACTCGCACCCGCGGGTCATGCAGGTGAGCCTCCAGCCATTGCGGGTCCACGAGCGGACCGTCCCCGGTGCCTGGCCCCGGCCTGGTCGCCGCTGTTGTTGGTGCCGTCTTCATTCTGAACCTCCCCGTACTCTGGGTGCCTAGGGCACGGTTCTACAACGGCGCCATTGGCAGCACGTTGCCGCGAAGTTGGCGAAACCTTGGCGCCAGGGGCGGCTCCCACGCACGAAGCGAGCGTGGCCGCGCCTGTCCGGGGTCGCCGCAGCAGCGACGGGATGACCGCTATCAGGTTGCGGCGAGGAGGCGCTGGTAGAGCTCGCGGGTGGCTGGGCTGGGTGAGATACCGAGCTGGTCGCGCAGGCACTGGCTGAGCTGGCCGTAAACGTTGAGGGCTTCGGCCAGGTTGCCCTGGGCGGCCAGGGCCTGCATGAGGTAGCGGTAGCCGCTTTCCCGCAAGGGGGCCAGGCGGGTCAGTTCCTGGCCGGCGCGGACGGCGCCGGCGAGCTCGGTTCCGCCGATGCCCAGCGCGGCTGCCGCGTAGCACTCCAGGGCTCGCAGGCGGAGCACCGTCAGCCGGTGGCGGGTCTCGTCGATCCACGGCGCGTCCTCGCCGGGAAGGAAGCCGCGCTCGGCCGCGAACAGCGCGGTAAGCGCCGACCCCCACGCCCGCGCCCAGTCCTGCTGCGCGACCGAGGATTCGGCCCGGTGGATTGCCTCGGCGGCGGCCTCCAGGTCGACCCACGCGCCGGGCAGGCACAACCGCAGCGTGGAACGGCCCTCGACGGTGCCGGCGCCGAAGACCCGGCGCAGCTTGGACAGCAGCGGGTTGAGCCGGGCATCGACCGCGGCCGGGTCGGGTTCCCGCCACAACGCCTCGGCTAGCTCGTCGCGGGGAACCTGGCGGTCGCGGTTGATAACCAGATAGGCGAAAAGCAGCCGGCCCTGGCGGCCCGGCAGAAGAGCATCCAGCCGCTCGCCGTCCCGCTCGAAGGCGAGCGGGCCGCAGATCTGGATCCGCACCCGGTGCGAGGATGACGCCAAGGTCACGGAAACATCCTGGCATTACGCTGGACTAACAGCCAGGCTAGGGGGGTGCGAGAGTGAAGCTGATCCGATGCGAGTGCGGATTCGTCGCCCGAGGCGATAGCGACGACCAGGTGGTAGGGGTGATCCGCGGCCACCTGGCCGCCGACCATCCGGCCCTTTTGGACAGGGTCAGCCAGGATGACCTACTCAGCTGGATCCAGGCCGAATAGGCTTCAATCCGCGCGCCGACGGGTTGCAAGGCTGAGCTCGGCGGTAAGCTCCGCCACGGTCGCGGCTCCTGCGGCAGCATCGGGTGCGCCGAGGATAGCCTTGACCAGCACGGACGCAACGATCACGCCGTCAGCGAAGCCAGCCACCTGGGCAGCCTGCGCAGCGTTGGAAATCCCGATTCCGACGCAGACGGGCAGTTCGGTGGTCGCCCTGATACGCCGCACCAGCGAGCTGGCCGCTGTACTGACAGCCTCCCGGACGCCGGTGACTCCCATCAGCGAAGAGGCGTAGATGAATCCTGATCCTGCCGCGGTGAGCTCCCGTAGTCGCTCGTCGGTAGTACTCGGCGCGGCCACGAAGATGGTGGCGAGGCCATGCCTGGCCGCGCTTTCGCGCCACAGCGCGGACTCCTGCACGGGCAGGTCGGGCAAGATACATCCTGCGCCACCTGCCGCGGCCAGCTCGCTGCTGAAGCGCTCGACGCCGTACTTGTCGATCGGGTTCCAGTAAGACATGACCAGGACTGGCTTGCCGGTGGCCTGGTATGCCTCTCGCACGGTGCGGATGACGTCGGCGATCCGGACGCCGCCGCGCAGGGCGATGTCGTCAGCGGCCTGGATTACCGGGCCGTCCAGTACCGGGTCGCTGTGCGGCAAGCCGACCTCGACGATGTCGGCTCCGCTGCTCAGCATTGCCTGGATCGCGGCGATGCCCTGGTTGACGGTCGGAAAGCCGGCTGTCATGTACGTGGTGAGCGCGGCCCGGTTCTCTTGCTTTGCCCGGGCCAGGGTGTCGGCCAGGAGCTGTAGGTTTCCGCTTACTTCGAGACTCCCCCTGTCCTGGCCGCGCCGGCGTCCTGTTCGAAGTACCGCTTAGCGGTGTCCATGTCCTTGTCGCCCCGGCCGGACAGGTTCACCAGGATCAGTCCGTCCGGTCCGAGTTCGGCGCCAACTTCGATAGCCCCGGCGAGCGCGTGGAGGCTCTCTATCGCCGGGATGATGCCCTCGGACGACGCGAGCAGCCGGAAGGCCCGCATCGCGGCGGCGTCGGTGACCGGACGGTATTCGCCGCGGCCGGTGTCGTGAAGGTAGGCGTGCTCCGGTCCGACGCCCGGGTAGTCGAGCCCGGCCGAGATGGACCAGGGCTCGGTGATCTGGCCCTCATCGTCCTGCAGCACGTAGGAGCGCGAGCCGTGCAGGATGCCGGGCTCGCCCGCCGACAGCGTTGCCGCGTGCTTCCCGCTCTCCACGCCATGCCCGGCGGCCTCGCAGCCGATGAGGCGTACACCAGTGTCCGGGAGGAACGCGTGGAACAGGCCGATGGCGTTAGACCCCCCTCCGACGCACGCGATCGCGGCATCGGGTAGGCGGCCGGCTCGCTCGAGCATCTGGCGGCGGGCCTCCACGCCGATGACGCGCTGGAAATCGCGGATCATGGCGGGGAAGGGATGGGGCCCGGCGACGGTGCCGAAGATGTAGTGCGTGGTCTCGACGTTGGCGACCCAGTCCCGGAACGTCTCGTTGATGGCGTCTTTGAGGGTACGGGAGCCGGAGGTAACCGGTATCAGCGTGGCACCGAGCATCTTCATCCGTACCACGTTGACCGCCTGCCGGCGGATGTCGGTCTCCCCCATGTAGATGGTGCATTCGAGGCCGAACAGCGCGCATGCCGTCGCGGTAGCCACCCCGTGCTGGCCGGCTCCCGTCTCTGCGATAACGCGCGGCTTGCCCATCCGTGTGGTCAGCAGGGCCTGTCCGAGCACGTTGTTGATCTTGTGAGCCGGTGTGGTTGAGGTCCTCGCGTTTGAGGAAAACGCTTGCGCCGCCAGCGTGCCTGGCGAATCTGGGGACTTCGGTAAGCGGACTCGGGCGGCCTGCGTAGTGGGACAGCAGTTGCTCGAGTTCCGCCGCGAACCCGGGATCCGCCTTGGCCCTCTCGTACTCGATGGCGACCTCATCCACGGCGGCGACCAGCGCCTCCGGGATGAACTTGCCGCCGAACGCACCGAAATATCCGTTCCTGTCAGAGGATTGGCCCGGCAATGCCGGGAAGAAGAATTCGCTGTTCATCGCACATACGCTCCTGGCACGGGACACGCCCGGCTTTAGGTGGCTGGCAAGGAAGTTTGAGTAAGCCTCGTCGTCCCGAATTCTGGGTAGGAACGACGGAACCGAGGCGAGCGATCTCGCTCAGATACCTCGCACGGCACGGGGGGCGCTGAACCACCGCATCCCGTTCACCTGACCAGCCTCGGCGCCAAGCACGTACCGCACCCTGCGCCCGAGTACACGCCGCGCGGGGGAACGGCAACCGCGCGGCCGACACCCAGGGGCGAGGCGGATGGCGATAGATACAGCAGGATGCTATCCCACGGTCCGGGGCCAGGTCACGGTGACGCCGTCTCCGAACAGCGACCGAGGAACGGGCGCTTGCCCCCACCGGCAGCCACGCCCAGTCCTCGAGCGCCTGGCTGAGTGCAGGCCATCCGGTCTGGGCGTTTCGTTTCTTGCTGTTCCAGGTGCAAGCGTGAGGCTAAGCAGCTGCCTGCGGTTGGCTGGCTGAGGCGCAGCTGGCGGATCTCTGCCGTGGCAAGATGCGGCAGGCTGCGGTGCCTGGACGGATCCACGCCCGACAGGCCCGCCTGCAGGATCTGCAGCGTGTCGCCGTGGGACACCAGCAGGATGTCACGACCGCGGTGCCGCCGCTCCAGCTGCGCGATGAACGCGGTCACCCGGTCCAGCACAGCGGCTGCGGGCTCAACGTTGCCGTCCGCATGGCCGGGATCGGTCTCGTCGGCTGCCCAGATGCGCGCGTAGCTGACGGCCGCCGACCCTTCCCAGCGCCCGAAGCACCGCTCGCGCAGGGCGTCGGCGAAGACGACCTCCGGCGCGCCAAGGCATGCGGCCATGACCTGTGCCGTTTGCCTCGCGCGGGCGAAGCCGGATGAGTAGATGACCGTGTCCGCGGGCAAGCCGCAGCCTCGTGCCGCCGCGAGCGCCTGCTGGCGGCCGTACTCCGTTAGCCCGTAGTCGCCCTGGCGGTCATTGTCCATGCAGCTGACGATGATCCCGGCCGCGTTCGCCTTGCTCTGCGCGTGCCGCATGACGCTGAACCTGTTCGCGAGGCGATCCACGCCGCTCAGGTGGTTCATGGTCGTGCCCGACGCTACCATCAGCGGCGCCCGGCAGCAGCACGAGACCCGGCACCCTGAACACAGCCCATGCCACGATCAGCAGACAACACGGTGCCGCCACCACAACCCGGGCACACCACTGCCGATCACCAAGGCGCCGCTGCCAGGCCGGCAGCGCGCGCCTGCGCCCCGATTGTCCCGTTATGCGCGCCGAGTCGCTCGGCCCGACAACCTCACCGCGGCGGATCCGGGCGTTCGTCTGGCAAGTCGCGATATATCCGGTCTGAAACGCGCGCCAACAACAGGGACGGTGGGGTCAGCGGACTTCGGTGTACTCGCTGCGATCCAGCCGCACGACGTTGGCGTAGTCGCTGTCCCCTGGCTCTGCGACGTCGGTGTACTGGCTGCCATCCAACTGCACAACGCGGAAGCTGCGCCCGGAGACCAGCTTGCGCAGGTGCCGCATCCCGCTCATGCCCGCGAGCGCTACAGCCACGACGGCGGCGAGGACCGAGCCGCCGAACAGCGCGAGCCCGCCGACGGCGTGTCCCAGGATCATCATGACCACTGCGGCCAGCAGGGCCACCGGCATGGCCGCCACCAGCAGCAGCGCGAGCAGCGTCACGGCGATCACGGCCTTGGCCGACCTGTCCGGCATCCGCTCCGCGTACCAACCGGTCATCACGCTCACCTCTCAAGACCCAGAGCCCTTCAAGGGTCCGGGCCTGCCAGAACCACGCGATATGTCGCGTCCTTTGTATCAACGCATCTCTGGATCAGAATCATCCAGTGACCGCCCAGTACGGTTGGGCGCGATGGCGAGCATGTGAGGGCGTTTCCGCGTCACGGCATGTGAAAAGCAACCGGTTCCTCCGCCTGACCGGAGGCACCCGGACGGTCGGGCGGGAGCTGGAGCCGGACGCGCCAGTTGCGGTGGGCGACACGCAGGTGAGGCGCCCCGCGCGGGGCATCTGATGATTCAGCTTGCGCGAGCGTCTCACTGAACCCGGCGTCGCTCTTGCTCCGCTGCGGCGCACACAGTAGAAGGAAGCAGTGGGAAGACAGGCAGCCGTCGTGCTTTACGTGCTCGCGATGGTAGCTGTCGTGGTCGGCGTGGACGTCCTGTTCTTCAGGCACCACTTCTGGGCGCGGCTGATGGCAAACGTCGGGATCGTCCTGGTATTCGCGGCGTTCTATCTGAGGTTCCTGAAGCGGCCATGAGCGGGAAGCCAGGCCATCACGGCAGCTCATCCGCGCCCGCACCCACCATCCATGAAGTACTTCATCGCGGCAGATGAGTGTGTTCTCGGCGCGGTCGTAACGCATACCCCGCAAGCTGGTTAACTGATCATGGATCGGACCTTCTGGATTGACGATAGAAGCAACTCCTGCTCTAGTTGCAGCAGATCGCGAGGTAGTGTCATTTCACACGCGACCCGACAGGACGCGTTCCCGGCCGAACAGGCCACGGACGCTGTCGTGCATGTCGGGAGGGCGTTCCGGGTCCCTTTGCGGATGGCGTTGCCGCCTTTAGAATGGTCTGATTATGGCTGATCTGCGTTGCGTCGCCATCAGGGAACTTGACGACTGGCAGCGTCACGCTGCGCAATTGATCTACGTTGAAGCCTTCCCGGCGCGGCAGCGTGAGCCGTTTGCTGATCTGCTCACTAGAGAGGTGGAAGGGCAGGCGACCTCAGTAGTCGTGGTCTGCGGTGGCGAGCCGCTTGGCCTAGCCGTAGCATCCTCCCTCGGCGCGGTTAACTGGTCTTATCTGGAGTATTTCGCGGTCGCCCTGGACCACCATGGACGTGGTATAGGTGATTGGCTCTGGCGAGCCATGTGCCAGCATCTCGCTGCGCGTGGGCTCCCTCGCCGGATCGTGTTGGAGGTTGATGATCCAGCCGAGACCCCCGCAGGGACAGCTGAGCGGCAAGACCGCGAGCGGCGCCTCCGCTTCTACGAGCGACAAGGGATGCGAGCTCTGCCTGTTAGTGATTACGCTATTCCCCGAATGGATGGCATTGCGGGCAGTGATCCCATGCTCTTGCTGTGGGCAGTGACTCAAGGCAGCTCTGAACCTCCGGGCCCAGCCGAACTTCACAGCCTCGTGTCGGCCCTTTACTTCATGGCCTATGACCTGTCGGCTGACCATCCGCTGGTGCTCGCCGCACTCCTGGGCTCCGGATGGCGCCGTTAACTCGACAAACCCATAAATTAAGCAACAATAATCCGAGGTAATTGGTAGGGCGGGGGTGGAATGGAATCGCAGGTCGTCACTTATCAGCTAGACGACTCATCGCTGGTCAGGTTTGAGATCGATCCGCCACCCGGGTTCCGGCCGGCCGGCACCGGCAAGGTTTCCGGGCGAGTGCAAGACGCGGTGACACCGGCGGTCGAGGCCGCGAAGTTGGTGCTCGGGAAATTGAAAGAAGTGGCTCCAGACGAGATCGAGGTCTCTTTCGGCATCAAGGTGACCGGTGGGATGGACTGGCTGATCGCCAGAGCGGCCAGCGAGGCCAACTTTGAGATCAAGCTGACCTGGAGACCTATCGGCCCGGAGCTGCAGGCCCCCGCCGAAGTGTCCGCTGACGGCCAGGGCAAGGGATCATGACCTCCCGCAGTGCCTATGGCGCGGAGGACTCCTGGATCGCTACTGTCCACCGCAGCGAGGACGACTTCCAGCCACTAGGCACCGCAGTTGTCATCGATGAGCGCATGGTCGTCACTTGCGCGCACGTGGTGATGGACAACGGGAGGGTCATGTCTCCGTTGCCTTGGGTGGCGTTCCCCATGGCTGCGTCGACCCCGGGCCAGCGCCGGGAGGTGGTCGGGGTGCGCTTGGCGGAGAGACCCCATGACCTGGCACTGCTCGACCTCGGCGCGATTGTGCCGCTCGGCGTGAAGGCTGCTAGGTTGCGCTGCCCGAGACCGGAGTACCTGGTCGGAAGGGGCTGGTCGGCATTCGGATTTCCCGAGGAGGAGACCTTCGGTTCCGCGACGGATGTCGTCGTGTATGGCGACCATGCCGAGGGACGGATCGACGCACAATTGGCGTACGGATTCGTGAGGCTGGACGCTGACCTCCGAAGCGGGGTACGGCCTGGTTTCAGCGGCAGCGGGCTGTGGTCCCCGGACTACGACGCCGTGGTCGGGATCGTCACCCACGCTGATGGTCGAGGAGATGGACGGGCGGTCACCCTGTGTCACGCCGTCCGTTACCTGGACGATGACCGGCTGAGCACGCTCATGAAGTGGTCGGCGGGGCGGGCCAGTGAAGAGGCACTGGCCGCTTGGGGATGGACAGCAGGGCAGGGCGGATACACATTCCGGGGACGCAAGGCGGCGCTAACCAAGATCACCGAATGGCTCGACCGGGACCGGACTGACCGCAGGGTACTAGTTGTGACAGGGGCGCCCGGTGCAGGGAAGTCCGCCGTCCTGGGCCGGGTTGTCATCACAGCCGACCCGGGGATAAGGGCTATGCTCCCCTTCGACGACGATGCGGTGTGGGCCACACAGGAGTCCGTAGCGTGTTCGGTACATGCAAGGGGCAAGACGGCTTTGGAAGTCGCCACCGAGATCGCCCGGGCCGTCTCGGCAGAGTTGCCTCAGCTGCCCGAACGGCTAGATAGCGTGGCGCCTGCAGTCAGCAAGGCGCTTGCTGAGCAGGGGCGCGGACGCTTCAACATCATCATCGACGCCCTCGATGAAGCGACTAGACCGGCTGACGCCGTCTCGATCGTCACCCAGATCGTCAGGCCGCTGCTCCGGACATGCCCAGGCGTCCAGGTCGTTGTCGGCTGCCGACGCCGCAACGGCTCAGGAGACTTGCTAGGCGTCTTCGGGGACGCCGTGGAAGTCATCGACTTGGATGACGCGACGTACTTCTCGATTGTGGACATCGAACGGTACGCCCTTACGGTGCTGCAACTGCACGATACCGATTCTGCACTAGGCAATCCCTACACAGGTAACGAGGTAGCCCGTCCGCTCGCCACCCGGATCGCTGAGCTGTCCAGGGGTAACTTCCTCGTCGCCGGCCTGACCGCCGCCACCTATGCGCTCAACGACCAAGTCCCCGCTGATCCTGGGGAACTGACCAGCTACAGCAAGGACGCTGAAGATGCCCTGTACCAGCTCCTCCAAAGGGCACTTGAACGGGCCCCGGAGGCGGCCGGGATGCCAGTGTCGGCCGCGCTGACCGCGCTGGCCTTCGCCGAGGCCCCAGGACTGTCTCCGCAACTATGGAGCGTGGCGACGCAAGCCCTGTGCGGTGAAGCGCTGCAGCCCGCGCAGCTGGTTAAGCTCGCCCGGTCGGCCGGGGGGAGCTTCGTCACCGAGTCCGAGGGACCAGTATTCCAGTTGAACCACCAGGCACTCAGCGACGCGCTGCTGCGGAGACGTGCACAGCTCATCACGTCGGTGGCCGGATCCCAGCTCAAGGAGGACCAGCGGGCTCTGACGGTGGCCTTTTTCACGTACGGATGCGAGCAAGGATGGGAGCCGGCCCCGCCCTACCTGCTGCGCTCGCTGTCGCACCACGCGGAACCAGCCGGTCTGCTCGATTTGCTACTAACCGATGATGAATACCTGCTTTACGTGGATCTCGGGCGGCTGACTCCGCTCGCCGTCGAAGCTACGACAGAGGCGGCGAAGGCGCGCGCACACTTGCTGCGGCTCACTCCGTATGCGGTTTCCGCCGGCCCGCAGGAGCGAAGGGCGCTGTTTAGCGTCAGCGAGGCGCTAGAGAGACTTGGCGATAGCTTCCGCGGCAACGCCGGCCCCGCGCCTTACCGTGCTCGCTGGTCTACTGTCACCACGCATCGGGAAAGAACTCTCCAGGAAGGCCACACCGGTGGCGTCTGGCAGCTGTGCGCTTTCACCTTGGCTGGGCAAACCCTAGTGGCCTCGGCGGGTGAAGACGAGATGGTGCGGGTCTGGAACCCGGTCACCGGGCAGCAGTTGCGTGTCCTTGAGGGGCACGGCGGCGCGGTCAACTCAGTGTGCGGGTTCACAAGCGCTGACGGTCAGGTTCTGTTGGCTTCCGCGGGGGCGGACGCTGTGGTGCGGATCTGGGATCCGGTCAGCGGGCAGCAGTTGCGTGTCCTTGAGGGGCACGGCGGCGCGGTTAACGGAGTGTGCGGGTTCACAAGTGCTGACGGTCAGGTTCTGTTGGCTTCCGCGGGGGCGGACGCTGTGGTGCGGATCTGGGATCCGGTCAGCGGGCAGGTGCACCAGGTGCTGGCGGGTCACACCGGCGGGGCATGGTCGGTATGCGCTCTCACCTCGGATGACGACCGCACGCTGCTGGCATCCGTCGGGACTGACGCCATGGTCCGGATCTGGGATCCGGTCACTGGTCAACAGCAACGCGCCATGGCGGGCCACACCGGCACTGTCTGGTGGGTGTGCCGGTTCATCAGCGATGACGGGCGCAGCCTGCTGGCCTCTGCAGGGGACGACGAGGCAATTCGGGTGTGGGACCCGGCGAGCGGGCAGCAGCACCAGGTGCTGGCGGGTCATACCGGCGGGGCATGGTCGGTGTGCGCCCTCACCTTCGACGACGCCCCCGCGTTGCTGGCATCGAGCAGCGCCGACGCTGTGGTGCGGCTTTGGGATCCGGCCACCGGGCAATCGCGGCGCTCAATACCGGGACACCCTGGATCGATATGGTCAATGTGCGAGTTCATCAGCGATGACGGGCGCAGTCTGCTGGCTTCCGCCGGTGACGACAGCGTTGTGCGCCTATGGGATCCGGCCACCGGACTGCAACTGCGCACTATGGACGGCCACACTGGTGGGGCTTGGTCGGTGTGCACGTATACCACCGGTGATGGGCGGAGGCTACTCGCCTGCGCTGGGCATGACGGCGTATTGAGGGTCTGGGATCCGGCCACCGGGCGATTGCAGCAAGCGATCGACTGGGGCACAGGTGAGGTGTGGGCGTTGTGTGCGTTGACGTGCGCCGGGCGTACGCAGTTGGCCTGGGCCGGTGATGACAGCGTGGTGCGGCTATGGGATCCAGCCACCGGTGAGAGCAGCCGCGCCATGGCGGGCCACACCGGCACGGTGTGGTGGATGTGTGCCTTCACTTCTGCCGATGGGCGGCCGATGCTAGCTTCTGCCGCCGATGACGAGGCAGTGCGGGTATGGGACCCGGCGACCGGTGACCTGCTGCACGCCCTGACGGGTCACACAGGCGGGGCTTGGTCGGTATGCGCGTTCACCGCCGATGACGGTCGCACGCTGCTAGCTTCAGCCAGCGCCGACGGCATGGTGCGGGTGTGGGACCCGGCCACGGGTGACCTGCTGCACGCCCTGACGGGTCACACAGGCGGGATCTGGTCAGTCTGCGCGTTCACCGCCGGTGTCGGGCGCACGCTGCTGGCTTCCTGCGCGGATGACGCCACGGCGCGCATATGGGACCCGATGTCAGGGCAATCTCTGCAGACCATCCCCGTCCATCTCATGCCCCACGTGATCAGAGAGGTTGATGGTCTATTGGTCCTTGGATTGTCGTCCGGATTGCTTGCCATTGAGCTCAGTCTCGACGAACAATCAGAAGTGCGGTGATGGCAAGAGCCTCCCGCTTCTATGATTCGGGGCTCATCCAAACTTGAGCACCATTTAACGATCAGCGTCCAAGAACTAGCTGGCTACAGGTTCATCCACCATGCTGTGATCATCACGCTATGGTATGCCACGACGTGCATAGCTATACGCACTATCACATGCTCATTTCGGCAGATCCGGGCAACGCTTGACAATCAGAGCATTCGCGGAGCAGCGTAGGGATCACTCAGTTCGGCACATATCTCGTCGGATGTGCCATTCCGAAGAGTAAGTTGACGCGCTGCTGGTACAGGCTGGTGTTTCCGCCTGTGCTGTCTTCCAGAAGTCGGCTTTCAGCTCGCCAGAGCTCGCCCAGCTGCACTGAGGTAGTCCTCGACCGTGCCAGGCAACACTCTGAGATGGACGATCGTGCTCCCATCGCCAGCTGACTCCAAGCGTGTCACCTCGCACATTGCAGCGGCGTCCTCGCTGCCTGCCACAAGAACAGCGCCAGCCTTGACCAGGCTAGGGTCACGAGCCTCATCGAGGAAGGTCCAGAGGTGCCCGTTGCCGTCGTCGTCGTTAAGATCTGCGTCGATGTCCACGCGGTACATCCCTGTACCTCCCTTCGCAAGCCGCTAGTTTTCATACCCTCCGGTACGCTTAGCGTACCCGGGATTCGCCCGCAGAGGCCCTAGCGGGCGAGGAGTTCCCTGAGCTCAGGGTCGTCGGCGCGCTGGAGCCCCACAGTGAAGTGCGGGCGGCCGTGGCGGGCGAAGCTATCTTGCAGCAGTGGGCCATGCCTGTTTAGCAGCGTGGCTCCGACATCGTGGATCGCTTGGTGCAGTTGCACGTCGGTCAAGTCAGCCGGTGCAGGCACCGTCACCGGTTGCGCCGGACCGACGATCATTTCGACCTGCCGGTCGAGCCAGCTCAGACCCTTGGTGATCGTGTCGATGATCGTCTTGCCCGTCACTGGAGCATCGTTCATCCAGCGGTGCCTCCCTTGTCGTGCATGAGTGCGCTCTTAGCATGGCAGGCGCGACTGGCAATAGACGTCACTTGACCGAGGCGATCATCGGCAACGAATCACGGGCAGCGGCATGAGCGAGCGTTGCGTGGTCGTCGAGATGCGTGTGGGGAACCGTGCACGGCTGGTCATGCCGACGTCGCGCGTCATGGAGAATGGCGTCATGTTGGGGCGGAGATCCTTGGGACTGCGTGGTGGACCGGGCCGTCGGGCAGTGAGGCTTTTCAGTGACGCCGGATGAGGTGATGGCGCGGCTGTCGAGGTTGCGCCGGGCGCAGATTGGCGGGAAACGCGCACCGCATAAGCCGCTGCTGCTGTTGTGGCTGTTCGGCCAGTTCGCCGCTACCGGGTCGGCGCGGGCCACCTACGCCGAGGCCGCGAGTCCTGTCAGCCAGCTGATCAACGACTTCGGCCCGCCGGTCAGGAGCCCAGCCCTGGAGCGGCAGCGCGCGGCCATGCCGTTCGTGCATCTCGAGCGTTCCCTGTGGGATCTTCGCGATCACCATGGCAAAGAGATGACTCCGGACGTACCCGAGACTGCGCGATGGCTGCTCGATCAAGGCGCGGTGGGCCAGCTCAGGCCGGACGTGACTGCCGTTCTCGCAGACCGCGCCACGCTCGCCGCCGCGGCGCGACTGCTACTGGACCAGCACTTCACGCCCGTGCTAAGCGAGATGATCTGTGCGGCAGTCGGCCTTGATCTGCCAGTGCTCGAGGCAGCCCAGAGCGGGCGGGCTCGTCTGCGCCGACCGCGCGCATCGGGGTTTGCCGAGGAGGTCATCCGCGCGTACGCCTACCAGTGCGCGATGTGCGGATTCGACGGCCGGCTCGGCCGCAACCCGGTCGCCATCG
>Ga0187815_10000775_pt1 | contig 15275 bp, 12 predicted proteins | sample NC_S_5_FD_132962 | JGI IMG/M metagenome (GOLD analysis project Ga0187815, IMG submission 132962) | Wetland sediment microbial communities from Neuse River Estuary, North Carolina, USA - ASW-S_5 | ecosystem: Environmental > Aquatic > Freshwater > Wetlands > Sediment | place: USA: North Carolina...
CGCTCTGCGCCTCCTCGTCGATGACCGGGCCGACATCGGTGGAGAGCTGCCACGGATCGCCGATGTTGAGCACCTCCATCGCGCCCTTCAGCATGTGCAGCATCTTCTTTTCGACGTCCTTCTGGACGTAGAGGACGCGCAGCGCCGAGCAGCGCTGGCCGGCGCTCTGGAAGGACGAGGCGACGATGTCGCGCACCGCCTGCTCGGGCAGCGCGGTGGAGTCGACGATCATGGCGTTGAGGCCGCCGGTCTCGGCCACCAGCATGGCGTCAGGCGCGGCCGTCTCGGCCAGCTGCTTCTCGATCAGTTTTGCCACTTCGGTGGAGCCGGTGAAGCAGACACCGGCAATGCGCGGATCGGCCGTCAGCGGGGCGCCGACGGTCGGGCCGTCGCCCGGCAGAAGCTGGATTACGTCCTCCGGAATGCCTGCCTTGCGGAGCAGTTCGACGGCGCGGAAGGCGATCAGCGGCGTCTGTTCGGCCGACTTGGCAATCACGCTGTTGCCGGTGACGAGGGCTGCTGCGATCTGGCCGGTGAAGATGGCGAGCGGGAAGTTCCACGGCGAGATGCAGACGATGACGCCGCGCGCCTCTGTGCCGGCCTCGGCCTTGGCCGCTTCGGAGGCGTAGTAGCGCAGGAAGTCGACCGCTTCGCGCAGTTCGGCCACCGCGTCGCCCAGCGTCTTGCCCGCCTCGCGGGTGGCGAGCGCGAAGAACTCGGCGGCATTGGCCTCGTAGAGATCGGCGGCGCGGCGCAGGGCCTCCCCGCGTTCGGCAACGGGACGTGCGGCCCAGGCCGGCTGCGCCTCGAGCGCGATGCGCACGGCGGTTTCCACCTGCTTGGGCGCGGCTTCCGTCACCGTGCCCACGATATTGGCCGGCTTGGCCGGATTGACGACCGGCCGCTTGGGACCCTCTCCGACCGCACGGGTGATGGGCTTTGCATGCCAGTGCTCTGCCCCGGCGAATTCCTGCCGCGCCTTGTCGATGGCCGCGAGCGTCACTGGATCGGTGATGTCAAAGCCCTTGGCGTTGATGCGGCCGGCGCCAAAGATGGACAATGGCCGTGGAATGGCTGGGTTGGCGGCCGGTCCCTGCGTGGCGACGGTCTCGAACGGATCGCGGGCGATGTCCTCGGCCTTGACGCTCTCATCCGTGAGCTGATGGACGAAGGAGGAGTTGGCGCCGTTTTCGAGCAGGCGGCGGACCAGATAGGCGAGCAGGTCCGAATGCGCACCAACGGGCGCGTAGATGCGGCAGCGGGTGCCTTCGGCCTTGCGCACGGTCTCATGCAGCGCCTCGCCCATGCCGTGCAGGCGCTGGAACTCGAATGATGTGCGGTCGGGCGCCATGGCGAGGATGGCGGAAACGGTATGTGCATTGTGGCCGGCGAACTGCGGATAGATGCGGTCGGTCATCGACAGCAGCTTCTTGGCGCAGGAGATATAGGAAACGTCGGTGTTGGCCTTGCGCGTGAACACCGGATAGCCGTCGAGGCCGAGCGTCTGCGCGCGCTTGATCTCGGTGTCCCAATAGGCGCCCTTGACCAGGCGCACCATGATCTTGCGGTCGAGTTTTTGCGCCAGCGCATAGAGCCAGTCGATTGCGAAGGAACAGCGCGGGCCATAGGCCTGCACCACGACGCCAAAGCCGTCCCAGCCTTCGAGCTGCGGGTCGGCCAGCACGCGCTCGATGACGTCGAGCGACAGGTCGAGCCGGTCGGCCTCCTCCGCGTCGATGTTGAGCCCCATGCGCGCCTTCTTGGCGGCGATCGCCAGCGACAGCAGGCGCTCGGCCATGACCGGCAGCATGGTTTCCTTCTGCGCCTCTTCGTAGCGCGGATGGATGGCGGAGAGTTTTACCGAGATGCCGGGGTTGTAGCGTATGTCCTGCCCCTTGGAGTGGGCGGAAAGCGCGGTGATGGCATCGGCATAAGCGCGCAGATAGCGCAGCGCGTCCTCCTCGGTGCGGGCCGCCTCGCCCAGCATGTCGTAGGAATAAAGATAGCCCTTGGCGAGCATCGAGCGGCCGCGCTTGACGGCTTCCTCGATGGTGCGGCCGAGCACGAACTGCTCGCCCATCTCGCGCATGGCCGCGGCCACCGCCTTGCGGATGACTGGCTCGCCCAGCCGGCGAACCATGGCATGCAGCGTGCCTGCAATACCGTCCTCGCTCTCATCCAGCACGCGGCCAGTGAGCATCAGCGCCCAGGTCGAGGCGTTCACGAAGATCGAGCTCGAGCTACCGCCATGCGCCGACCAGTCGTGCGGGGCGATCTTGTCCTGGATCAGGTCGTCCATGGTCTGCGTGTCGGGCACGCGCAGCAGCGCCTCGGCCAGGCACATCAGCGCCACGCCTTCCTTGGTCGACAGGCCATAGGCGGAAAGGAAGACTTCCATCAGGCGCGGATCGGTCGAGCCGCGCACGGCGTTCACCAGTTCCACCGCGCGGGCGGAAATCGCCTTGCGCTCGGCTTCGCTCAAATCGGCGGACTTGATAAGCCTTGCCAGCGCCTGTTCCTCGTCAGGAAGGTAGTTGGCGCGGATTTGTTTGCGGATGGCGTCGAGCAGCGGAGCAGTCATGGACATATGCCGAAGTGAGCAGTTGTTGGACGGCTTCAACGCCTATCATACCCCCGATCACAAAAGGGCCCAAAGGATTGAATCATACAGTCTGAATGACCTATAAATAAGCGAAAATTTTGTCGTCATAAACCATAGTATCTCTGATGAAAGACCAATTAGACCGCATAGACCGCAACATACTGGCCGCTTTGTCTCGTGATGGTCGGCTCTCCATGGCGGAACTGGCCACCAAGGTCGGCCTGTCGAAAACACCGGTGCAGGCGCGCGTGAAACGCCTCGAGCAGGAAGGATTCATCCGCGGCTATTCGGCGGTGATCGACCGCGAGCGCATGGGCGAGGGCCATGTGGCCTTTGTGCAGGTAAAATTGTCCGACACACGCTCTGCCGCACTGGACGCCTTCAACCGCGCGGTGCAGGGCGTGCGCGAGATCGAGCAATGTCACATGATGGCGGCGAGCTTCGACTACCTCCTGAAGGTGCGCACCAAGGACATCGCCGCCTATCGGCGCGTGTTGGGCGAGCGCATCTCCGCCCTGCCCCACGTGGCGCAGACCTCAACCTTCGTGGCGATGGAAACGGTGAAGGACCGCTAGTTCGACAGCGTCTTCAGGAATGCAACCAGCGCGGCCCTTTCGCGCTCGGAAATCCTGAGCGGCACGATTTCCGTGTTCCCGTCCGGGCTTGCCGGGGCACGCACATAGTGGTCGATGACCGCCTCCAGCGTCGAAATCTGGCCGGCATGCATGTAGGGTGGGCGATCGGCCACGCCGCGCAGCGACGGCGTCTTGTAGGCGCGGCGCAATTCTGGGCCGGACGTGTTCATGAAGCGCAGCTCGCCGCAGGCCTCGGGCGCGGCATCGCTATAAGGCCCAAGGCAGTTGAAGGGATCTGACAGCACTTGAGGCACCCCCGCCTCGCGGCCTAGATCCTCCGGCAAGCTCTTGGCCGGCGCAATACCCGTATTATGGAAATGATCGTCGGTGAAGCGCGGGCCATTGTGGCATTCGATACAGTTGGCCTTGCCCACGAACAGCCGCAGTCCATAAAACTCTTCATCGCTGAGGGTGGCATCGCCGTCCGGGTCCCTGCCCGCCGTCACCGCATCGGCGAAGCGATCGAAGCGCGTCTTCTCATGCACCAGCGTCCGCTCATAGGCGGCGATGGCCTTGCCTATATTGGCGAAAACACGGTTCACCGTGTTCTGCTGCGCCATGTCCATTCCTGCCCAGGCAGCCTTTTCAGCTTCATTGCCGAACGGGCCGGCATTGGCGGGAACCGTCGAAAGATCGGGGAGCGGCCCGAAAACCCGCTCATAGTCTTCTGCCCAGTTGGCTTTCACGGAATGCGCATAGGCTGCACGATTGCCGCCATGCTCGCGCGCATCCTCCAGTGGCGTCAGCGCCTGCGCCCACAGACTGTCGCGGCGTCCGTCCCAAAAGAAGAACGGGCTGCGCGCCGCATCCGCCAAAGGCATGGTCCGGCGGCTGGTGGTGGAAATGCCGACGCCGAGCGGCCTGTCATCCTGGAAGTGGCGCCCGGCGATATGGCAGGTGCCGCACGCGACATCGCCGTTGCGGCTCAGGCGCTGATCGAAGAACAGCGCGGCGCCAAGGGCCGCAGCAGCGGGATCGTCGGCATATCGGTTGCTCGGATCAGCCGGCAAAGGCGGCAGGGAAGAAAGCGCCAGCGAGGCAACAGTTTTGCGTTCGGCCTCGGTAAGCGGTGCCGGCTTGCAACCGAGCAGGCCAAGCAGCACCGCCGCAGCAGGCAGAAGCGCAATGCCGCCGCGTCTGAAGATCATAGCTTGAGGTTGAACACGGCCTCGTCGTCACCCGCGGGCGCGGAGATCGCGAATTTCAGCTCCCATAGACCGCCCATATTGAACTTGACGCCCTCGACATGGTAGCGCCCCTCGCCCGGTTGCTTGGTGACTTGCGGGCTGGTGGGCAGGCCATGGCCGTGCTCCGGCATGCCGCCGCTGACAGCAATGCTGGCATCCGTCACCGGCTTGCCGTCGGGCGTTGTCACCGTAACGATCCAGGTGTGCAGTTCTCCGATCCCGACTGAGCTGCTCTCGGGCTCGATCGCGACCAGATAGATGCCCTGCTTGCTGGGCTTGCTGAAGGTGAAACTGGCGCTCGTATCGCCCGCCGGCGGCTGCTCCGCATGCATCTTCATGAAGGCCATGAGAGCAACAGCCACGATGCCTATGATCGCGACCAGGTAACGCCAGTTGAACCCCACCCTCATACTCCTCTGCCGAATCCCCCGCAAAGCAGGCACGTTAGCCCCTGTCGCCCTCCGCGAAAAGCACCAAAGGCCCTCGCCAGCCCATGGCCAGCGCATCGATGGCGCTGTACAACGATGGCAATGCGGAGAGGAGGATTGCGCATGGTGGACGGTATCGCTGCGATCGGCGAGTGCATGATCGAGCTGTCGGGGCAGACTGGCCGCACCTGGCGCATGGGCTATGCCGGCGATACCTTCAATACGCTCTGGACCATCCGTGCACTCAGCCCAAGCCACCATGTCGACTATGTGTCGGCTTTCGGCGACGATCCTTTCTCGCAGGAGCAGATCGCGTTCCTGCGCGAGCACGATATCGGCATAGCCAGAAGCCCGATCGTGCCCGGCGCGCGGCCTGGCCTCTATGCGATCAAGCTCGATGGCGCGGAACGGTCCTTCACCTACTGGCGCAGCGACGCCGCCGCCCGGCAACTTGCCAGCGATCCGACATCCCTGGCAAAAAGCCTTGAAGAACGGACACTTATCTACTTTTCCGGAATCACTTTGGCAATTCTCGACACCGTCAGTCGCCGCACGCTCCTGCAAGCGATCGCGGCTGCACGCGCACATGGCTGCCACATTGCTTTCGACCCGAACTACCGCCCGCGCCTGTGGCCCGACGCTGCTGCTGCGCGTGCGGCAATCGACGAGGGACTGAAGGTGGCTGATCTGGCACTGCCGACCTTTTCGGACGAGCAGGAACTCTATGGCGATGCCACGCCAGCCGCCACGGCCCAGCGCCTGGAACGCGCGGGCGTGGCGGAGATCGTCATCAAGAATGGCGAGCGCGAGGCGCTGATCTCGCACTACGAGAACATTTTCACGGTGCCGGCCCTGCATGTCGCCACGCCGATCGACACCACCGGTGCCGGCGACGCCTTCAACGGCGGCTATCTGTCGGCGCGGCTGCTCGGGCAGTCGCCGAAGGAGGCGGCAAGGCGAGCGCACCGGGTGGCGGCTGCGGTGGTGCAGGTCCGCGGCGCGCTGGCGCCGTTTGACATATTGCGGCTGGCGTTCGAACTATAGGGCTGTCATCGTCTGAAGAGAGCCAGCCGCAACCCGACATAAACGCCGGGCCTCTACCCCAGCCGGAATCGATATTCGGTGATCTGCCTGTACATCTGCCCCGGCCACAGGGTGGCTTGCGGAAAATAGGGCCGGTTGGGCGAATCCGGCCAGACCTGCGGCTCAAGGCACAGACCTGCGTAAGGACCATAACGGCGCCCACCCAGCCCCCTCGCCTCGGTCGAGACGTGCTGGCCGATATAGAGCTGCACCCCCGGCTCGGTGGTCCAAGCCTCCATTTCCACGCCGGAGGTGGCGCCCTGAACCCAGGCCGCCTGCCGCAGCGGCCCGCGCGCGGCGGCAAGGCAGAAATTGTTGTCATAGCCGAGCTGTTCGCCTTCGAGTTCCATGCGCACCGGGCGCGCGTGACGGAAATCGAACGGCGTGCCGTCCACCGGGCGCACCACGCCGGTGGGGATCATCTCGGAATCGGTCGGCAGATAGGCCGCTGCATTCACCATCAGCCGATGGTCGAGGATGTCGCCAGCGCCGCCGTCGTCCAGGTTGAAGTAAGAGTGGTGCGCAAGGTTGCACAGAGTGGGCTCCTCGCAGGTCGCGGTCAGTTCGATCGACAGCGTGCCGGGTATCTTCAGCCGATAGGTGCAGTGCACGTCGAGCGCACCGGGAAAGCCCATCTCGCCGTCGGGATCATGCAGGCCGAGCGTGACGAAATCCGGTCCATGCACCAGCACGTCCCAAACGCGATGGCCAAAACCGTTCGAACCGCCATGCAGGCCATGCGCCGGACCTGCCGGATCGATCTGGTAGCGTCGGCCTTCCAGGGTGAAGCGGCCATCGCGGATGCGATTGGCGCAGCGCCCGACAATGGCGCCGAAATAGGGCGAGGACAGCGGGTAGTTGGCGAAACGCTCGAAACCGAGAATCAGCGGCGCGTCGTGCCCGGCAAGGCGCAGGTCCTGCACCACCGCGCCCCAGTTGATGATCCTGGCTGAAAGTCCGCCGCCGGCAATATCGAAGCGACGGACGGATTGCCCGTCGCTGGTCGTACCGAAGACCTTGCCTCCCGACATGCCCCGCTCCGGTCGCAGAAAAAAGAAAACGGACGCGACCATGCGGCCGCGCCCGTCATCATGTCAAGGGATGGGCCCTGACCCCAAGGATCAGAGGCCGAGGCCGCCGATGCAGACGTACTTGGTGTCGAGATAGTCCTCGATGCCCTGGTGGCCGCCTTCGCGACCCAGACCCGACTCCTTCACGCCGCCGAACGGTGCTTCCGGCGTGGTGATCAGGCCTTCGTTGACGCCGACCATGCCATACTTCAGGCCTTCCATCACGCGGAAGGCGCGGCCGAGGTCGCCGGTGTAGAAGTAGGACGCAAGACCGAACTCGGTGTCGTTGGCGAGAGCGATCGCCTCCTCTTCCGTCTCGAACTTGAAGACAGGCGCGATCGGGCCGAAGATTTCTTCCTTCATGAACTTCATGTCGGTCGTGGCGCCGGCGATGACGGTCGGCTCGAAGAAGGAGCCGCCGAGCGCATGGCGCTTGCCGCCGGCAATCACCTTGCCGCCCTTGGCGGTGGCGTCCTCGATGAACTCCTCAACCTTTTCGACAGCCTTGACGTCGATCAGCGGCCCCTGCTGCACGCCGGCTTCGAGGCCAGGGCCAACCTTGAGCTTGTTGGTGGCAGCGGCCAGCTTCTCCACGAACTGGTCGTAGATGCCCGCCTGCACGAAGAAGCGGTTGGTGCACACACAGGTCTGGCCCGAATTACGATACTTGGCCGTGATGGCACCCTCGACCGCCCGGTCGATGTCGGCATCGTCGAAAACCAGGAACGGCGCGTTGCCGCCGAGCTCCATCGACACCTTCTTGACCGTCGAGGCCGACTTCTCGATCAGCATCTTGCCGACCTCGGTCGAGCCGGTGAAGGTGATCTTCTTGACCAGCGGATTGGAGCAGATCTCGTCGCCGATGGCGCTGGCCGCGCCGGTAACGATGTTGACCACCCCCTTCGGAATACCGACTTCCTCGCACAGCGCACCCCAGGCAAGACCCGAATAGGGCGTCTGGGCGGCCGGCTTCACGACCGCGGTGCAGCCGGCGGCGATTGCCGGGCCGATCTTGCGCGACAGCATCGAGGACGGGAAGTTCCACGGCGTGATGGCGGCGATGACGCCGACCGGCTCCTTGGTGACCAGCACGCGACGGTCAGCCCACGGGGACGGAACGACATCGCCATAGGCACGGCGCGCTTCCTCGGCGAACCACAGCACATAGGCGGCCGATGAACCGATCTCACCCTTGGCTTCAGCCAGAGACTTGCCCTGCTCCATGGTGAGCAGCTCGGCCAGAGCATCCTGGTTGTCCATGATGGCGTCGTGCAGCTTGCGCAGCAGCTTCGAACGCTCGAGCGCCGACGTCTTGCGGAAGGTCTTGAAGGCCTCGTTGGCGGCCTCGATGGCGCGGCGTGTCTCGGCAGCACCTGCATAGGGCACCGTGCCGATCTTGAGGCCGGTGGCCGGGTTGATCACATCAATGGTCTTGCCGGAATCGGCCTGGACCCATTCACCGTTGATGAGATTTGCCTGGCGCATGAAATGGCTGGTTTTCTGGAGCATTCGTCTCGCCTCTCGTTCGGCGCGTCGCAACGCGCCGCTCCTCTTGAATTCATTATGGCCAACGGGCCGTCCCGCGGCATTGTGCCGGTCGATGTTTGCGCGATGTGCCATGAATATATGGCTCCCCTCGCAAGCGCGCCACCTCTTTAACTCACGTAAAGTAACTGGATCAATGTCCTTGTGCCATGACCTTATGGTCCAGAGCTATCCGAACGTGGCCTGGGCGATCGTCAGCCAGAAAGCCGTGGTGACGGCGGCGCAGGCGGTGGCGATCGTCATCTGGTTGGAGGCCAGCGCCTGCCCGGTGCCGAGCTGGGTGGCAATGAGATAGGAATTGACACCGGAGGGCAAAGCGGCGGCGGCAACCACAACCTTGGCCGGCATGGGGGGCAGACCGAGCAGCAGCGCCATGGCCAGCGCCACGGCGGGCATCAGCATCAGCTTCAGACCGGACAGCGCGAAGGCGGGTTTGACATTGCCCGAGATGCCGAACTTGCGCAGTCCGAGCCCCATGGCGAAGAGTGCCAGCGGACCCGCGATGCCGGCGATCGCATCCGTAAGCCGCAGCGCCAGCCCGGGCACGGGCACCCCGGCGAAACGCCATGCGAGGCCTGTGAGAATCCCGACGATCAGCGGGTTCTTGTAGAGCCGGCGCAGGAAGTCCCGCGCCATCTGCAGCGGATGAACGCGCTCGCTACCGCTGTCGCCGACCAGCTCGAACATGATGATCGAGGCGGCCAGCATCGTCGGCAGATGCACTGAGATGATCAGCGACAATATGTCGACGCCCTGCTGGCCGAACACGCCGAGCATGAAGGGAATGCCGAGCAGGAGCAGGTTCGAGAACGCGGTCGAGACGCCGCCAACCACGCCAACCTGCGCGTCCCGCCCGAACCCACGCGTGACGACGAGATGGCCCGCCGTCCAGGCAACGATCACGGCGCCAAAGTAGGTCATCCAGAGCGCCCAGGGCGTCGCGCCATGAAAATCGACGCTGATCATCGTGCGGAAAAGGAGGATCGGCAGCGCCACCCCGACGGCGAACTGCGACAGGGCATCCCCCGTCTCCGCCTTCAGATATCCGGTCAAACCGGCCAGATAGCCAAGCGCCACGAGGCTGAAGACAAACAGGACGGTTTCGATCATCGGAGACATGACGCTAGGTGATAGGCGAGCCACCAGTGCCGCGCAATCGCCTCCCGAAGCGATTGCGCAACCGCCCACAGCGGAATGAAAGAGCCGTCGCGCTTGCCTTTCAACCGGCTTTCCCATCCCTATATGCGGCAAACTGCCCGGGAAGATTGCATGCGCATAGTGATATCCTTGTTGTTTCTGCTTGCCGCAATAGCGCCGGCCGCCGCCACCGAGGCGGGCTGGGCGCTGCTGCGCAATGGCGGCCATGTCGTGTTGCTGCGTCATGCTATCACGCCCGGAGGCGGCGGTGAGCCGGCCAATTTCGACATCGACAACTGTGCCACCCAGCGCAACCTTTCCGACCGTGGCAAGCAGCAGGCGCGCAAGATGGGCGCCCTCTTCGCCGCGCGCGCCGAGACCACGGAACGCGTGCTTTCCAGCCGCTATTGCAACGCGCTCGAAACCGCCCGCATCGCCTTCGGCAACAGGGTCGTCCAGCCGTTCGCCGCCCTCGACCAACCGGTGCCTGGCACGGAGGTGAGCGCGGAGCAGAGGGAAGCGATCCTGAAGGAAATCCGTTCTTTCACCGGATCGGGCAATCTGGTTCTGGTGACGCACCAGGAAATCATCGCCGCCCTGACCGGACAGACAGCGCGAGAGGGCGAAGCCGTGATCGTCAGGCCTGATGGCGAAGGGCTCCATATTCTTGGCCGAATCGTGTTCAATTGACATGCGGCCTGCACGACACGAAATGAACTGGCGAAGAGACCGGGTAGCCCGGTGGCCGGGCGCTGCCGGGCAATTTGGTCTTTTCCTGCCCCGAAAAACCGATTAGAGAGCCGAACAACATTGCGCGGAAAGAAGTCCGCATGCACTTTTGAAGGAAAAGCCCGTGTCCACGACATTCGAGAAAGTTGCCAAGATCATCGCCGACACGAGCGAGATCGACATCGACACCATCACGCCCGAGAGCCACACCATCGACGACCTGGGCATCGATAGCCTCGATTTCCTCGACATCGTCTTTGCGATCGACAAGGAATTCGGCATCAAGGTGCCGCTCGAAAAGTGGACGCAAGACGTCAACGACGGCAAGGCCTCGACCGACGACTACTTCCTGATGAAGAACCTCTGCGCCAAGATCGACGGTCTGGTCGCAGCAAAGGCTGCCGCCTGACCCTTGACGGGACAAGCGGCCTGACCGACAAAGCCACCCATGAGCGCCCACGACGTCGTCATCACCGGCATCGGCCTTGTCTCGTCGCTGGGCGAAGGCACCGATGCGCATTGGCAGAAGCTGACCGCCGCTGACGCGGCGCCGACAGTGGATGCCGAACGCTATTCTCCCTACTCGGTCCACCCCCTCCCGGAGATCGATTGGGGCCTGCAGATCGCCAAGCGTGGCGACCAGCGGCAGATGGAGACATGGCAGCGGCTCGGCACCTACACGGCCGGCCTTGCGCTGGACGATGCCGGCATCAAGAGCGACGAAGCGCTGTGCGCCACCATGGACATGGTGGTGGCTGCCGGCGGCGGCGAGCGCGACGGGACCGTGGACAACGCGATCCTCGAGGCTTCCGAGACGCGCAACGACCGCGAGGTGCTGCTGAACGAGAAGCTGACCACCGAGCTTCGGCCGACGCTTTTCCTGGCGCAGCTTTCCAACCTTTTGGCCGGCAATATCTCCATCGTCCACAAGGTCACCGGCTCCTCGCGCACCTTCATGGGCGAGGAAGGCGCCGGCGTTTCGGCAGTCGATACGGCTGCGGCACGCATCCGCTCGGGCCAGTCGACGCATGTGCTGGTGGGCGGTGCGTTCCAGACGGAGCATCCCGACATGCTGCTGGGCTATGAGCTCGGCGGCTATCTGCATCGCGGCCCGTGGAAGCCGGTGTGGCAACGCGAAGGCGGCGAAGGCGGCGGCGTGGTCAGCGGCTCGGGCGCGGCCTTCCTGGTGCTCGAATCGCGCGAACACGCCAAGGCACGCGGACGCCACATCTATGCGACGCTCGGCCCCGTGGTTTCGGACCTCACCCGCCGTCGCAAGCGGGACCTCGGCGAAGCCATCGCGGGCCTGCTCGACAAGACGAACCTGCCGGCCAACGGCCCGCTGCTGGCGATGTCCGGCGCATCCGGCGCGCATGCCGCAACCAAGGCTGAAAAGGCTGCGCTGGAGCGCAACCCGCAGCTCGTCGCGCGCGCATTCGGCACGCTCACCGGCCACATGAAGGAAGCGCAGTTCCCATTCGCGGTGGCGCTGGCGGCGCTGGCCGTCGACCGCAAGGCCGGCTACCCGGCCTTCGATGCGGCGCACGAAAAGGCCTATGGGGGCGTGCCCCGCTCGGTGCTGGCGACCGCGATCGGCTATCACTATTTCGAGGGCATGGCGCTGGTTGGCGCACCCGATTGAACCGGAACGCACATGGCTAAGTACAACGACCATCTCGGCAGGCCCATCGTCGCCGTCACCGGCATTGGCGTCGTCACTTCGCTCGGCGTCGGCAAGGCCGACAACTGGGCGGCCCTCACCTCGGGTCGCTCGGGCATCCACAAGATCACGCGCTTCCCTATCGAGCACCTCAACACGACCATTGCAGGCACGGTCGATTTCCTGCCGTCCAGCAATAAGGGCGCCAGCGCTCTGACCTTCGAACTGGCCGAGCGGTCCGGCCGCGAGGCGATCGAGGAATCCGGTCTCGATGTCGAAAATTTCGGCGGACCGCTGTTCCTCGCCTCCCCGCCCGTCGAACTCGACTGGCATGACCGGTTCGCACTCTATCATGACGGCAAGGATGGCAGCGCCACCGACCGCCTGTTCACGGTTGCCCGCAACCTGCCCACGCTCGACATTTTTGAAACCTCGCAGTTCGGCTCCATCGCAGCCCGCCTCGCCGACGAATTCGGCACGCGCGGCCTGCCGATCACGCTTTCCACCGCCTGCGCCTCGGGCGCCACCGCCATACAGCTCGGCGTCGAGGCGATCCGCCGCGGCGAATGCGACCGCGCGCTGTCGATCGGTGCGGACGGCTCGGCGACCGCCGAGGCCCTGATTCGCTTCTCGCTGCTTTCGGCGCTTTCGACGCAGAACGACGTGCCCGAGAAGGCGTCGAAGCCATTCTCCAAGGATCGCGACGGCTTTGTCCTCGCCGAAGGCTCGGCTGCGCTGGTTCTGGAATCGCTGGAAAGCGCTGTGGCGCGCGGCGCGACCGTGCTCGGCATCCTGCAGGGATGTGGGGAAAAGGCCGACGACTTCCACCGCACCCGCTCCAAGCCGGACGGCTCGCCGGCCATCGGCGCGGTGAAGGCAGCGCTTGCCGACGCGGGTCTCGCTGAAGACGGCATCGATTACGTCAATGCGCACGGCACATCGACGCCGGAAAACGACAAGATGGAGCATATGTCGCTCTCGACCGTGTTCGGCGAGCGCATGCGCACCACGCCGATCTCCTCCAACAAGTCGATGATCGGCCATACGCTGTCGGCCGCGGGCGCCATCGAGGCGGCCTTCTCGCTTCTGACCATGCGCGAAGGCGTGATCCCGCCCACGATCAACTATGACAATGCCGACCCGGCCATCGAGCTGGACGTGGTGCCGAACAAGAAGCGCGAGGCGCAGGTTTCGACCGTGCTTTCCAATTCCTTCGGCTTCGGCGGGCAGAACACCTGCCTTGTCATGGCGCGGGAACCGGTTTAGTAGCGGCCATCGACCTCTGTCGGCATTTGGGTGCGTCCTTCGAGGCTCGCTGCGCTCGCACCTCAGGATGAGGGAGGCTGTGCGTTTCACCTGACCTGTTGAGCGCCTGCGCGGCAGAACTTGGGTGAAGCTTTGCACCAGCGTCCTCATCCTGAGGTGCGAGCGCAGCAAGCCTCGAAGGACGCACTGTTATAGTTCGAACCAGCGGGATCACATGCGCGCACTGCAACTCATCGAAGACCGTCGCCTCGAAAGCGTGGAGATTCCCGAGCCGCCCGCGCCGGCGCTCGGCGAGGTCACGCTGCGCATCAAGGCCGTGGCGCTCAACCACATAGACGTCTGGGGCTGGCGCGGCATGGCGTTTGCCAAGCGCAAGCTGCCGCTGACGGTCGGCGCCGAAGCCTCGGGCGTGGTCGAGGCGGTCGGCCCCGGCGTTTCCAATCTGGTTCCGGGCCAGATCGTGTCGATCTACGGCGCGCGCACCTGCGGCCTCTGCCGCCCCTGCCGCGAGGGCCGCGACAATCTCTGCGAACACGTCTCGGGCGTGCACGGCTTCCACCTCGACGGCTTTGCGCAGGAGAAGATGAACCTGCCCGCGCGGCTGCTGGTGCCCGCCCCTCCCGGTGTGGATGCAGTTGGCGCCGCGCTCGCGCCCGTCACTTTCGGCACGGTCGAGCACATGCTGTTCGACAACGCCAAGCTTGAGCCCGGCGAGACGATCCTCGTTCATGCCGGCGGCTCGGGCATCGGCTCGGCGGCCATCCAGCTTGCCAAGAAGATTGGCTGCACGGTCATCACCACTGTCGGTTCCGACGAGAAGATCGAGAAGGCAAAAGCGCTCGGCGCCGACCATGTCATCAACTATCGCCAGGACCGCTTCGAGGGCGTCGTGCGCAAGCTGACGAAGAAGAAGGGCGTGGACGTGGTGTTCGAGCATGTCGGCAAGGACACCTGGGCTGGTTCCATGTTCAGCCTGAAGCGCGGTGGCCGCCTCGTCACCTGCGGCTCGACCTCCGGCGTCTCGACCGACGTCAACCTGATGATGCTCTTCCAGCAGCAATTGAAGCTGCTCGGCTCCTTCGGCTGCCGCATGGAAAACATGGCCAACGCCATGCAGAAGATGGCGGCAGGGCTGGTTCATCCGGTGATCGACACCGAGGTCGATTTCGGCTCCATCGACGCGGCATTGAAGCGCATGGAAGGCCGCGACGTGTTCGGCAAGATCATCCTGCACGTCGGGTAGCGCGCGCGGATGCAGAGGAAGACGAAAACAGCGGGGAAGGATTTCCTGTACCGCATGTCCAGGCGAACGAAGCAGGCCCGCCACTGGCTGACCGCGCAGTTCGCCAAGGGGCTTCTTTCGCTGCTGCGCCATCTGCCTACCGACACCGCCCTGAATTTCGCCGACCGCGCCGCACGCAGGCTCGGACCACTGGTTGGCCGCCACAAGGTCGCGCTCGACAATCTGCGCCACGCCTACCCTGAAAAGAGCGAGGCCGAGATCGAGGCGATCGCGCTCGACATGTGGGGCAACATGGCGCGGCTTGCGGCAGAATACATCTTTCTCGACTCACTGTTCGATTACGACCCCCATGCCACGGAATCGGGCCGCGTCGAGGTTTCTGGCGAGCGGCTGTTCGAGAAGATTGCGGCAGAAGACAAGCCGCACATCATTTTCACCGGGCATCTTGGCAATTTCGAACTGCTGCCGGTCGCCGGAGCCACCTATGGCATGAAGGTGACGGCGCTGTTTCGACCGCCGAACAATCCGTATATTGCCGACTACATCCTTTCCACACGCAGCTCCACCATGGGCGACCTGCTGGCCTCGCAGGCCGGCGCCTCCTTCGTGCTTGCCCGCATCCTGGAAAACAACGGCACCATCGGCATGCTGGTGGACCAGAAATTCACCAACGGCCTGCCCACCACCTTC